>Ga0307509_10006488_pt1 | contig 15718 bp, 12 predicted proteins | sample 10_EM_MG_FD_202245 | JGI IMG/M metagenome (GOLD analysis project Ga0307509, IMG submission 202245) | Populus trichocarpa ectomycorrhiza microbial communities from riparian zone in the Pacific Northwest, United States - 10_EM | ecosystem: Host-associated > Plants > Roots > Unclassified | place...
GTATCACCCATATGATTGGAAACTTGACAAAAATTAAGAATTCTTTTATGCAAATTCCACTCATTATCAATCCAATGAGTCGTTAAGGACATATAGTTAATGTTTTGGATTGATGTCCATGTATCTATTGTTAAGCATAATCGTTGACCCTTAAGAGCTCTCTTTAATCTCTCCTTCTCTTCAACATAAAATTTCAAACAATCTCTCATAACAGTGAAACGAGAAGGAATGTCAAATCTAGGTTGCACGGTCCTAGAAAATATTCTAAATCCCTTACCCTCCACAAAATTAAAAGGCAACTCATCAATTATAACCATTTTTACTAATGCTTGTCTACATTCATCATAATCATAACCTATTGCCTTAAAAGTTCCCACACATCGATCTCCTGATTCACCCTCTGCTTTATTAGGTTCTAATACCAATTTTTTTGCTTCTTGTCAACCACACAAGGAAACTTTTTGCATACTTTTAAATGACTCCACATATTACTTGTCCCATTAATAATAGTATGACATGCATAATCATTTCCACAATAATTACATTAAGCTCTAGGGGTTGTAGGATCACCATCAAGTTTTGTAAAATGATCCCAAATTTGTGACTTTTTTTTATCATCAACATTTTTTTCCTTGATGTAAGGACTTGAAGTTGTTTACCTTTATTATCCGTGGCGGATCCTGCAGTAGTTGATGTTGGGTTAGAGTTTGAAGCTGGGGCATTGGTTGATGTTGGGGTAGTGCCAGTGGATGAAGCATTTTGATTTTGAAGGTTTTCCATCTGTAATTACCAAATGAAAACATGTTAAAATTTATGCTTGTTGAAGCATTCAGCCTACAGACTCAATTAGAAACATTCAAATAAACTATTCAGCCTACATACTCAATTAGAAACATTCAGCCTACAAGAAATAAACTATTCAGCCTACAAACTCAAAAACCAAACTGGAAAGTCTGAAATTTGGACTGCACAAACCTCACTTCAAAAAATAAATAGGATAACTGATTAGTACTTAAAAGTGCATTCTCATTAAGGCTTTATATCATCATATTGCACTTAAAGTATCATTAAATTCCATAACTTAAGCATGTTTTATATAATAAGTCTGATAATATAAGATAGCTTTAATTTATGGTAAATGCTCATTTTAAATGCAGGCGTATCTTACAATTCAAAGGATTGATTGATGTGAGTAACTATTGAAAGTGAAAGGACAAAGAAAGGACTAAGCTTAGAAAAGAGATGCTGGATCTTGGATTTCAGTCTGGTTTATATGGCTAGAATGCTAAGACACAGGCCTAAAACATTCATGAAGAGTTCAAGACTCAATTCGGTCGTTTTGGAGTCCAAATCTTAGTATCAAAAGAGAAGTCCGAATTTGTCTTGTAGCCCAGACACTATTCAGTGTTCAGTCTATATCTCAGGTTTTAGAAGTCTAAATGAGCTCATTCTTCTTTTGGTGGAAAGCTGATACAGATTCCTATAATTTTCAGGGAGACCACTTTGCCAAATTCTGATTGTGACAATGTCATTTCGTCCAGAAAACAAATCCATACCTAAACCACCAAGTCCACTAAGTCATTAGTTGGCCACTAATTCAATAGTTAATTACCAAATGAATAATTCTTTTTGGCCTATAAAAGAAGGCATTTGCCATATATTTAGGCATCTTGGTTTTCAGATGAAGATCATTTTCTTGCTTGCTCTCTCTTTTTGTAATGTTCAAGTTCTATTTCATGTTATATTTTCTTTAATCTCTTGTTTATGCTTTTCATTTCCTTTATTATACTTAGTTAACTTATATCATAATCATGTTCATATCTTGTTTATTCATGTTTCTCTTCTTCATAATTTTTAGCTAAGTTTATTATGTCAATGTGAAAAGGTTTCACTAATGGTGTTATAATAAGTATAATATAAACTCAATATGGACTTTAATGCTTATATCTAAGAACACTTGCCATTAACATGTCTTATCTTTTTATTTTACCAATTCATAATACCTTACTTGTTAAATGGTTAATCTAGATTTGTGTTGTATAACACTTGGTACTTCAAATGCTTGATCCTTCATCGTCTTCGGCCGACATCGTTGTTATGAGAAGAACTTGATTTGTTGTTAACATAAGTTAGCAACATGAATGCCTGATGATGTTTATAAGTATGGTGTTACAAAAATAAGATAATTAATATGATCATGTTAATAATTTATAATGAGTTTATACTTTACTTATTTCTAATACTGTTAGTGGATCCTCTAACCTTGACATTTGTTTTATCCTTGTTTAATCCTTACATCAATATCACATCTCAAAGTTCTCTTCAACTCTTTGTTTTATTTTTTTTAATATATATTATATTTGTAATTTATATAGTTAACCTCCCTATAGTTCGACCTCCGTCTTGCCGGGTTATTTATTACTTCGACACTCCTGCACTTGGGATAAGACATCAACAATTTGATCGTGTCAAAAACAAGAAAATAATGAAGAAGCAATAGAAATCATGAAAGAAATAGGATACTGTTAACTCATCTCTTTGGTGCTGCTCCTTATCATGTTTTCCATGTCATGCAATTTAATGTTGCCTACTGTCTTCATCTTATCATTTACATTAAAAAAACTATAACAAAAAATTAATTTATAAATTAAAAGCAAAACAAAATTCAAATAATACAATTCAATTTCAAATATAATTTGGTTACAAGTAGATAGTAAAGATTATCCCCTCTTTTATTTAGTTGAAGGTTCAATTGACCTTTCATGGCCGTGTTTAAAACCACTCAAAATCAAAGAGAGCTCATTTTGTTTCTTCTCTCCCCACAACACAAAATTCACAAAGACAAGATACATAATCATTTCTCATACATTCCATGAAAAGCTAGAAAGAATCAAGAAACCCCTATTAATCATCCAAAGTTCATGTCTTTTCTTTTACCAAACCTCTCCCCTTCTCTCCTTATCAATCCCAAATCCTTCAAAGATAGAGAGAAACCAATATTGTACTAAACCCAAACTTTACCCTCTCATTATATACCACCACCGCAACAACAACAACTAATAAACCCACCAATACTAACTCTTTTATGTCCCCTCCACTGCAGGTTAATACTTCGTCAGGTGCATATGATAAGGAGCAGCACCAAAGAGAAGAGTTTTATGTAAACCTTGGCCTAGTTCTGCGGACATTCTGTGAGGATTTCTTTTGATTTAACATATTAAAATCTCTATTGTTAACTCTCTACTGTTAAAATCATATTGTCAGAGAAGAAATCACTCTCTACTGCTATAGCATATGACGATTTAATAGAATTTAGAAACATTGAGAAATAAAAAACATATGTCAAAGAAACAAATAACAAAGAGAGAAATCTTACTGCAAAGAACTGAAGAAGGGTGCTTAGATGGATTACTGTTGAAGCTTGGCTGCTTAAGGGTGTTGCTGGGATGCTAGATCTGGAGATGTCTAGCACTGTAAGGTTTTCCTGCTAGATCTAGTTCACTACCATAGAAGGGTTTCCTGGACACGAGTGATGAGTCTGTGACTCTGTCTGATGAGTCTGTTGAAGATCTTAGAATTGGGTGTGGAGTGTGCGTGGATTGAGGAATGAGGAGTGAGGACGAGAAGAAAGACTGTCTATTCTGTGTCTCTAAACTTTTAAAGGGAGGGGGCAGTTGTGCTAACTTAGTCTGCTAGGTTTAATGAGACATGAGTTATACCGGTTTATCTATTAGAAAGCTTTTTTTATTTCTAAACCAAACTGGTTCGGTTCGATTCGGGTTGTTCCGTTTAAGCATTACAAAACTGGAAACCTAATTGAATCAGATATTTTTCTAAATATTCTAATCGGTTTAATCGGTTTTTTTCACGGTTCGGTTTTTTCGGTTAATTTTTTTTTGGTTTTCTCGGTTAAATCGGTTTTTCAATTTTTTTGCTCACCCCTAGCTTCGGCTAATGGCATCCTAAGGGGATGATCGGGATGTTAGTTTCAAGAATTGATGTGTTCATGTGTACTATGTTTTGTATATATCAAGTATATGAAAGAACTGTGATTGTTATGCTTTAAACCGATAATAACGTTAGTTTGGTTAACGGTATTCGAGATGGATGATCGGATTTGAGTATTGTAATTAGCCTTGGTAATTGACGAATTATTAAGGGTGGTATTCACATAAGTAAGGAGAAATGAAATAATTATGCTCTTTTGGTCTATGAATAAAATGTAACGTTAATATTACTTTATTATGTTTTCTTTAATTGCTTATTATGCTTGAAATTACCTTGTGCTATAACAAGGACATCATACCAACATGATGCGTAAGGAAATCTGTTTCACGGCTCACACATTTTGAAAATAATATATATTCACATGTTACGGGTGATATGAGTTCTATATGAACAAACATGGTAATCGCTCAATTAGTCGTCCGACCCCTTTGTAAAGACTTGTAATGAAAAATTGAAATGGGACACGGATGTGTATGTGCGAACATTTAGATATGACATGTATGAATATACGCATGTGGTATTCTTCTTATGAGGATGTTATATTATGAAATTATATGAGGTCAGGATAACAAAAGTACTAGTTGTGTAACTTGTCGTTCGGCACTCTTGTATAAACTTGTGATGATAACAAGACTAGAACATGAATGTGAATTTATGAGTATGTCAATATGATATAATGTAAACCTATGAGTATTAAAATATAATATTATGGGCATTTGTATTGAGAATCCATTTTATGGGAATGTTGATTTACGTTATCCTACGTGGATTGAGCCTCGTTAATGATTGAAATGCCATTATAAATCCGCAGAATGATATGGTGAAAAAATCCAGAACCTGACAATTTAAAAAAAAATCTTCATCAATTTTGGCCTTGAAAAAGCCGGGTTGTTACAGTACGCATGGAAAACTAGCATGTCCATATTGTATGGAAAATAATAAGGTCTTCACGTTAACAAATGACAATAAAACATCTTTTTTTTTATTGCCACAGATGGTTTTTACTAACGGGTCATAAGTACAGAAAAGAACATAAATGACTTCTTTGTTAGTAGAGTTGAAAGGGATATTGCACCGCCACTACTATCAGGGAAGAATTGCATGACTTGGTGATGTGCTGTGAAATGATTCGAAAATCGGCAACAATGAATCTGATGAAAAATGGATGAAGGATGGGTATGGTTGGTTGTCTTTCTTTTGGTGTTTAGGATGGATTATAATGATTTTAAGGTAAATAAGATGGAGGATAGACTAGAATGATACTTTGATAAGTCGATCTAGATGCCACAAAGATCAATCTAGGATTTCGACGCCACACTCTTTGTGATTGAAGAGTGACAAGTCAAGTAGGGTTCTTCACAAAAATCAATTTGGAAGAACAATTCTTAATTCTCTGAATTAAGTTTCAAATCTTGGCCAAAAGTGTTTATTACATATTCTGATATTATAATTATAATTGGAACATCCCTCCATAGTTAAGAAAATTCAATATGACAGAAGTCAAGCCCAAAAATTAGACTTTGACAAAGTAACTAAACAAATTTAACTAGCACACGTTTTCTGACCTTAATTGAAACATAAACAGACCAAATTTAAAACGGCTATAACTTCTTGCACAAAAGTTCAATGCAATCATGGTTGGACAATCTAGAAAGATCACGTTCTGAACTTGAAATCCATCTAGATTAGTCTTGTCTTCACATGCAATGGATGACTTCAAAATCAGGTTCAAATTCATCTACTATTCTGACAGTAAACAACATCAATTTCTTCACTTATTTGCATTATCAATCCAAACTCAAGTAGCCCAACATCAAAAGAACCATTAAGGGCTTTTCCCATGTCCAAGTTTCAATTGTAGGTAAATAAGAACCTTTGAACCAATTCCGAACATATTGCTAGCTTTTAACTCCGAAGCAGCTTCAATCATTCCAATTTGACTCGTCAAGGCCCTTTGCAGTTGTTTCGCTCTCGCTCTTGTTATTGGGCCATCTGAATCTTCTTGTAGATTAGGTTCAGCTTTACGAGATGGATTATAATCCCCATGATGCACATCACTTGGTGTTAGAATACGATGACATTATGTTTGGTTAGCAAATTGTATATAGATTGTTGGATTTTTTTTATTTTTTTTATTTTTCTCGTATTAATATAGTTAGCTAATTGATTTGTTAGTGTTAATGAATAATTTTTAATTTCATGAAAAATAAAAATTATTTAAAAATAAAAAATAAACAAAATAGTAGCCATCATAAATAAATAAAAATTAAAAATAGCTAAGATAATAGTTAGGATAAATGAAAAGTTTTTAATGTGAAATATTAATACTATAAATACTTTAATGTGGTTATATTAACCTCTTATGATCATTTCGAAAATGGTTGTAGTAAAATTAATTGAAAATTAGGTTAAATTAACATAATTGAAATTATTCAATTAACATAGATTGAAATAAAATCAACTGGTTTGTAGCAATTCAATTTAAATTGTTGTGTATTTGCAAGTTTAAAAGTTTTTGGTGGTCTCCTGTATTGGTGAGGTGTTGTCAAATGTTTTTTAAATAGGAATGTTTACGGTACCTTAATCCTTTAATATGTGTAGATACCTAGGAAAAAGTCAATAGCATGTTATATGTACAAGATTGCTACTAGTTCTTCTAGCATTACTTTTGCGATCATGAATCATTAGTTGTCGACCAAGAACATGCACCTGAGACATATGCATCAACTCACGACGCGGGCTTGTCGAGTGTGATGTCGCCACATTGAGGGAGGTCCCTTCACAATATAATCTATTTACCTGGAAGTACCAGGCTTAGTAGAAAAACAACCTTTCAATGTAAGTTTATTTTCCATTCACATTGACATGTTAATAATTTATGAAAAAGTAATTTCAATTAATAAATGGAATCTCATGTTTACAAACATTGAGGCTGCCATAACCATAAAATCGATGATGAAATCATTGATGAAAATTTAATTGTTCTAATGGAGTCAGGATTCCAAATATCCTGAATGGAAACCTATGATTGATTCATGGCTTAGAAGGTTTAAGGTTAGTATTAACTTAAATACTTTTTATTATGTTAATTTAGTTAGTTTATTAACTTATTAATGAAATTTTTCTTGTATAAATTTTAACTACAGGGAAAAATTTGAATGGGATAGAGTTGACCACGCTATTGTAAGGAGGGCTTGAGAGAATCACGCTGCAACTAGATACGATTGAAATCAAAATAAAAAAATTTTAATCCTTTTATTCAATTTTATTATTTATATACTAACAAATAATTCATTTATACCATATAGGTTGCGTGATTTTTGGTATGAGACACAAAAGAAAGCCAAAAAATATGTGAAAGAAAAAGAGCTTCCAGACTGGAAGAAGGTGGCGGTTTGAAAAGATTTCAGACCTCCGTACACCTTAGTGGCCATGTGAGCGGAATATGTTCAACATATGATATCTGATCATTTCGTGCAACAATCACACTCTGGTACGGAGAACCAAAACCAGTGTGTTCATGGTTTTTTTACAATGCACACCGACAACTCCATTCTGTTTGTTTTGCATGCGAAGCAGATGGTAAGATTCTTTTTAATTACATCTAATTTTTTATTTGTTGTTTTTTATAAATATATTTAACTAACAATAATTTTGTCTTCCAAGTTACGATTCATGGACGTTAACCAAGCTCGATTGAGCTTTTTGTGTAAACGCACGTACGAATTGATTACAAGTTATTATTGTTTTGAATTTGCTGACTTTGTTTTGTCCATGATATGGTGATGATCTTTCAACCCATCTGGATCTCGATCTAGATTTGTGATTGGAGGCAGAATTGTCCAATAAACCCGATAGAAATCGAGTGCACGGTCTTTCTAACACTATGAGTGAGTTCTTGCAAACGACCCATAATATTTTAATCGTTGGATTTGAGCATTCAAACTCCAAAGTTCGAGGCAATTTTAGACCAGCGAGTTAAAGATCGGACGACCCATTTTCTTACTGATTATGAACGACTCAGTGCTGAGATGACTGACCTCTGTCAAATAGTAATGGAGATGAGATCACAAATGGATGGTACATGTGCTCCCTCTTATATAGCTTCATGGTCCAGACAAAGACCCTCTAGCGCCTCTATTCTAGATTAATTGTATTTAAACTTATAAATATTTAAATTTGTAATAAATATTTGAATTTTATATTATTTTATTTATTTTTAATTGTTTTCTATTTTTGTTTAATAGATTTTTAAAATAATATATATGTTTTAAAATTATTACTAATGTAGTTATCAACGGACTATTGAGAGTTGAAAAAGAATTACTACAAATACCAATATCACAACTTAATCACCAATGGAATAACAAACGGTTTGTTTGATGGTTACATGTCAAATTCACTGATGGACGAAAAACATCACTGATGGAATGACATACAATTTTTTTGTCGGTGATATGTTATATATAGTGATGAAAGTACTGACAAAATAAAGCAGGTAAAGTTTTTTTTTGGCATGCTTTGTCCGTTAGTAAATTCATCTGTAAATTTATTACCGACAGACCATAAATCACTGACGAGAGTTTTTCTAACGGGTTATTTCCATTTGTGATCACATTGGCAAGTTTCATACTGACAAACTGTGAGTATAAATATTGATATAAATGTTGTGATGTCGCGGTCACACAAATTAATCACCCTAGCTTAAATAAACAAGATAGTATAGAGCAAGTAAGGGGTCGATCCCACAAGGAAGGTTTAGTTCAGATTTTTATGTTATATGATATGTAATTAGGGTGGGATTGAGGTTATCTAGGCTATAGTAGAATCAAACAACCAAGATAAATTAAATAAATAAGAAAACTATTAAGAGAACAAATCTTGGTTTCAAGTAGACGTCCACTTACGGAAATCAGAATCGATCATTGAAACGAAACATCAATTTATATTCTGAATCTTTATCTTTTCTTAACATAACTATCCGCAGTTCATGTTTGATTTGTTTGAATGTTCTCCTAAGATTAATAACGTAGATCTACCATAATTATTAAACTAAGTTGCTTCACAAGATTATATACCACAACTCTGGTTTTGATATCAAACTTAGCAATAGATTGTTCAAAATAAATAACTTAGAGTCTGCTCTAGCAATTAAAATAAATAATCATAAGACATAGGAAAACAAATATATTCATCATATAAACTAAAACATAAAACATAAAAACAAAGAATATCAATGCATTTTATATATAAAACATAGGCAAAATACTAAGTAAATGTGGTTAAAATTATCAAATAATATGGTTGCATCAAATACCCCCATACTCAGCTCTTGCTCGTCCTCGAGAAAGGATAGATGAAATCAAACCAAATTTAAATAAGTAAAATAACTATGACTAATCTATTAATCTCTCATCAATGTCAAAGAGTACAAGCATTATAAACAAGAATACAATAATAAAAAAAAAGGATAAATAACACAAATTTTCATGAATTTATTTACATGCAAACTTCAAAACTCAATTAATCGTTAGGATTTAAATGAAATCTATGTCATGCCAAAGTGATAGGTCCTGTCATTAATATATACTCCAACATTCATGTGTTTAGGGCTTATGTGTTTAGATCTCTCAAATTTAATAAATGAATATGTTCCTCCGTAAGCTTTCTCTTCAATCTCATCTCCATTACTAAAATATTACACACAATGCATGAATCAAAAGGTCATAATTTTTTGTTGTAATGGGGCTAAGGTTAAGGTGAGGTAAAAGAAAGAAAAAGAAACAGCTAAAACCAAAGGAAGTAAAGCATTCAAAAAATAATTTTTTGAAACAAGATATCTCATCAAAGCACATAAATTTTCCATCTTTAAGCACCAATACTTAACTTCTTTTGATTTCAAGCTCCATCAACAAAAAAAATTTAGAACAAAATGGAACGCTTTTCTTTTCTCTTCTTCCTTTTCTTTTCTTTTTTTTTTTTTTTTTGCAACTTTGCCCATTCTTTTCATCTCGCACCACTTTTTTTTTTCTTTCTTTCTTTTTCATTATTTCCAACCATAATCCTATGAAATATCAACAAGTATATGCTCTACTAATCCTTAGCCAGGGGAAAAGAAAAACATATAAAAAGTTAAGGCTTACATATGGGTAAAGCAAAGAAAAGATAAAAAAGCTCAAAAGGGGCTCACTAAGGATAATATGCTTTAGGTTGGCTTTTTGGCTCAAGTGGTTAAAATTTCTTATGCCTTTATCATCTTCATGTACACATGTAATGTTAATGTAATCTCAACAAGATATGAAGCAAGTTCTAGAGATACATATCATTGAAAAAAAATGCACAATCCAAGAATATAATGTTGAAGGCTTAAAAGCTTGCATTGGTACAGCACTATAAAATTAACATGTCATATTTTCAAAGTCAATCCCTAGACTAATTCAACTTTAAAACTTGCATGCACACTCATTCATTTGATTTATATTTTCATCTCTCTTAACTAATTCCCATACATGATACTCATATTCTCATAAACCAATGAGAGTTCAAAAGATAAAACTTAGACTTTTTTTAAAAAAAAACAACAACGAAAACCAAAATTCTCTTAATACCCCCACACTTTAAACACAACATTGTCCTCAATGTTGAAATAAATAAAAAGGAATATAGGAGAATGATAAAAATAAAGTAAAAAGAGAAAAATAAAAGATAAGGGAAAAAGAAAGCAAATCTGAATTTTTTTTGTTGGGTTGCCTCCCAATAAGCGCTTTTGTTTTATGTCATTGGCTCGACACATCACAAGTTCATAGATTGGTTCAGCTAACTCCACTGAAGCGGTGAGTTCTATCATCCAACCTTCATAGAAAGTTTTCAATTGAAGTCCATTGACCTTGAGTACTTTGTTTGTTTCTAAACTTGCAATTTCAACTGCACTATAAGGAAAAATATTAGAAACAACAAAGGGTCTAATTCAATGAGAGCGCAACTTTCCAGGAAAAAGTTTCAAACGTGAATGATAAAGAAGGACTTTGTCTCCAACATGAAACTCCTTTCTTGTAATCATTTAGTCATGAAGACTCTTGGTCTTTTCTTTGTAAAACCTTGCATTCTCATAAGCATCATTTTGTATCTCTTTCAACTCTTGCAATTGCAACTCCCTTGCAATCCCAGTAGCATTATTGTCCATGTAACATTGTTTAATGGCCCAAAAAGGTTTATGTTCAAGCTCTACCGGTAGATGATATGCTTTCCCGTAAATCATCCTATAAAGTGACATTCCTATAGGTGATTTTTAAGAAATTCGATAAGCCCAAAGTGCATCACCAAGTTGAAGACTCCAATCTCGCCAGTTAGGTTGCACTATCTTCTCTAAAATGGACTTGATTTCTCGATTTGAAATTTTAGCTTGGCCATTCCTTTAAGGATGGTAGGCTATAGAAGTTCGATGAGTCACATAGTATTTGTGGGGTAATGCTTCCATTGAACGATTGCAAAAATAAGTACCACAATCATTAATGATAGCTTTAGGGATTCCAAACTTGTCAAATATGTAAGTCCTGACAAAATTTAAAATAACCTTAGCATCGTTAGTTCATGTGGCTTTCGCCTCCATTCATTTGGACACATAATCAACAACAAGAAGAATATAAAGATTACCAACAGAAGAAGGAAATAGACCTATATAATCAATATTCTAAACATAAAAAAATTCACTTACAAGAATATTTGTTAAAGGCATTTGGTTCTTATGAGTGATATTACCTGTTGGTATTTTTCACATGATTTGCAAAAGTGATATGTATCCTTAAAAATAGAAGGCCAATAGAGACCACTTTCAAGTACCTTATGGGATGTTCTTTTTTCTTCAAAATGCCCACCACAAGAATGAGAATGACGAAAGGTGAGAATGGAATGAAATTCATCTTATGGTACACATCTCCTAACTACTTGATCCACACAAAATTTCCACAGATAAGGAGTGTCCCAAAAATAATATTTAGCATCAACTTGTAACTCGTCTTTTTAGGATTTAGGCAAATCTGGATGGAATTCTTTGGTGACTAAATAGTTCACCAAATCAGCATACCATGGTCTTCTAGAGGAATGTAGCACATACAACTGCTTGTCGGGGAATGTCTCTCTTATTATTTCGGTTTGTATATCATTGGTCCTCAGTTGGCTCAAGTGATCAGCCACTTGGTTTTTGACACCTTTTTTGTCTTTAATCTCAAGATCAAATTCTTGTAAAAGCAAGATCCACCTAATCAATCTCGGTTTGGACTCTTTTTTCTTCAAAAGATACCTCAAAGTTGCATGGTCAATAAAAACAATGACTTTTGTACCAAGTAGATATGACCTGAATTTTTCTAGAGAAAACACCATTGTAAAAAGTTATTTTCAGTTGTATGGTAATTGCATTGCGCTCCGTCTAACATGCAGGACGCATATGCGATAACATGCAAATTCTTCCCTATTCTTTGCCTAAGTACAACCCCTACCACATAGTCACTCGCATCGCACATTATCTTGAAAGCTTCATCCCAATTTGGTGGTTGTATTATAGGGGCAGATGTTACACGCCTCTTAAGCTCATCATGGCATCTATAAATGCTTGATCAAACACAAAATCCACTTCTTTGGCTAATAACTTGCACGAGGGTGCTGTAATCTTTGAGAAAACTTTAATAAAGCGTCGATAGAAACCTGCATGGCCAAGAAAAGAACGAATTTCCCTTGCGCATGAAAGGTAAGCCAATGATGAAATAACATCTATTTTAGCTTTATCAACCTCTAATCTACGCGAAGACACAACATGCCCAAGAACTATTCCTTGTTCTACCATAAAATAACACTTTTCATAGTTCAAGACAATGTTAGTTTCAATGCATCTTTTCAAGACCAAAGATAAATTTTCTAAACACTTATCAAAAGAATCACCATACACCGCGAAATCATCCATGAAAACCTCAATTATTCTTTCGACATAGTCAGGAAAAATACTCATCATGCATCTTTAAAAAGTTGCAGGTACATTACAGAGACCAAAGGGCATTCTTTTATATGCATATGTACCAAATGGACATGTAAATGTAATCTTTTCTTGATCTTCAGGATTAATAACAATCTGATTATATCCATTATATCCATCATGAAAGCAATAAAAAGACTTACCTGCCACGCGTTCAAGCATTTGGTCCATGAATGGTAATGGGAAATGATCTTTGCGTGTAGAAAGATTAAGCTTTCTATAATCAACACACATTCTTCAACCACTCAAGATGCAAGTAGGAATGAGTTCATCATGTGTGTTTTTTACCAATGTGATTCCGGTCTTTTTAGACACCACATGGATTGGTGCCACCCATTTACTGTCCGTGATGGGGTAAATGACTCCTGAATCTAATAGTTTTAAAATCTCGGCCTTCACTACCTCTATCATAGGCGGATTCAACCTCCTTTGTATTGCCCTCATTGGTTTTGCATTATCCTCCAATAGTATGTGATGCATACACATCGAGGGACTAATGCCCTTGATGTCGGTTAAAGTCCATCCAATGGATGTTTTGTGATCGCTTAACAACTTCACAAGTATTTCCTCTTGCGCACTTATCAAACCTTTTACTATGATAACGGGAAGTGTATAGTTGTCGCCAATGAATACATACTTCAAATTATCGGGCAAAGGTTTCAATTCTAACTCAGGGGCCTGTAAAATTGATGGCAAAAGCTTTTTATGTGAAAGTACTAAATCAACAAAGACATTACCATGGGGAACGGTTTGCAAAGCTTGCCAAGCCAATGCTGATTCTTGCATGTTTTGGGGAACACATATGTGCCTCTCCATCTCTTCTATCTCAGTAAAATCATAGTCATAAATCAAAGTCATGCTTAATTCGTCCTCATAATCAAAATCAAAAACTTGTTGCACACACTTATCAACTTGGTCATAGCATATGATAGAATAAACATTGTTGTAAAGATATTTCATTGCATCATAAAAATTAAATTCAATTTTTTCATCTCTTACCTTCATGGACAAAGTATCCTTACCACAATCAATTTTCATATTGACAGTTTTCAAGAATGGTCTTCCAAACAATATAGGAGTGTTGTTTGATGAATCACAAGAATCACGTTCCACATCAAGAATATAAAAGTCGCATGAAATAACTAAACTATCAATCTTGACTAGGACATCTTCTATTACACCAAGTGGATAAACAAAACTGTGATCTGCAAGTTGTATTACAATGCTAGTTTTAATCAAAGGCTTAAGACTAAGAGAATCATAAACATGTTTAGGCATAACACTAATTGATGCACCCAAATTGCATAAGGCCCTTTTAAAACTAGCATTTCCAAAAACACATGGGATAGTATACGCACCTGGGTCTTTTTGCTTCAAATGCATATTCTTTTGAACAACCGCATATACAACTTCACCCATACTTATTATTTCGTACCCTTTCAACTTGTAAGCTCTCTTCATAGTACACAACTCCTTCAAGAATTTGGCATACTTGGGAATTTGCTTAATAGCATCAATCAAAGTAATGTTGAGTTCCACTTTCATGAAAACCTCTAAAATCTCTTTTTCTTTGTCCTCTTTTTTAGATCTAGAAGAACTCATAGGAAAGGGGGGAATTTTCTTAAAACTGGAATTCATTGAGTTAGGACTTACCTTTAGAGTATTGGTCATTGTTTCAGTTTGTGGAGGAGGATGTTTCTTCTTTATGCTTAGTTCGGTTTCTATCTCTTCTTCTTCCTCCATCTCAATTTGTTTTGACCTTTGCTCTTCAAGTTCTTTTCCACTTCACAGCATGATCGCACTAACATTCTCTTTTGGATTCAATGCTTAGGAGGGTAATTTTCCATTCATTTGTGCCTCCAATTTCCCTACACTTGAAGCTACTTGCCCCATTTGTGACCTAGTTTCTTATTGAAAAGACGTGACATTTTGTTGCAAGTTCATTGTGTTAGAAGCCAAGGTTTTCATCATCTTATGAAGATCATCACTCGATGACCCCATAACATTGGAGTTTGTAAATGCAGGAGGGGGTTGTCTCGCTGATAATTCTGTTGAGGCTGAAATCCATGAGGATGAAACTGTCGGCCTTGATTACCTTGTAGAGGTGGGTTCCCATAGCGTAAGTTCATATGATCTCTCCGTCCGGGATTGTACATGTTTGAAAAGGGATTATACTTACACTAGGGTTGCCCATTCTCAACTGCATTAGCTTATTCAATGTAATCTTCTTGCATTATTGGGCACATATTCGAAGCATTTCCTTGTAACGAGCATATGCTACAAAATTCACCTGTTGTATCAATGATACTACGGTCAGTAGGCATCAGTCCTTTTTAGAAATATTGAATGAGCAGTTGAACGAGTATATGATGATGAGGGTATTGAATGCATAGTTGCTCAAATCTTTACCAATACTCGAAGAGTATCTCCCTATAAGATTGTTGAATCCCATATATTTCTTGTCGCACGTGAGCGACGTCGCGGCGATCGTCCACCCTCGAATGTGTGGGGATAATATATTTGGTAAATATAGGGAGACAAGGAATTCTTTGTCTCTTAGCAGTGAAAAAAGGAATGGGAGTCGCCACCTAGTATTTTGGTCACTAGGAACCCTAACTGGTCTCAGAGATTGGGTACGGGGACTGGTTGCGTAAAGGGAAGGTATTAGCACCCCAAATACGCCCT
>Ga0307509_10006489_pt1 | contig 15716 bp, 15 predicted proteins | sample 10_EM_MG_FD_202245 | JGI IMG/M metagenome (GOLD analysis project Ga0307509, IMG submission 202245) | Populus trichocarpa ectomycorrhiza microbial communities from riparian zone in the Pacific Northwest, United States - 10_EM | ecosystem: Host-associated > Plants > Roots > Unclassified | place...
ACGACAATTCGTCCGGCATCACAGAAGATGCCAGTGAGTGTGTCATGGTGGCGGAAGACTTGCCCTCCGATGCGGCGCTATTAGGATCGTCGACAAGATGGAAATAATTGACGAGGGCCGCATAAATATTCCCACGAACGAGGTCCACTCGATATTCCAGGACACATTCCAGGAAACTTCGCAACAATCCATGTAGCCGCTCGGAAGACAGAGAGCCCGAACGCGAATACGACCCCAGGAGTTGTTGACTACGCCAGTCCTCCCGCAGTTTCGTTATGAGCGATAAGGATACTTCGGAGAGTAACACCGCAGTGGACTCCGCAACTTTGCCCGAGCGGATAATGGGCGGTAGCTCTTGCAGCAAGTCGGATAGCATCGTTTCCCGTCGGTCTCGGGGCAAGCGGGTGAAACATTTAACCAGCGTCATGTCCACTAACCGTCTCCACGATTCGAAGCTACTCGTCATGGCGAAGAGCACCTCCCGCTGATGATTCTCGACCGCACAGCTCTCCAGGACATATGCAGTTTCCGCGTTAAGGCGCTCGAGGTCGGTAGGTGTGACAATTTGGCCTTGCGTGTGAAGAACGTGCCTTAGCCTCGTAAGGAGGGCCAATACGGCTGCCTGATCGACAATCTCACACCCTTTATCGTCGAGGAGCATACATGCGGCAAGGTTTAGTTGATCAAGGAACTGCAGTTCGACAGGCTCGACACTAAGTGCGTCGACCCAATCGAAACAGAGGGACTGAACGTATTCGATGATACGCAGGTTTGGCTGGCCGATTGCACGGGATGTCTGGAAGATCTCGTCCTCCCAGTCCGCAACGTCGAACTGTCGCTGCTCGTTTCCGTAAATAAGTTCCAATAATTCCGAGACGCTCTTGACGTGACCCCTATTTGTGAGTATGTGAAGGTCCAATGCAACGAGGTCGAATACGAAGGATCGTAGTCGAAGGAAGGAGGTGAGAGATTCGACGGTGGTAGCGACTCTTGAGCCATCGGAATACCTAACTTCCACGTTGGCGGTGGGATGGGGCGCGGGGTGGAAAGGCAGCGCGGCCAATTGGCGAACGAAGAAGTCCTCATGGGTACGGAGGTAGCGCATGGTAAAGTCTGATGTGTGGCAATGCGTGCATAAGTTGTGCAAGACCTGGTAGAAGCGTTCCGCCAAGGCAGGCATGACGCTGAACAGAGGTTCGTCGCTTGTGTTCCGGTTCGTACGAGGAATACCCATATTGACCCAGTCGAGGATGACGTGTATAGAGGTTCTTTGCGCTCCGAGAGCATGGGGATCCTGAATCTGTTGCACGTTGGTGGCCCCAAACAGCAGGAAATGCGCCGCATTGGGAAAAGGTGTCCCTGGTCGCGTGTTTTGTGCAAGTAGGTCGAGCACTGCAATTCGAACTGCTTGCGGCAAGCCGGGCGCTGTGGCCTCCGAATCTACGGCGCCTGCGCCTGTGAAAGCGTCTTCGTCGCTCTCAGCTGCATCAAGCTCACACAATGACTCGATATCTAGGAGTTGACGATAGCCAACTATGATCCGATCCGAGTCCGGGCTTCGTTCGAGTAGTACCGCTAGGCTCGGGAAGGCGGGTGACTTGGTGAGAATGTTGAGAATCTTCACGGACAGCAAGGAAACTTCAGGGTGCGAACGGTAAGCCACATATGAGGCGATAGTTGGGACATAGTGTGATCCAAATGCGAGGGCTTGGTCCAGGCGAGTGTAGAAAGAGCGAGGTTGGGAAATGTGGGCCGCAGTGGGGATCTCGGCGAGTAGAGGTACCAGTACATCGAGGAAGACGTCTTGCACCTCGAGCACCCGATGTATGATCCGAAGGATTCTGATGATGGTACTCCTGAAGAGTGGCTCGTCTTCGTCAAGACTTTGGTCGAAGCCTTGGACACAGTCAACAAGATACGCCAACAAGCTTGCTTGGAGGGGCGAAGTCGTCAAAATGCGCTGGAGGATGCTAAAACCCGGGTGCGTCGTGAAGGATTTCAGGGCTTGCCTTCGAGCTTGGTTCTCTTCGGCGAGTGTAAGGAGTGTTTCCACATCGTAACTTGCCAAACACCGTTCAATGAATGCTAGACACAGGTCATTCATCTGCCAACGTTCACGATTGTCCTGGAATTCCCTGCCCATGATGCGCAAGAAGACTTCATCAATGACAAAGCCTACGAATGGATCGATACCAGCCTGACGATATGGCTGGCCGAGGTTCTCGGGAATGGTGTTGATAGGCTCGGCGTCTACGACCCTGCTCTTGAGGGATAGTTGCTTGGGCGTATGGATGAGCGCCGCCAGCAACTGTAAGAAGGGAATTGTTTCGGGGTACACCCTACTCGCTTCCTCCACGAGTTCGAGTTCTGCCTGCACGCCTTTCTTGGCAATGCCGCTCCCGCCACGTACATTGATGACTTCGAGCCTTTCCATGAGCAGCCACACTGCGCGGCATATCTCGACCCCCGGTGGGCCGGCGCCTGCCTCGCAAAATGCTGCCAGTGCGGAGAATACGGCACCTTTAAGCTCCAAGGGTACGCTGAGAGGGATGAGAGAGACGAGAGTGGGGATTGCGCGCAAGTGGGCGTGGCCACTGATCGCCAGTCGCGCAGAGACGGAATATTTAGCGACGGTGGCAACAAGACGCAGGAAACATTGTCCGAGCCAGACGTCCTTCTGACTGAGGGTGGCCTGTTGCGCGTGGTGGTGAGCTTGGTGGGAAGACATGAATCCAGAGTGCGATGGCCCGGTTTGCTGAGATCGTGCGTTGCTCGATGCCACCGCCCACGAGTCAAGAATGCCAAAAATAGTAGTCCAGGGGGCAGCCGCACCACTCGAGTTTGAGGTCGGCAGCACACTTCCCGGGATAACCTCCCCATTACTTCGCGCCAAGAAGTTATATGCCAAGTCACTGCACTGATGACCCTTGGATAACCCAACAAGCATGTCGTATAGCGCAATCGACATGTCCAAGTCACGCAGGTTTGTTGACCACACAGCCCACTGTAGGAATGCCGGCAGTTTCCCTGCTTGCGCCTCTACGATTTCCAGCCAGCTGGGTCGCTGTGACTCGGAGGGGGCTGAGCCCCAGAACTGAAGCGCACGCTCGGCAGGCAGAGCAGAAAAAAGCATGCCAATAAAGGAAAAGAGCATCGCAATGTCATTACGGGGTGCATGCGTGGACTTGTCCTGTTCTGAACGAGGGGCAGAGGAGCGGAAGTGCCGGGATCTGTCCTGACGTGTATTTGCAAGGATGATATCCTCTTGTCGCTGCTTGATTTTGCGCAGTTCTGAAGAGGCGTAAGAGATAACAGCTCTCACAAGTATCTCGAAACACTGGAACACTGCTGGTTTGAAATCGTCCGCCGGAAGCGCTTGTAGCTGGTCCACCTCGCTGAACCGGATGACGGAGCTAGCATAGGAGCCTGATGGAAGGGTCCCTTCCCTCTTGCGAAGCTTTGCCACAGAACTGGCGAGAAAAGTGAAGGCGTTGCCTTGGACAGCATTCCATATGTTCGTCTCTAATTCCTCTGTTCTAAACCCGTCCTTGTGCTCGAGAGAGGGATCACGATGCCGGGCTTCTGTTAAGAAGAGGGTCCACTTCAGTTGGAGAGTAGCCTTAACGCCAGCTTCCTTCCAGTCTTCTGTTGGGTCCAACTTTCTCTTCATGAGATTGAGAGTGGAGGTGAAGGTGGCAAGATTTTGCCTCAGCGCTCCCCCTGGGGTTTGGGGGTCGACAAGGTCAAAGGCGGCGAGTAAGGAGCAAAGAACGTAATATGAGATGGGGTGTCGTGGATTCTCTTGTAACCAGGGTACCAATTTGTCGACTTCGTGAGGAGATAAGTAGCCCAGACGAGCTATAAGAAAAAGGATGGTGGCGAGAGCGCGGCGCTCTTGAGTCAGTGATTCGACACGCATAGAATGTACGTCGGATCCTAGATTTATGGTAGCGCCTGAGAAAACAGATGAATCAGAAAGAGCACAATGACAAGTGCGTGCAAAGGATGGAGGAAACAGACCCTGCAAAGTTGTATTACTCCCAGCGTTCTGCTTCGCCGCCAGCGCAAGCGATATTGTGCGATCGAGAGTTTCAAGCTCGAGCAACACCTTCCAACCCAAACCCTTCTCTCCAAATACCACGCTATCAGCGCCCTCCTTTGCTGGAATAAGTTGCTGCTTCACAATCAGTTCCAGACGAGCATGGAGAGAGGTTGTCCCGGGAGATCCAGCTACTTCTGCCGCCTCGAGAAGGAACCGGATACAGTCCGCAAGATCACGTCGTCTTCGATGGTGCTCTAGGACAACTTCCTCCAAGATATTCACGGGACTGAAGTTTGGGTTGTTAGAGATGACGTGTTGCATGAGACCGGCAATGTAACGCTCGGAGCATCCAAGGACTTGGGCGAGATAGATGACTTGGGTGGAGAAATCGTTATTGACGGACATTTGCCGACCGTCCACAGTGCATTTTCCTGGTATAGAAGTATTAGTTTGCGCACTTGGAAAGAGGGTGAATTACGCGCCACTCTGCAATTCTTTCCTCTCATTTTCACTGGGAGGTTTTGTGTCAAATAAATTGACTAGGTTCCGCCGGTGTAGGACGAGTAGATCAAACAGTTCTTGTTCGTCGATAGTATTTTGCGATTCCAACGCGTTAAGGAGGGCAGAGCGAAGACGTGTTAGGGATTCCATGGAGTAGACAGAAACAAGACGTTTTGTCAAAGTCTTCACGTCAGACGCGACAGCGACTCAGATAGGCTGTAGAGCCTCGGGATAGAGGGATGTAGAGGGTGGTGTCGAATAAACGCGTAGCGCGCACACGAGCTTGCTTGCAAAGCAAGGCGAACATGCGCTTAGTCAGCACCACCCGCGTTGGCCGATTTCCACGCGGTGTGGATCGACTTTGCTGTGCCTTTGCTTTATTGTGTGGGGTCAACAATGAAGAAATTTGCGCGCAACCACAAAAAAGCCTTTTCTTTTCTTTTGTCCTTAACCGCGCGGTCCTGCCAGAAGGATTCACTGCGGGCATGGTGACTCGGTCAAAGGCTGCCCTATAAATACCCCTTGCCATATTGTGAATTTGCAGTCAAAACCCCACAAAATCTTTACCCCTCACCACCGACATGGACTTTTTCAACTCACTGGATAACTTCGTGACGTTCCTCGCCTCGGGTCGATCTGAGGAATGTGTGGATTCCACGCTGGACGTGGACTCGCCCGTCGACAGCGAACACGTGCCCGTGAATAGCTCCCCTTATGGCTACTGCGTCATCGCATGATACAGCGTCGGTGTGGAGAGGTGCGTCACATTACTGTATGCTGTCGTGTGCATTCTTGACTGATGACGATTCATTTAGCCAGGAGCAAATCCACCCTTTTTACCTCACTCAAATTCGCTCGTTTTTACGACACGGCCGCAAGCAGCGCGCAGGCATCGCGCTCATTAGATAGAGCGGACCATATGATACGGACCATCGTTATGCTGTAGCATACTCTACCATTGTATATTTGTCTTACTCCCAATGATCATTGTAATCGTCTCACGTCTTTTAACGCTTTGACCCACATGTTTGGAATTGCTTTGGAATTGCCAAGCCAAGGGGCTCGATCAGCTGATCATTCTCCTGATTTGATTTGCACTATCGCTACGGACTGGGTGGGCGGCAGCGCTCTTCACTCTTCTTTTTTTCTTCCATCGTCTTGGTCTCAGTCACTCGTCGTTGCCAGTCCCAGGCATCGCCCTGGTACCCTTCCCTGCCATGCATATCCTTCCGGTCCTTTCTCTACTTGTGTCAATCATCGGGCTCACCTCTGCCCAGTATACTGTATACCAACCACACCAGCAAGTCATATTTGGTGGAACTACCAATACTGGTACTACTTCGACGCTGACTGGTACAGCTGCCGCCGCCACCTATACTGGCTCTGCTGCGTATGACCCCACAATCCTTCAACCACCTCCTCCCCCAAATCCCCCTGTCCCCTCGAATCAATTTGTGCAGTTATACACTGGCGGTATGAATGGCTTGTCCATTCCCCACACGGGCGCTTTCCTTGGCTTCTCTATCGAAATGTCCGTAGTAACGCACATCCGTATGTACTTTCTTCTCCATGTCTTCTTCCCGCCGACTCTGGTTTTGTCTCTGCAGTGGGAAAGAACAGCTCCCTTGTTCAAGTCCCGTTCCTCAACCTGATGGCGAACATCAAAGCCCGTGTTGGCTGGGTCCAGGTCCGGGTCGGAGGTAACTCCCAGGAGAGCGCTGAGCTCGTTTCAAGCCTTCCCAACGGCACAATCCTGTCCAAGGACATGTCGAACGTGTTCAACCCCACAGACACACCGCCACTCGCATACACTCCAGATCTGCTTAACCTCATGAGCAATATATCTGCCCTAACTTCCACACACTGGTACCTTGGTGAGCACCAGCACCCCTTCCCTTTTCTGCGCTCCTCAACCACCATGTTAGGCATTCCATTTTTCAATTCTACCCCCTTTGAACTCGGCGTAGTCGATTATGGCCTACAGATCCTTGGTGATAATCTCATTGCTTTTCAAGCGGGCAATGAACCCGACCTTTATGCTCATCCCCCCCGCACTCACAGGCCCCCGGTGAGTAATCGTCGGGGCTATCCATTCGGTTGTCTTACGGTGCATCTCAGGGTTATGGTCCATTAAACTACATGGGCGACATTGGCTTGCTCGTCAACCAAGTGGCGGCCGACCCTGTGATCACGAGAAAGAATGGCCTCTTTATCATTCCAAGTATCTCTGCCACAGTATGGACTCCCGAGGACGTCTGGAATACTGGGATCGTATCGACGTACACGGACAGTTTGTACGGTCTCGCCGTAGAGCGGTACGTCTCAATTTACTTATCCCTCCGTCGATGACAAACTCCTTGTTCCTCACTTAGGTACCCGAATAATAACTGCGCCGCGAAGTATGGTACTGGCACCGTTATCAACCCTCAAGATGTGTTCCCGTCTTATCTCACGCACAACGCCTCCCTCACCCTCGTAACTAGCTATGTCAACTCTAGCCAATTCGCGGTAGCCAACAACAAACCCTTACTAATGTTCGAGACAAACACCGCCTCTTGTTCGGGTTTCCCTGGTCTCAGCGATTCCTTCGGTGCCGCATTGTGGGCGCTTGACTGGAGCCTCACGTTGGCATACAACAACTTCTCAACTGCCCTCTTCCATGTAGGTGGACAGAGCGCATATTATAACCCTTTCACGCCGCCCCCTACGAATCAATCGTCGTTCCATCAGTGGACCATTGGGCCGGTTTACTATGCCGCGCTTGCCATGGCCGAAGTTCTCGGCCCTAGCAATGTGTCCCAGGTGCTCGATCTCACCCAGAATCAGTTCACCCCGATTTACACCATCTATGAAAACGGCACGCCGACGAAGCTTGCACTCTTCAATTTTGTCACAGACCCGTCGGGCGCGAATGACTATACGGTAACGTTTGCTATTGGAGGTGGCCCGACAGGTCAGCCTGGAGCAACGCCGCCATCCGTGCAAGTCAAGTACGTTATCTTTATCTTCCTTGGGTGACATTTTATCAACTCATTGCCCTTGCTTGGCAGGTACCTACAAGCCCCCTCAGTCGCTTCCAAAGGCGCCTTTATGTGGGGTAACCAGGTACGCAGTTTGGATTATATCCCGTTCACCACTGACCATCCGGCAGACGTTCGGGGACAACTTCCAATCAGACGGCCGTCTCCAGGGTACCCCTGACGTTCAGACGGTCAACTGCAATACGGACAACACGTGCGCGGTCAAGGTCCCAGCGCCGTCGTTTGCGCTCGTCTTCCTCACGAACTCTGCATTGTCAGCTGTGTCGGGTGACACACATACTTTTCCCACAACTGCAATGACGCGCACTCGTAATACGGTGTACATCGACCCCTCTGTACTTGCAAATTCGAACGGTGATTACGGCTTCCAGAACAAGAAGGGCGCGACTTCTGCAGGATCATCCTCTGATGCACTCCCGCTGAGGCAAGCATTGTCCGGTTCAATCGCTTTTGCATGTATTGTTGCGGCCATATTCGCATATCTCACCCATGTTCCTCGGTGAGAGTACTTGGTGTTGTGTTGTGTATCAGGCATACCCGCGTCTTTCTACCTCAAGTAATTTGGGATTACTAGTATTGTATCAGGTATACCCGCGACTTTTTTACTTCGAATAACTTTGGGTTCACTGGTGTTGTTGTATCAGACATACCCGCGACTTTCTCTTCGAAACCTACTGGTATTGTTGTACCATTAACTACGCCAAAAATATCCACACCACTCCTTAAACGTTTCTGATACGAGGCTGTTTAACCGATGCAGACTGAGCAGCCACCGACGAAGAAAGAGACTGAAGGGCCATTCATTGCAGGCCAGAGACCACGGTGATCATTATGACATCTGACCCGCTGACGACAGTGGACGCGGTGATCCAATTGCGTCCTTGGGGATCCGCTTCCGCTTCCGCTTAGAGGGGATGCACCCCAGCTTGTCTTTCTCCACCAGCGATGAATTGCATTCATCGCCACCACCAAGCATTCGTCGGAGCAAAGAGCGTTCACGCCGCCGCAGAAGTGGTGTTGGCTTCGGGGCGGTGGGTCGGCCCGGTTTTGTGCACTGGATACTTGGCGTCAGGGCGCGTGTCACGCTAATGACTTCCCAGGAAAGGTTCCCATCACCCAAAGCGCACGCCGTGCAGAAGCAGGGTGGAGACAGAGAACCTCCCGTCTCTTCGTCCCCGTCTATCGTGTCCTCGCATGAGGGCAGGGTCGGAGATAGAGACAGGGTGGGAGGCGGAGACGGAGAGCGCTCACTGTCACCATCGAGGATTACGGGCGGCTGATCGGTTTCCACACGTCCTCTGTAGGTCGCAGGGGGTGGCGCAAGCAGGTCTTCGGACGGCGATGGTGGTGAGTCATGGATTTCCAATTTCTCCTTATGTAAAGAGTCCCCGTCAGATGTCACGACTATGCAAGGGATCGGAACGCCAAGAAATGTTTCGTCCTCTCTGTGTACGTCCATCTCAAGAATACGCAACGAAGCACCCGGCGCGTCGAGGAAAGCGTGCAGGGTCGGTGGAAAAGGTGGGGCATCGGTCATGTAAAGGATGTCGTCACTGTCAAGGTTCTTCATCGTCTTTAGTTCGTCAGCAACTGCCAGTAATTCAGCGAGTGGATCACGGCTAGGGTTCCGGGCTGCCAGAGGAGAGGTCGACCAGGGACGAGAGCGAGGACGGAGAGATTTGATACTTGGAGAGTTCTGTAGGCAGTGTGGTGCAAGCGGTGATGGTGGTGAATTAACAAGTAAAGGGTCCAGTTTGTCGAGCTCCATAGCCAAAGCCTGCAGTTCCAGCACCGAGCGCAGCTCTGCTTTAGGTGATCGTTTCCGGAGCGTCGTCTGAGATGGGGTGGGATTCCGCGATAGAGAAGAAGACGTATACGTCATTGGCTGATCAGGGGCATCGCCGATGGGTGGTGGCGGCCGGCGGTGAGGACCAGAATGAGGTCGACGCGGAGGTACGAGCTGTGAGGGTACAAGCGGATCGTCCAAGCCGGAATCTAGAGCGCGGATCTCTTCAACTCTTCGGAAGAAGGAGGAGGGCGAGAAAGCGACGTCATCAGTGCGTTGGAGGACTAAGGGGGCCAACGATGCGAAGCGGTTGAGCCCAGCAAGACGGGGAGAAGTATCTGACGACTCTGACAGTGGTTGTTTATCCAGAGTAAGTGCCCTTCTCGGCGGGGAGACCAAGCCACGTTGTGGCGTCTGCTTGAGTTGTCGCAATACGCGTGCTAAAGTTCGCTGAAGAAACGTTCTGGCGGCTGACGGCCATATCCTAGTTCTCGTATTGCGCGCCTGTGTAGGGGGCTCTACAGGGAGTTGCCTGTCTTCTCGTCTTAGATAGTCGCATGCTTCGCCACGGATAGACCTAGATATGCTAGACCGTGATGGAGGCCGTGTGGGATGGTAGCCATCAGAAAGGCCCGCTGGAAGCATATCTAGGAAGAGTGTATGAAATACAAGGAGAAAGACCCTGTATGTTTTATGACTTGCTACCCGTGATAACTGCCAGTGTGCCCGACAGATACGAGCTTGAACTGGAAGAACTTCGACGTTGCGGCAGTATTTCGGTGACGGGCTGCACATGTGGGCGTCTTGTGGATCATCAGGAACAGATCCATGTGACCGTGAGACAGTAGCCAATACCCAATCGAGCTGCATCGCCTTGGTAGCTTTCTTCATTCCCTTGACTTGTTACAACCCTCTGCGAGGTCTGCCTGGTGCATTTTCCCCCACTCCCTTTCACCCTCCTGTACGAAATGCAGCTCCTCACCATCTTCGGCTTCTTCGTATTGCTTGCTGGTCAAGGTATGATCCACTGGCCGTGCGCTGCGCCACGAGGTGTTCTGACCATGTGTTTCATCCAAGCAGCCTTGGCCCTCAACATTGTCATCGGTGGTTCTGTAGGCAACGTCACGGCGGACCAGTTCTTGACGGTGCAGGATAACGATCTTACTACTAAGGTGCGACGTACTGAACTACTTGACTTTTGTCCCTGCTAAAAATGTTTCGCTAGTGTCAAACCAGTTGCGACAAGGCGAACAACGCCATCCAGGTAAGATTGGCCGAAACTCGTAAAACAGGTTTTCCAACACTGATGCGATTCCTGAAGGGTTGCGACGGGAATGATGCCTGTCTGTGCAGTCCCAATACGGTCACTGCCATCACCGCTTGTCAACAATGTTACTTCACGACCATCATCCAAGAGAATCGCCAGATGCCAGACCCTAGAGCGGGATCTACCCCTGCACTTGCAGGTGGGTTGATGCTCTGTACGCTTTGAGATATCAACGCTGACTATACATCTAGCCTATGTCGCAGCTTGTCTAGCACCCCCCACGAATGTTACTGTCCCAGCCACCGAGGTTGCCCTCACACTCCCGCCTGGCTGGAATGGGCCAACTGGCAAAAAGTTGAACCTCGGAGAGACGATTGTCTACGTCGCGAGTGGTGCGATTATAGGCGTCGGATCCATTGTAATTATCTGCACTATGTAGGAGTTTGGAGTAGTGTCACCTGTTTCAGCGTTGTTGGACACGAGGTAGTAGAGCTGTCGGTTGCCATGGAGGGTTGATTGGGCTTCACTTTCCTTTTATGGGAGAATGTCATGCTTTGTCACAAGTTATGCATCACCTTTATACGTAAGACGTATAACGTAAGACATGAGAAAATCGCGGTCGCGGTCACGGTGTTCAACTTTACATCGTCTCTACTGCACATACAGTAACACTCAATCTGGCTACGCGATTTTGGGTCGACGTTCGTTTCGTATTTCGCAACTCTGGAAAGCTCCTTCGAGCATCCCCACGCGTCAAAACTGTGCCCACTCACCGGCCAAGAACAAATGGTCTTCACGGCGTGATGTTACAGAGAGCGTATTCGTCATGCAGATTTTCAGCTTCGTCACTCTTTCGGAACTCTGTAACGAAATACGGACGGCCTTCTCATCGTCGGTGGTTGGCAGCCGACTCAGTGATAGGGGACGCCTCATATGATCACTCTTGGGAGGAGGAAGCATTACAGCACATGCTTTCATTACCGCGACAAGGCCCTTCGGAGCCTTCGAACGGAGTGAGCATCGTTCATGATGAAGCCCTCAGGGCAGCATCACCACTCCGATCACCTGCACCTGGCCTCTCCCCGCGATTCGACTGGCGACGCAGAGCCACATCGCGTGCACATCGAGGCAATAGACACGAAATTTCGCGCGATGGGAAGGGTGCACCGGGGCACGTCAAGCGCTTGATGCCACAACAACACGAGATTAGACCTGGGGGGCGTTTCCATCAAGAGGTGAAGGCATATGAGGATAGGTGGGACCTTGTATCCTATCCTGGGGGTCATCATAACACCTTTTCCCTTTCAGATTTCTACCCTTGCTAGAGCTCGAGCAAGCTGAGGAGGAGAAGGAAATGCGCGAAAGGCTAGCAAAGTGGCCTCTCAAGCGGCTGTGTGATGAGGGTTACTGCATCACCGGGATGTCGGCGTTTTGGTTGGATTCAAAGTTTGGCCATGTCGCGGCTTTTGGCCTTGGGCCTGGGGTCGCACTCCCGGATAACAAGTTTGAGTGAGTGATTCGGAATGATGTGATGATAGTGTGTCTGACGCATGCGCCTTCCAGAGGTGGCACAACTGTTCTCGTCACACGAGTGGACCCTCTCCAAGAAAAGCCCATACCAGGTCGGGTGGTTTCGCGCACTGCCACTCAGTTGCGAGTGTCGTTTAAAAACCTATTCGAAGTCGAGGGCCAGCCGTGGAGGTAGGCCGTATCCAATCCTACATGAGCATGCTATTCACAATTCCCAAGGTTGGATCTTGGGCAGTCGAGTATCGCCTATGAGCGAATGTGCCACGCTGTCACGCAGATGCATCAAGACCCAAGGATTCTCGAAGAAGATAACTCAGACCCCGATGGCGAACTTATTCTTCTGGGGACGCATATGCGCGACTTTATCCTCCGTTCATTTTCGCCGTCGGGCGGTGTTTATGAACCCAAGCCGGTTCAAGCAGCAGATGACGCATCTTATGCTGCACATGAGACGTTGGACCACCCTGTGCAGATCGGGGCTGAGAACGGGGGCATATTCCGAGACGACATGCGGATTCAGAGCTGGGCCCGGAGGTATTCGCGCGTCAACCCAGTGCGTGTGGAGGGTGACCCAGAACTGCGCGGTTTGAACGCAACGCAAATACGGGCAATTGCCATGATGGTCGGCGAGCGAGTCACCCTCGTTCACGGTGTAAGGACAGATCTTTATTGTTTTGTTCGTCTAATTGAGCGGCCGTCATTCTATGTAGCCCCCTGGGACCGGAAAGAGCAAAACTATCATCGAGGCTGTCCGGCTCTTAAAGGTGGGTCTCACGCAAATTACATCGCACATTTTCGGGCATAAATTGCACTTACAGGCCGATTTCGAAGTCTCCGTGCCCATACTCGTCTGTACGTATACAAATATGGCGCTTGACCATATCGTTGAAGGCCTCGTTGGGCGAGGCCTAAAGCCATTGCGCGTGGGACTTGGTGCCAAGGTTCGACCGGCTCTTAAGGACTACGTATTGGAGGCTTACCTTGAGAAACACCCACGACGGGGTGATCTGGAGCGTCTTGTCCGTGAAGAAGCGAAATTGCAGGAGAAAACGCGACTGCTGGAGAAAACCATTGAGGATGCGAAGAATCAACCGAAGCGCCTAGGCAGCTTGCGGACCGTTATGGCAAACGTCGAACGTCAGTTCTGGGCGGTCAAAGCGAGGCTCTTCAAGCTACGTCAAGTGATGATTACCGACGTCCTAAAGCAGGTCGATGTGGTGGGTTCGCACATTGATCTCCATTTCCCATTTTCGTTGACGCGGCTTCGTACTTTTAGATCTGCACCACGTGCATTGGCGCAGCATCTTCAGAACTGAGAAATATTGATTTCCCAGTTGTCTTCCTTGACGAGGCATCTATGGCCACCGAACCAGCGTCGCTGATCCCGTTGATGAAAGGTGTACGTGGCGGACCTTCTCGAGCACGCGTGGCATGTTCATTCACCATTATTAATCTCCTTGTTCGGTTGACAGTCCCAACATGTGGTTTTGATCGGCGATCACAAGCAGCTGCCACCCGTGATCAGAAGTCGCGAAGCCCAGATCCGTGGTTTGAATATCAGCTTATTCGAGCGTCTTACGGAGGAAGGCGGTATGTCTCATGTGTGTTTGTGTTCACGATTCCCGTCTCAACGCGGCGTCTGCCAGTGGTACCTTCAATCATGCTTGACATGCAATATCGGATGCACCCCGAAATCTCGCGCTTCCCTTCCTCAGAATTCTACGCAAAATCATTGAAAGACGGCACCGTTGATTCGGGAGGAAACGTGCTTGCCCGGCTACAGCCTCCAGTTTCTGAGCACCTCGTGATCAATGCGGCAACCGGTGGCAGACCATCGGTCGTCTTCTTGGATCACGATGGTCTCGAGGCAACCAAGGATCGCAGCAAGATTAATGTGACCGACGCTGCTATCGTGTGTGCCGTCCTGGAAGATTTGTTACGACAAAATGAGGTAGAATTTAGCTTTCTGCCTTCCAAATCATGCGCGTTCTGAACTCAATCCACAGGACCTCCGCGGGGACGATATCGGCATCATATCCCCATACATCGCTCAGATCTCGCTGCTGAACTATTTGCTAAACGTCGACCCTGACTACAGAGACCGGTTCCGTAATGCTCTGGGCAACCGAGCCGAGGAGCTCGCCCAGATCGAAGTCAAAACCGTGAATGGGTTTGAAGGCAGGCAAAAGGAGGTCGTGTTGTTCTCGACGGTGAGGAACAATGCGGCTGGTGCCCTCGGCTTTCTCGCCGACCGCCGCCGGCTGAACGTGGGGCTAACGAGAGCTAGGCGAGGGTTGTTCGTCATCGGGGGACTGGCGACCTTGCGTGCTGGTTCGTCGGCTCGTGGGGCCGTTGCATGGAAGCATTATGCGGACTTTCTGGACGGAGCACGTCTCGTGCGGCCACTGAAGGGTGATGCGCTCCGACGAGTCGTAGACGGGTCGGTTTAGGAAGTACGGTTGTCGCCGAGCGAAGCTACCTCCATGTGAGGGCTGGCGGGACCTCCACGGGGTATCGACTTTGGGAGCTCAAGTACGAGTTTTGGATGTCGTTATAAAACCATTATCATTATTCTATTCGCACACAATCACTCGCGTCCATCTCGCCTGTCATTTTGTGCGTCACTCTCGTTTTGGGTTTGTCTCATAAAAATAGTCAGCAGAAGAAGGTGATGGGAAGCCTGTGGTAGCCCTGACGACTTGACAAGACGGTGAGAAAATGAAGCAGCCCAGGGTAGATAGGGCGGCCTAAAATTTAAACATATGAATCCGGAATCATTCCGCGGGTGCCACATCACCGAGTTAGGGAGTGTCCGGGGTTGGCCGATTCTGTCCTGGGCGAAAATAAACAGGGACTTGTCGTGTCGTTCGTTCGTTCGGTGGATACACTGAATATGGTAACCGTCGTTCAGAACACGGTATGATAGGCAAAAAGTTGATTAGGACCGGGTCGATCGTCGGTGAGAGGGAGAGAATGCCTTTCGGAACTCCCGGGCTGGGCTGAAAGTGAACGCATGATCACCGTTCGCCGCGGGATAATATGCGGCGGTATCGAGCGCCTCGGAGCAAGATGGGCGCCCAACGGCGCCGGGAGAACAAGACCTGTCAAAATTGGCCAAGGGGATAGAGGGGACGAACTGGCACTGTGGGTGTGGGTGTGACTATCAGAATAAGTGGGAACACCGTGAGATCTGAGGAGAGTGGTGAAGGGGGTCGATTAATCCGTGCGTGGGTCGAGGAAGAGGGCCACGAGGGACAGTTTGTAACCGGATCTGGTGATATTAACACACTCAATCTGGTGACTGATCTCACGTGGGATCTTCGACTGAACTCGACCCGGTGTCAAACAATTGCCGTCACCCGTCACCTTTCCACGACGACTGTTTATAGCTTTTTCATGTCCTTTCCTGGGCATGTCCCCAAGCTTCAGCTTACTCTCGCACACGGAGATTGGTTGGGGAGGCCATGCTTCTTCCGCTTGGGAAATGATAGACCCCACTGGACATCATTTCATTCCATCATCATCAACCTGACTGGTGCGGGGACATGC
>Ga0307509_10006490_pt1 | contig 15715 bp, 14 predicted proteins | sample 10_EM_MG_FD_202245 | JGI IMG/M metagenome (GOLD analysis project Ga0307509, IMG submission 202245) | Populus trichocarpa ectomycorrhiza microbial communities from riparian zone in the Pacific Northwest, United States - 10_EM | ecosystem: Host-associated > Plants > Roots > Unclassified | place...
CCGCGCGCATGGCGTCCGCGATGGCGATTGCGCCATCGAGCGCGGCCTGCTCGCGGTGGAATAGGTAGAAGCCGTCGCGTTGCACGAGATTCCCGGCGCCGGCTTCGCGGATGAAGACATCGTGCTCGTTTACGGCGCGCGTGATGATCGGGGCATAGGCTGCGGAAATCCGCTCATGCCGCTCCGGTGCGGAATTGCGCCAGTATTGCAGCAAGGGGCCGAGATGATGCGGCAGCGCCAGCAGGCGATAGCGGACGTCGTTGGTCCGGCCCAACGCGATCTTGAGCAGCGAGGCGAAATCGCGCGGCATCGGATAGGGACGGACGGCCTCGCCCTGGATGATTCCGGTGTTGCCATAGCTGGTCTCGCGTCCGGGCTCGCTGCGATCGACCAGCACGACCGACCAGCCGCGACGCTGCAGATGCAGCGCCGTTGCCACGCCGACCATGCCGCTGCCGAGGACGATCGCGCTTCGCATCGCTTCACTCGCCCTTGTCGGCGCGCTCTTGCGCGATCACGGTGATCTCGATCTTGGCGTCCAGCATGAGTTCGGCCTGCACCGTGGTCCGGACCGGCAGCGGATCACTGAAGTGTCGTGCATACGCCGCGTTGAAGGCGCGGAAATCGTTCTTGTCGGCAAGATAGATCGTACAGGAGATGACGTCGGCCAGCGACAAGCCCTGGCTCGCCAGCGTCGCGGCGATCCTCTCCAGGGCCAGGTCGGTTTGCGGGCCGATGCCGGCCGGAACCGAGCCATCTGATGACAACGGCAGTTCGCCGGACAGGAAGATCAACCCGCCGGCGCGGCGGGTTTTCGAGAACGGCAGGGCGGGAAGCGACATCGGGTCTCCTGTCAGGCGGGGCTTGGTGCCAATCGGGGTTCGGCCGTGGTGATGGTCGATGCGACGATGACAGCCAGCGCGGTCATGGTGACGAGAAAGCCGAAGGCGGCATCGAAGGATCCCGTTCCGGTGACGATGAACCCGATCACCGCCGGCGCGATGAAGCCTGCGCTCTGCCCGCCGAAATTCACCATTCCGATGCCACTTCCGATCTGATCGTCCCGCAGCAATTTGGTCGGCAGCGCGATCACCGAGGCGAGGACGAAGGATTTGAAGAAATAGACCAGCGACTGATAGACGATCAGCGACGTGATCGTGTCCGACTTGTACATCGCATAAAGAAAAATGCCCGTGAGTGTCGAGGCGCCGATCAGCAGGTATTTCTCGCGCTCGGCGAAGAACGTCGTCATGACCCAGCCGCCGATCGCGGTCGAAATCGTCGCCAGCACGAAGGGAATCGGCGTCAGCAGCCCGACCGCCTTGAGGTCGAGGCCGCGCTGCTGCAGCAGGTAGGTCGGCATCCAGGAATCCAGCCCCTTGTTGACGCAGCTCAGGCAGAACCAGACGATGAGCAGCTGCCAGAGAATCGGATTCTTCATGAGCTCGCGCATCGGCGCGGCAGTTTTGCCGGCGGCGGTCGTCGTCGCGGTGCCGGGGTCGCGGACCGGAGCCCGGTGTGGAACGAGGGTGAAGTAGAACAGGGCAAACACGATTCCGGCGGCGCCGACGACCTCGAAGGCGTGCCGCCAGCCGAGCCATATGATCAGCGGCGCCATGATCAGGGGCGCGATCATGCTGCCGGCATAGTTCGAGGAGGTGAGCAGGGCCGACATCTTCGGCCGGTCGTCCTTCTGAAACGATTCCGAGACCGCCTTGATGGCGGCCGGCGGGAAACCGCCTTCCGCGATTCCGAAGGCGAAGCGGATCACGATCAGCGAGAGCAGCGACCAGGCGAAACTTGTGGTCACGGTGAACACCGACCACATCGCGATGGTGCCGATGACGACATATTTCGATCCGATGCGGTCGGCGAGCCATCCACCCGGCACCTGCATCACCGCGTAGCCGAGGAAGAACGCAGAGATGACGATGCCGAGATCGGCGGCCTGAAGATTGAAGTCCTTTCCGATCTGCGCCAGTGCGATCGAGATCGCCGCCCGGTCGATGTAGGAGATACCGAACGCAATGTAGAGCAGGACGAACCCGATCACACTGGACTTCAGCTTCGGCGAGGCAAGCATTGCGGATCTCCAGTCTGCTGAGGGATGTGCCGGGTCTGTTCAATCCCAGGCGAAAAAGCCGGGTGTCTGCGCCAGCGGCGGCGCAGACGCGAGGCGCGCCAGGTCGGGGGTCGGGCGACGCAGGTCGGAATCGTTCGCGAAGGCGCTTTCAAATGCCGCGGCGACGCTGAGCACGATCGCATCGCCGCCACGCGGCCCGACGATCTGCAGGCCAAACGGAAGGCCTGTCGCGTCGACGCCGCAGGGCAGGCTCAGCGCCGGGTGGCCGGCCAGCGTGACGCCATAGGCGAGCGCCAGCCAATGGAAATACGACGCTGTGGGCTGCCCGTCGATCGCGGCGGGAAACAGTTCGGTCCACGGCCGCGGGCTGAGCGTGATGGTCGGGCTGATCAGCACGTCGCATCCTTCGAAGAATGACTGGAAGGCGCGATAGATGCGGGTCTGGGCTGTCGCCGCCCGGGCATAGTCCGCGAGGCTGTAGCGCAGTCCTTCCTCGACATTCGCCCGCACATTCGGCCCCAGCATGTCGGGGCGTTCCTTGTAGGTCTTGCCGTGCATGGCGACGAACAAGGCGGCGCGCAGCACCGCGAAGGCATCGTCGGCGCCGGAACAGTCCGGCGTGCCCTCGCGGCATTCGCCGACGACAGGGGCAATTCGCCCGACACGATCGCGGAACACGCGCCGGATGGCGCGTTCGGTCGGGGCGAAGCCGAAATCTTCGGTCAGGGCGATGCGAAGTCTGGTCAGATCAACGGGTGGCGGGGAGACCCAGCGCTCTGCGCCGCCGCGCACGGTCTCGCCGGGCAATGTGTAGGCCAGCGGGTCGCGGGCATCGTCGCTCGCCATCACCGACAGCATCAGCGCCACATCCGACACCGTGCGGCCCATCGGGCCATCGGTCGACAGGCTGGACCAGCCGAATGCGCGCCGCTCGCTTGCCACCAATCCGTAGGACGGACGCATGCCGACGATGCCGGCATAGGCGGCCGGATTGCGCAGGCTACCTCCGGTGTCCGAGCCCGAGGCCAGCGGCGCCATTCCGCAGGCCAATGCCACGGCCGAGCCGCCGGACGAGCCTGCAGCCGAGCGCGAGGGATCGAACGGATTGCCGGTGGCGCCGTGCACGGGATTGCGGGTATTGCCGCCGGCCGCCCATTCCGGCGTGTTGGTCTTGCCGAGGATGATGGCGCCCGCCGCCCGCAGGCGGGCGACCGAGCCCTGGTCGATGGACGGGACGTGATCGGCAAACAGCGGACTGCCGTAGGTGGTGCGGAGCCCGGCGGTGTCCTGGGTATCCTTGATCAGGACGGGAAGCCCCTGCAGCGGGCCGAGATGCTCGCCCCGAAGGATGGCGGCCTCCGCGACGCGCGCTGCGGCGATTGCCCCCTCTGCATCCAGGGTTACCACCGCGTTCACGGCCGGATTGATCGATGCGATCCGCGCCAGGCAGTCCTCGACGATCTGGACTGGCGAGATCGCCCGTTCGGCCAGCAGCCTTTGGAGTTCGGTGGCGCGGAGATCGCACAACTGGGTCACATCAGAAATCCCGTGATTTCCAAAAGTGAAATAAATTTAGCATATTTGAAAACTATTTCCCGCCCAAAGAGAAGCCATTCGGTCGTCATTTTCGCTCATATCAGTGGCTTTTCTGCTTGTTCTGCGGGCGCATTGCCGAATCACCGGGTCTTGCGGTTTGATTTCCTCCGAAAAAATGACACCTATCCGAAAGTGCATTTTCTGATTTCGGCGGTTTCAAGAGGGGCAGATGAGCGACCAAAGCGCTGCAAGCGGCGTTCCTTCGCAACTCGGTCAATGTCTCAAGGTCGCCCGTCAGGCGCGGGGCTTGACCCTCAAGCAAGTGGCGGAGCGGACCGGATTGGCCTTGTCGACCCTGTCGAAGGTCGAAAACGGGCTGATGTCGCTGACCTACGACAAGCTCCTGCAACTGACGGCGGGCTTGAAGATGGAGATCGCGGAGCTGTTCAACGCCGCGGGCCATCGCCTCGACCGCGATCGCCCGGTGACGGCCCGCCGCAGCATCAGTCGCGCCGGTCAGGGACATGTCATCAATACCAGATATTACACCTACATCTATCAGTGCACGGACCTGATCGGAAAACGCATGGTCCCGATTCTGGCCGAAGTGCGCGCGCGCTCACTGGAGGAGTTCGGGCCCCTGCTCCGCCATGCCGGTGAAGAATATTTTCTGGTCACCAGCGGCAGCGTCGAGGTGCACACCGAGTTTTACGCGCCCGAGATCCTGCACGAGGGCGACGGCATCTATCTCGACAGCACCATGGGCCACGCCTACCTCAACGCCGGCGAGCAGCCGGCCAAGGGCGTCTGCCTATGCACCAGCGAGACGCCGGACCTCTACGACCAGCTTCGCCAGATCGCGGTCCGCGAGGGCCGCGAGGATTGAGATCGGATCTTCCGGCGAGCAGATTACTGGCTCGCCCGCTGGTTCTCATAGGCCTTGAGGTGGGTATAGGCGACGCGCAGCCGCGGCACCGGTACCTTGGCCGCGTCGGCGCGCGCGATCAGATCGCCAATGACATGATCGGCCTCGACCGGCAGCCCCGCCTTGATGTCGCGGAACATCGACGCGTTCAGCGGCGAGCCCTCCGTCGTCAGCATGCCGAGCATGCGGTCGACGAACGGCGCCCGGGGCGGATAGCCCTCGGCGGTGGCGGTCGCCGTGCACTCATCGAGAACGCCGAGCACGAAATCCTTGCCGCCGGGGGCGGCCAGGATGTTGCCGAGCGTGGTGCGCATCAGGCTGGTGGAGGCCGCGAGCGAGGCGAGAAACACCCATTTCTCCCACATGTCGTGCAGGATATGTTCGCTCGCGGCCGCGCCGAAATTTCCGCTCCTGAATGTCTCATCGATGGCGCGGACGCGGTCCGACAGCTTGCCGTCGCGCTCGCCGAAGGTCAGCGACTGCATCGGCTGCAGATGCATCACCTCGCGCGCCTCGTTCAGCGTCACTGCAATGGCGCAGAGGCCGCCGAGCACGCGCTCGCGCCCGAATTTGCCGTCGAGGACATCCAGGTGCCGCATGCCGTTCAAGAGCGGGATGATCGAGGTCTGCGATCCCACGGCGGGCGCCAAGGATTTGATCGCGTCATCGAGGTCGAAAGCCTTGCAGCTCAGCAGCACGACGTCGAACGTTTGCTCGAGCGCGTCGGCCTGCACCGTGGGCGGATTTTTCAGTGTCGCATCGCCAATGGGGCTCCTGATGACAAGGCCGGCGGTGGCGAGCTCCTGGGCGCGCCGGGGACGAACCAGAAACGTGACGTCGCCTCCCGCCTGCAGCAGCCGGCCTCCGAAATATCCGCCGATCGCTCCGGCTCCGACCACGAGAACGCGCATTGTTGATCTCCAATCAGCGATACTTCGTCACTTCGCGTAGCGCGAAGCAATCCGTGCTGCGAGCAGAGCTGGATTGCTTCGCCGCAAGGGCTTCGCGTGGTGACGGCTAAAACCCTACCACTTTTCCCCGAACGGGCGAATTTCCATCTCGAAGGTCCAGGCGCTCTTCGGCTGCTGATACAATTGCCAGTAAGCCCCGGCAACCGAGGCCGGCGGCATCAGAAGGTCGGGATTGGCGTCGAGTGTGTCCTTGCCGAGCCGCTGCTCGGTGCGCTGGCGCACCCAGGCGGTGTCGACGCCGGAATCGATGATGAGGTGCGCGACGTGGATGTTCTTCGGGCCCAGTTCGCGCGCCATCGCCTGCGCCACCCCGCGCAGGCCGAACTTGGCGCTGGCGAAGGCGGCGAAGCCTGAGCCGCCGCGCAACGAAGCCGTGGCGCCGGTGAAGAAGATGTTGCCGCCGCCGCGCGGCAGCATCAGCCGGGCCGACTCGCGGCCCGCAACGAACCCCGCCCAGCACGCCATTTCCCAGACTTTCCGGAACACGCGGTCGGTGGTCTCGAGGATCGGGAAATTGACGTTGGCGCCGACGTTGAAGATGCAGACCTCGAGCGGCGCATGCCTGTCGGCATCGCTCAGGAAGGCCGTGGTTTCGTCTTCCTTGCGTGCGTCGAGCGTGCGGCCGAAAAACGTTCCGCCCGCGCTCTCGATCTCCTTCTGCAGCGGCGCCAGCTTCTCGCCGTTGCGCCTGCCGGCGAACACCGTGAAACCTTCGGCGGCGAATCTCTTGCAGATTTCCGCGCCGATGAAGTCGCCGGCTCCGATCACTGCGCAGGTTGCGTTACGCTTTTGCATGTGGTTCTCCAATGTCCGGTTTGTCGCTCGCCGGCGATGCAGCCAAGCCGTCATTCCGGGGCGCGAGTGCAACGAGCGAACCCGGAATCTCGAGATTCCCCGATGCGCAATTGCGCATCTGAGGTCTGGTCCTTCGGACCATCCCGGAATGACGTACCCGATTGCTTCTCGCAACGGTGTGGCTATCTCCCCACAATCATCTCCTCGACGTCGCGCAATTGCTCCTTGCCGAAGAACATCTCGTTGCCGACGAAGAAGGTCGGCGAACCGAACGCGCCGCGCTCGACCGCCGATTGCGTATTCTCGATCAGCCTGGCCTTGACGTCGGCATCCTGCGCGCGCGCGAACAGCTTCGCGGCATCAACGCCGCTAGCCTTGAACGCGGCCAGCGCAATTTCGGGATCGTCCATCTTCTTGGGCTCCCGCCACATGTGATGGAACGCCGCCTCGACATATGTTTCGAACACGCCTTCGAATTGCGCGGCCACCGCCGCGCGCATCAGGTTGAGCGTGTTGACCGGAAAGAACGGGTTCCAGACATAGGGCTGCACGTTGAAACGCTTGAGAAAGCGCGCGGTCTCGACCGCCTGGAATTCGCGCTTGTTCTTGATGCCGGCGAGCGTCTCGGCGGGAGACTTGTTGTTGGTCGCCTTGAAGATGCCCCCGAGCAGTACCGGCACATAGTCGAACCTGACGCCGATACGCCGCTCGATGGCCGGAATCGCCTCGTGGCTGAGGAAGGCGTTGGGACTGCCGACATCGAACAGGAATTGCGGGTTTTGGCCCATGGCGGCCTCCCTGATTGTTCTTCTACGCCCCATTGTGGCGCAGCCGGCACGGCGCGTCTACTGTATTTATGATGGTCATAATACTGTGACGGCTTGCGGATGCCGGTTCAGATCAGGCGGGCGATGGCGCGCTTTCGCCAGACCAGCAGGTAGAAGCTCATCTGCAGGAGGCACATGGCGCCGAAGGTGATCGGATAGGCGATCCAGACGCCTTCGATCCCGATCATGCGGCTGAGCACGATCGCCGATGGCACCTCGATTCCGGCAATCGCAAAAATTGAGATTAGCAGGGGTGTCCATACCGTGCCGCTGGCACGCATGATCCCGGAAAACACCGTCGCCATGCCGAACAGCACCGAACTCCACAACACGATGTGAAGCAGCCCCTGGGCCAGCTCGATCACGGCGCTGTCGGTGATGAAAAGGCTCATCAGCGCGCGGGAGAAAAGATACCCGAGCGCCACCAGGCCGCCGGTCAGAAGTACGTTCATCTGCAGGCCTGTGCGAACGATGGGGCCAACTTGGCCGGCGTCGCCGCGTCCGATCGCCTGGGCGCCGAAAATCGAGACCGATATCGCGATCGACAATGCCGGGAACTGCACATAGCTCATCACCTGATTCACCGCGCCATAGGCGGCGGTAGCGTTGGAGCCGAAGCTGTTGACGAGACCGAGCAGGACCAGTTCGGCCAGCGACATCACGACCATGCCGATGGCGGCGGGAATGCCGAGGCGCAACACGGTTCGGAGTAGCGCGCCGTTGGGCCGCATGGCGCGCCAGAATATGATGTCGAAGGCGAGCGCATGTTTACGCCGGCGAAGCTGGAAATTGAGCCAGAGCAGCGTGAGGCAGCTCGATATCGCCGAGGCCCAGGCGGCGCTGGCGACCCCGAGCTGGGGCAGGCCGAGCCAGCCACGGATCAGGGTTGGCGTCGCAGCGAGGCCGATGGCCGTTGAGATCGCGAGTGCAAGCAAGGGTGTCACCGTGTCGCCGACGCCGCGCATCATTGACGTTAGCAGGATGAACACGAACGTCAGCGGCATCGCCATCATCATGATCCGAGCGTAGGAGTTGGCGGCCTCGAGGATGCCGGGCGGTGTGGCGAGCGCGATCAGAAGCTGCCGGCTGAACAGCCCGCCTGATATCGCGATAAGCATCGCGAGAAGAAGGGCGACGCTCAGCGTCGTCCCCGCCACCGCCTTGACCTTCTGGGTGTTGCCCGCGCCCCAGGCCTGGCCGATCAGGACGGAAGCGCCGGAGCTCAGCCCCATGACGAAGGCAATGAAGAAGAACATGATCGGGAAGAACACCGAGACGGCCGCCAGCGCGTCGACCCCGATCATCTGGCCAATGTAGATCCCGTTGATGGTGCCGAACAGCGACTGCAGGATATTGCTCAGCATCATGGGCGCAAGAAAGGTAAGAAACGCCTTTCGGAGGGATGGGCTTTTCGACACGGGCTTTTTCCTGGTGATCGGCGTGGCGGATCGATGTCGCTCGGATGGATTGGCGCTGCTGCGGCCTATGACCTTCCGAAGTCGACCTTCCGAAGTCGCGAAAAGTCGGTGCTGCGGCGGGGTAGGGATTTTGAAACGTGGGCTGGTCAGACGCGATCGCGAAACGCCAGTCTGACGATGTGATCGCGAATGTCTGATGGCCATGGGGCGATCAGTTCGGCCATCCGCCGCCGGTCGTCCGCGAACAGCGCCCGCGCCGCCTCCTCGAACTGGGGCAGGTTGCCCGCCATCGCCGACATGAAGTGATAGGCGGCTTCACGCGACATCCGCGCGCGATCCGCATCGGCACCGGTCCGACGGGCCTGTTCGACTAGCTTGCGCAAGGCGACCGAGGCGCCGCCGGGCTGCGCGTTGAGCCAGTCCCAGTGCCGCGGCAGCAGGGTCACCTCACGCGCCACCACCCCGAGCTTCGGTCGCCCGCGTCCGCGCGGCTCGGCGGGCGCCGCGTCGTCCGGGGGGTGACCGGGGACGGCGGTCGGCAGTCGCGCCAGCACCTCCTCGTCAGTTCCCCTGAGATCGAGATCGATCGGGCGCCCGCTGGCGTCGCTGAAGATCACGACCGGCTTGGTGTCATCGTGCTCCGCGCGCCGGATCGCCCGGGCGATTTCGGCCAGCGAACCGGAGGCAAACAGTCGTTGGCCGTGGAAGGCGGTGTAGGTTTCGGGCATGGCAGGTGGCGGAGGGTTCATAGTGGTCATGAATGTATTATTGCCCGGGTAAATATAAGAGTCAATATCACCCGGATGTAAATCGCAACCGCGGAATGTCGGATCGTCGCATCGCCAATTTCATGATTGCCTGTTAGGCACGGCAGCTAGGAACTCCGCCGGGGACGCTATGCTGACCGTTCATCACTTGAATAACTCCCGCTCGCAACGCGTGCTTTGGTTGCTCGAAGAACTCGCCGTGCCCTACGAGATCGTGCGCTACCAGCGTCAGCCCGACATGCGCGCACCAAAGGAGCTGTTTGCGGTCCATCCGCTCGGCAAATCTCCGGTCATTACCGACAACGGCAACACCATCGCCGAATCCGGTGCGATCATCGAATACATCGTCGGCACCTATGGTGAGGGACGCCTGATTCCGCCGCCGAACACGCCCGAACGGCTGCGCTTTACCTATTGGCTGCACTACGCCGAAGGCTCAGCGATGCCGCCGCTGCTCCTGAAGCTGCTGTTCACCATCATGCCGAAGCGCGCGCCCGCGCTGTTGCGGCCGCTGGTGCGCAAGGTGTCGAATCAGGCGCTGACGGCGCTGGTCAATCCGCAGCTGAAGCAGCACATGGCGTTCTGGGAAAGCGAGCTCGCCAAGACCGAGTGGTTCGCCGGCAAGGAATTCACGGCCGCCGACATCCAGATGAGCTTTCCGCTGGAAGCTGCGGCCGCGCGCACCGGGCTTGAGGTCGGCCATCCCAGGGCGATGGCGTGGCTCGACCGGATTCACGCAAGGCCTGCCTATCAACGGGCCCTCGACAAGGGCGGACCCTATTCGGTGGGGCGCTGACCAGCTGATATTTGAAATATTACCCGGGTATAATTGACCGGGCTGGCGGCATCTGCTATCCGCGCCACCTGACGAGCGAAGGGAGCGGTTTTGTGATGAAGGCCGAGGACAGGAAAGTGGCGATCGCGGCGTACAAGAAGCGCAGCGCTGTCGCAGGCATCTTCGCGGTCCGCTGCCAGGGATCGGGCCAGATCTGGGTTGGCCAAACCCTCAACCTTGACACCATGCAAAACCGAATCTGGTTTTCGCTGCGTATGGGCAGCCATTCCAACGCCGATCTGCAGCGCGCCTGGTCGGCGCACGGCGAAGCGAGCTTCACCTACGAGCCGCTGGAGCAGCTCGAGGACGAAGAACTGGCCTTTGTTCGGGACAAGCTCCTGAAGGAGCGCGAGATCCACTGGCGCGCGACGCTCAACGGTCTGAGCTTTTGAGCCGTTCAGCCCTGCGTCGCCGCGATCACCTCCCGGATCAGCCGGGTCAGGCCGCGGATATCGCCGTCGGGCGCAACCGCATCGCCCAGGCGCACCACCACCATGTGCTGCGACGGCAGGATGACGGTGCGCTGGCCGAGATCGCCCGACGCATAGAACGCATCGCGCGGCATGCCTGCGCGCACGCGCCCCTTCGCACGCTCGTGCTCGCTGCGATTGGTCCAGAAGCCGGCGCCGTAGTCGGTGTCGAGCGTGGCGGCGGCGGAAAAGTTCACCCAGTCCTCATGCAGGATGCGTTTGCCGTCGACCACGCCGTCGTCGAGATAGAGCAGGCCGAAGCGGGCCCAGTCCCTTGCGCTCGCCAGCATGTAGGTCGAACCCTGCAGGGTGCCAGCGCCGTCGAACTCCAGCGTGACGCTGCGCATGCCGAGCGGATTGAACAGCTCGCGCCAGGCCAGGGCCAGCGTCTGTTCCGGTCCGCCGGCGGCGTCACGGATGATGCGCGCCAACAGTTGCGTGGTCGCGCTGGAATAGGCCCAGCGCCTGCCCGGAGGCGCGATCACCGGCGCGTCGACGGCAAAGCCGGCCATGTCGTCGTGGAGATAGATCATCTGGCTGGATGGATCGAACCCACTATTGGTTTCATCCAGCGCCAGGCCGGTGGTCATCCGCATCAGATGTTCGACCTCGATCGCGTGCCGGGGATCGGACGCCGCGCGCCACTCCGGGATCGGCGCCGGCATCGAGGGGCTGAGCATGCCCTGCTGCGACATGATGCCGAGCAGCGCATTGATCAGCGACTTGGTCATGGAAAATCCCAGCAGCGGCGTATCGACGCCGATCCCGGCTGCGTAACGCTCGGCGATCACCTTGCCGTCCCGGACCACCACGACCGCCTTGGTGCGCCGAAACGGCGGCTCGGCCGGCTCCTCGAACGCGTGATCGAGCGCATCGCGTAGCGCAGGATTCACAGGCTGGACCAAATCCGGGCCGGCAATCTCCGCCAGCAGCGGCGGAGATTTCAGGGACTTCAGCGCCGCGATATCACTCTTGAGCAGATAGGGTTCTTTCGATCCGTGCTGCAGCACGCAACCGAGCCCGTCGTGAAACAACGCGCGAGCAGCGAACAGCCCGCCCACCGAGGCGCCAACGGTCTTGCTTGTGCGGTCGATCTGGAATGTCAGAACCCTGCGCAGCCGGCGAAGGCCGTCGCGCTCCACGGTCTCCGCGAACACCGTTGCCGGATCGAGCCCGGACACAAAGGATTTGGAGCAGACGTCGTGCGCCACGACGCCGGTCGCCACGCGCAATGCGCGGTCCGGACGGTAGTGGAGACAGGCCGTGACAATCGCGGCGCCGACCGCCGCAACGATCCATCCTCGCGAAGCCAAACCTGTCTCCTGGCATCTTCGTGTCGCCGCGGTCTGCTAGCTTGGGCTCCGCACTCCGTCAACCCGCGGGCAGCGATTGCACCGTGACACCCGGCGGCGGAATGTCATCGTCGGGGACGAAGAAATCCGACATCAGGGGACGTGACGGGTCGACGCGATAGTGCTCGAAATCCCTGACGCCGCTGTCGTAGAGCACCTTGTCATCGATGCAGAACTGCCCGGTGAATTCCCGCGACGGCCGGGTGAAGATGACATGGGCCGCATCGCCCATGATCTCCGGCGTGCGGCTTGCGCGCATCATGGCGTCGCCGCCGAGGAGATTGCCGACCGCGGCGGTTGCGATCGTGGTGCGCGGCCACAGCGCATTGACGGCAATGCCGGCGGCTTTCTGTTCGGCGGCGAGACCGAGCACGCACATGCTCATGCCGAATTTCGCCATCGTATACGCGGTCGACCGCGCGAACCATTTCGCCTGCATGTCGAGCGGTGGCGACAGCATCAGGATATGCGGGTTCGCGGCCTTCTTCAGATGCGGAATGCAATATTTCGACACCATGAAGGTGCCGCGGGTGTTGATGCCCATCATCAGGTCGAACCGCTTCATGTCGGTTCCTTGCGAATTGGTCAGGCTGATGGCGCTGGCATTGTTGACGCAGATATCGATGCCGCCGAATTCGGAAACCGTCTGCTCGATCGCTGATGTCACCTGGGCCTCATCGCGGATATCGCAGAGCAGCGGCAAGGCTTTGCCGCCGGCGGCGCGCACCTCGTCGGCGGCAGTATAGATCGTGCCCTTCAGCTTGGGATGCGGCTCCGCTGTTTTCGCGGCGATCGCGACATTGGCGCCGTCACGCGCGGCGCGCAGCGCAATGGCAAGGCCAATGCCGCGGCTGGCGCCCGAGATGAACAGAGTCTTGCCCTTCAGCGATGTCATCGCGCGCCCTCCATCGTTCCGTTCACCGTCCCGCTCGCGGCCTTTGCGCGGGAGCAGCAATCCTACGCTGTCGAGCAACGCTCTGTCTTGCGCCGATGCGTCACTGCCCGGCCGCTTCAGCCCCGCGGGTGCGCGGATCGGGCGCGCCGAGCAGACCGTTGGTGGTCACGAGAATGGAATTCGCCGAGGTCGGGCCCATCGGCTCCAGCACCTTGTGCCCCTTGGCCCGCAGCTCGGCGAGCACGTCATCGGGAAAGCCGCGTTCCACCCGCACCTCGTCAGGCATCCACTGATGATGCAGCCGCGGCACGGCCACCGCGGCCGCGACGTCCATCCTGTAGTCGAGCACGTTCACGATCACCTGCAGCACCGTCGAGATGATCCGGCTGCCGCCCGGTGTACCCGTCACCAGCACCACCTTGCCGTCCTTCATCACGATGGTCGGCGACATCGAGGACAACGGCCGTTTGCCGGGCCCCGGCAGGTTGGCCTCGTATCCGACCAGGCCATAGGCATTGGACGCCCCGGGCGCGGCTGTGAAATCGTCGAGTTCGTTGTTGAGCAGCACGCCGGTGCCCTCCGCGACAAGGCCGACGCCATAGGAAAAATTCAGCGTATAGGTGTTGCTGACCGCGTTGCCCTCGCCATCGACCACGGAGAAATGCGTGGTGTTGCTGCCTTCACGGGGCGGCTTGATCTCCGGCACGTCGCGCGCCGGCGTGGCGTGGTCGGGATCGATGCTGGCGCGCAACCTTGCCGCATAGTCCTTGGTGATCAGCGCCGATGTCGGGGCGTTGACGAAAGCGGGATCGCCGAGATAGCGGGCGCGGTCGGCATAGGCGCGCTTCATTGCCTCGATCAGGAGATGCAGCGACGCCGCCGAGCCCTGTTTCATCTCGGGAAGCGGAAAGCCTTCGAGCACGTTCAAGGTCTCCAGCAGCACCGTGCCGCCGGACGAGGGCAGCGGCATCGAGACGATGTCAAAGCCGCGATAGGTGCCGTGCACCGGCGTGCGGATCGTGGCGGTGTAAGACTTGAGATCGTCCGTCGTCATGATGCCGCCGGCTTCGGTGATCGATGTCGCCAGCTTGTCCGCAACCGGACCCTCGTAGAAGCCGCGCGGGCCTTGGGCTGCAATCGCCTCCAGGGTGGCCGCGAGATCCTTCTGGACCAGGAGGTCGCCCTCCGTGAGCACTGTGCCGTCGGCGCGCGAAAACAATTTCGCCCCGGCCGGCCAGCGCGCCAGGCGCGCGTGCCACTCCGGAAGGCTGTCGGCGAGGTCGTCGCTGACGGCAAAGCCGTCGCGCGCCAGCGCGATCGCGGGCGCGAGCAGCTCGGCCAGCGTGAACTTGCCCGAGCCATACTTCTCCAGCGCCAGCGCAAGGCCGGCGACGGTCCCGGGAACGCCGGTGCCGAGCGCCGAGTCGCGCGATTTCGCGTTGTCGGGCTTGCCGTCGGCGCCGAGGAAGATCTGCGGCGTGGTCGCCGCCGGCGCGGTCTCACGGTAATCGATCGCGACATCCTCGTTGCGTGCGCGCAGATGGATCACCATGAAGCCGCCGCCGCCGATATTGCCGGCGCGCGGGTAGGTCACGGCCATGGCAAAACCGGTCGCAACCGCGGCATCGACCGCGTTGCCGCCGCGGCTCAGCACATTCGCGCCGATCCGCGCCGCGATCTTCTCTTGTGCCACCACCATGCCGTGTTCGGCGCGGACGGCATGAATGGTGTCCGGCGCGGCAGCGGTGTAAACAGCACGATGCGGCGGCTCGGCCGCGGCAGGCATCATGCATGCGAGAGCAATCGCGAACGCCGCGAGGATCTGGCGCCGGGTGGGAGACAGCATCATCAAAATTCCGCCGTGGGTAAGGACCAAGCCGTGAGATCGCGGATGCTACAGGGCTCCGGCGGTGCCTGGCAAAACGCGTGGACGTGATCTTGAAGGACATTTTGGAATGGCTGTGACCACGATTGAGTCAGGCGAAAACGTCATTCAGCGGACCTATCCGCCGCGTTCAGCCGTGATCAGCTGGATCTTCTTCGATTGGGCGGCGCAGCCCTATTTCACCCTGATCACGACCTTCGTGTTTGCACCTTATTTTGCCACGCATGTCGCGGCCGACCCCGCCAGCGGCCAGGCGCTGTGGGGATTTGCCACCGCCGCAGCGGGCATGGTGATCGCGCTGCTGTCGCCGGTGTTCGGTGCGATCGCGGACGCCAGCGGCCGCCGCAAGCCGTGGATTGCGGCGTTCGGCGCGCTGCTGGTGATCGGCTCCTGCCTGATGTGGTTCGGCCGGCCCGGCGATATCGCGGGCATCCCTGCGCTGCTGATCGCCTACGGCATCGCCTCCATCGGCGCCGAATTCGCGACCGTCTTCAATAACGCGATGATGCCGACCCTGGTGCCGCCGGAACGGATCGGGCGGCTGTCCGGCACCGGCTGGGCCACCGGCTATGTCGGCGGCATCCTCAGCCTCGTTCTGGTACTCGGCTTTCTCGCGGCGAGCCCGGAGACCGGCCGCACGCTGTTCGGCCTCACGCCGCTGTTCGGTCTCGATCCCCTCACGCATCAGGGCGACCGCATCTCCGGTCCGCTGACCGGAATCTGGTTCATCATCTTCGTGCTGCCGATGTTCCTCTTGACCCCCGACTATCCGGCGCGGCTGCCGGTGCGGGCGGCGCTACGCAGGGGCTTGCGCGAATTGCGCCAGACCCTGGCCGAACTGCCCAGGCAAAGATCGATGGCGACGTTTCTCGTCGCCAACATGATCTACACCGACGGCCTGGTCTCGCTGTTCGCGTTCGGCGGCATCTATGCCGCTGGTACCTTCGGCTGGAACA
>Ga0307509_10006491_pt1 | contig 15714 bp, 18 predicted proteins | sample 10_EM_MG_FD_202245 | JGI IMG/M metagenome (GOLD analysis project Ga0307509, IMG submission 202245) | Populus trichocarpa ectomycorrhiza microbial communities from riparian zone in the Pacific Northwest, United States - 10_EM | ecosystem: Host-associated > Plants > Roots > Unclassified | place...
CTTTTATATAATAATTAGGGCCAAATCGTCGAGGAGGCCATGGAAAACCCGTACCTCGCCAACGACATCGCCGTCGCGCGGGCGTGTCCTGTCAGCCATGCCTTTGCCTTTGCCTTTGCCCTTTCTTTTGCCTTTGCCTTTGCCTTTTCCGCCTTCGTGTGTCACATAGGGAAGGGATGGATTTCTCAGAATTTGCGCGATCTTTCTCTCATCCACATCCACGCCGCTGAGGGTCGTCTTCTTCAGAGTTGTGAAACGTTCAGCCCCGTTTCCTTTGCTCTTGCTCTCGAGTTTGAATGCGTGTGCGAGCTCGTGCACCAATTTGCGTATCTTTCGATTCATCGGCGGAAGGGGGAGTGTTCTAGGCCCACTGGTGTCTGCGACAAAACGTTTCATGTACCCAACGATCGTCTCGAGGCTCACAGAGGTGGCTGAAGCAGCTGCCAGCTTGGCTTTGCGCGCCTTTTTGCCACCCTTTCGGGTTCTGAATGGATCCACCGCAGCAGCGATCCGCTCCAACTCACGCAGGCGTTTGCGCTCGGCTTTCTCTGCACGATCACGTTCCCACTGGTCACGGAGTTCTTCGGGGATGAAGTTATCTTTTTTGCGCCCTGAGAAAATGGACAAGTACATCAGTTTGAGGACAGGTTCGTGTTAAAAAAACCTACCTGCAGAGCTACCGACAAAGTCGATCTCGATATCAAATTTACCTTGATGAATGGCTTGGAAGATGCGATTTCTCTGCTTGCGATCTTGAGTCCGGAGTATCTCATCATTGTCATCGAGGAAATCCTGGGGGCAATGCCTTCAGTTGTGTGGAGAGCACCGGGAGATTGCGTTACATGTATTTTGGCGATAATGCTATCCTCCTCATCGGCCTCCAGTGCCTGCTCTAGCTCGTCTTCCAGGATGTCCTTGATTGGCCTCCCCTTCGTCCGCTTGCGAAGCCTCTCGAGGCGCGCTTGGAATGAACGCTTCGGTGTTTCATCCTCATCCGAAGTGCTTTCATCCTCATCCACCAGAGCGTTACCAAGGGTAAGCTCACTCTCGCTCTCGTCGACGGATATTAGCATATCCCGCATATCATCTGCCAACTCAAGTTCAGTATCGCCTGCACTGTCATCGCTCTCAACCGTGCTCTCCGCATCGCTCCTCTCCTCGTGCTCAGCGCGGGTCCTCTCTTCATCTTTCATGTCATCTGCACTGCCGTGCGCCATCCCCGAGGTGCTCATTCCCTTAACGAATGCCTCCATGGCGTGGGTATCAATATCTTGGTCAACGAACATACCCTCATCACCCGCGCTCTCCTCGGAAGTCGAGCCGCCCCAATCGATGTCAGAATCTCCGCGACGTTGGTCGTCCACCCTCGGGTCCACTTTGCGGAGGGCAATTTCCGCCCGGATGGCGCCGAAGGAGCTAAACGTGGCATATCGGTTCATCCGCTTGCTGGAGATGTGACGAGGCCCCCGAGCGTAGGATGCAGGTTCGGAGAGAACGGAGGAGGCGTCCCCGAACTTCAAGGGGGGTAATAGTGACGGCGAAGGAGGAGCCAGTTTGCATTGCAGCACTGGCTCTAGTGGGGAGATAGCGACATATGGGGGACTATATGTTCCCCTATGTATGGCAATTGGCCCATTGTCTGCAGAGTGAGGAAGAGGAGCCGTAGCTGTAGAAGAGGACTGGATCTGGCAGGTTGCAAGTTTGCCATTGCGAGGGAGGGGTGCATCATACACGATAATTTCATCGTCCTCGTCCATATCTTCACCCAGTGCAGCACAAGTTTCTGGATGTCCGCCTGAAGTTGGATCGATGGGTAGATGTGAGGGTCGCAGTGGTGGTGGTTTGATGTCGATACAGAACCCTTTGAACCGCTCTCCGACTGTCGCTATTCCGACGTGGTCCCCTGGATTTTCAGCACTCGTGCCCGTGGTTTCCTTCGATGAGAGAGCGGCTGCCTCAAGGCCCTCAAACTCGCCCATAATCCTGCCCAAGTCAGTGAAATCGATCTCCAGAAGTTCTTCAACGTCGGAAGGCGACTCCGATGAATTGAGGACCACATCACCGTGGAAGATACGAAAAACGCGCTCAGCAGTCGGAACATGGCTGGCCTCTTGTTCTCCTGGGAATAATAAGACGATCAACGGGATGAAATCGACGATTATGTGGTGAGACGGTGTACTGACCGGTTTCTTCAGCCACTGGTTTGAATATCTCCTCCTCTTTGAGAAAAAGTGTTGGGGTGAGCTTCGACTTAACGAATAAAATGGGCTTGAGGAGTGGCCGATCTTCATATAGCAGCTGTGAAAGAGACGCCGTGCCGTAGCGAAGTTTAGATTCCAAACGGTGCAGTCGTGTCCGTTCTTTCTGTGATGACGAGTCAGGGCTGATACGTCCGCCCCACCGACCACGACCGGATCGAGAGCCCCGCGGGCTATAAAAATTGGTTCCCTTCACAGGAGTCTGGTACCTCAGACTATTTCCCGAGTCACCGATACGTGTCACCAGTCCCGCATATTCCTTGGTGATGTTACGCCTATCTATGGGACCTACGCCGACGATGAAGTTTCAGGATCGTCAGAGGGATCGGACGTACGAGATTGCACATCATCAAAGGCAAAGTCGGCATCTGTTTCGTGTCTCGCCACATTATCTTGGTTCCCGTATCCTCTGCCCCTCCCACGACCTCCACGACCTCTACCACCGCCACCACGATCAGTGGCTCTGCCTCTGTAGCCATGACACCGTCCACGTCCGCGTTGTTTTCTCCCCGCCATAATTTTTTATCTTGAGTGAACACGGTTCAGATCGACTAGAGAATAGGTGACTGAGGACAAGGATGGAACTGCAGCTTGATAGAAGAAGTGGCCCATAACGTGCCGGACAGACCGGTCCGTCCCACCCGCCAGAAAAACGCTGGTTATGGCCACATGACCCAAACTGCTCCCATCCATGAACACGTCCGAGCATATTCTTCACGACCGTGTCAACCTTGTCCGTCTCGTGCGACGTCTCGACGAATCAATCAATGACGTCGACTGGGGCTCTGAGCCAAGTCCAATGCTTTGGTTCAGATCGGAAGGATTTCTTCAAGTGGGTGCTTTTGTTACACACGACATAGATATCCAATAACTGTCGTCTATGTAGCAATTGAAGCACGCACGAAGATTATTGAGCAACGTAGAGTTCCACAATGATCTCCATCCATCAGCGTAAGTTTCTTCCAACGTTCAGACCAACTGCGGCATAAAGTCGGCGGATTTGTAGAAAGCTCAGCCGTCGACTCTCTGACATTCGTTGTCTACTTGACAAGTTGGACACTTTCATGCTATTGGTGAACGAGGTACGATAGATACCGTCCGCGCCCTTTCTATGCTTATTCATGGGTGACTCCAGAGGATTATCCCCGAGTCTCCACGTCCAAAGCCAATTCTTGCGACCTTGTCATTTCCACGACCCTCTGCCCGAAGAGCTGACTTGCCAGTGGTCCAGCGCCTAGCCCAACCGTCGGACGTCACTTCGGGGCCTCTCGAGGAGATTGGGCCATCTGCAGTAGATGTCGACCTTCTTCTTGGTTCCGCAGAGAAGGACGACCCCTCTCTTCTCAGGGAGCCCTCCCTCGATGCGGGCGCCGTATCGACGTCCGTTCTTCCTCCCAAAATCCAGGTGTCACCTTTGGTATCTACAACCGACGAAGCATCATCACAGGCTCTGTTACAACACAGCACGGCGGTACAAGAAGAACTCTCAACGCAGCTTGCCCAAATGGCCGGCCAGCTGCGGCGCAATGCTGAGCATTTCTCGAAGGCACTTGCTGCGGACCAAGCGGTTCTGCACGATGCAGAGGACAAGGTAGGCACAAACTACGATGTGATGAAGCGGGAGCGTTTGCGGCTGCGCGATCATCGCGGCAAGAGCATCGGAACGACGTGTCTGACGATAACAAGTATTCTAGTAGTCACAGTTGCGTTCGTAGTCATGCTCTTTATCCTTCGGTTCACATAAGCATCTTCCCTTATTCTTATTCAACATTCTCGTGATCCTGGACGCTTTGAAAAAACGGCTTACAGTGAAAGTACTTCGGTGGGGGCCCTTGTTTCGCCGTGAGAATGTGAAGCGGAGATTGTGATTATGTAACCCGACGTTGATGTGGCACCCACTCGACTCACAAACCACCAACCCTCTTACCCTGTAAACCAAGCCTTCCTCTGATAATCTAGTCGATCCTCACCCCTCCTACCGAGAACAATCAATAACGGTCATAATATGAAACCCATAATACTTTCTTTTCTCGTCGCCAGCGCTGGTCTCGGTATGTGCCCTCGCTTGGACAACATTGCAAACCCCTCTCACTGATGTGTTTTTGGTAGCCGTTGCTAGTCCTCTTAACGTCATGATTTCAACAACTGAATTTTCCGCAATTCGTGTGGGACATGCTGCGGCAAATGCGGGGCCGCCGATTGGCCCAAACGCGAAGCCTACAAAGATGCATCACCTCTGCAAGAACATGCAGAAGGCCGTTCAGGATACCGCCGGCCGTCTCCTCGCCATCATTGGCATCAGTGGACCTTCACTGTCGAGTACCACTCCTGTCCCCGAGGGCTTCTCTCGCGTCCAAATCACTCATCATAAGCTCATTCCTGTCCCTGTGATCGACCCTTCTTTCGTGATCAAAGCGGGGGACTCTCAAGCTGGATCCCATCCTGATGCCCCTGTGATGCACCATATCCACAAGGAGGGTCAGCCTCAAGGCCCGTTCTTGCATCGGGTCCATCGTGCACTAATTTCGCTCGGACCTTGGGAGGGACGTATTGTGGCCTTCGTTCTAGGTGCGGCTGTTTGCTTTCTGTGGGTGTTTTGAATCTCCTCACTAACGGTGCTTCTCGATGATAGGCTGCGGGATAGGCGTGCTTCTGCGCATGTTCTGGGTCTTGGCAGTGTTACTTGTGCGTGGCGCCCGCAACAACTCCGAGGGCGAGGAGGAAACGATCTTCGTGTACACCGAGGAGGTCGCCCCCCCTTACCGAGAGATTGAGGAGAAGAGGCTCTCTTGTGCCACCGACGCTGGGGAGAATTGAGACGAGATGGTACATTCTCCCATCATTAATTGTATTAAGCGGGCATTCCGGAGAAGAATTTCTCTTGTCTCCAAAAATCCCCAGCTCGTGGCTTCCCCCGACAGATATATATTGATGTAGTTACCTTGCCTCGCCTGTCCCGTCCAGACTCTTTCCCCGGAATAATGTAATCAATGGTTTTTGTTTCTGCTCACTGCACGTGATCATAAAATTCGTGTCATCGTGTTTCTGTTGTGAATTTGTTGGGCGAAGTTTCAACTCAAACCCTTGAATTGAACTGAATCCTCCATCGATTTCTTGTCCCTTTCATAGCGCTTTTGGTCTTCAGAACCTCGGATAATCCGTTGGTGGAGATTTGCGGCTTCAGGGTATGTGAACATGCAGTGTGCAACGTGGCAATTGCTCATTTCCCACAGCCATCTTGTGCGGCTGGACACCACGATCTTCTTGGCTAACGGGCCCCTCACGAGCACGTTTTCCCATCGCAACTACAATCTGGCACAACCAAATCGTTCCACTTTCCTCACCGTCGATCCCTGCATCTTCGTTTAGCAACCCTGTAAGGCCCATTGCAACAAACCCTATCATTTCTTTTTTTTTTCTTGGCTACGGATCGTCTGCATCAGGAATGCAGCACCCCCAGCAGGTTCAATTCATCCCCGATCCCTCGCTCCCTCCAGGTCAGGGCGACCTGGAGGCGCTTGAGCGCCTCAAAGAAATCATAAAAAACAACCAACACGAGATCTTCCGCGCGGCACCACGACCAGCTGCGCTTGCCAACTTATACAAAGGCCCTTTGCCACCCTTAGTCCCACCTCATCGAGAACAGATCTCCGGTAGCCTACCTGAGAAGTCTACGACTACTTCGTCTGGCCCAGGTCTCGAGACACCGCCGCCATCTACGTTTGTTAACGACACTCGTCGTGCTCATGTTGCACCTGCCGTTCAGGGAACACCCAGGGTCAGTCAAAGTCGTGCCAGCGTGCTTCCAAGGCCCGGCGTCTCTAGTGACACAGTGCGCATCTTATAACACCTAAATCGTCTTCACTCACCGAATTTTGACTGTTACGTAGCTATCCTCTCCAGCAGACTCTCCGGACCAGAGTCGCGTCTTGACCAACGGCCGCTCGACTCTGAATTCTGATGACCCTCTTCATCCAAGCACCGCTCAGTTCAGGGATGCTTCTTCGGAACATGCTATACATGTCAACGGTGGCGGTGTTGCTATCAGCCTAGGATCAAGTCCTCCCTCAAGACTTCTTACAGGCTCCACTTTTACTTCGCAAGAGCCTTTGCGCCATGATGATACGGGCAACACTCAACGAGTGCAACCACTGTTGCTTTCTTCTCCGGAGAGGCCCAATCCTGGCTCTGACAATGACCATTTTTCTCGACCTTCTGTCTATATGGGAGATAGAGATAGGCCACCGCTTCACGAAATGCGGCCATATGACCCCGAACGGGAGTGCGGCAGGGTACACGAGAGCGAACGAACAATTGAACAAGACCGCGAGAGGGAGCGAGAGCGGCGCGGGAGCTTGAGTGACCATCGACGATCTTTTGATAATGACCGACGACCTCCGCCAGACAGTCGCCGACGACCGAGCTTCGACAGGCGTCCGTTACCGAACGATGATAGACGTCTGTCTCACTTTGACGATAAACGCCTACCCGGGTTCGTAGACCGACACGCTCTTGACGACCGCCTTCCTGGTTATGAACGCCGTCCGTTCCCAGAAGAAGCTCGCACTGGGAATGCTCCATTCGAGCCCCATCCCCAGGAAGTTCTAGGAAATGAGAGACGTCTGGGCTCCGATAGCCCTATGAAGACTCGTGTGCCTGCGCTCACTTCTGTTCCTCAGCCCCATGGTGCTGGTGTCGTTCCGGCTCCCCATCCTATGGGTTCTACTTCTGACGGTACTGTGGCTGGTGACCATCAACCCACCAGCAGCCGTTCCTCTGTGCCGGTGGTTGTCGACAACCATGTCATCTCGGCTTCACATTTTGTGGCTCCTTTGGGAGAACGATCGACTCAAGGGTCTTCTTTACAAGACCGCATCTCCGGTACATATCCTCAGCTGGGGCCACGGGCAGAACTTATGCAACCAGGATTATCGTCCGGAGAGCGCCTGACCACGCCTCTCGAACAACCAGGATCAACCCCTACTTCTTTGTTAGCTACTAAACAATCAATCGACGATTCGCCGCACACCCGTGTTTCGGAGTCTTCACATGCCGTCGACTTGCGCCAAGGATTTAACGATGGCCAAGAGCGCTACTCACTTCCTGTTGCAGACAATCAGGCACGTCCTCTATCTGCCACCTACTCCCGTGCACTATCTGTTGGCCGGGATGAATCGAGGTTTCAACCCCCTCTGCCACCCCCGCCACTGCGAACTTCTTCACCTTCAACGTTCTCGTCTGGGCAGTCGTCACTGTCACACCGTACTCGTGGGCCTTCTCGTGAGCGCTCCGCTAACTTCCGGCCGTATTTTCGCTCTGAGTTCAGCCGCCCTCCGGAAGATTCTCGTCGCCCAGACACACTCACGTTGCAAGCTAGTGATGGCGTCAGGCGATATGATGAACGTGGGCGCTGGTCCCCTCCGCCATATGGGGATAGACGCAGTTATCGTGAATACTACGACCGTGATCGCCCCTATTGGGATAGTAAAGACCGTGCTCGTGATCGCGCTCCCCCGCCTCACCCATCCCCACCCAACTGGGATCGCGTGCGCCCGCGGTACCCTGAGCCTTTACACACCGGTATCGGCGTAGACAGACGGTTTGAGGACCGCGATCAAGGAAACCGCGATAGGTGGTATCCTAGTTCATATGATAACTCACCTAGACGGCAACTGGACGCGTTTGCGCCGCGCGCACGCCCGCGCAGCCCAGGCTCACCGTCTCGTGAGCCTCCAGCACCGAAGAGGATACGTGACGACACGTATGGAGGTGGTCACAGCACCACAGGAGATAACTATTACACTCATTCTCATCATCCGCCCCCGCCTGCCGTCTCCTTGAACAAGGAGCCGCTACCACCGCCACCCCAGTCTGTGCCGACACCTGTACGTATACCGATTCCCGGACCCGTTTCCCCATTACCGCAACCACCGCGCTATCCTCATAACCCCCCACCACCGTTGGAGTATGGTGGAACGTTTGGCGGGTATGAACGTGATGGCAGGCGCGGGCCAGCAGGACCTGGATTCCCGAGGGAGGGACCCCGGTGAGAGGTGAGCCGCGGGTGACAACTGTCGAATCTTACACTGTCTCGCTGTACATGGGGGGAAGGCCCTTCCGTTCGCGGGTATATGACAGTACGATTTACACTGCTTGGTATCTTTTATCGTTGTACCGTCCCGCCATTCCTTTTTGATTATACTGTGATCCCATGGATCTGCTCAATACAGGACCTCATTGACTGGTTTATGACAAATTGGCTTTACATCCGCGTCCATATGTCTTTCCCATGTGATGACCTCTACCCTCCGATGGAGTAGCAGATGACAACGCACCAGAATGCAACCAGGAAGCGCCCTTGAGAAATGTCCAGAGGTCCTGATTCTCATGAACCATGTGGCTCATTTGAATCTGATTGCATCATAGGCACGCCGAGACAGCTTGAAGCCTGAAGACTACAACATCGCTATACAAATTATGTATCATTATTATCAACAGTCTGGACCAGTCGTGTTATCGGAAACATTTATGATGTGATGGAAAGCTGCCCAAAAGAACATTCTACCCTTGGGACTTTAAAATCTTGATGTAATGACGCAGGCGGCTTCGAGATTTTGAGCGTCAGAAGAAATTTCTTTTGTGCTGGAAAAAAACCCCATATGTACGCCCGCTTAAAGACAGGTGTCATAAAGATGGGCCCTGGAATGGTGTTCGATGATGCAGAGCAATGATTTGATAATAGCGCGATGAAGCCCCTGTGCCTTTGCCCCACGTCATGAGCCCCCCACACCGAAAGCACGTCAAGTCACCGCCACATCAGAATGAAAGCGTAGAATAAAGGAACGTGGTGTACCAACGGTGAACCGTGATAGACACCATAGCACATGTTACTTGCGACCTTCTTGGGGAACGGGATTTCCTTTCTTCGGACTATGTAGCAGACGCGATCCCATGCGGTCAGTGGATTGGCTAGCGGCAGTGCTCGTACGACCAGCGGTCCCGTGAGAAAACGCGGGTGCAGATCCGACCCTGGGCGCTGAGATGTGAGAAACCGGCTGAGCACAGGACCAGCAAAAAGTCAATTCCTTCGGGAATCGAACGTTCGCACAATCATGCCATTACTGTATCTTAGCCATCAGACGCAGGCTGGCAATATCACGGCAATACCTGTAGGAGATATGCATTAAGCAAAGAACTAGTCCAACCGATGTGGCGCCTCGAACCCCAAGATATCAGGGAGAAATATCCAAAACGTCGCGTGCGTCACCAGTCCTCCAACCTTTTGCGCGTTCTCGAGAGGAGAGCTGAGAAGGGAAAGGTCAAGTCCCACGTAGACAGCTTGAAAAACAAACACAAACGGAGCAGTGAGGGGCCAGAACGGCATGACAGGACTGAAAACGAGACCCTCAATTCCCACTTACGTGTTTCCCCCTCCGCTCGTTTTTGCAAAGATGACGAAGCTCCGCAGTGCGTGGAAATCGGCTGGTGAAAGTATGGTGAAGCGCAAAAACTTACATGCGCTGACCGGACCGCTAGTGGCGGCGAGGACGTCAAATTTTAACCACCCTTCTCCTCGATGGCGTCACACGCCACGGCTCGGGAGAGAAAAAAAAAAAAGGCGTGTTGACCTACACAACGAGAAGGAATGTCAGGTGGGTACAAACGCCTGGCCAATTGCGTTTGTGACCCCGCGTCAGCCGACTCGATCACATCAAGGCCAGCCATTCAGTGAAACGCCGAGACGGCATCATAACGCGCCATCTCGTAACCGAGGCTTTACATGCGTTTTCTCAACATGGCCAAGCTGGAGGACTTCCGTAAGTTCCCGTTGAGTCCTGCGAGCTTCAAGTGGCAGGTTGGACCCATAACCACTGATGGGCGAGCGGCGAGCGCCCGTTTCTCAAAACGCATCTCCCGGAATGGAAGTCGAGCCACCACCTCTGTCAGCTGACGCAAACCATGACTCTGTTCCGCTCCGGCTCTGTGGTTCCTGTGTCACTTGCAGGTGTCAGTGTAATTTACCCCATGATTACATGATGCACAAATTGAATGTGTGTGTGTGTGAAGATATGAAACGCAAACAAGAAAACTTAATACATAATAAGGGCGCGATCCTTGTCAGACACTCCTGGAAGTGTGGCCATGACCATGATTGAATCATGATGGACGAGCGGTTCGGTTTGTCACAAACACCAGGGGATCCATTCAACTCTCGAACGCCGATGTCGTGGGAACCTTTCGCTCACTGTCTCAGTGGTGTGATAACGCGATTGCAATCGAGGTGCTCGATCAGCTTCGAAGCACCTCCATGGATCGTCTGCAAAATCTCATCTTGCTGGCACATCACTGTATCAACAATCCCTATTTTGCATCATACAGCAGTGAGGAAGCGTTCAACGATGGTATACTCATCTATCGTGTCCACTAAGCGCGCAAGCCTCAGTCTGGAACCGTGGAAGTGTCTAGAACAAAGCCCACAACCAAACACCCCGAAGACCATACGGTTGGTGATTTTGAGCGCAGACACCTTTCGTCACATGCCACAGTGGCGGTGATGATCCATTCTAGACCGATGTCCCGAGATCAAATGGACAGTCGCAAGGGGCTGAGCGCAAGGCGAGAAGCAGTTTGAAGAAGCGCCCAACGAACAAAGGGTGAAAGATGAACGTTGATTGTTGAACCCTAGATAAATCAAGATCCTTGAGACGTCCATTTCCTTCAACTCATTAGCGCTCAATGTGGTTGCCGTAAGGTCGGAAACGGAGACCTTAGCACCGACCTTGCAGTCCCGTAAGACATAAGGTCCCCGAAGAGAAGCGCGTAACCTATACCGATTTGGGGTCAAGGTGAAAGAAATTTTATTCTTAGTGCTGCACTCCATGGACACACGAACGTATCACAACACATAACGAGTGGAAAACGGCTGACATCGTCTACAGTAGGGTGTACGAAGGGCATACGACCCTTCATGTACCACGCACATACAACAAAGACGAACAAAGGCGGTCAAGTAAGGCTCCCTTGTCCACGGCAATTGCATCCACGACGCTGAGCGCGGGCGAAAAGTACGTGGGAAGCCTCCTTAAGACAATCCGACCTTACGTAGCCGCCAAACTACCTCATTTTCTGGAGAGACAAAGTATCTCCGGCGTAACGAGTCTTAAGGAAATCAAGAGGAGAGCGTGCAGAACGCAACACGTCCAGGCAAACAGCATTAATTGCGCAGCAGCATCACAGTTGGCGCTACCTAGATGTAAAACAAAAGAGTCAACCTCAAAGGTAACAATGATCACATACGGTCGGCTGGGATCTAGGGTTTGGCATGTGGTGGTCTACCGGGCACATTTCCGCTCGTTCTATCCACACGATGAGAAGAGGCCAGGAATAGAAGGCCGATAACGCGACAAAATGCGAGCGGAGCTATCTGTAGGTGGTGTTTATGGCGAAATTCGCGCAACAGGCGCTGGGGAATGGCAAAAACTACGCAGACACTCCGAACGACCTCAACAGGCGTCGAGAATACCCGCAAGTGTAGCTTCCGGACCGACGATGCTCCACCCGGGGGTTGTTTACATCGCGCCGAGGTGTGCATCCTGATATCTCTTCCCTAAGTTGTATGCCAGGCATGGATCTTCCAACACTCACCCGAGTCGGTACCCTCTCGCGGAAGTCCCGCGTAACTGAGAGTATGATCCCGTTACGTGCTAGACGAGATTCCAATGCAAGTAGTCCAAGTACGTCATCACCGCAAGCTGGGATATGGGTCGTTATAGCGGGCGTCGTTGGGACGGCGGAAACGCACCAGGACTAAACATCAAGGCAAAAGATGAAGACAGTGATCGAGGGAGGTCAAGACGTCAGCGATAAAAATGGAGGATAAAGGGGCATGTTCAAGACTGCAGCACAATGGCGAGACATTGTATGGGAGAGAAGGGCCGGGCCTAAACATGACGGCTTGGCGACGATGATACTGTTGGAGGTTCATTTCGGAGAATGTTTCACGTGAGATGTACAACGGAAGATTTGGGTTCTGAAAGCGACAGGGTAGCGTGAGAAGCTCGACCTTCGCAGACTGTTGTTGCACCTGCGGATTCGAGGTCTCGGCCTACTGATACCAAACCTGTCATCGCCGTGAACACGGGGGCCCCTAACTAAGGATAAGGGGTAGTGATGGGATATCTCGATTCATTCTAGGACACACGGTCAGCATCAAGGAATTGCGAGACACTGGTCTGCTGATGATGCAATGTGCGTCAGATCTATTCATCATGCGATTCAGGGGAGACCTCATGACAAAATTTTCACACCCACATCTTAACTTCCATCTTTCAGTAGCTCATTACATATGGGTCACAGTGCCAGTGCCTGACACACTTGGACGCGCGCTAAGGGTATCGGGGTTGGTCAATTAATTCATCCACCTTTCATCGTAGTGAGACGTGAGACGTCGCCTGGAGCGTCACCCGTGGGGAGCAGAACCAAATACATGTTTGAGTATAAGATGCGAACTTGAGTGTAATGTATCCCAACCCTCGTACGAGTCTTCGGTTGGGACGAGCGATTGTGTGGAATGGAAAGCGATGGGGAACGATAGGAGTGCCATTGATCGAGCTATGAGCATAGAAGACACGAGAGGACAGCAATCGTGGTGAGAGCAGTGCAAGTGATGGACGGATACGAACAAAGCTCACTTGTATGGTAGGTGTTGGAGGGAATAATGCACGCCAGAGTTCTCCGGGTGAAGGTGGGCCCGCCCTGGAAGAGGAGAAAAGGGACAGATCTGGGACTCGAAGGGCATTGCCACCGCCTGAAGTACCCAACCCACAATTTGAGGATTGTATTGGTAACGAGGGTACCGGCTTGTTGTTAATAATGAATGAACGACACGTTGACGTTTGGATATAAGCATGGCCCGGTAAGCGATGACGTCGACGAATTTAGGGGAAAAAGGCGGATGAGGCGTCGAAAAGGGGGAGGGGGGACGTTTGGCCAGGCCAGGGGTAGGGCGAGGCGTGAGGCGGCCTCTTGTTACCACATCTCAATCCCGCGGCACTGTCTAGATGCATGTCACTTGAGCGACATCAGGTGTGACCAACTTCGGCCCCCAGGACAGAGCCCCAGGAAAGCAAGGCAAAACTATCCACAGGTACGTGAGAAAGGGAGTAGGGAGGAATAGAAGCGCTGGCAACAAACTGGGAGTGATACCAATGAGGTCAGTGGCTACGTCTGTGCTGTTGGGAGCCGACGGCAAATCACCCGCATGTATTCCATGCCATGTCGGAACGCGGTTAGGAACCATGCGTGCAAAGGAGCGAGATGGGGTCGCTGACCGGTAGAGATGCGATTCGGAACGACGCATGACCGAGGCAATGTAAGTCGTTTGTTTTATTTGGCAGGGGACAAGGGGAGTTGTCTTGTAAAAATACAAAAACAAATAATAGTTTCGGACGGGTCTGGATTGGGGGATCTGACGATCCGGTTCAAAGATCTGGGGTTCATTGCCTAAATTGGGGTTTTACACCCGCGCGTATTTTTATGAACGCGAATGGGCCCCAAACTCCTTTTTATTTCGTTCTCCTCGCCAGTCTTCAAAAGTCAAGCCTCTCGCTCTCCACTGTCCTTGGTGGTACTATCGTAATAATTTTTTTTTTGGGTGCAAAGTCGGGAAGGGAAACCGAGGCGCAAAGAAGCTGACCAAATAAAGCGCACAGAAGAGAGATCATCACCTGCCTCGTGTCGAAAGAGCGACTCAAAAGACAGGCATATCACACGCGGTTCGTTACGCCGAGGTCCTGTCCGAGGGCTGTGCAGCTAAATCGTTCGAATGGATCAACATAACCAACAACGTTCGCGTTCCAGTTCACGGTCTGAACTCGCCAACCGCCACTCGTATATTTCTGTCCCAGACCCTGTGGGTGACCCTCATAAGGCCCACAGCTCTCCCTTTAGCTGTGCTGCGCGTTCGCCTCCCTCGTCTTCTACGTCTGCATATCCATCGCCATCTACACCCAGCCACAGACGCACCCCCCCGGCTATTACTTCAACTCCGCAATCCAACGAGGCAAACGCGCTTTTTCCGCCCCACTATATTACCTCCTCCCACTCAACCCCTCGTCGCTCCTCATCTGTCCTCCCTTCCCCCTTCTTAGTCCCCTCCTCTCCTGTCCTTCCCACCTTGCTAACTATGTCCCCCCAAGTACTCGCTCCTCCTCCCGCGCCTCTAAACCCCCCATCCCACGACCAACCTCGTCCTTCGTCTCGCTCCGAGCGTCTCCTTCGCGAGACCCTCCGGCGCGACCGTACTGCGTCCCTCTCCCCTCGCTCCCGTATGCCTCGGGCCGAGTCCCGGTCTGGTCGCATAGCAAGCACATCGGGCGAGATGTTCCATTGTGCCTGCACGGACAGTGATGATGACCAAGGCGACCATGCCCTCGAGACCCCCCTCCTCTTTGCCAATCTACCCCAACATCACCAGAGGCCCCCCCTTCCACTCCAACGTTCTTCCAAGAGCTCAGCAGACGTGCAATCTCTTTCCCGTCGTCGTGAGTCCGATATCAAGGAAAAGGAACCTCTCGTACCCCTATTCCATCCCAATCCTCCACATCGCAGTGCAGTGCGGCAAATCCCCTTTGATGCGTACCCCAACGGCGCAGTTTCTGCACAAGCGCGTGACCGCTACCCAGACCGAGAGCCAATGTGGAGTTCCCCCGAGGTGAGTACCCGAGTTACACACACCACCCGAATTTTTCTATGCAGATACTTGTATATCGTGTTGGCTTCTTGTCCATTCGTCTTGCGCGTGTCCTCCTCATTTTTTCTACCCCACCATCCCACTATCACCCCCTTACTATCACAGTTTAGCCCCTTCTCTACAATGTTTCGATCCAACATGCTGACCATTATGTCTTACTCTTAGTCATCGTCTCTTCCATCCCCCACACCTTCCAACCATCAACCATTGACACCGTCACCTTCACCGTCACCACCTTCCCATAGTACCCTCCAAGAGACAATGTCGCGCGTGACAAGTACACGGGGGCGTGCACGGAACAATACCCACCCGGCTACTACGACACCGTCCTCGATGCAATCTTATCAGCCTTCACAGTCACAGTCTCACTGGCAGAGACAACAAGTAACGCCACCACCAACACCACCAGCATTTGACGCGCGGGGTGCTGCAGCCAAGCTACGGACCATCGACGGCTACGTCTCATTTGCGAACGTCGAGGGTCTCGGTGGACCGCCTGGTGTAGATGAGGAAGTAACAGATGATGACAGGCGTCGCGGGTTGTGGTGGCCATGGCGCGGGCGCTCGCGCAGCGGCAGTCTTGTTGCTTCATAAATCCCATTCGCCTCGCTCTGAAAAAAAGACAAGGCTCTTCACTGTTATGATTTCTCTTGCCATTTTTTGACTGAGTCACACACCCATACATACATCATACATCCACACATA
>Ga0307509_10006492_pt1 | contig 15714 bp, 4 predicted proteins | sample 10_EM_MG_FD_202245 | JGI IMG/M metagenome (GOLD analysis project Ga0307509, IMG submission 202245) | Populus trichocarpa ectomycorrhiza microbial communities from riparian zone in the Pacific Northwest, United States - 10_EM | ecosystem: Host-associated > Plants > Roots > Unclassified | place...
CTGCAATGGTTGCACGTGCCGCTCGAGCACGTCCCGTGACCCTTGCAGTCCGAGTTCGAGCTGCAGTGCCCGCACGTCCCGCTCGAGCACGTTCCGAAGCCGCAGTCCGAGTTCGAGCTGCACATCGGGTCGGCCTGGTTGCCGAACACGGTCGACGTGTCGATCGACGCGACCAGCTTCGCGTTGTCGGCCTCGTAGGCAGGTACCGCCACCGAGGCGGCCTTGTGATCGTTGGCACCGCACGCGGCGGCGAGACAGACGAACGCGACGAGGACGAGGTTCTTCATCCAACCGTCCTATCACGCCGAAGATCTCGCAGGCGGCCATCCCGGCATGGGCATTGCTCTTTCATCCGCTTCATAGGAGGCATCACATGCGACTCGGAAGCTTGCTCGGTCTCGCCGCCCTCGGGGGCTTCGCGTACGCGCACAAGAAGCGCGGGGGTCAGATGAACCTGGAGAGCATCAAGCAGACGGCGCGCTCGCTACTGAGCGATGCCCAGGTGCGCGCGCGCTCGGTGTTCAACCAGGGCACGAACAGCGAACGGATGTACGAGGGTGACGGCGCCGAGCTGCGCCACTAACTCGGCAGGGGTTCGCACGCCGCGCGCCACAGAAACGGGATCCCGTCCTCTCCTGTGGCGCAGGCGACGACTCCGCCGACGATCGCTCCGACGGTATCGCGGTCGATCGCGAAGATCGCCATCGCGTTGCTGGCGAGGTCGAGGCCCGGATGAGCGGTCGCGGTCCACAACGCCTCTTCGTACGAATCGAGGTGCCGTGCGGCGACCCACACGGCAAACGGCACGGTGTCCTGCGACGTCACGTTGGATCCCGTGCCCAGCTCTTCACCGGCGAACGTGACGTCGAACGCGAGTCCGAGCTGGTCGGCTCGGAGGAGCTTGTCCCGCGTGAGACTGGCGGGAGTCCAGCGCGCGACCTCGCCGATCATTGCCTCGCGAGGGACTGCGTGGGTCCGTGCGAGGGACGCTGCGATCGCGACGGCGACCGCACCCGCGGCACCGTCGGGATGAGCGTGGGTCGGCTCCGCCGAGCGCAGTGCCTCGGCCCGGACGCGTTCCAGATCAGGTGCGAAGAACGCACCGATCGGCGCGGCCCGCATCGCCGCACCATTCCCGAACGAGCCCTGGCCGCGGAACATCTGCTTCACTTCCGCGCGCCACGCGGCGCCGAGACTCACGCGCGACAACAGGCCATACGCGCCCGCTCCGTAACCGCGATCGGGTTCCTGCTGGAAGCGCCGCACGAACGCGGCCGCGAGTGCATCGGGGTCGACCGTGCCGCGTTGCTCGAGGGTCTCGACGATCGATAACGCCATCGCGGTGTCGTCCGTCCATCGCCACGGTCGTTTCGTCGAGATCAGGCGCTTCGCCGTCTTGCGCGCGAGCTCGGCACCGTAGCCGTCGAGCATCGTGCCGAACGCATCTCCAACGGCCAACCCGAGCAAGGACGTATGCGCAGCGGCGATCGGATCCATCACCTCTTCATAGAAGGTTCGCCTCGCCGTGCAAGGCGCTCCATCGCTTTGCCACGGCGACACCGTTAGCGTGGCGTCGTGTCGATCTGGCAGTCCTGGTCGGCGATGCCCGGCACCCTCGCCCACTCGAACGCGCCGCCGGCGAGCTCGTGGCGCGTGAAGCACGGACCGTACGCGCCAGTCGGTGGGTTCGGTGTGGCGCCGTCCTCGATCACCGCGTGAAACCGTGCGACCGCGGCGGCACCGAGCTCGCGCTCGAGCGCGGTCGTGAACGCGGCGGGCTTCAGCGGCGCCTTCCAGTGGGTGGGCTCTCCCGCGCGATAGAGGCCGACGACGAGGTCGTCGAGCGAGCGCTTGCCGCGCGAGGCGGCGCGGATCGCCGCGTCGAGCTCGGCGGCGTAGAGCGCGCCACGGCTATACGGTACGCGCTGGAGGTCGGCGTTGGACGCGAAGCCTGCCCGGATCGCGGCGTTCGTGGCGTGTCGATACTTGTTCGCGAAGTGCTTCGTGGTCGCGACGTTCAGATTGGCGACGAACTCGTCGGGGCCGATCAGGTGATGCCGAAACGGAATCACGTTGGCGTAGTAGACGGTGAAACCTTCCGAGAACCACCAGGCGTTATCGAGACCCTCGCCGATCGACGTACGCATGCCGAACCAGCGATGAAACATCTCGTGCGCGATGTTCGTGCGCAGATGCGCGGCCCAAGGCAGCGTCGGGCCGATCGCGAGCAGGAACGAGTGAGGTTGCCCGATGCCGTTCGAGTGGTCGTGCTGCTCGGGGATCACCCGCGCGAACACGGTATAGGGAGAGGCGTCGGCGTCGCCGAAGAACGCGCGCTCGGCGGCGTAGACCTCGGCCGCGTAGCTCGTCGCGGCCGCCACATCGAGTGCGATGTCGCCGAACCATACGCCCAGCACCTCGCCACCGCCGGCCGTGGCGCGCGCTCCGCGGCCTTTTCCCCAGAAGTACGAGGCGTACAGGAGCTCCTGGACACTGTCGACGACTGCGACGTCTCCCGGGAACGACGAGTAGCCCTTCCCGGCCTTCGCACACGCAGGTGGTTGCCACGTCACGCGTACGCGGTGCGGTGCTACGTCGTCGGGAACGATCAAGAAATGCCTGCCGGCGCCACCGATCGAGACGTCGTCGTGGCGTACACCCCACCACGAGCCATGGTCCGCGAGCGGCAGCGAGCTCGCGCGATACGACAGGGTGACAGGACCGCGAACCGCCCGGCGCGGTACGACCTCGAGCGCTTCGCCGCTCATGCGTCGGCCGAAGGGAACGGCACCGCCGGCGTCGGAGAGTGCCAGATCACTGAGCGTCGCGACGATCCCGGCGTCGCCGTCGGCGCTGTCGTCGATCCGGAACACGGGCCGTCCGCGCAGCGGCAGCACGAGCTCCACCCCGATCCGGCTGGGCGCCGTTTCGCCGGCCGCGCAGATCGCCGTCAGCGTCAGCGCACCGTCGGCGGGCTCGACTGCCGCGGGCGCATCGATCGGCCGCGCATCGGCCGCCGCGTCGTGCATCACGGTCGCGATCGGTGCCGGCGCTGGCGGCGGCTCGTGGCCGCGACACGCGACGATCGCCGCAACGACAAACGCGCGCCGGACAGCCGACGCGCGTTGCTTCCACACGATGAGATCAGCCCGCGATCGTGAGGCCCATCTGGGCACGCACGCTGAAGAACTCTTCGCTGATCGAGTAGAGCACCAGCTCCTTGATCTTGTCCTTCACCTGCGGGCCACCGACGGTGACCGGCTCGGCCGAGACCATCCGAGCGGCGACCTCGAGGTCACCGCACACGACGAAGCCTGCGCGATGCGAGACGGCGTCGACCGCGTGGCCCCACTTCGCCAGGTTGATCTCCGGCGAGGCCTGGATGAAGCGCTGGACCACCGCGCCGAGCTGCTCGAGCGCGTGCGGGGGCATGCGCTTCTGCATCTCGGGCAGGTACTGCTGGACCAGGGCAACGGTATCCGGGGGAACGGGAAACCGCGGCTGGAGCATGACGATGGCAGCCAGCACCACGACCTTCAGCTCCGTGTTCGTCGGCAGCAGCATCTTCAGGTAGTACTCGGGCCGCATGAACGTGAGGCGGCGCGCCGAGAGGAACGCCACTTCGCGCTCGTTCTTGCCCTGGAGCAAGTGCGGGCGAACCACGAACGACGGACACAGCTCGTTCTTCTCGATCGCGTTCGCGAGCTGGATGTCCGCGGCCTTGTTGTCCTCGACGAGGAACACCTCGGGCAGCGGCACGTTCAGCACCTGCGCGACGTAGTAGAACAGCTTCGAGAACATGAGCGGATCGCCCTGGAGCTGGCGGCGGTCCTTGCGCTTGATCCCGAAGTCCTTGTGCGGGAACGCCTTCATCGCGGCGACGCCCTGCCAGCACGCGGCGAAGATCGCCGAGATGTAGCGGTTCTCGTCCGGGTGGACGAGCTTGCCCCACGTCTCGTTGCTCATCATGTTCTTGGCTTTGACCAAGCCACGCGGCTTGTACTGCTCGTAGAACTGGAGCTCGTCCGGGTCCGCCTTCTTGAGGAAGGCGAGCGTGTTACAGACGCACCAGGTCTTATCGTACTGGTGGCTGTCCATGTAGATCTTGCGCAGCGCCTTGTACGAGTCGTACTTGAACGGCTCGTTGCGGAGCATGCGCATGTGCTGCTCGACGGCCTTGTCGGTGTAGTCCGGCCCGGCGACGAGATACAGCTCGGCCAAGATCTCGGCGCGGTCGGTACCATCCGGCCGTAGCTCGTTCTTGGGATCCATCTGCTGCGCGACCTCGTAGGCCTGGGTCGCCGACTGGTAGTGCTTGAGGCGCGAGCGATAGATCTCGCCGAGCCCGTCGAACAGCCCGACCCGCAGCTTGTGGAACGTCGCGTTCTGACCGGCCGGTGTGTTCGGTGCCGGCAGGCGCTTCACCATCTCGCGATACGCACGCTCCTGCGCCTTCCAGTCGCGCTTGGTCGTGAGCACCTTGTCGATCGCCTCGAACGACTTCAGCGCGCGCGGGATGGCCTGATCGCTCAGCTTCTCCGGGTTCGCGAAGAAGCTATCGAGCGCGCGGTTGTAGTAGTCGACCGCTTCGTCGAGCGACTTCAGCTCGTCGCGGCACAGGGTCGCCGCGGCGTGGTAGTAGGCGCCCTTGCGCGGACCGTCGCTCTCGAGCGCGACGAAGCGCTCGATCGTCTCGACCGCCTTCTTCCACTGCTTGGTCTCCGAATAGAGCTCGAGCAGCTTCTGGAGCAGCTGGTGATCTTCGGGCGCGACCTCGAGGGCTTCGACGTACGCCGCCGTCGCCTTCTGAGGGTTCTGCAACCGGTCGTGGTAGATGCCGCCGATCTGATCGAGAAGGATGACCTTGTCCTTGTCGGGCGCCGTCTGCATCAGGCCGCGCTTCGCGTGGACCACCGCCTCCCAGTCACCCTGCTGGGTCTGGAGGTCGACGACGGCCTGCAACGTCTCGCGATGCGTCGGATCGATCTCCAACGCCTTCTCGAACATGTTGAGGGCCTTCTTGCGGTCCCCCGTGGCCTGACGAACGCTACCGAGCCGGTTGTAGATGCGGACGACATCCGCCTCGTCCTGGCCGTCGCGGTGCTGGACCAGGATCGTCTGGTAGAGCTTTCCGGCCTGATCCCAGTCCTGCATCTTGAACAGGAGGTCCGCACGCCCGATCAGGGTCGGGAGATGCGCCGGGTTGGTCTCGAACGCCTGCTTGTAGAAGCCGAGCGCCTTGTTGAAGTCGCCGAGCTCGTCCGCCGTGCGCGCCGCGCGGTAGTAGATCTCGTTGAGCTCGTTGTTGTCGACGCGCAGGCTGACGACCTTGCGCGCCAGCATGTCGATCACCGGCGACAGCTCGCTCCACTGCTTGTCGATGAAGTAGAGGTCCGCGAGCGGACGGCCTGCTTCGACGTGCTCGGGATCGAGCGAGATCACCGCCGCGTACAGCTGCTTCGCCTGGTCGTCCTGGCGAATCTTGTACATGTAGATGTTCGCGGCCTCGAACAGGAGGCGAACCTTGTCGATCGCGACCGGCGTGTAGCTCTCGGCCCGTACCATCATCTGGGCGGCCTTGAGCCAGTCACCGCGATCCGAGTACTGCTTGGTCAGGGCCTCCATCGTCGCCACGTGACCGGCGTCGAGGGCGAGACCGCGCAGCAGGTTCGACTCCGCACCTTCGGCGTCCTGGAGCTGGGTGTACTGGAGCCGGCCCATCCGCGAGTACAGGTCGACCTGCTTGCGGACGTCGTCGGTCTGGGTGACCAGGTCCGACATCATCTCGATCGCGCGATCGTATTCGCCGATCTTCTCGTAGAGCCGGCCGAGCGCGTCGAGTGCGCGCGGCTCGTTGCGATCGATGCCGAGGACGTCGTTGTACGCCTCGATCGCCCGATCGACCTCGCTGAGCTGGGTCTCGTAGACCTGCCCCATCGCGACGAACAGCTCGACGCGGGTCGCGAGATCCGTCGTCGCCGAGATGTGGTTGCGGTAGGTCTCGACGAGCGCCTCGTACTTGCCGGCCTGCTGGTACAGGCGAGCGAGCTCGCGATAGGCGCTGTAGTTGCGGCTATCGATCGCGACGATCTTCTCGAGGGCCTCCGCCGCGCGGTCGAGCTTGCCGAACCGCTCTTCCCACGCCGCGGCCATGCGCTCGTACAGCGAGACCCGCTCCTGATCCGACGGGGTCGCGTCGAGCTGTGCCTCGAGGACGTCGAGGTACTTCTCGGTCTGCTCCGTCTTCTCGTAGAGCGCCTCGAGGGCACGCAGCGCCGTCAGGTTCGACGGATCGAGATCGAGCACCTTCTGGTAGGCGGTGATCGACTGGCCCGCGTCGTACAGACGCAGATCCCAGATCGCACCGACCTCCAGGCGGAACCGGATGATCTCGGCATCGTCGGTCGACGCGTCGGCGCGCTTCGACATCACGTCGATCAGCGGCTCCCACTGCTCGGTCCGGCGATACAGCCGCTCGAGCGCGACGAGCGCGGTCTTGCTGCTGTGGTCGTAGTTGAGCGCCTGCTGGTACGCGTGGATCGCGCCGCCGACGTCCTGCATCTGACGCTCGAGCAGCTCGGCCAGGCTGATGTACAGCTCGGTCTTCTTCTCGAGCGCCGGCTCGACGGCGGCGTGGCGCTGCAGGGTCTCGATCAGCTCGCTCCAGCTGCCGCGCTTGCGCTGCAGATCGGCGATGCCGCCGAGTGCACCCGTGTGCGCGGGATCGATCCGCAGGGCCTGCTGGACCGAGTGGATCGCGTACTCGAGGTGGCTCAGGTGCTCCGAGTACCAGCGCCCGATCTTGACCCAGAGGTCTGCCGCGGCGCCGCGGTCCTCTCGCTCGAGCTCGTTGACGCGGTTGGTGTACTCGTCGAGCAGCTCCTGCCAGCGGTTGGTCGCCGTGGCGAGGCGCTCGAGCTCGTTCGCGGTCTGGTCGTGCGAGTAGTCGCGCTTGAACGCGGCCTGGAGCACGTAGAACGCGGACTCCTGATCGCCGATCTCGGTCTCGTAGATCTTCGCGACCTGATTCAGCATCTGAATCTGGGCCTCGACGTCGGGGATGATCTCCGACCGCTCGAGCAAGATCTCGACGAGCTCGGTCCACTTGTACTGCTGGCGATAGATCGCCTCGAGCCGTTCGCTCGCGACCTGGTTCGCGTTGTCGCTCGCGCGAACGCGTTCGTAGATCTGGGCGGCGCGGCCGAGGTCCTCGACCTTCTCTTCCCACGTCGACGCGGCCTGGAGCAGCGTCTCGCGGCGCTGGGCCTCGTCGTCGAGGACGAGCGCGCGCTTCTCGAGCACGTCGATCGACTCCTCCCACCGGCCTTCCCGAACGAACAGGTTCTCGAGCGCCTGGAGCGCGCGGAAGTCCGACGGATCGATCGCGATCACGCGGCGCCACGCGTCGACGGCCTCGTCGACCCGACCGAGCACGTCGCCCTCGAGCTGACCGAGCTGTGCGTACAGCTCGATCGTCTCGTTCTCGTCGACCGCACCCGTGATGCCGCCGACGTCGATGATCCGGCGGATCGTCTGGCTGAGCTCGTCCCACGCCTGGGTGGAGCGGTACAGCCGCGCGAGCGAGCGCAGGGTCTCGAGGTCCTGGCCGTCGATCCGGTCGGCGGCGAGCCACGCGTCGAGCGCGTTGCGCTCGCGGCCCAGCTTCTCCTCCCAGATCTTGCCGAGGTGCTTGTAGAGGACGATCTGATCGTCGTCGCCGGGGGCGACCGCGATCTGACGCTCGACGATCTCGACGAGCTCTTCCCACTTCTCGCGCCGGGTGGTGAGGTCGGCGAGCGCTGCGAGCGCCTGCGGTTCCTCGCCCCGGATGTCGAGCACGCGGGACAGGAGCTCGATCGCCTTGTCCTCTTCGTTCAGCGCGTCACTGCTGATCCGCGCCATCCGCGCGTAGATGTCGGCCATCTCCGTGTCGGTGTCGGCGGTGTCGATCAGCTTCTCGTAGGTCTCGAACAGCTTCTTCCAGTCCTCGCGCCGGAAATGAATGTTCTCGATCGCCTCGAGCGCTCTCCGATTCCTCGACTCGTGGTCGAGCACGGCCGAGTAGCTCTTGAGCGCCTGCTCGAGGTCGCCCAGCGCGTCCGCGAAGATCGCGCCGCGCCGGAAGTACAGCTCGAGCTGCTCGTCGGGATCCTGGACCACCTCGATGCGGCGGCGGAGGATCTCGGCGAGATCGTCGTACATCGCGGCGTTGAGGTACAGCCGGTCGAGTGCGGCGAGCGCGTCGACGTCCTTCGCGTCGAGCTCGAGCACCTTCAGATGAGTGCCGACCGCGTTCGCGGGATCGTGGAGCTCGAACTCGTAGACGCGCGCGAGCCGGAGCAGCGTCATCTTGCGGACGTCTTTGTCCGTCGCCTTCTCGAGCGCCGACGAGTACGCGACGACCATGTCGTTCCACGCACCGGTCTCGCTCGCGAGCCGCTCGCTCTCCTCGAGCGCGCGGTCCCAGCGGGGATCCTCGACGATCGAGGCCGCCCACCAGTCGAGCGCCTTGTTCTGATCGAACAGGCGATGCTCGGCGAGCTCGGCGAGCCGCTGATACATGCTCTGGCGATCCGGGCCGGCCAGCTTCTGGAGCTGGACCTCGTGGATCGCGTGCAACTTGCCGAACTCGGACGTCGCCTCGTACAGCGGCTCGAGCACGTTGCCGATCTCGAGCTGGAGATGTCCCGCGTGGAACATGTTCTCCAGGGCGGACATCGCCGAGTCGTGGGTCGGATGCGTCGTCAGGATCTCGCGATAGGTCTCGACGGCGGCCTTGCGATCGCCGAGCTGGCCCTCGAGGATCGTGCCGAGCCGGAACTGGAGGTTCGCGATCTCCTGGTCGTTCTCGGCGAGCTGGATCTCGCGGCGCAGCACATCGGTGAGCTCGGGGTACGCCCCCGTCGACGAGTACAGCCGATCGAGCGCGAGCACGGCGGGCTTGTTGTCGAACTCGACCTCGAGGAGCTTCTTGTACGTCGCGATCGCCTTGCCGACGTCGTTGAGCTCCTGCTCGTAGACGCGCGCGAGCCGCGAGTAGAGGTCGACCTGACGCGGGACGTCCATCGACTTCGCCGCCTCGGCGCCGTAGAGCTGCGCGAGCGGCTCCCACGTGCCGGTGATCTCGGCGAGGCGCTCGATGTGGCCGAGCGTCAGCGCGTTGCCCGAGTCGTCGCGCAGCGCGCGTGCGTAGGCGTCGAACGCCGCGTGCGCGTTGCCGATCATCTGCTCGTGCAGCGTCGCGATCCGGTGGAGCAGCTCGACCCGCGCGAGCGGATCTTCGTTGTGCGCGACCATGACCTCGAGCACGTCGACGAGCTTCGCGAACTCGCCGGTGGTCTCGTAGATCGGCTCGAGCACGCGCGCGGCCATCACCGGCTCGGTCTTGCCGTGGACCAGCCCGTCGAGCGCGTGCAGCGTCTCGGCGTGCGACGGATCCATGTCGAGCGCTTCGCGGTAGCTCTCGATCGACCGCGCCATGTCCCCGAGGCGGATCTGCCACAGGTGACCGATGCGGTACTTGAGCCCGACGGTCTCGCTGGTGTTGTCGGCGAGCTCGACCTGGCGCTCCAGGTTCGACAGCAGGTCGTACCAGCGCTCGGCCGCGCCGTAGAGCCGGTCGAGGGACTGGATCGCGGGTAGCTCGTCGGCGTCGAGATCGAGGATCGCCTGGTAGGTCTCGATCGACTTCGCGACGTCACCGAGCTCGCGGTCGTAGACCTGCGCGAGCACGTAGAGCATCCGCTTCTTGTCGTCGGGATCCTCGGCGAGGTCCGCCTTCTTCGCGTAGACGTCCTTCAGCGGCTCCCACCGCGAGAGCCGCACGTACATCCGCTCGAGGGCATCCATCGCGACGAGGTCGACGTCGTCGATCGACAGAACCTGGCGGAACGTCGCGATCGCGGCGTCCGCGTTGCCGAGCACCTCCTCTTCGATCTGGGCGGCGCGATACAGCAGCTGCTTGCGATCGTCGAGGTGGGGGAGGAGCTCGCTCTTGCGCTTGATGATATCGACGAGCTTCGGCCAGTCGCCGGTGCGCTCGTGGATCGTCTGGATCGCGGTCGCGGCTTCCACCGTCGAGGGCGACGCCTTGAGGACGCGCTCGTAGGTCTCGACCGCACCCTTGTCGTCGCGGAGCTCGTGCTCCTGGATCTGCGCGCGGCGGAACAGGAGGGCGACCTTGAGATCGTCTTCCTGGATCGCGTTGGCGACCTCGTCGTAGAGCGCCGCCACCTCCGGCCACTTGTCGAGGCCGCGAGCGAGGCGATCGATCTGCGCGTGGGTGGTCTCGTTGCGCGGATCCTCGCGGAGCGCGCGAGAGAACGTGCCGAACGCGGCGTCCGCGTTGTCGCCACCGATCTCCTGGAGCTCCGAGATCCGGTGGAGCAGCTCGATCTTGCGGGCCGGATCGAACGCGTGGCGCGCCATGATCTCGTACACGCCGATCTGCTTGGTCCACTCGCCGCGAGCCTTGTAGATCGGCTCGAGAATGTTCGCGATCGTGAGCTCGTGCTCGGCGTTGCCGATCAGGCGCTCGAGCGCGAGCACCGCGTCGCGGTTCTCGGCCTCGTGATCGAGGACCTGGCGGTACGTCTCGACGGCCGCGGCGGTCTCGTTGAGGTGCGTCTCGCGCAGCTGCGCGAGGCGAACCAAGAGCGCGACCTGCTCGTAGGGCTGCTCGACGAGCGTCAGCTGGCGGCTGATGTTGTCGCCGAGATCGCGCCACGCCTGGCGCTGGACGTACAGACGATCCAGCGCGCGCAGGGCCTTCAGATCATCCGGCGACTGGCCGAGGATCTCGTTGTAGATCGCGATCGCCTCGTCGGGCGCGTTGAGCATCTCCTCGTGGATCGAGGCGGTGCGGTACAGGAAGTCGAGCCGCTCGTCGGGCTCGTTCGCGATGTCGATGCGCCGGCGATAGATCTCGAGCAGGTCGCCGTACTTCTCCTCGCGCGTGAAGATCGACTCGAGCGCGGCGAGCGCGTTCAGGTCGTCCGGTTCGAGCGAGAGCGCCCGCTTCAGGAACTCGACCGCCTTCGGGCTGTTGCCCAGGCGCTCCTCGTAGTTGCGCGCGACCTTCGTCGCGAGCTCGTGCGCGAGCTTGCCGTCGAGGTCGGGTTTCGTCAGCGCGTCCTCGAACAGCTTGCCGAGGCGATTCCAGCCGTCCTCGATCAGGGGCGCGAGCGCCTCGAGCTGATCCTTCGCAGCCTCGGTCGACGGATCCTCCCGGAACGCGCGCGCGTAGGCATCGAACGCCTTCTCGGCGTCGAGGATCTTGGTCCGCTGGAGCTCGCCGATCCGGAGCAGCAGCGAGGTCCGGCGCAGCGTGTCCTTCTCGGCCGCGAGCTGGATCTCGTGGACGCCGACGAGCGGCAGCCACTCTTGAAGTTGCTCGTAGACGGGCTCGAGGATCCCCGCGACGGCGAGCTTTTGCTTGTCGTCCCCGCGGAGATGGATCTCGAGCGCCTCGCGCGCCTTCGGATGGCCGACGTCGATATCGAGGATGTCGCGGTACGCGTCGATCGCGCCCGGGACGTCGTTGAGGTGCTGTTCCTTCAGCTGGCCGAGCCGGTACTTCAGCTCGACGTGACCGGGCTTGTCGTCGTCCGGTCCGATGATCGTGATCTGGCGACCGAGCACGTCCGCCAGCTCCTTCGACATCCCGTTGCGGAGGTAGATCCGATCGAGCGAGCGCAGAGCGCCCGGCTGATCGCCCGCGGCATCGAGGATCGCCGAGTAGGCGGCGACCGCCTTCTTGTCGTCCTTGACCTCGTCCTCGTAGAGCTGACCGATCTTCTCCTGGATCGCGATCCGCTCGTCCCCGTCGTTCGACAGGTCGAGCTTGCGCTCGTAGATCTTGAGGAGATCCTCGAACCGGCCCTTGCCGATATAGAGGCGCTCGAGCGCGTCGAGCGCGGCCTCGTTGCGCTCGTCCAGATCCAGGATCTGCCGGTTCATGTCGAGCGCGCGATCGACGTCGGCCTGCTCGCTCTCGATCACGCTCGCCATCACGCCCATCAGGCGCAACGCGTCGCGCTTGTCGGCGAACTTCGGCAGCGCCGCCGCGTACGCGTCGACGAGCACGTTCCAGCCCTGGGTCTCCTTCGCGAGCCGCTCGACCTCGGCGTGGATGGCCTCCGAGCCGTGATCTTCGGCGAGCGCCTTGATCCACCAGCCGAACGCCGCGCCCTTGTCACGCAACCGCTGCTCGTTGTACTGCGCGAGGCGGGTCATCCGCTCCTGGCGCGTCATCTGATCGCCCATCGGCGTCGCGCGGAGCTGGATCTCGAGCACGCGCACGAGCGCCTTCGGATCGCGACCCTCCTCGTAGAGGGGGATCAGCGCCTCGGCAGCCTCGAGGTTGTTCTCGTCGAGCGCGAGGACCTTCTCGAACGCGCGCATCGCGCGGTCGTTCTTCTTCAGCTCGTCGCGGTAGAGCACCGCGATCTTCATCGCGAGCGCGAGCCGTTGCGACTCTGCGCCGGACTCGACCTCGCGCTCGAGCACGCGGATGTACTCGTCGATCTTGCCGCGCGAGCGGTAGAACTCCTCGAGGTCGTGCCACCGGTTCTCGGTGACGTAGAGCTTCTTCAGCGCGTCCTGCGCGCGGCGGTTGTTCTCGTCGATCGCGAGCAGCTTCTGCCACGCGTCGATCGCCTTCGCCGAGTTCTCGACCTTCTCCGTGTAGAGTAGACCGAGGCGCTGCAGCGCGTCGGCGCGCAGCTTCGCGTCGGGAGCCGCGTCGGCCTGGCGCTGGCAGATCTCCGCCAGCTTGTCCCACTCCTTGTTCCGCTCGTAGAGCTTGTAGAGCTCGGCGAGCGCTTCCTCGTGGGTCGGCTCGTACTGGACGACCTTCTCCCACCAGTACGTGCAGATGTCGGGCTTCTTGACCTTGGTCTGCGCCATCCGCGCGACCTCGATCACTTTCGCCGCGCGCTCTGCTTCGGGGGTCCGGTCGACCTCCGCCTCCTTGAGCTTGATCAGCTTCTCCCAGTCGCGGCGCTTCTCGTAGACCGCGAGCAGGTGATCGATCGCCTGCGCGTTGTTCGGGTCGAGCTCGAGGACCTTCTCGAACGCCTTGATCGCCTCGGCCTGGTTCGAGAACCGCTCGAGGTACAGGTTCGCGACCTGGAGATAGATCGTGACCTTCTGATTTCCGTCGAGGGTCCGCTCCGCCTTCTCCTGGAGGACCTTGACGAGATCCGGCCAGCGCTTCTTGGTCTCGTACAGCGCGACGAGCCGATCGAACGCATCCGGACGGGACGGATCTTGGGCGATCGCGTTGTTGAGCGCGGCGATCACCTGGTTGTCGTTGTTGAGCTTGCCGTAGGTGTCGGCGAGCTCGAGGAACACGGTCGCCTTCTCGCCACCCGACGGCGAGGCCTTCGCCTCTTCGTCCTTGAGCGCGTCGGCGAGCTGGGCCCACGACTGGGCCTGGCGCAGCACGCGGGCGAGCTCGCGGCGCGGTGCCTTGTCGGTCGGGAACTTCGCGACGACATCTTTCCAGCCGAGGACGCCCTTGTCGGCGCCACCTTCGGCGTTCTTGGCCTTGTCCATCGCCGCGCCGAGATCGGCCGGGACTTCCTTCGCAGCCGCTGCATCGGCAGCCACGGCCTTCGCCGCCTGGGCTGCCTGGGCTGCCTGGGCTGCCTGATCCGCTGCCGCCTTGTCCGCCGTGGCCTTCGCCGCCGCCTCGCTCGCCGCGCGATCCGCCGCGTCGCGATCCGCATCGGCCTTCGCCCCGGCCTGCTCCGCCGCTTGCGCGGCCGCCGCACGCTCTGCGTCGCGCGCCGCCTCTTCCGCAGCAGCCTTCGCCGCGGCTTCCTCGGCCTTGCGCTCCTTCTTGGACTTCTTTCCGGACGGAGCTTCGCCCACGTCGTCGGGCTTGACGACCGGCATCGCCGGCAACGAGCCCGCGGCGAGCGGGCTCTCGTCGAGCGGACCCGCGATCGACGCGAAGTCCTGGACGCTCGGGTTCTCCGGCTCGATCGAAGCCGCGACCGAGAAGTAGCGCTTGGCCTTGTCGACGTCGTTCAGCTTGTCGAACGCGATGTGCCCGGCCTGGATCGCGACGTAGAGCTTGTCCTCGTTGTTCGGGAGCTTCGCGATCACCGCGTCGGCGACATCGAGCAGCGGCTGCCACTCGCCCTTGTCGCCCTGGACCTGGCGGAGCAGCGAGAACGCCGCGACGATCGAACGCATCGTCGACTCGCCGTTGCTCGTGTTCGCGCGCAGTGCGGCGTCGAAGAACTTCGCGCCGCGATCGCGATCCTTGAACCGCTGGACCCACTCGAGTCCGAACGTGCGCAGCGCCTCGACCTTCTTGCCGTGGTCACTCGCGCGGTCCGCGCGGCGGAGTTGATGGCGCTCGAGGTCCTCCCACCGGTTGGCCGTCTGGAGCACGGTCTCGTAGATGAAGTTCGCCGACGGCTCTTCGAGATCCTTCGCGAAGATCCGCTTCAGCAGCTCCTCGAGGCGCGGATCGTCCGCACTCTCGATCCGCACCATGCGCGCGGCGCGGAGCAGCATGCGGACGGCCTGCGCGTCGTCGAAGCGATCGGCGTCGTCGGAGAGTCGATCGACCTCGTCGGTCCAGAACTCCGCATCGTACGTCACCGCTGCGAGCGCGTCCTTGACGCGCACCGACTCGGGCTGCGCACCGAGTGCGCGCTGCAGGATAGGCAGCGCCTTATCTTTTTGCCCCGAGTCGAGCAGCGCCTCGCCGACGATCGCCGGCAAGTTCAGCGCGGCTTGCGGTGAGCGCAGCTCCATCTCGCCGAGCTTGGCGACCATCTCGAAGCGCCCGATCTCGCCGTAGACCTCGCGCGCTCGCGAGAGCGCCTTGAGATTGTCCGGGTGGAGCTTCCACGCGCGTTGATAAAGCCCGAGCGCTCGCTCGCGTTCGGGGATGACATCCTCGACGAGAGCAGCGAGCTCGAAGAGACGCTCGGATTGTTCGGGCTTGGTCCCCGAAGCCTCCAGCTCCTTCTCGAGCTCATCGATGGTTTGCGTCCAATCGCGCGATCGACGCAGGCGTTCCCGAAGCAGCGTACGCGTATCCATCTGCGGTCTATCCTCCCGCAATTCCGAAAGAAACCTCGCCCCTCACTCCGACGATATTTTTAACACGTGCGCGTAGGCGCGTGTGCGGCTAGGACCGCGAAAAATCGCGAGGTTGAGGCACGAGGAACAGCAAAGGTTCTCACCCGGAGACCTTGCGTAGCATCCGAATCCTCGTCGGGAAAGCGGCGGACCTAAAATCGCCTCTCCTCCGAAAACGAATGAGGCCGCTCGTCGGCGGCCTCGAGTCTCCATGTAGGTGAGGGCTACTTGCCCTTCTTCCCCTTCTTCACGAGCTCCGCCGGCGACTCCTTTGGCTGCGGCGGCGCGTTCTCCGCGGCCGACTTCGCCGCGATGTCCATCAGCATCTTCGACGCCTGCTGCTTCGCGAACTCGAGCGACGCGCCACCCGACTTCGAGAAGTCCTCGAGGTCGCGCTTGGCGTGCATGAAGTCGCCCTTCCTGAAGTACGCCTGACCGCGCTGGAACTTCGCCTTGTGGTTGTCCTTACGGGTCTCGATCGCCTTGTCGAACGCCTCGATCGCCTTGTCGTCCATCCGCTTGTCGTCGTAGCCCATGCCGAGCACGAACCAGATGTCCGAGACCTCGTTCGAGCCCGGCACGTTGACCGTGCCCTGCGAGGTCACCTTGATC
>Ga0307509_10006493_pt1 | contig 15707 bp, 19 predicted proteins | sample 10_EM_MG_FD_202245 | JGI IMG/M metagenome (GOLD analysis project Ga0307509, IMG submission 202245) | Populus trichocarpa ectomycorrhiza microbial communities from riparian zone in the Pacific Northwest, United States - 10_EM | ecosystem: Host-associated > Plants > Roots > Unclassified | place...
GGAAAACTCTGATTGAGTTTCTTGGTCATTGCATCAAAGAAGGGGGAGTACGCGGAAGACGGGGTGTAGGGATTGGCTGTGAGGGTAACAGCCCCATTGCGATTGACGGAGGCAGTAAGGGAGAGGGCCAGAGAGCAGTTGGCCTCTTTGAGTACAGCCGCCATGATGTCGGGAAGGGTGGCAGTCATAATGAAAGAATCGTTCGGGAGGGTTGGGGAGGTGCGGGGGGCAAAGAAACGACGTTGTGCAGCTGGGAGTGGTGGGGGTCCTTTGGGGACACTACTCTTGCTTGACGCAGCGACTTGTGCTGCAGTGGCGTTTTTCTTGCCCTTACTGCCCTTCCTGGTAACCTGTGCCCAGGTTTGTTCTTGGGGCTGCGGGGGATCAGAAACAGTAAAACCGGGTGGGGGACCGGTATGGAAAAGTGAGGTGGCGGGATAACGCTCAGAGTAAAGTTTGGCTTCCTCTGACTGAGGGTGACGAGAGGCGAAAAGGATAGCCGCTTGGGGTGAGTCCGGGTGGCGTTTGGCGTATGTGTCTGGGTTGCCATACCATTTTCCCTCAAAAAGGAAAGGAAAATCCGGGGCGGCATCCGTACGAGACGTGAGACGGGTGGCGAGTTTCTTTTTCTGCTGAACAGGTTTAGCCTGGACAGCAGGGGCAGGAGGGGGTGGCGCTTGCGGGAGCGGGGGTGCCACTTGTGTGGCGCGGTGTGAAGAGAGAGCGGCAACGCGAGAGGACAAGTCCTTGAGGGAAGCCTCCAGGTTGGATGTGGCTGGTGGTGAGGGGGTGGCTGAGCGCTCTGCCTGGGCGGAGGTGAGGGACTCAACCTGCGAAGTCAAGAAAGTAACAGAGGCACCAAGGTCATTAACCATGGCGATGAGTTGGGCGAGAAGGGGGGCCATAGCGAGTTGACTATCGGGGAAGGTAGCGGCGGAGGCATTGTAGACAGTGGGGAACGAAGCCGGGTCAAGGCGAGCGAGCCTGGCAGCGTGCCCAAGAATGTTGGCAACATTGTCAGCCTCCCCGGAGAGAGAGGCATGACTGGACTGGGATGACGAAGAACGAGAGATAGGATCAGCCCTACGGTCCTGGCGAGAGGAGGCAGAGCGAGCAGGGCCAACAGCGGAGGCCGGGCCTGCCCCGGTGGAAGCGAGAGGGGTAGACGACATCAGGAACAAGGCCCAAAGGCCAGGCCGGAGGACAAAGAGGAGGGGGAGAGAGAAAGTAAAATCAAACTACCAATTTGACTTTTCAAGAATAAAAATCCTCTCAGCAAAGGTGAAATATATATTTCACTTGAAAATGAAGCCCAAGTGAAAAGCCAAAATAGATGTATCGTGAAGAAATAAAGACCAAACCCTGAGGTTTATGGTGGCCGAATGCGGAAACTATTTTAAGCGAGAGGAAAATAGAGGGCGCGGAGCGTGGCTTTCTTTGTACCTTAAACAAATGCATATGATTTAAAAAAAAAATAAAATAAAATAAAAGAAAAAAAAGAAAAAAAAGACTTATCCATCAAAGTGTAGAGAGTTTTGTTGAAAGACTTCCAATCTGCTTTCTGCCAGTTGTATTTGTTGCTCATAGGGCTAGGAATCAAGTTTTCAGTATCATAGACCAGAGTGAATCTTACCACTTCATGATCACTTCCAGTATGTGCTTGCTCATCAACTGCCCAATCAAGTAATCTCTTATAAATATCACAAGTAGCAACTGTTAAGTCCAGAATTGATGTCCCAGTGCGTTGTCTGTAGTTGTATGTTGGAATATCTGGATGGTTGACTAGATCACACTTTTTAGATCTAAACCAATCTACCAGGACATCATCTCTGATCTGTTGTTGAATATCTGAATTCCACCAACGGTGATGGGCATTGAAGTCACCACAAAGAATAGATGAAGGTGGTAACTGTATGTATTGCAGAGTTCTGTCCATAGTGTAGCTTGGCCTAGAGTCAGGTGTCAGCTTGTTTCTTTCATTATATATATTCCAAAGGGTAAACTTCTCTTTTCCAGCAAGAACTTGCAGAGGAAGCACATCACCATCAAGGTGAGGAAGAAGGTCAGATCTTTAAGTACAAAGAATGTCAAGTCTAGATTTGCTTAAGTAGGCAGCAGTTCTAGGCCTGTCACCATTACTAGTATCAGGTAGAATGCAAGTAAAAGAAGGATGAGAGTAAGGAGAGCCATCAGGAGCCAACCAGGGTTCCTGAACAAGAATTATATCTGCTGTACCATTAGTGTAGTGAAGAAGAGAGGTCAATACTTCATAAGTCTTTGCACAATTGTGCTGGACAATTGAGATAGGCTTGTCTCTCATAAGGAATGAGAAGGATTGTCAGTGGTAGGAAGTTCTGGTTTCTTGATTAAGTTCCTATAAACCTCACACCCATTGTCAGTAGGTTTGTGAGAGCCCTCACAGTTAGCACACTTGAACTGGGTATGGGAACATCCCTTTGTAGACCGGCAAGTTGAGCATTTATGTAAATTTGTTGAGTGTTCTCCAGCACATAATTGACATCTAGTTGGATGTCTGCATATCCTTTGATGATGGCCAAACTTCTGACAGTTTCTGCACTGGGTGGAAGGTTTGATGTCAATTAACTCTGAAGTTCTGACTGGTGTTCCTGCTATCACAAGTCTATTTCTCAGTGCATGCTTCAATTCTGTTGGAGTTTTAAATGAGAGAACAAGGGAGGAGTGTAACTTTCGTGCTCTGGACTCTGGTTTTGTTAGCCATCTTGGAGGGGCAGCATGCTGAATGTCATGGTTGTAGGTCTCAATGTCTTCCATGAAGGCCTCAATCTGCTTCTCCTCATTGTCTGCCACAATCAAGTCAGTACCAACAGAGTGGGCAACAAGTTTGTACCATCTTTCTCTAACCACCACCTCTTGTAGGCCAGGAACCAGATGACTCCAAACACTTTCCTTCTCTTTGAGCTCAGCTGCAGTATGACCATGCTTCACCTCAATTACTATATTGTTGTTGACTGAAAGTCTAATAACAACAATAGAAATAGTCAGTTTGGCATTGGTCAAGGCACTATTGATGGACTCTCTGATCTGGAGGGGGTTGAAGTTGGTAGGAGGGGTTATAGGCTTGAGAATAAGTGTTCTTTCTGGCTCTGGGGTTGGTTCTCGGCGCTTTTTTGAGGCTTTTGTAGTAGCAGGAGTAGCTGATGGTGTTTCCTGTTCAACAATGTTAGCCCAAGTCTTCTTTGCAGGTTGGGGAATAGGAGTAGTGGTGGCAGGAGCAGAGAGTTGGTCAAGTCTGGTCAGAATATGGTTTAAAGTCTCTTCTTGTTTGGTTAGTCTGCTCTCAATAGCCAGAGGAATAGTAGAAGATGTAGAAGCTGGAACAATAGGTGCTGCATCAGGTATGTGATTATCAGGATAGCTGCTAATTGTAAGAATCAGTTGGCTGAGAAACTCCTGTTCACTCTGAGTAAATTTCTTCTTTGATTCGTGAATGTGGTCAATAAGATCATAGAGCAATTCTTCAAATGATATTTCTTTTGGTCTTTGGGCAGAAGTAGGTGGTCGAGGGGTAGAAGAGTAAATTTGTTCCAATGGGGATATGATAGAAGAGGGTAAAGGAGTAAGACTTCTCCTAGCTGTACCTCTAATTCTATCAATAGCAAGGTCAGGTCTAGGAGGTTGTCTTGCTGGAGGAGTACAGGGATCAGGGGGGGAAGAGGAAAATAAAGGGCACTCATCATTGAGAGGGACTTTAGTGGTAGCTTCCACAGGGTAGTATATCTGGGTAGACATTTAGAGAGGTGGGGTAGACTGGGGTTGTGGTGGGGTATTGTAAAGGGGGCACCATATAGAGAGGTGAACTCTAAGGTTGCGACCGCACCAAACACTCAAAGTAGAAGATAAAGATGAGGTACATAATTGAAAAGAATCAAAGAGTAAAACTTAATATAGTTAAGCTGGAAGCTTTACGCAATTTAGTTCTCTCGAGGAAAAGTTGGTTGTCGAAGTAGAATGACAAACGCTTAAACATAAGTAGATATCAGATTTACGCCTTTGAAATTCACCATGACTCCAACCTTGTGTGAGTACCCTGTCCTGCTCAGGGCTTGTCCAAGTTCTACCCTCCAGCAGCAATTATCCTTTGGGAGTTATCGGACCAGCTTGGGTACACTTAACTCCATCAATAGGATATGAGTTGCTGCAATGCATCTCCAATACAACCGCAAGTGGAAAAAGTCTTCCTATCGAAGTCATACCAGTGGCTAACTGTGATGACAACAACGGGAGTCAATACCTAGGTGCTGGACTCACTGGCCCAGTGGTAGTTTTGTCTATACAAGCTATGCAGTCCATCATTTAATCTACGCGACTATCCAATCTGATAAATTGACATGGAAGCTCCCCCTGGTGAGATGTAGCCGATGGTGGTCTAAATGGGCGCTACCCATAGCCAGCCTCTTGGGACATACTCTACTGTGATAAGGCTCATACCTCTAGAGTCCATTGACAACCCATTGTAATGCTACAAATCAAGGGGAGAGGGTCCCGGCTGGTTATAGAAGTCTTTGTCCCGGAACCTCACTGGCCTCCTTGGACTACCTAAGTACTACTAGAAAGACCACCCTACTACCTGTCGGCTAAGATTGACTCCTACGTGCTGGAGAGACCATTTATCGGCGACCCCCATTTTGGTGGTTACCCATACTCCCCTTATATATCCTGCGAATGACATTCAGTCAGACAGACGGCGACGACTTATACGGTGTTAGGGCAGCGGCTCTAATAACGTCTTTTTACTAGCAAATGAGCAACTATGCAGCTGTCTGCCTATGAGGGGCCGTCCCAATGCTGGGGCCAGTGGGTGGTGTTAGCTAAAGCCACCCAAGTTCAATCGTATGTTCGGGCCACCCTTATACAGGCGTGGGGCCTCCCTGCTCAGATGCGTGTGTGCCCCAGAACATCTAAGAGCCCATAGAATATCAGGCAATCGACCTCTAAGTTCTAGGATGACTTTGCAGGTGAAGGTTGGGTAGCTTGGACTCCTCAGTAGGGTAACTGGGGTCCATGGGCATAATGACCAAATTCCCAAGGTAGGCTAACTTTGCCCTCTTATGCCATTAACCACTCCGGAAGTCCACCAGTTGACCACAAAGGTCATCTCGGAGGTCCATGTAACATTCCCATAATTCTCTTGACCTTATGGGAATGTTCTCCCGAAAGGTTACCCTGCCTAATAGAGTGCCTAAGGCTACTCCACCCTTCCCTAGACTTTGTCCTAGGTTAACCAGCCATTTGTATATGAGGTATATGAGACCATACCACCTCTGGTTACCACTCGGTATACCATTTGGGCTAAGGTGGGAGTTATTGTTGCTACCTATGGTGGGGTCGTTACCGGTAAGCAGTGAAAAGATAAGAAAAAGGTGATAACAGTTGGCACAGCAACCAAAGGGAACAAGGGGGCAGAGTAACCACTTAAGCAAATCACAACAACAGGGGGAAAATAAGAAACAAATCTCAACAAACAAAGGTAAAAGAAGATGAACTTAGCTGAAAATTTCACAGGAGATCCAGAATAGCCTCAGGAGTATCCTGTTAAAACTTTAGAGCTGCAGCTCAGAAACTCCCTAGGTGGTGGTAGAAAAACCAGATTTCAGGGGTAACAATATGGGTAAAATTAAAGAAGTGTGTCAAGATGGAGCTAAAAGTGTGAATTATGATCTGAAAATTGAGCAAAGTGTTTAAAGTGGTTTATTTAATAGGAATCTGTGTGCAGGAAAAAGGAGAAGTATTGGTTGTTGAGATAATGTATGGGGGGGTTTTTGGAGGATTCTGAATGGGGATACACTCCTCCCTTGTTCTCTCATTTAAAACTCCAACAGAATTGAAGCATACACTGAGAAATAGACTTGTGATAGCAGGAACACCAGTCAGAACTTCAGAGTTTATTGACATCAAACCTTCCACCCAGTGCAGAAACTGTCAGAAGTTTGGCCATCATCAAAGGATATGCAGACATCCAACTAGATGTCAATTATGTGCTGGAAAACACTCAACAAATTTACACAAATGCTCAACTTGCCAGTCTACAAAGGGCTGTTCCCATACCCAGTTCAAGTGTGCTAACTGTGAGGGCTCTCACAAAGCTACTGACCATGGGTGTGAGGTTTATAGGAACTTAATCAAGAAACCAGAACTCCCTACCACTGACAATCCTTCTCATTCCTTATGAGAGACAAGCCTATCTCAATTATCCAGCACAATTGTGCAAAGACTTATGAAGTATTAACCTCTCTTCTTCATTACACTAATGGTACACCAGATATAATTCTAATTCAGGAACCCTGGTTGGCTCCTGATGGCTCTCCTTACTCTCATCCTTCTTTTACTTGCATTCTACCTGATACTAGTAATGGTGACAGGCCTAGAACTGCTGCCTACTTAAGCAAATCCAAACTTGACATTCTTTGTACTTATAGATCTGACCTTCTTCCTCACCTTGATGGTGATGTGGTTCCTCTTCAAGTTCTTACAACAAAAGAGAAGTTTACCCTTTGGAATATATATAATGAAAGAAAAAAGATGACACCTGACTCTAGGCTAATCTACACTATGGGCAGAACTCTGAAATATATACAGTTACCACCTTCATCTATTCTTTGTGGTGACTTCAATGCCCATTCCAGTTTGTGGAATTCAGATATTCAACAACAGATCAGAGATGATGTCCTGGTAGATTGATTTAGAGCTAAAAAGTGTGATCTAGTCAACCATCCAGATATTCCTACATACAACAACAGACAAGGCACTGGGACATCAATTCTGGAGTTAACACTTGCTATTGTCGGGGGATAAAAATAACCGCGGTTCAACGACCGATGACAACAGACCCCTCCTCATCTCCCCGCACCTCCTACACTACTTAAACAAATTCCTCTAGATCAACCAAAACAAAACCATTCTGCTTGATTATTTTTTTCAATAAACTATGCCTCCTATTCTTCGCAGCCATGTCAAACAACCTCTTCCCTCCCAGCATCTCTCTGAGTTTACCAGGGGGAGAATCCTTGGGTTACATGCACCTCAAATGGGATCTGAGCAAATTTCCCACTTCCTTAACATCCCTCCCACCACAGTCAGCACTACAATTCCAAAGATATCAAGAGGCCAAGGAGAATGAGGGTAGAGGAAAAATCCTAAGACTACCAAGTTGCAGGATGAAGCCATGGTTGAGGAAGCTCTCAAAAATCGCCACACTACCTATTTTGAGATTGCTAAAAAAGTTGCATCCCATGTTTCTTCCAAGACAGTGAAGAGAAGAATTGCACAAAAGCATCTTAAAAAATGTGTGGCACAAGAGAGAGTTCATTTGGATCAAGATCTTGCTCAGGAGAGGTTGGAATGAACATTAGCCTATAGACATTGGACAAGGGAGATGAGGAGAAGGAAGGCAATGTGGGGGGATGAGGTATCTGTAGAGAGAGATAGGAGGAAAGAGAAGAAAATGGGTATTTAGATACCCAAATGAGAAGTGGAATAAGGATTGTATTTAACCTACTGCTAGGAGAGGGGAGAGAGGGATTAGCCAGATGATGACTGGTTTTTTTTATGGTCAAACTCATGGTCTTTTTTTACCAGTTTTTCATGATCCTTCTTCTGCTAGGGGTGGAGTTACTGGAAAGTCAATTATTGATGTCTATCATCATTATGACTTTCTAGGGATATGGGAGCATATCAGGGAAAAGGTTGGAGAAGAAGAGGTATTTTTTATCATTGACAATGCTAAGACTCACTTGCGTTTTAGGAGATGGCTCAGAAGGCAGGGAATTGCTCAGATGGAAATTCCTGCCTATTCACCAGATCTCAATCCAAATGAGAAGGTTTGGTCTCTGGGGAAAGATAAGCTTCCTAAGCACTATCCTGAGCTATATCATATGAGGGGTGATGTTAATGTGGTCAAGAAGGGCATAGAGGAGGCAATGAGGAATTGTTGGGAACTTCTGGACCCAAAGGTTTTTGATACTTTGGCAGGGTCAATGGTGGATAGAATAGAGGCAATTATTAACCCTGATGGATGGTATACTAAATATTAATTTCTACTATGTATTTACATTTTTTATTTTTCTTTTGGGTTTTCATGATAGTAGGGTTGGTGGGGGAGGCTGTTGTCATTGCTGAAGATTTTCCCCCGTTGATACCGCAGTTATTTTTGTCCCCCGACAATACTTGTGATATTTATGACAGATTAGTTGATTGGGCCCGTTGATGAGCAAGCACATACTCGAAGGGATCTTGAAGTGGTAAGATTCACTGTTGTCTATGATACTGACAACATGATTCCTAGCCCTATGAACAACAAATACAACTGGCAGAAAGCAGAATGAGAGTCTTTCAACAATACTCTCCATACTTTAATGGATAAGTCAACTGCCACATTCTATACACTTTTGGAATCTGCTACTACTGATGACTTAGACAAGGCTACCCTCATAGTCACAGACTTAATTCATCAATCACTCTCTTTGCATGTTCCTCTCAGCAAGACTTGTTCAAGATCTAAGAGGTGGTGGACTGAGGAGCTTTCAACTATGAGGCAAGCAATGGCTAAACAGTTTAGGAAGTGGAAAAGTACCCAACTTGACTCTGAATATCCTGACTACAAGAGACATAGGAACACATACTTCAGAGCAATCAGAGAGAGTAAGGCTAACTGTTGGCAGAATTTCCTCAACACTGCCAATAATCAAGATATCTTCACTGCAGTTAAATACACACGACCAACTCAGACCCTCAAGACTCCCACTTTAGTATTTGGTGAACACAGTGCTACTGACTTTGAATCAAAATACCAGATGTTCACAGATACCATGGTTCCTGATCCACTAGCCAGTTTTTCAACATTCAATATTCAGAATACACCAACAGATAACTCATTTCCCTGGCCTGATATTACTGACTTAGAGGTGAAGGATGCAATCTTCCACTCAGCAGCAAACAAAGCACCAGGACCTGATGGGATCAACATTCTTTGTTTAAGGCATGTGTATCAATCTATCTGAACTCCTCTTGTTGATCCATTCAAGGTACTACTTACAACAGGTTACCATCCTCACTGCTAGAGAGAAGCAACAGGTGCCATTCTCAGAAAACCTAACAAGCCTGACTACTCTATCCCTAAATCCTATAGGCCAGTGTCTTTGCTAAACTGTCTAGGAAAGATTTCAGAGAAGATAATCGCCAGCAGAATTTCCTATTTTGCAGAAACCAAGGGACTTCTACATGGTGAACAGATGAGAGGAAGACATGACAGGAGTGCAGTTGATACAGCTATGGCTCTTGTTCATGATATTCAACAAGCTAACTGTAATGGTAAAGTACTCTCTGCCCTCTTTGTTGATGTTAAAGATGCTTTTGACCATGTTTCCAGAACACAACTACTCATGATTTTACAGGCTTTAGGTTTTCCAACTCCTGTACTCAACTAGATAGACAGCTTCCTGTCTGACAGATACTTAGGATTGGCATTTGATGGGCGGTAACAAGGGATTGCACTTTCTATTCGGAGTGTGGTGCGCATAGGGTTCTATGCGGGTTGTGCATCAGGGGGTGGTGAGACTACTACTCGAGGGAGTTGATTTAGTTTAATTTATTTTATTAATCTGCAGGAGCCTATTGCTCGCGGTAGCATACTGTCACGATTATGCCCCCCTCAAATGTGATCGGATCTGGGCTGGTCTCCGCACAGAAGAGGAAATAGAGATTGAGGCCTATCATCCACAACCCCTGCTCTGTCATGTCGTGCCATGCACCAATGGGGACCCTGATGGATATGGGAAGTAGCACCACACCTCCGGTGACCTCGGTTGGCACCGTTCCGGTATCGTAGAGGGGGTCGGCATTTGGCCCGAGGGTTGCACCGACGGCTGTACCCCCCATAGAGTGAAACCCCTGAACGCCTGGGATGTGGAATGGGGAGAGTGGTGAGAGTCTGAACACCATATCGGCGAGGGTGGCGGCTGGTGGCGTTGGAAAGGTCTGGACACCTTCAGCCATCTCGGTGTCTCAGTCCGCTGGGGTGAAGGTGATGGTGGCACGGGTAAAGGCGTCACCAGAGGCAGGGGTTCTGAATCCTGGTGCCAGGGCATCGAGGGGCCCTGAGGCGACGATTGATCGGTGAAGCACCGATGAGAATAGCCGCATCTCGGCCTTGATGGCGAGGTATTCGACATACACCTTGGAGGGGTCCTGCAGGGCAGGGGTGAGGGCAGTGCTGAAAAGGTTGCATAGTAGATACCAGATGTAGGGTGGTACATCCTGATCGGTTTCAATGTCTTTGACTGTGAGGGCTGTGTTGGTTGCCTGCAAACGGACATCCCTCCAGCATCTCTCAGAGCCGAGCGGTGGCCTCATTCCGCGCATGACTCTGGATCCTCGTCCTGGAATGTTTAGTGCGATACATCATGTTTTTTGTTGGGTGTGTACTAACCCCATATGTCCTTGGCCTTACGCATTGGGCGGGCTGTGCTCTTGCTCCAGCCTGTGTTGGATGTGCGTTTAGACTTGCGCCGCCGGGGGGCGGCAGGGCGTGGCCCTTTGTTAGGATGGCTGAGCTTCGCTCGTTTGGGTGCACGTGTAAGCGTGAGTGTTCTCGTCCTTCCGCATTTGTTGCTGGGTGCCATATTGGAATTACGGTGCAGTTGTGTGGTGGGCAGGACTGGGTATGGCAGTCATGGAGCATGGGCATGTGGTGTGTGGGCGGTGTGGTTGCTTTTAAATAGTTGTGGTGGGTGGGTGGGTGGTGTCGCCCACTCTTTAAGTAGGTCTGGATGGCCAACTTGGGACCAGACTTTTCATACCCACACCTCACTCCATCGTTTTTCCACATTTACGTCTAATACCTACATTATCGTCACTATGGTTCTCGGTACCCTTCGTGTTGATAACGATGAGGGCAGCGATGCCTCGCCGGAGCTGCCTGGTCCCTCGGGGACCTATCCTTATACTCTTCCTGTGGGTAGCCCACCTCCTGCCTCACGTACCCCTACCCTCGATATGGGGCCTTACGCGACCGTGACGCCTGCCCTGTCACTATATCTGATGGCGTCGGCCTCTTCGTTCTGTGGCCACCTTGGCCTTACACTTACTTCTGTTGTTGGTGCGCCCCCTTGGCCCTTGGCTGTCGATGGAACCGCTCATGCCAAACGGATTGGCGGGTGGAGCCTCGAGTTGGACACCTTGCCCCTCGCAGATACCCTGTACCCGACGGGTGAGATGATGTTCTACATCGGCAACTATTGTTACTTCGACCTCTCTATGCGCACGGTACAGGAGATGAGGGCGTGTCTCGATGTTAGCATTGTGCCCGACATGGCGATTCCCCTTGGTGTCTGGTTCGCCGCGATGTGGGGTATGAGGTACCTCGAGCACCTCGATGTCAGCCCGGCAGTGATGCTGCACCGCAGGTTGGTCTGCCACCTGAACCTGGCGATTAGGGGTTATCGTGTTCGTCGGCGGGCTGGGAGGGAGTTTGGCATGTCTCCGTGGCTGGCTGCCAGGAGGGAGGCTCAGCGGAGGAGGTATCGGAGGGATAGGGTTGTGAGGTTGGAGAGGAGGGCTCGGGTTTTGGTGGACGAGTTCCACGAGGCTTTGGGGTTCGCGCTGGATGAGTTCCTGACACCTGAGGATCGCCTCTGCTACCAGCAGGTGCATGATGGTATGGCGGAACAGTGAATGTGGGACTTGGCCGGCCTGGGCCTTGCGGATTAGTTGGTTGTCTTTTAGTTAGTCAAATTGATTTGTTTGTTTGTCCACGTAAATCAATTGGGATGTGCGCGCATCTTACTCTGAGATAAAAACATGCAGGGGGTCTGGTACCCCGGCCTTGGGCTCCCCCCTATGATGTTACCACTACTCCCACACAGGGGGCAAGCCCCCCGCACCCCCTTGGTTGGGGGGAGACCCCCCAAACCCCTGATACTTACTTTGTAATCTATCTATCTATTGCCATGACTGGCTTCTTGAGTTAATCCGCGCGCTACGACAAATTGTTCAATGTATATAGAGCGAAGGGATGTCAACCCTAATACTGCAGATATGGTTTGTACGGTGTATGTTCGGTTGCCTTGTGCCAACCTATTTAGAAATGTGTTGGGATCACTTTCACTGCCATTTTGCATTGTGAACCGTGGGCACCTACGCAGCGCGGTATCATGTGATGCTGTTCAACCTCCATGGATTGCGGTAACCTGTGGTACCTTTGTAGTACCATCCTTACATTTCATGTTTGCTCGTGCATGCGCCTTGCAGGCCCATATGACTCACACAGCCCTAATGATTCACTAGACGTGTTAGGTCTGCTCGCATTGCTTGGGTTCACTGCGCAAGGCTCAAGGGGGCACTGCCTCAGAGATGTATGGTTTCACCATAATCCGGCTGCTTGAATCAATACCTATGTAAGCTGGTCAAACATTTCCGCCCAGTGTGGCTGGGTTGTCGTTCCCGCCAATGTCGATTAACTATCATTTCTCGAGGATCGAGAGTGGCAGTGGTGTGGTGTGGGTGCCTATATGCATGCTGCATGTGGGCACTATTGATTGCACCAGCCAGTTATGTGCGCGCTGCACACCGTTCGCTGCTCACAATGAACATTAGGGCGCAAGGCCGGTGGGCCTTAGAGTATGACTCATGGGTATGACTCAGAGGCTGAGTCATGTGCCTCCCTCCCTAGGGTTGGGGCTGCATTGCAACAGGGCTCTTGTGTGAAGGCCAGGTAACAGGGCATTATTGCGTTTGGGGTTACTGGCGTTACACGGTTGCTATGCCGATTATGGATGCTTCGCTTACGCTTGCCCGTTTGACCCTTTTAGATAGGGGATAGTTGAACTATCCCCCGACTATCCCCTTTGTATCCTCCCATACATTTCTCTTAGTAAAATACCCGCAAAAAGGGGAGGGGATAGTTTTCACTTAGAAACAGTAATATTAGCTGAGGGGATCTTCAAAGATCCCCTTTTTGCCAAGACTCCGTCTTGCAAAACTCGGTGCTGTTTCTAACTTAGAATGCGCACAATGTACCTTTTGGCGCAGAATGTCGCCCAATGTATACTTGTTCATACTCGGTTGCCAGGCAATAGCGGCGCAACATATTAGTCTTTAAGTAGTGAGGTGTTCCCCCCTGGTTGTCATGATGCCTTTAGTATCATCCGGACACCTACACGATATCTATACTTCACGTTTTCATGATGGAACACATCCTAGACCACGACTCTCCTATATCTCCCTCTGTGTCTGCCTACTCTGACGATTTGGCTTTTATCGAAGACGGTCCCTTTTCGCTCGGTCTCCCTCTCCGCTCTCTCATTTATCGCCAACACCAGCACCTCTCGCAATGGAGGTGGTATGTGAGCCGCCTGCTCCTGCAGTGGCCCCTGCTGTTCTTGTGGCCCCCAACAATGAGGTGCTTGTTCCGGATGCCACACCTGAACCCGAGATGGTGCCTATCGCCTCCGGCAGGTGTAGAGGCCAGTTGGGCCCGAGGGTGCCAAAGGGCTACCGGGGCAAGTCGCTGCTGCTCACCTACCCAAACCTCAATTCTGTAACAGGTTTACTCCTGTCTAACCAAAAGGTACAATAGAAGGCTAGCGGTTGACCGGCAAGCGCTAGATCTAAGGGAGTCCTCAGAGAGCTCGAGAATAAAGTGAGATAATAGTTAAAGGGCAAGTGGAACTCTGAGATCGCCGTTCAACCAAGTATATTCATAAATCAAGAGTCTGCTGAAGTCTGCCGTTCTCCTGCTAGCCAGGAGATGAGTTTAAATACAAGAGCTCTCTCAGAGCGATAGTAATCAGATATCCTGCAACCACGATCATTACCGGGCAGTGCACCTTGCCCTGCATGTCCTGTGATCCCACATGAAACCTAAGAGTCATAAGACTGCCTCAATGCTATCGTCAGCTTACATGACCGTTCCTTCACTTGTGTTCCTAAATAAAACAATAAACATGCAAAACTAAACTTAACACAAGCTACTGGGCCTTAATATAGCTCCGGGGCTGTAAAACAATCAAACTAATCAAAGTAAGCAAAGTAATCAAACCAAACATAGGAAATCCTGCACTCCGCTCCTGTATACAGTTACCGGGACATGTATACATGTTACAAATTCGAGGCCTACTGTGGCTGCGGTTCATGCCGCGTTTTCAAAGCATCACTACCGCTTGAGGGAGCTCATTCGGTGCTTTGAGAGGCATAAGGCTGGGCGCCATGAGAATGGGCAGGTTGTAGCCGAGGGGAAGTGGCACATGCACATATTCGGCCTCATATGTCTGAACGCGAGGGGGGACCCACGGCAAATCAAGATGGTGTGGGCCTTTGACATTAGCTTGGACAAGGGCATGTGTTATCCGAATATCTCTCCTGTTAGGAATCACACCGATGTCTGGTATGCTAATTCTAAAGCGTATCACTACTCTAGGGGTGTCTCGCTAATGTGTTGCTCAGGTATTATCTCAGGAAGGTAGGGAACCACAAGTTCCATACCAGGCCTGTGGCGGGTACCCAGGCGGTGGCAGGTTATTGCATTCCATCCTGTATGGTGGGGGGGCAAAGGAAGGGTCCCATTCACTGTAATGTGGATCCTCAGGAGCACGAGGACTAGGACACTACCAGTGTTTGGCCCAGTATTGGAGACCCCAGGTTAGATAACGTCAAGTCGGACGATGCGTCCTCGAAGTGGGATACTTTGATCAATGCTCCGACAAGGTCGGACTTTGATCGTTTGGCCACACAGCTTATCCCTCGAGAGTTGATTGTCAATCGTCCATCGATCGAGGCACACAAGAACCTTGTGTATGGCCAGGCGCGCATGAATGACATCGTGCCATATGAGGATGTCAACACCCGCTCCTATCAGGATATACCCCTCATCAACCGGTACTTTGATCGCTTCGTCTACAATAGACCGGACGATCGCCAGCGCTGCCCCTCCCTTTGTCTCATCGTTCTGTCGGGTCTTGGAAAGACTGACTATGTCAGAAGGTTGGGGGACCATATTTACTTTGACGGGGATATTTCATGCAAGCGCATGAACTCCAACGCTGGGTTCATGGTCTTCGATGATGTGCCCTTTGATAGGTACGAGGGTGCGGGTTGCTGGAAGCAGTATTACGGTTGCCAGAAGGCATTGGGGCTTTGTGATCTGCACTACAGGGGGCAATTGACATGGGGGCACCCCTGTATTTTCCTTTGTAATGCCGATGAGGATCCAAGGCTGGTTGGGCGATATTATTTGTCGTATCTCGCACACACCTGTATCTTTGTGGATATCGATGAGTCCATGTACCAGAATAGGGATGGTACATTGGATGAGGTATACACACCTAGTGCCTGTGTGCCACCGGTGCCAGCTTGTGGGATAGACTTAGATTTCCTTACAGAATCGACTTAGATTTCCTTACAGAATGTATCTAGACAATGGACAGATGTTTTTGGTTGGGTGTTGGGGCTTTGGCCTCGCTAGCGCTCGATCAAAGTCGCAGTGTATTGCACACGGTCCTCCTCCGGTTACCCCACCACTGACCAAAGATTTCAGAGAAGATAATAACCAACAGAATTTCCTATTTTGCAGAAACCAAGGGACTTCTACATGGTGAACAGATGGGAGGAAGACATGGCAGGAGTGCAGTTGATACAGCTATGGCTCTTGTTCATGATATTCAACAAGCTAACTG
>Ga0307509_10006494_pt1 | contig 15706 bp, 29 predicted proteins | sample 10_EM_MG_FD_202245 | JGI IMG/M metagenome (GOLD analysis project Ga0307509, IMG submission 202245) | Populus trichocarpa ectomycorrhiza microbial communities from riparian zone in the Pacific Northwest, United States - 10_EM | ecosystem: Host-associated > Plants > Roots > Unclassified | place...
CTTATCCTAGGTTTACCAGCTATTTGTATCAAGTATACGAGACCATACCACCTCTGGTTACCTCTTGGTATACCATTTGGGCTAAGGTGATAGTGATTGTAGCTACCTATCGTAGGGTCGTTACACATAATTGCGGGTGGTTTTAGCGTTATCACACATGGAAGATGGTCCGAACCAGAGGAGGGAAGGGGGGTGTCCCATGAGGAGACGAGAGGGGAGAGGGCGGTATTCGCGAAGGCCAGGTCTAAAACAGAGGAACGCCAAACGGTATCAAATGGGAAACAAGTATACACCCCGGGAGTGTTGAGGGGTGGAACGGAACGTCAAAAGCGGCATCAATGTAGCGTGTAGAAATGGTAAATTCCCTTTCAGATAGGGAGCGGCAGGGATCTGCTAACGGATGGTGGAGGTTAAAATTACCTAAAATCAGGTGAGGGTAGGAAAGAAAAGAAAAAATCCGTTCTGGCAGTATGCAACGATAAGGAGGACGATTTGTGCGAAGAAGGTACACCGAGGTGACGCTGAGGGAGCGGTGGGGGGTTCCTAAAAGGCCCTTCGGAGAAAAAACATCAACTGCTAGCATCTCTGAAGAATCGTGAAAAACTGTTGCGCAGGACAAGTGCTGATTTAAAGTGCGGGAAACATAAATGGCCACCCCCGGGTGGCTAGGAGGGGGGGGCGCGAAGAACATAAATTGAAGGAATATTGGAAGAACCGACAGTCTGGAGGGGGGGTCTTAAATAGCCACAAGTAAAGAAGGGTGAGGCAGCATGGTAAAGCTGTGAAAGAGTGAGAGAAAAACATCCCAGCTCCCAGGACAGTTATGTTGAACGATTGGGAAGGACGGGAAGACAGCACTGCTGTCAGTGTAGCTAGTGAAAAAATTCTCCATTATTGGGCAGAGCCCTCGGAGGAGTCGGATTCCAGGGATTCATCACCACTCTCTCTTGGGGCGAGATCCGTGACTGTGATGGTGCGGTGGGCTCTCTACCTAGGTAGAGGAGCATCACATGGGAGTACAGGGGCACTCAGGGTGTGAGGAAGGGCACCTGGTGTTGAGGGAAGGACCGTCGAAGGGCCAGCCTCGTCTTCAGCGAGATCCATGCTGTCCTGCATCTGTCGGGATAGCATCTTTGGTGCGTCTGGAGTGGTTTTAGGGTGGGAGGGGCAATCCTTGCTGCGTGCAGACTGCTCTTCTTGGCAGTTAGGACAGCATGCCACCGAGGATGGACAGCAGGCGAGGACAGGTCGGAGATTGCCACCTTTATGGCAGGAAGGGTTAGGGCAGCGATGTTCTGCTTTGGTGTGGGGGAGCGAGCAGAAGGGACAAACGGGCAGTGTGCTGGGACAGCGGTTGGGGATGTGGCCGAACTTCCAGCATTTCTTACACTGGGAGTTTTTAGAGGAGGAAAACAATTGTTTGACTCTCCGGTTTCTGGAGAAGAGGTTGATGGAGGGGAGGATAGCGTAAGCGTCGGGCGGGGCCACTGTAACAACCACGGAGGTGGCGCTCTTTCGTTCACGAGATTCCGTGTCTGGGTGAAGGTAACATGCTAAGACAATGGAGACTCCCCTGGCATTGCGGATGGACTCATCAAGAGAGGGGAAGAGTTGGTCATCGTCCAAGGGGAGGAAAGCGAGAGGGATGGAGTGAATCAAAAGTTGCGTTTCGTTCGGAGAGGGTTTGAAAATATCCCAAGGGGAGTTGCCTATCGGAAAGGCCTTGTTCAACCTCGAAGTGAGAGTAGCGAAGTAGCGGGTGTAGGCGGAGGCAGGGGTGTGGAGGTCGGTACCGAGCAGTGACACCAAGCCTTTGTCGTTGACCGTGCAAGTGAAGGAGAGGGGAAGGGAGTAGTTAGCTTCTGTGAGAACGGAAGCAGCGATGTCTGTGAAATGGGCTGCTATTTTGAGTGCCTCTGGGTGGGTTTCGAAGGTGGTTCTGGAGGCGAAGAATCTGCGGACAGCTTGGGGGAGAGGAGGGGGAGATTTCATAAAAACCTCTCCCAACGCAACCACTACGGAGGAAGCCAAGGCAGGACCCTTCGCCTGACGACCATTCTTTCCTTTAGCTGGGGGCGCGGCAGCTTGGGCATAGGTGGGGGTGACCTTGGAGGTCATGGTGGTGGGGTGACTCGAGCCAGGGTCTAGATGACCGGGGGTCCAAGAGGGACCGGGGGGGTATTTCCCTTTGGCGAATTCTTCCGCTTCCCAGGTGTGGGGGTATTTCTTGGCAAACGCCTGAGGGTTGCCATACATTGTAGGAGGGGATGTTGACATATCGTATCTCGGGAGATCCGGGTCAGCTCAGGGGGAGGGCCAGACTGTGTTAGGTGGTGGTGGGGGCGGAGCTGGAGGAGCTCTTTCCTTTCCTTTCTCTTGGCGAGCGGGGTTGGTGTTGACGGTGGGGGTGGAACGAGACCCACTAGAGGAGTGTGTGGCCTGTGGTGGAACACTAGGGCGCTGGGGAGGGAAAGAGGCCTGAGCGGCTGACGGGAGACGGGATGCAATATCGCGAAGAGACGCTTGGAGTGGTGCGAGGTTTGGAGGTTGCGGGGAGAAGTCCACATTAGCAACCTGAGAGGATAAGTCGTGGATCTCAGTCGAGAGACTCTGCAGGGCCGTCGCGATGTGGACGCTCGATTGAAGAGAGGTGCAGAGTAGAGGGAGGAGCATTTGTTCCCCGATAGAAAGGGTGGAAATGTTTGCAGGAGTGATGGGGGGGAAACCCATGGCGGGGAGCCCAAGGTCAGCAGCAGTCTGGTGGAAGAGCGAGACAAGATGGTCGAGATTTCCAGTGGTCGGGAGGGGAGAGAGAGGGGCTGGTGTACCAATTCTTGAGGGGCCGCCTTGATGGGAGGCCATGTCTGGGGGTGAGGGTGGGGACGCGAGGCTCAACAATGAGGACGAAAAGTATGGAAGGAAAGATCCTGCGCAGAACGACGTAGTGTTGAAAAATGTAGGGGGGGGAAAGAGGGGAGCGGAAGCGTGCTAAGTACTGTGACCGTTTTTTCTTTTTTTCTTTTTTTCTTTTTTTTTTCTTTTTTTTTCAAATCAAGTGCGTTTGTTTTACTAAGGTACAAAGACAGCATGCATCTTTAACGATATGGCCGACAAAAACCCTGCCCTCCGCACCCCAAGAAACATCCAAACCCCCAAGTCCCTCTGGTATGAGACCAACCGCACATCTCGCCTATTGCCCAACCAAATCCTACGAACATACTTGTATATACGAAGGAAGTAGAAAGGAAAGAAACAAGCAGGAAGGAGAGGAGAACCCATAGTGACATCTGCGGAAACCATAAGGTGAACAAAAGAAATATATCAACCCCTGACAAAGGAAAATTACGTCTGATAAGTGACGTGTATCAGCTTGAGCTAGGAAATGAAAGTATGGACCTGCACGCCGGAGCGGTGCCGGGGGACGGAGCGGTGCCCGATGGCAGGAGAGGACAGTGTATGGAAGCGACTCTGGGGAGAAGTCGCCGGAGGGTGTGCCAAAGCGGCATTAGCGACGGCCAGAAGGAGGGGCGTAACCAAGGCGCGTTTTTGTATAGCGACCGAAGATCGACCGCGGAAAAGGGGCAGTAAGGTGCCAGTGGGGAAGTGGGTGTAGCTGTAACCGAGCAACGGGACGAAGACCAAGAAGGTGGAGGAAGGGGGGATGGGAGGAGGAAGGACTTCCGAACACTTGAGACGACCGACTAGAGTACCCGCCGCCGATGCTTTTCCGAATGCGAAGCGCAGACGAGGTGCTGAAGTTACTAACCGAAGTGTTCCCCGACAGGACCACACAATCGAGACGGAAAGGTACTTCGCAAATTGCTTGGAAAGCTCAGCGCCGACCGTGAGCGAAGAGGACAGAATGCCGACCATGCAAAACCTAAGCGAGGTGCAAAGGAAGTGCGGGGTAAAGGGGAGAACTGAACTTCATGAGCGGGAGTCAACAATGAACAGGAACAAGAACCCCATAGAGGAGGGGGTAGACCCCAGAGGGAGAGGAGGGGATGTAGCATCGCTCCCCTAGGGGGCAGCCATCAAGGGGGAGGAGAGGGGGTGGTGGTGGAATCCCACGATGATTTCCCTGGTGTTGAGATTGCAATCGCCGGAGGTGTAGGGGAGATGGTTCGTGCTAAGTACTGTGACCGAGTCTCCTCCTTATATAGACTCTTCATGCCAACAACCCTAACCCTGGTGACTCATAACTCTAGTCACTCAGTCCTATGGCTCATAACGAGTGATACCCGAAATCCCTCAGATAACTCCTATGAGTCCCTGCACAACATTCCTTAAACCAATCACAACACATAAAACAAGCCAGGTGCGTAAAGCACGTCACCTGAATGTAACTTGGGACTCATAATGCGAGTCATGCACAAAAGTCATTACATCATTATGACTCACAATCGTGAGTCATAGAAACATCAACCAATCATAACATAACGATGACATGCAATTGCGATTCATGTGAGAACTATAAGTCAACTGACTGTATAGCGTGAAACATAAACATACCTTATGACTAATAACTATTAGTCATGTGAAATCTGCCTTGCTTAGTCATGATTTGTGACAAAACCCTCCTTATCACTCTGCACTTTCAACACCACTTAAAGAACTTTCTCCTGCTCTAATATTAATTTCTGCTATGCATTCTACCCTATACTTACCTCTTACATTTTTTTTCTTTATTTCAATGATAGTAGGGTTGGCAGGGGAGTGTTGGTGTCATAGCCGAAGTTTTTTCCTCTTGGTTGAACCGTAGTTAATTTTGTCAACGGACTATATTATCAAAATTTGATTAAGTTTCCTTCAAAAAGAATTCTGTGCATTTCCCTCCTTACCTGTACCCAGTCATGTAGAAGATTCAGGAGGTAGGGAGGAGGCCTCAGAGATAATATCTAACTCTGACTCAAAATTGCCATACCGTAAAAACTGGAATAATTGGACTTCGCGCTAGTATGTTGACTTAAGGTTGGGCGCACGGAGGGACCCTGTTTCAAAAGGAAATGAGTGTCTCAATAGTGAAGACTGGGGTTCACTGTGATGATTCTCAATGTCAGCTCTCAACAAAACTGTGATGACTCAAGCCGCAAAGAAGAAAGAGGAAAAAATATAAAAAATATGTATATAAATATAGAATAGATAGAATAAATATAATAATTATACAATTGGTGAGCAAACACAACAATATACACAATAGTCTATATCAGTGTATCCAGACGAAGTCCAGCAATGCCAGCGAAAGCAGCTGGAAGAGTGAAGGTCCGGCCAGTCTTAACACCACTTCCCGCAAATCAATTTTACGCTGGAATTAAGAAGAAGCCAGGCCCCAAGAGAAAACTCCTTTCTGATAAGCTTCGAGTACCTCCAAGGCCTGTGGAATCTTTTTCTTTTTTTTTTGTTTACGTCATGTATTCATTTGTTTTCGGCTGAGCCCGATAGGGCGAAGCTATCTAGGGACAAAGAACTCGCATGCATCGGTGAGATATGGCGTAAACAAACCCTCTGTGAAACCCCCTCTTACCGGCCTAAGGAAAAAACACAAACACCCCAAGTCTCTCTGGTCTGAGACCCACCGCACACCAGCCACCTCGAAGAAGAGAAAATCTACTAACAAACCGAAGCAACTAGAAGAAAATCTAACCAACAAAGCAGGGAGGAAATGAAAGGAAAACCCTAGCCGTGTTCCAACCGAACAAAAGAAAAATAAAGCAACCCGTAGCAGTAAACCAAAGCAACAAAGCAAGGGGGAGGCTAAGACATCGAAACAGCCGACGAACGCCATCATTACAACCGAGTCCAAGGCCAAACTTCAGTCACCGAAATAGTGCAATACAACGACGGGTCCAAGGCCTGTGGAAAACCCCTACCGCTCATATACTATTAGTTATCGGCTGAGAGTTCATTCCTATTGGGAGACACCATCCATATCATGCGGGCCCACAAAACTGCGCAAGCCAATGCGCCTGGAGGTCATGCAGCGCTTTCAAATTCCGGGCGCCAATCTGACCCGCTGGCAGAAGGAAGAGGTGGATGCAAAGTATCTAGAATACCGCAAAGATCAGCAGAGAGGAAGTGGAGGGGGGAGAAAGAGAAAATTGAAGGAGATGGAGAGACTCTTGTTTGATCGATTTCGAGTTCGGCGTGCAACTGGAGGTTTTGTTCGACAAGGATGGTTCCGACAAGTCAGTAAAGAAATATTTAGAGAAACCTATCCAGCAGAGCCACTTACCAATTTTGCCTTCTCAAATGGGTGGTTTCGGGGATTTCTTAGCTGGCACCAAATTTCCCTACGGCTAGTAGCCAACAAATCAAGTCAGCTTCCATCAGACTTCGGGGAGGAGATACTTAACTGGATGCGGTTTAACCGTCGAAATTCTCAGCCACGGCCAGACCATCAGAGGGGATTGGGGGACACACCGGCAACTATTGGTAGATATTGCTTATCTAATATCATGAACATGGACAAACCCCTCTACCCTTCGAGTATCTCGAAGGGCAAACCTATAATAATATAGGTGATAGAACAATTTGGGTACAAGGCAGTCAGTCGGGATGGGATAAAAGGCAGGGAACAGTTCAACTTACCGTCTGCGCTGATTGTGTTCCTAGAATAAAGCCTTTAGTATTCTTTCATGGACTTGGAGTAGGAGGAGGAATTTTAAAAGAGAAGGAAAGTTACGACTCACGAGTAGTAGTAAAGTTTAATCCAAAGGCATACGCCAATACAGAAAACTTCTTGCAGTGGATCGAGGAGGAACTAATACCTGTTCTCGATAATCAGCCAACAATCCTCGCTCTTGACTTGTTCGCTGCTCACAAAACGGAAGAGGTACTCAATACCTTCTTGGCCAACAACATCACCATCAGCTTGATCCCTGGTGGCTGCACCTCATTAGTGCAGCCATTAGATGTTAGTATTAATCGTCCATTCAAGGATATTTTCAAGGTAAAAATAAATAAATCTTCCCTCTCCATACTCTGTCTTTTATCCTACATTGAGGCGGCCAAGTTGAGGCCGGATACACCAGTGGCAATGCCCATATAGTGTATCCTGCTTCAAAGTGGCTGATCACCTCAAATATTAGGTGACTTCACAAGCCACTTGAAAACTCCAACCTATATAGGTTGGGAGAGAACCGGAAGATTTTCCAGGTAAATTGGATCCCCTTCCTACTTCCAATAGACTAACATTTGTAAACACAACTGTTATTACACAAGGTCAAAATTCAAGCATTTACGCTCAAATTTAGACCATATGTAATAGTAGTTGTGCTCACAAAAGTCAGCCAATTGTAGGTACGAAGGGGATTCACAGTCGGTATTCCTAAAAATCTACCAATTAGCATCTGTCCAAGAAGCAGGAGTGGGAGGTAGGAGTAGGGGGGTGATATGCGTGTCCAGCAGGGTGGCCCAATAGATCAGAGATTCAATTGGCTTGTGGAGTTTTCAGTATTAGTGGAAAACTAAAACCCTTCCAGAAAGAAAGTACTAACAGAATATTGTGTGAGAACTAGGGGGTTCTTGAAGAAAGATTAGATCAAATCAAGAAGGAGGAGGAGAAAATCCTGGCACGGGGTGGGAAGTTAGTCGGAAGCATGGTTGGGAGACGGAGAATACTTACAACATGGGCAGTAGGGGAGGCATGGGAGGTATTTTCTCGGGAGAGAGTTGAAGTTGTAAAGAAATCCTTTCGTATCTTGGGATTAGCACTTCCCATTGATGGCAGTTGTGATAGTGAGATATCTGTGAAGGGGGTGGATAATGCTTACCTGGTGGAGGGTTTGACAAAATGGGAGGTAGGGGCAAAGGTGGCTGTAGATCTTGAAGAAGATCGTCAAGAGTTGGCAGAAACCGATGATGATGCTGATGTATTCTATGAAGAAAGCTGTTAGTCGACTGAAAAATTGATATTGCGTAATTTGCCTTGTGGAACCTTGGCAAGACATACCTTATATCAACATACTAGCGTGGAGTCCAATTATTCCAGTTTTTATGGTACTTCAGGTCGATTGGTAGCCAAGTCTTTAAAAGAGGGGTAAAGTAAGGTGGTTCTGTCAAGTGGAAACAGGTAAAAATTTCCTCTGGGAGGTGAATAGAGTTGAGAGACTTATAGGGTGATATAGTCATATATATATTCATCATTTTACTCATATTTCATCAATTGACAATCTGTTAACTGTCAGATTTGAACACCTTGGTTTCTCTACTAATTTTGTAGTAATTTTCCCCTCCCACTTACTTTTCTATTGCTATAAAATGCTTATTTTCTGTGACTTGTTATCATTTTCCTATATTCTAATCAAGCAACAGGTTCTAATCACAGTGGAGGAATTTTTAATGCATGTCCCATTACTACCTAGGGGTGGTTGTACCTCCACCACCCTCAGATCGTACAATCTTGAATACCAGGAGGCATCGAATCGTGGACTCATCGGTCTAATTTACTCCCCCAGAAAAGCGAGGAAACACCTACCAATAATCTACCCCCAGACCAAAATGCAAAAGAAAAAAACCCCAAGACCCTACAAGAGTCAACTTCATATCCTCCCACGGGTCCCATTTTTCGAGTCCTGACTATTCTATATCCTTGCTCCCGTGTCATAACATATCACTCGGTTTCTGGACACCCTCCACCTTCACCTCTGTGGGATCCCGAACGGCAGACATGAACATCTGAATAGGTATCATACCTTCCTGGACCTCCTGACTTTTCCTCTACTCGAGTTCCCCCACTGGCTTACCTGATCCGATGTTTCAACCACCCTGAATAAATGAAAAAAACCCTTATACCTTGAAGCCCTTACTCAGCTGGCAGTGACCTTCGACCTCCTCTTGGCACATTTCTTTTCTTCCATATCTAATTTTTAGCAATCCCTAACCTTCTCCCTAGACTTCTCTCCCTTCAGCTTCTGTCAGGTACCCCGAGTGACCTTCAGGCGAACGATCTCAAGCCTCAGCCATATACCTCACTGCTGTCTTGGCACAGCATAACCCCCACCCCCCATTCTTCCGGGGATGCCAATCCATTAACCCACTACCGCCTCCCCTACATCACCACCCACTCCCCCTCCCGCGCCGGTACAAGTCGACTCGCCAACCAGCACTCCATATACGCTCTAATGTAAACTAAAATGACCGCCAGACTCTCAATCAAAAACCTACCACTCCTGCTTCGCCTCCAATCCCGCCGCCGCCGTCACCACCGGCGCCTCATCTCAACTACAATCCACGCCGCAACAATGCCAACACCACTCGTGTTGACGAAGCACCATGCAATCTTCGAATGTTTGACAAAGCTGGCGAAATGGGGGTTTGCGAAGGAGAGTCTTGTACTGTTGGTTGGGAGGGGGATCAGTGCGGATGGAGGTGCAGAGGGTGGGGTCAGGGTCGGTGGTGGGTACAGTTCGATAACTATCTCTCTTTGATATTTCGGAATTGATATGGTGGGTGGATGATGGCTGATGGTAGGTCCGTTACCCGAGTGATCAGTTTTGGGAAAAGGGGATGGGCTGGGGAGGGTTGTTGCTACCTTGCTTGATGATCCATTGGTTGGGGAGGAGGAAAGAAAGGCTGGAGGGGGGGAGTGGGTGAAGACGTTAAGAAGGTGGTGTGCCGATGGAGGTGAGAGTCAGGGGTTACTTATCCGGTATTGTGCTCACTTGTTTGCTTTCTTTCACTCCTTCCGTTGGTTGAAATTTATTCATTGCCCCCCACAATAGGCACGGCCCTCCCAGCGAAATCTCAACACCAAAAAACTCCCCCGTCTCCCTCCTCACGGTTCCATCACCGCTTCTAAAACCCTCCAATATCGAAATCCTACTCGCACCGATACCCCAAGGAGACCTTACCGACCTTACTCTCCATGCTAGCAATATCCCCGGTTCACGCTTTATCCAATTCCCGGTTCACAAATCGATTGTGTACGCCGGTGAGGGAGAAACTGGTCTACAAACACTCTTAGATCACGATTTCACCACCGTTATCACCAAAGACGGTAACAGCAACGCACCGGTACTCCGACTGCTCTCCCTGCCAACTTGGACCCCAGAAAGTCATAAAGGTGGCTCAGTCAAGATCGTCAATCTATCTATTGCGGAAGATGCTGTCAAGCAGTTGAAGGCTTCCGCGGCCAATTCTATTACGTTTGAGAGGGAGTGGCTGAAGAGTGGGTTTGGCGCTGTGCAGGAGTGGGTGCTTGACGGGTGTGAGAAGCCCGATAACGATGGTGGGGGTGTCCGGCCGGTTGTCAAAGCACTGATTTCTTCGATCGTGGCCCAGTCCGAGCGCGTGATTCTTGGGGAAGAAGAGAGATTACGTCGCGCGCTGGAGAAGAAGCATGTGAAAAAAACGTACTCTGTTGGCGAAGGCTTGTCTGTTAAAGCTGTCGTCGACAATTTCCAAAGCTTATCTGTAAACCTCAGGAATTGGTCGCAGAACGCTCATTCGGAATTGCAAACCACTTTGACGGCTGGATTTACCTCCCATGTGTGGGGGCGGCTCGCTTGGTGGAAGTTGATCTGGACAGCAGATGATGTCACGGCGAACTCGAGGGAGGTAGTTAGCACATGCCTGCTGCCACAATCAAAGAAGACACTGCTATTCCTAGCAGGTAGTTTCTCTGGCGCCGGTTTCAATGATAACCCTCAGACAGCATTCCAACAACCAAGCTCTCCAGAAGAAGAGATCGCGCGATTCCGATTGGCCGATATCCCATCCCCACCCTCCCCCCCTCTCACCTCCGGATATGTTAGCGAAAGTGTGTCCGAGGGGCCTTACCCCATGTACCTATTCACAAGGACAGACCATATTCTCAACAACTTACTACCTGACCTCCAAACCTCAGCCAACAGGCTTCTCATGGGATCTGTGTCATTTTCCGTCACGTCAGCAGCCGCCTCCAGCCTGCTCTATCTATCCGGCTTCCCTGTTTACTCGAGCTCCAGTGTCGCAGCACTTGGGCTAGTCCTAAGCGTGCGCTGGTTGCAGACTCGCTGGGGGAGGGAACGGCAATTGTTTGAACAGGCCGTCAGGGAACAGGGTCGTATCGCAATAGTGGAGAGTGAGCGGTGGATGTGGCAGAAGTTGAAAGATGGGGTAGCCATGGCTCAGGGGGAAGGGGAGATTGCTAGCAGGGATGCGGAACTCGAAAGATTGCTGGAGGCCAAAGCGATGGTTGAGAGGGCCAGAAAGTTGTATAGAGGCCTCTAACTCATGCCATCACTAGCGTTGTTGGCACTTGAAGTGCTTTGTGCCATGCCAATGTGCCCGGCACGGCACAACGAAATGCCAGAGTGTGGTGAGATTAGCTGATGGCACTACCTGGCACAATTCAATTGTTTTCGGTTGGTTTCTGTTATTGAGGAAGTAAATATTCGTCTTCTTCAGCACAGTGAGAACTTAGATGGATGGGAAATGGGGGATATTGAATATGAATTGGGCTTGTAGATAGTTTCTTTGCTTCCCCTTGTTGGAAAAGTCATTTTATTTGTACATGTATTGCCTGGGCACTACATAGTGCCGTGCCGGGCACATCGATTTGAAAGGTTGTGCCATGGCACAAACTCTGGCGGCTTAGTGCCAACAACGCTAGCCATCACACGGACGGCCGATTGCGGGCGGGGCTATATAACCAGACCCATGTGTCCTGTTTGTTTTTGCGCCGAGGGGAAATAGGAATACCAGTACTGATACCCGTTGTATTGGATAACGCAGTCATCCAGAAGCCGCCATTCCCCAACCCAAGCTCGTGGATACAAGAGCATCAGCATGTATACTATTAAGCCAACTCGCGCTTTCTTGATGTCAAGCTCCGTCTCCACTACTTTCCGGACCCCGCTTTTCGCCTTCCTGTTCAGGAAGGTGTTAACAGGGTAAAACACCACAACCACCAAAGTCTCACGATCCTACCCGGCCACTGAACTTGGAGCTTCATAAGTGTGCTGGGAGGGTCCCATTGTGGGATAAAACACCATACCTCTGGCTAGCATTTTACTGCTATCCATTAAACAACCTGCACCATTCTGAGTCCTTCGGTCTGTTGTCAAAACACACAAGACCCATCGAATACACAAACACCCATGTCACCATGATACCGGTCCTGGTTAAGTATGCTGGGGAACACATTGGCTCGCACCCTACTACTGGCTCGCACCCTACTACTGGCTCGCACCCTACTGCTGGCTCGCACCCTACTACTAGTTGGCACCCTACTGCTTTCTTTACACCAGCGGCTGGCATTCTACTGCTGTTACACGAAGATAGCGGCTCCAGCATTAGTGCCAAGCCGACAGCACCAAAGACCCATCAAAGTATAATGGGGAATACAATCAAAAGGTCATGAGCTGGGAGGCTGATGATAATGCAAGGAACTCCATGATATGGGGAATTTTCACATTGATGTTATACCATTTGGTATTTTTGGTTTTGTTTATGATATTATTTCTTTGGTTTTTGTTTTGATTTGGGTTTTTATTTGCCATGGGATTTTTCCCGAATGCAGCGGTTGTACACTAGGATGTGCTAGTCATGTACCGAAAATCATACCACGGATTTAACAAAAAAAACAAAGGCGCTTTCTTGATGTTAAGTTCAATGGCCCCATTTAACCGGCAGAAGCGGCAGGGGACATTCCGATAAGGTTAGAGCTATTTCGTGGGTTCACTCTCCGATATTTCAACTTCTTACTAACCTTCTAGAACTTTTTCTCTTTTTTTTTTGTAAAATTCTCGTTTTATTCATAGCTAGCTACAGGAAAATCTATGACATGCAATGTGAGTTATGGCCTGAAAATCAAATAAACAAAAGAAATTCTCCTCCCAGTTTCCATCAACAACCAGTAAGATTTGTAAGCTACAATCAGGGTACATGAGCTTATAACAATAAAAATTAGAGGAATCAACTATTAGCTATTTCCTTCTTGCTCCCCTCTTCCGGTACATATCTCATGTACCCCCTCAGAGCAGGAGGGGCATGATATTGCTTGAGCATTGTATGGGCGGTTACAGTTAACTCCTAATTTTCAGACATTTGTAAACAAAACTGGGTCCACAAATGCCTGCATATGCACAATAGACCAATAATATCAAGTTCAACAACACATAATCTAAGAAATGTGACCTATGTCTAAGTACTCCAGCATGTAGCCATCTCCCATCGCCTTTCATGTAGATACACAAACTCAGCATTTCCAATACCTCCAAACCCTCCAAAACATCCTGATTTTCTAAGATTCAGAAGTCATTATGCCTGTAGCATCACAAGGAAAAACAACTTCCCTAGCCAAGCGGTCCCAAATAGTTGCCTATGCTAATCGGAAAGGTAGACAGAACGTTACATTACGACAAATTGCCGAGAAAACAGGGGTTTTGGTTGCTACATGTTCAAATATTGTGGGGGAGGCCAAAAGACAGGCAGCAAAGCCGGGAGGAAATAAAGATTTCTGTACTGAAGGAAACCTTATTCCTAGGACCAATTGTGAGAAAGGCTCAAAGTCCATTTTGACAGAGGAGCACAAGCAACATTTAGTGGATGTGACTTTGTCAGATAGTGAACATTGTCGAATGACTTTTCAGTCACTCGGGCAAGCTGGTAAATTCTCTTTTTTTATTTCTACCTAGGATAAAGTAATGTACATAAAAGAAACTAATAAACAAAAATATTTACAAGCTGGTCTTGATATAAGTGGGCTCACAGTTCGAAAGGTGCTGGCAGATAATGGTATTCATCCCGGAAGCCTACAGAAAAGCCCACACTATCACCAAAGCAAAAGGCATCCCAGATGGCGTTTTGTTTGGAATACCCGCATCAAAATTGGGAGGATGTGGTATTTACTGATAAGTCCTACTTTGAGCCTGAGGCATTGCGATGCCGGCGTGCTGATTGGTGTTTTGCCCCGAGCTAGGGAGGCCTGTCTTCCCCAGAACCTCAATCACAAGTTTGCATAAGGCGCAACTGTAATGTTTTGGGGTGCCATACTCTATGACTATAAGGGTAAGTCAATCTCTTTATTTATTACTAGCTATATACACAAGTGTTTAAAAATACATAGTGCTAATTTACATACTTGTACAGGATCTGAGCTTCCATATCACCTTTATCCTTCCCCATACGAGACAAAGAACCAGCAAGCTACACCAATAGTACAACTCGGGAAAGAATAGGAGGAGGAAAAAGCGGAGGTTGAGATGTACAATCTCAGACCTGAAGGGAGGATTGGTCCTAGACCTTTCCCAGAGTTGAAGAAAAGGAGAAAGGGTAGAAAAGGGGTGATTGATTGGTTCATTTACCGTGAACGAATTCAAACCACCCTTCCCTATCTATTCACAATTGCTGCACAGAGGGCTAGACGGGGCATTGTGATAATGGAGGATAATACACCAGTGGATATGCATCATTATGACAAGGACCCAAGAGAGAAGCTTGATCTCCAGAAGCTAGCTTGACCAGCTGGCTCTTCAGATCTGAATTCAATCGAAACAATGTGGACTGAGATGAAAGACGGGATTATGGAGAGGATGGGGATTCGTATGACGGTGGCTGGAATTCATCTGGTGGTGGAGAAGGAATGGGCTAATTATCCCCTTGAGAGGATCAATCATCATATACTCTCAATGCATCAACGGATTGAAGCCTGTATTGATGATAATTGTGGAAATAGTGTTAATTTTGGAATTTTAATTCTAAATTTTAATTTTTAATATTTAATTTCTAATTCCTTGTCACAAATCGTGACTAAGGAAGGCAGATTTCACATGACTAATAGTTATTAGTAATAGGGTATGTTTATGTTTCGTGCTATGTAGTCAGTGGACTCATAGTTCTCACATGACTCGCACTTGTGTCATCATTATGTTATGTTTGGTTGATGTTTCTATAACTCACGATTGTGAGTCATAATGATGTAATGTCTTTCGTGCGTGACTCACATGATGAGTCACGAGTTTCACTCAGGTGATGTGGTTTCTGCACCTAACTTGTTTTATGTGTTATGATTGATTTAGGCTATGTTGTGAAGTGAGTCAAAGGAGTCATCTGATGGATTTCGGACATGATTCGTTATAAGTGACAGGGCCGCATGACTCAAATTTATGAGTCACCAGGGTTATGGTTGTTCGCGTGAAGAGTCTATATAAGGGAAGACTCGGTCATAGTAATTAGACACGAACCATCTCCCCTACACCTCCGGCGATTGAAATCTCAACACCAGGGAAATCATCGTGGGATTCCACCACCACCCCCTCTCCTCCCCCTTGATGGCTTATGCCTAGGGGAGCGATGCTACACCCCCTCCTCTCCCTCTGGGGTCTACCCCCTTCTCCACGGGGTTCTTGCTCCTGTTCATCGTTGACTCCCGCTCATGAAGTTCAGTTCTCCCCTTTACCCCGCACTTCCTTTGCACCTCGCTTAGGTTTTGCACGGTCGGCATTCTGTCCCCTTCGCTCACGGTCGGCGCTGAGCTTTCCAAGCCCTTTGCGAAGTACCTTTCCGTCTCGGTTATGTGGTCCTGTCGGGGAACACTTCGGTTAGTAACTTCAGCACCTCGTCTTCGTTTCGCATTCGGAAAAGCATTGGCCGCGGTTACTCTAGTCGCTCGTCTCAAGTGCTCGGAAGTCCTTCCTTCTCCCATCCCCCTCCCTCTACCTTCTTGGTCTTCGTCCCGTTGCTCGGTTACAGCTACCCCCACCCCCCTCTTCCCACTCCCTCA
>Ga0307509_10006495_pt1 | contig 15705 bp, 13 predicted proteins | sample 10_EM_MG_FD_202245 | JGI IMG/M metagenome (GOLD analysis project Ga0307509, IMG submission 202245) | Populus trichocarpa ectomycorrhiza microbial communities from riparian zone in the Pacific Northwest, United States - 10_EM | ecosystem: Host-associated > Plants > Roots > Unclassified | place...
GTGTCTGCCCGGCCGGGATTGACGTCGCCTCGTTCCAAAAGCATCTTTACTACCCCCTCATGTCCGTTCGAAGCCGCCCACGAGAGTGGTGTCTGGCCATATTTGTCTGCATGGTCGGGATTGACATCGCCTCGTTCCAAAAGCATCTTTACTACCCCCTCATGGCCGTTCTTGGCTGCCCACGAGAGTGGTGTCTGGCCATAAAGGGTGTCCACCTTGTCGGGATTGACGTCGCCTCGTTCCAAAAGCATCCTTACTACCCCCTCATGCCCGTTCTCAGCCGCCAACGAGAGTGGTGTCTGGCCATGAAAAGTGTCTGCCTGGTCGGGATTGACGTCGCCTCGTTCCAAAAGCATCTTTACTACCCCCTCATGTCCGTTCGAAGCCGCCCACGAGAGTGGTGTCCGGCCATATCTGGTGTCTGCCCGGTCGGGATTGATGTCCCCCCGTTCCAAAAGCCCCTTTACGACCTCGTCATGCCCCCTTCCAGATGCCCAAGTGAGAGCAGTCATCCCAATGCAATCGTATGCATTATCGTGCCATTCCTTCATCTCCAATACACTAGAAAATATCCCCAAAATGCCCAGGAATGCGACTCCGTGGAGCCCCGAAAATCCCCCGGGTCCTCCTGCTTCCTCAAAGGCTGGGCCCCCACCACGATCTCGATTATAGTGACATAATAGTAGCTGTGCAGATATATGCTCACCAAATCTATCGAGAAGCTTCAGCGCAAGTATTTTGCCATTTTCCGTCATCCCACCCCTGGCATGCCTGCCCCAGTAGACAGAAGCATATTCTAAAAACGGAGTGGTTGCAGGGGTCGCGCGAAGATTTGGAGAAAGATCCCTGATACATCCAAAATTGAGATATGTCAAGCAAACCTCGGCAATTGTTGAGTGTGGACAATGGAATAGGGTCGGATCACGAGAGAGATGCTCCTGAAGAGTGAAGTGCACCAGTCTCACTGTCGATGAAGATGCCTCAACTGTGACAAGGCCCAGACAAGAGGATACGAGCGTCCGTAAGGCAGGAACGTTTTCCGGATCCGGATCCGCAGATTCTATCCTCACTCCCAAGGCATGGCAGAGCTCCTGGGTTCGTAAAGGTCGCTTCGAATACAACACCCACATCAGGACCTTTATCCCGAGTACTGATTTGTGTCCCTTCTGGGCTTTCAGTCGTGTTAGAGTTGCCGTGTAGACATCGTTCAATCCATCGCCAAGTGTCATCTCTTCAAGTTTCTCTCTTCTCTGCCGAATTGTTACTTCTCCTAGAATGGCGTCCATGTGGAGCGAAACAAGCAGGAATCTACCCACATTCTCTAGTAAGTATATATCACTTATGGGAGGACATGCTAAATGGTCTACGCACAGATCGGACATCTTTTCCAGTATAACTCTCACAATTTCCGCCTGTAAATCATTGCTCATCGCCTCTGGCTCGGAATCTCTGTCCAACCTCATCTCAATATAATTCCGGATATCATCGGTGTTCGGGCTGATGGGAATCACAACCGCCTTCGTGAAATATCTTTGGACATCTTCAGTAACATGGGGCCTCCCGGTGAGGAATATTCTTGTAGTAGGGGACGCAATATCTCTCAGCGAGCCAAGAAGCTCAGGCAAGCCCTTTGGTAAACATTCGTCCAAGGCATCGACACAGATGAAAACCCGGGGTAGCGAAGCAATAGCAACCCTCAGCATTCCCGTCAGATCCGCAAGTCGTAGCCCTCTACCCCCAATCTCCTTTTGGGCTTCTTGAAACGCCTCGCGTAGATAATCCGGAATGCCTCCTTTTGCTACTAGCTGCCTCAGAAGGGCACCCATGATGTTGGTGATGGACTGCTCTTGCTGGGAAAGGAAGTCGCAGTAGAAGACAGCAACGGCGATATTTTCCCTCTTTGCCTGATTACACAGGCTGTCGATCACCAATGAACTAGTATTTCTAGTAGTCAGTAGTATTCGTTTCTTGCGAAGAATCGCACCCTTACCTCAGATATGTCTTGCCCACTCCCGGATTCCCGGAGCAAAACAGGACCGCCTTATCGGATCCACCCTCACTATCTCTCCACTCCTCAAACTCCCTTGTTTCTAAAACCCAATCCCCTATACCGTCGAACCTGTCGGTGCGCACACCTTGGTGCCGGATATTCGGCTCCAGTGGAGAGAGCCAGCGCATAATCCGCGCATCATCGTCAGACATATAAATGTTGTTGAAATTACTGGTTATGTTCCCGCAGTTAGCGTTACCATCGCCGAAGCGGGCTGAATATGAAGATTGGGCCATGGTATTCTATCGAAAATGTTGGTTCAATGTAGAGATGGGGGAGCGTTTTGTGGTGGGACTGGGGGGCTTCGTAAATATTCAGTGGCCAGAGCTGAAGAAAGCGGGGCGATGTGGCTGATTGTGGCACAATTCCAGTCCAATCATTTGCCTTTAATGAAGGTGCATGATTGATGCGTGATAAGGTTATGTCCCGCAAAAACTTTAGCCGCATAGCTAAGGATTTTTAACAGGATCAAGAGATTGACGGCAACGAAAACCAAACGAAAGGCTAAGAGCGCACACAACAAGATACGATCCTCGGCGCACAACTTATGAGTGGGGAAGAGCTCTCCTTCCCTTCAACGTTCTCTCACCAATAACTAACGGTAGAGACAGGAGTATACATAAACCACAACGAAATGCTCCACTTCCGTGGCCCACACAGATATCCATCCCCTCTTCCTGTACGTGTCCATTTCCTCCTTTTCATACTCCCATGCTGATATAAAAAAAGACAAGGCCTCCATTGCTCATAGCCTCTGGACATCCAGCTCTTTGACGCTTCCTCTCCAGCTCCTGCACCCCCCCCCCCACATACGTTCTCCTTCCTTTCCCTCCCCCTCGGCCTATGTACCAAGTGTATTCCCGAAGCATGGGCGTTGGAACTCACGAGGCGCCACCCGGCATACTCTCACGATACTTGCCTTATAGCTTGGATAGAGTTTTGGAACGCGCTTCGGCTTCGGGGGCGTGCTTTGAATTCGGGAAAGCATTTAGGCTGCCGGAATACGCTTGAGTTTTGCATCGATGCCTGGACTGGAAATAAAGTGGGAAAGCCGTAAAGGAGGAGGCAATGGAAGTGAAAGAGCCGAATGTGTAGATGTTGAATGGTGGCTAGGTAGGGGCTATGTACAGTGAGAGTCAGTGTCTTTCCATTGTCGGCATGAAAGCATAGAAAGAGGACGGGGGGGGCATCTAGACGCGAATGATGGGTGGTGTTCTATGGAAGGATAGGATAATTTCGTTGGGGTTCGTATATACTCCTGTCTTTACAGTTAGTTAGAGTAGTAGGGAACGTGAGAACTCCCCACTCCCGTGTTTTGCGTAGGCGATCAAGTTTCGGTTGCGTGAGCTCTTCGCGTTTCGCTTGTCATTTTGCCGTCGATCTGCTGATCCGCTTAAGAGTGTTTGCCTTCCTAAAATGAGAGAGCATTCATGCAAACAATTCAAACAATGAAACAATACCCTGCGCATTCCAAGTTGGATCTCATAGCTTGGGTTTTGATTTCTGTCCTCACCATTCTTTTCCCGGTTATCATCATTAGTACAGGAAGAGCTTCCTATGTGTGCGGTCCCCAACCCATATTGTGGGCTCGTGAAGCCGGAGGGGGGTTGAACAGCCTTGGTGTTGTTCAATGAATCAATTGTGCCTAAGGCCGGAGCGCCGTGGTGAGGGGATGCTGGTTCGGAGCATGCAACCGGACCTCCGATGGCAGGATGTAAATATTATACAACTGCTTGCTTTTGTTTTTTGCCTTGTATTATACAGTAGGCACACAAATAGAAGAAAAATGTGCTCGGATGTTGGAATTCCCTCCCTCAGCTGGGCAAGGGGAAAATCACCGCAAACCAAGCCTAGCCTTCAGTTGAGAAAAAGCAAAAGGAATATACACTGCGCCTTACACCTCGAGTACTTGCAGTAGAGAGAGCCGCAATATCCTAGCACATTTTTCTTCTACAAGCATTTGATTTTTCACGGTAGTGAAATACAAAGTTTGTGCGGATAACACCCAAGTGGCTATTTAGTCTCGTACGATTTTAAAGTTCTTGGCATCACCAATGCCAACACGAGTCTGATAGAAAGCGAGGATTTGGAATAGTCTACCTACTTGAATGCTCTGGCAAAAGTCAGATTAACGCCGATTTCTTGAACAGGCCTAATTGCCATTCTTTTGTATATTTAACTAGCGAGACTTTGGAACTGTGCCGCATAGACGTTCTTCGTGCCCTGTTGGTTCGGTTCACTTAGTTTCACTTTGATTTAGATCTAATCCGACTTTTGACCGAATATGGTATTTGCCCTCTGGCCAGCAATCCCATCCCAACATCAAGGATTATATTTCTCCTAGCTATCAATCCCGTGTCTACCAATATTATATCTTTCGCGGAGCGCTATCTGTCCCACATTGAAAAAAAGAAATGTCAGCGGGGCACAAACAAAGGGTAGCTTGCGGGAGTGAATATAGTTAAACCGTCCAATGTTTTCAGGACCCGCAGCTATTTTCCAAAACAAAGGAGGCAAAAGAAATTCTTTCCCCCATTTCTACTTCCTGATCGCCTACCTTAGAGTCTCGGGTGGGACTCTCCAGCTTTTAGGCGGATTAATAGATCGACGGTGACTAAGGGCCCGTTTACCTATAGACGGCCGTCTAGCAACCAGAGGCAGCGCCGACGGTCAAAGAAAGTCAGTTATGTAAACGGGCTTTCAGTTATATACTAGACAGTATATTAGCTGGGCGTGCGAAAATTCTGTTTTCTTTACATACCTTCAACCGTCTGTCTCTTTCTGAAAATTAAATTTGTAATGGTGGTTGTACTAGACGGTGGCGTCTCAAGCGTTATCTGGTAAGCGGCGCGAAAGTGTTTGACAAATTTTCCACGGTCCTAGATTCTTGTAGCTAGACCGTCAAAAAGTTCCGTTGCCTACTCTAGCTAAACGCCATATACTTTGCCGCACACTCCCCCACTGTCAAGCCCCCCTTAACGGTCGGCATCATTTCAGGCTTTTAGACGGACGTCTATGCTCGAGTAGGTAAACGGGCCCTAAGGAACTTCCCCACTCACCCGGCAGTGCCCGGCAGTGCCCGACTTCCGGGTTAGTGGGGAAGTTCGCTCGTCCTCTTTCTTTACTTTACCACTGTGTCTCTCGCTCAATCGCTCTCACTAACTACCCGTAGAATCTCGTGGAATCCACTATCTCCATCAGCTCCTGATCTCCGTATTCTCAGTCAAATTCCTCAGGAAAGATTAGGGCTATCTTGACAAAGTATAGTCTGAGTCATTCCTTCTTGTTGGATCTCGTATCTCGTTAACTTGGCAAGCAAAACCTATCATTGGCTGATGTCACGATTTACAAGGATATTCGTCACCTCGGAAATAGTGGATTTCACGAGATTTTACGGTAATAGGGAGGCATATATACACCACAGCAGAGTCGTCACCATTCTTCCATGGATCACCACGGATATCTATTCTCTTCGCCGTATTCTCCCTTGCCCTTTTGGGTACTCCCATGCTAACAAAGGATAGAGAATAACCCCTGCTACTCATAACCGACGAGAATCCGGCTCTTTGAGGCTCCTCTCTGGCTCTTCCACTTTCCTTATGCTTCCCTTCCACTGGATCCATCAAGCACATTCCCGAAGCCCAAGCGCAACGCCGAAAACTATCCAAGCAATGAATCAAAAGTGCGAGCATACCGAATAGCATCTTACGATTTCCAACGCCCCTCTTGTATCAGGATTTCCAAGCCCCACGGCCCTAATTATTGAGGCTAGGTTCCCTAATCTCCCCGTTCCCACGAAACAAGTGTTTAACCCCTGTATCGCACATGACGGATCGTGAAATAATAACTCCTTATACGCACAAATTGATCTCCTGGACCTCCAATCCTGACAGGATTAATTGGTTCCTGACATATTAGCCACTCCACCAGTTAGGAATTTCATGGAATGTGAACTTGGGAACAAATACTTATCCCAATGAAAGCTTGATTTGGAAATTATAATGGGGGATGGTGTATCTCTTCTTAAGCTGTTGGTAGATCTCGGTGGATATCTCTAAGGATAGATTCTGTTTGATTTAGGGAAGTGGTGTTTATGTGCTCATTAGTGCCATCCAATAAGATATGAAGCCATTTGAACTAGAGATACCAGCGCCTTGGGTACTATCAATTTGGTAATCCTATGACTTGGAGGCATACTGAGGAAAGGCGATGGGCGCAATAGAGGTCACTGCAAGTGGACTCTAGTAGCCGAAGTTTTATGCCTCCGAGCACGATTGTTAACGGTTTAATTTGAGGCAGGGATCAGGGCAGTACTTGTAGGACTGATAGCATTAGAGTTTTCGTGAGTTCCAACACCTGCACATCGTAATTCCCTGAACCTGGGATATGGAGCGCTCCCTACGTGCCAGCTCTCTACCGATTTGACTTGGGAATGATTGAGCTTTCTCGAATCGGCGTTTATTAACTTATGGAGAAAAGGGTATTGCGCTTCACCTGAAAAAATGTGTATTTGAGATAGTTACGGATTGCATTTTTTTTCTTTTCATTCTTTATTTCCATTTTTGACAAACGGGAGGGCCGAAATATATTATCCATCTAGAGGGGTAGGAAGGGATATCGTGTTTTCAAGCTAATTTTTGGATGGGGAGGTAATGATTAGAAACCCAGATTTAGATTTGGTCGCTCGGTGCACCTGATAGTCTTGGATGGTATTCATGCACGTGGTACCGAATTGAATTGAAGTAAATGCTTGCTTTCGGAAAGAAATTTCGCTACTATAACCTTCCAGGATTAAGTTTTTACGCCTTCATGCCGGCCACGGCTGAAAGCAGAGAACCCCGAAGTTTGAAAATTATTATAAGACGATAATCTTGTCGTAAAAAAGACACCCGCCCATGTGAAAATGATAGCCGCTAGGGACTTACAGGTACACTAGCCAATGGCCCCCCCCATGATAGCACCGGTTGAGCGGAAGGAGGAAGGAACTCTCCAGACATGGGGCTTCCCGGAAAGGGATATTCTTGCGGTGGGAGACTCCTGAATAATATCTCGCAGGAACCTGGGAAGCTCGGGCAGGTACTTTGGTAGACACTCCTCCAAGGCCTCTATGCAGATGAAAACCCCGGGTGTGGGGGCGATAGTAGTCCTCCGCATTCCCATCAGATCCACAAGTCGCAGCCCTCTACCACCAACCTCGTGATTTGCTTTTTTAAACGGCTTCCGTAGATCTTTCAAGATGCACCCTCTGCCTACTAGCTGGTTCAAAATAGCTCCCACCATCCTGTTGATTTTCTGCTCTTGCTAGGAAGGGATCTCGCAGTAGAAGCCTGCTACCGCTACGCTTTCCTCCCCCGCGTGATCGCACAAGTTGCCTATCACTAAGGAACTAGTACCTCAGGCCGTTAGTGGTATTCACTTCTTCCAAAAAATCCCACCGCTTACCTCAGACACTGCCGGATTCCCGGAGCAAAACAAGACAACCTTATCGGCCCCGTATTTGCTATCCCTCCACTCGCAAAACTCTCTCGCTTCTAAAAATTAACTCCCTATGCCATCGAACTGGTCTGTACGCACGCCTTTGTGTCTGATATTTGGCTCGAGGGGAGAGCGCCAACGCATAATCCACGGATCTTCGTCGGACATGTAGAAGGAGTTGAAACAGCCTCTTATGATCCCGCAGTTAGTCTTACCATCGCCGCAGTCGACCGAATATGGAGATTGGTCCATATCTAAAATGTTTGTTCAATGTAGGAATGGTGCAGCATTTTGTAGGGGGACCGGAGGGCCTTACAAACCTTCTGTGACTAACTTAAAGCTGAAGAAAACAGGGCGATGTGGCTTGTTGCGGCACAATCACAGTCCAATCATTTCCTTTGAGTGGGAATACATGAGTGATGCAAGGTATGTCTCACAAAGACAAGTACTTCTGCCAAGCTATGAATTCAGAGAGATCAACAGATCACCGTAACGGGGGCAACCAAACAAAAAGCCAAGAACCCACAGAACAAAATACAATCCCTACCGCACAACTTAGGAGTGGGGAGGCTCTCTCATTCTCTAACTAACTAACGATAAAGATAGGACTATATATAAATCACAACGAAATTCTCCTATCCTTCCATAGACCACACACATATCCATCCCTGTTACCCGTGGGTCTCCCTTCCCTTTTTTCGTACTCCTATCCTGGGAAAGGAAAGGCAAAGACTGCCACAGTTCACCGCCTCCGGGTATCAAACCCTTTGACGTTTCCTCCACGGCTCCTCCGACCCCCCCTCCCCTCTCCCCCGGGGATGTATCAAGCGTATTCCCGAAGCATAGGTTTTGGAAGCCGTGAGATGCTGCTCGGTAAGCTCTCATGATGGCCGCATTATTGCTTGGATAGTTCCTGGGAACACAGTCAGGTCTAGGAACGGGTTTTGGCTTTGGAAATGATTTGGCTTTGGGAAAGAATTTGGGCTGCGGGAGTGCGCTAGGGTTTTGGATCGATGTATCCTCCGGAAGGAAAGCATGAGGAGTAAAGAAAGCTGGGAAAGCTGTAATGGAAGTGAAAGAGCAGGATGCACAGATGTTGGATGATGTCCGCAGGCCATGGATAGCGAGAGTCTTTGTCCTTTATTCCTATGCAAGTATAGAAAGGGGAAAGGACGACATACCGATGAGAATGGATATGGCGGCGGTCTACCAGAAGATTGGATAATTTCATTGTGATTTTTAGATATCCCTGTCTTTACCATTAGATGCTAGAGAATTATACTACTCGTTCCCGGCATGAAGAACCTGAACATTTGGATCCGAATTTAGTATGGGCGCTCAGATACGCACAGACAATTTGCCATACAAAATTTTGATCCCTGTGTTCAGGTTCTACATGCCGGGAACATGTAGTAGAGCGAGAGAACTTCCCCACTACCGAGTTAGGTGATTCGACTTGGCTTACTTCGAGATTGCAATGCCTTAGGGTTGTGGAAGCATGGATTGGTAGTCGCTCCCGGACTTTATAGTCTAAATAAAATTATTGAATTCCCCACAACCGAGTTGTGCGTTGGCGATCGTGTTTTTACTGTGTGCTCTCAGGGTTTAGTTTGGTAGTAGTCACCGTCGATCCGTCGAAGTGGTTCGAAAATAGGCGCAATCCTACAGCTAGAGCCCATTTTGGCGAACTAAACAATAGCTCACGCATGCAGAGCAGGGCTCCCAACAATGAATAGAGGTTAAATGTTGCTTGTGGTCCTCTCAATTTTTTTTCCCGCATTCGCCCTTAGCACACGAAGGGTCTTCTATACATACCAGCTCCCGCATAGCTCATGGCCTCAAGGACATGGAGGAAGACTAAACCGTAGCATTTGTGTTATTCAATGAATCAATGGCGTTAAGAGCGGAGAGCCATGGTGAGGTGATTCCAGCTGGGAGCATTTAACCGGATCTCAAATGAAAGGAGGGAAATACTATACCACCGCTTGCTTTGTTTGTTGCCTTGTATCATAGTGAAAGATAAAGTTAGGAACTACCAAGTAGCTATCTGTTCTTGTGCGATTTTAGGGAGGTTCTTGGCATCATCAATCTCAAACCCCCAGTTCAGGATTGAGACGAGTTTGTTGGTCTGAAATACCCTATAATCTAGTAAAAGTGAGATCGACGCTAGTACGGAGTTTGTTAAACATGCCCGATCGTCGCTTTTCTATATGTTTTAAACTGCGGCGAGTTCCCCGAGTTTTGGCGAATGGGTGTTCTTCGTGCCTTCCTGTTGGCTCAGTTCCCCTATCTTGCTTTAGTTTATTTTAGATCTAATCCTACTTTTGTCTGGTTGTGGAGTCTATTTGCCCTCTGGCCAGTGCAGATCCTATCCTAACATGGTGTGTTTCTCCTGGCTATCCATCCTGCGTCTACCAGTATTATGTTTTTCCCTGAGCACTCTCTATCTCACGTTGCGAAACATATGTGTTCGCAAGGCACAAAAAGAGAGCAGTTCGCTGGAGTGAAAATAGTTAACCAGCCAATAGGTTTCAGAGTCGGACTCTCAACTTGAAGCCTTTAAGCTGATTACGTGATCGACGGTGACCGAGAAAAATGAAATGCCAAGAGTTCAGACAACTAAAAAAACAATTCGATCGCTAGTTCACGACTCGGAGTAAGTAGGGAAGTTAGCTCATTCTCTTTCTTCACTTCACTATCTCTCGCTCTATCGTTCTCACTCAGTCAACTAACCAATGCTAGAGACGGCAGTTTATATAGACCACAATGAACTCATCCTCCCATTCTTCCATTGATCACCACACATATCCATTCTCCTCATGGTATATCACCCCTTCCATTTTGCCTACTCCCACGCTAACAAAGGAAAGGTAAAGACTCCCGGTGTCCATAACCTAGGGGCATCCGACTCCTCCACACGCATTTCGCGCCCTTCCGCCTTCCTTGCCCTTTCCTTCCGGCGGATCCATCAAGCGCATTCCCAAAGCCGAAGCGCACTCCCGAAACTATCCCAGAAATGAAACAATAGCCCGTGCCTGCCAAACAGGATTTGGCGATTTCCAGCACCTACCTTATAATAGGATTGATAAGCCCCATGGCCCTATTCGTGGATGCTAAGTTCTCTAATCTCCCTGTTCCCATAGGATAAGATGTGTTTAACTCATTGTAGCCGTGTATCGAGCTCCTGGGCTCCCGCTACCTGGGACGGATGTTAGTTGGTTCTTGACATGATAATCACCCCGCCAGTTAGGAATTCTATGAAACGTGAGCTTGGAAACAAAAACTTATCCGACCGAAAGCCGGATTCGGGAATTTATCGTGGGGGGGTTGTATATCTCTTAAGCTGTTGGCAGATTTGAGTGGATATATTTAGGAACAGATTCTCTTTGGTTTTAAACGGAAGTGGTGCTTTAGTTCTGATTACCGGCATACGATAGGATATAGAACCATTGGCAATAGCGATAATAGTTTCTCAAGTGCTATCAATTTAGTGATCCCATGACTTGGAGGCCTAAGGAGGGAAGGGGGTGCAGCTGGTACTATACGTGGGCTCTAGTGGCGGAAGTTATATGCCTGGGAGCGTAGGTCGAGGCGGGTTAATTTGAGGCCGGGTCAATGCCCCCCCAGTAGGACTCATAGCACTCGCACTCTCTTGAGGTCCAATGGACACACATAGTAATTAACTGAACCTGGGATATGGAAGGCTCCCCACGCACCGGTGCTCTACCGGTCTGACCTGAGAATTATTGAGCTTTCTCGAATCAGCGTCTATCAGCCCATGGAGAAAGGGTGCTGTGCTTCAGTTCGTAAAATGCGCCATTAAGCTAGTTAGTCACAGTTTGCACTTTTATTTACATTTTCTTTTCCACCCCCGGCGAACGGAGGTCCCACGATGTATTACCTATCGGAAGGGCTCGCATGGGGTATCGTGGTCTTAAGATCAGGTGTGGATGGGGGGTAATGATTGGAAACCCGGATTTAGATTTACTCGTTCGGTGCAGCTGATAGTCTTACAGCATAGCCGCGCACGTCATGCTGAAATGAGGGCAGATACTTGCTTTGAGAAAGAATTTTAGCTCTCTATAACCTCCCAGGATCCAAGTTTTTGCGCCCTCATTGCAGTCACGGCCAAAAGCAGAGAAGTGCATAAGTTTGAGATTTATTATCAGATAATCTTGCAGTAAAAAAGACACGCTCATGTCGCACAAAGACAGCTCCCGAGCAGCTATCAAGGTTCAAAAGATCAAAAGATCAACGGCGACAAGAACCAAAAGAAAAGCCTAGGGTTCCCACAGCAAAATGCGATCTTCAGCGCACAACTTAGGAATGGTGAAGTTCCCTCGTCCTCTTCAGCGCTCTCTCACCACTAACCGATGGTAGGGACAGCAGTATGTATATCTGTTGGCCGCGCTTGTACTATAGGTAAACACATCTACCTCCGCAAGCCTCCAGCCGTCAAGCCTCCCTTAACAGTCGGCACCACCTCAGACCCAGATCACCTTCCATATTGAAACAGGCCCTGAAGACGGCTACAGCACAAGGCCATCTGCTTCATGCCAGACTACAAGAAGCATCGCCGGCCCCCCCACCTCGATGTAATTCTAATATTATAATGATCTGCGGCTGAAATGTTGATCAGTTTCTCCGCTGGCACAAAGAGACAAGTCTGAGCTGGAGAAAATCAGTGCCTTTACCGGAGCAATTCTTTTCTGTGCGATCTCCCACCTAATCCCCCAGACCTTGAAATTGGAAACGCTCACTATACGCCGAGGCTTCTGCCACGCTGACCTGAGCATGGTTAGGCTTCTTCGAATCAGTGTCAATTGACTCCTTAGAGAAAAGAGTTCTGCGGTTCACTTGCAAATTGAGCCACCGAAATAGTTACGGTTGCATTTTGTAATTATCATTTCCCCTTTCCGACCAGATAAGGTCCTATACTACAGCATATTATGCATTCAAAGGGGTTGCATTGGGTGCCGTGTTCCCATGTTGATTTTTCTGAACGGGAAGGTCCTGATTGGAAACCCAGATTTAGATTTACTCGTTCGTTGCAGCTTATAACTTTAGTGTTAGAGTGTGGTCACACACGAAGTACCGAATGGAGGGAGATACTTCCTCCCCGAAAATCTTTCGCCCCGTATGCCCTTCCGGAATCCAAGTCCTTATGCCCTCATTTCAATCACAGCCAAAAGCCAAGAAGTGTGGGATTGAAAAGTATTATTAAGTAATCATGACAGTAAAAAACTCCTCCAATACAAAAACTGATCATTGCCAGCAGCTTACAGGCTGCCCTAGGAAAAGTGGAGTTCACACTAATGGCTCGGCACATCGCGAAGTATTGTAATAATACAACAGCTTTCCCAACGCTTTGCGCCTCAGCGACAAAATGCCTTTCTCTAATAATAATAGCAGAAGACGAGATTTTATCACTCGGGAGAATATGTAAACATTTATTGTAAATAAGTTTCACTGGTGTAGTAGGTGCAGTCATTCTCTCCTAGAAAGCAAGAGCCAGTTGGTGGTTGTGGTTTGTCAAATGGCCTGTTTGAACTCCACTTTTTCCCACGACTGGCCGTAACTGCAAGCCTGGTAGCTAACATAAGCGTGTCCGAGCTAATCGATATAGTATAAACCCAAGCGGACAATGTGAATAGATCCCGACTGGACCGCCCAGGATGTTCCTTCGCTCTGCCGATATCCTACATTTCGTGCACTTTTTCCCGGATTCCTATTTCTATGTTGTAGGATTTGGGCAATCAGTCTCACTGTATTGTGGAAAGCGTATTATATATAGCCGGCGTTGAGCATGAACCATGCTCATCTTTCTCATCCGCTCCACCTCCAGCGATTGAAATCTCAACACCATGGGAAATCATCGTGAGAGTGTCCTCCGCCTCTGATCTTCCCCGTCCGTGGCAACTGCTCGGGGGTTTATCACGCCTTCATTTCTTTCCTCTCTGTGGGGCCTTTGGCCTCCCCTCCCTGGGGTTATGGATTCCTTTCTGGTTCCGTTCGTCTTCGCTCGCGTTGATGTTCCTACCCGTTACCCGGCACTTCGCGACGCGTCTCGCTTAGCGATTTGCACGGTTGGCAACCGTTTTTTCCTCGTCAACACGCGGTCGCTAGTCTCGGGCTATCGGTGAAGTAGTTGCCCTGGTGGCCCTGCTCTCTGGTATTGCACTCTCTCCTGAGTTGCTCGGTCGGTACGGTCAGCATTCGAGAAATCGTGACCCTGTTTCGGTCCTCCGCGTTCGTACTTCTCGGTCTTTGGCGAGCCTTCCCTCTCCCACTTCCCACGCGTTTGATCCGCTTGCACTGTACTGCTACGGCCCTCCTTAGCTGGCACCTTACCTGCCGTCTCGGCTGGCACCCTACTGCCCCTCACGATAGCTGGCACCTTCACTGCTCAGTGGCTCTCCTCGCTGGGTGACCCCCCTCGTCCTCCTCCCGCTCCTGCCATTTACTCTACGGTCGCAAACGTCGCATTAGGTTACGCTGTGTTATGGTATAGCACTACCTCCTTGGCCCATGCTAAAGTCCGGAGCGTCGCCGATTACTGGGGACAGTCCTTCTCCGACCTGCCTGCCCCTGTAGCCCTTTGGGTTTGGGGTTCAGTGCGTTTCCGCTAAGGCGTCCGGCAATACTAGTTTTATCTTTCCTCTCTGTCGGCACTTGGTGCCGTAAGCAATCCTTTCTTTTGTTCTGGGGGGCCCGCCGAAGGGTTTGTGTCTCTCCCTGGTTTCTTTTCTATACTTGTCTTTCCTTACGTGTCTGGAGGAAGGTATTGCTCCGTCTTGCTTTCGTCTTAGGTGCTATTAGGGGGGTGGATGGGCTCTGGATTAGAGGGGTTGGATTTTTCCCATGAGGGGGTGAAGCGGGTTGTTGGATTGTTTATAGGTTTTGTTTTGGTCATAGCTTGCACTCCACACTGTTTCTTGTACCTTAATCAACGAAGACATGATATATAAAAAAAAAAAAAGAAAAAAAAAAAGAAAAAAAAAGAGCATGAACCATGCACATCTTTCTCGTCCGCTCCACCTCCAGCGATTGAAATCTCAACACCATGAGAAATTATCGTGAGAGTGTCCTCTGCCTCTGACCTCCCTTGATGGCTTCTGCCTAGGAGTGTTACGCACCCGTCTTTCCCTCTCCTCTGTCTGGGGCCTTTGGCCTCATCTCTCACTGGGTTCTTGATTCTGTCTTCGTTTAAGCACGCTTGCGTTGATCTTTCCCCCCCTTACCCCGCACTTCGCGACGCGTCTCGCTTCGCGATTTGCACGGTCGGCAAGCGTCTTTCAATCGTCAACATACGGTCGCTAGTTTCGGGCTATCGGTGAAGTAGTTGCCCTGGTGGCCCTGCTCTCTGGTATTGCACTCTCTCCTGAGGTGCTTAGTCGGTACGGTCGGCTTTTGAAAAATCGTGACCTCGTCTCCGTCCTCCGTGTTCGTACTTCTTGGGTACTGGCGAGCCTTCCCTCTGCCGCTTCCCATGCCTCAGATCCGCTTGCACCGTACTGCCACATCTAGCTGGCACCTTACGGCCCCCTCCCTTACTCTCCCTCCTCCTTCGGTCTTCCCCTCGTCCAGGATCCCTTCCGGTAGTGACCCTCTTGCTCCTGTAACACGGGACCACATAAGAGAGGCGGTAATTTCGTCCGGTCGGCCCTTGGTGTATCCGTTGTGGCTGGCATCGCCTCGGCTGAGTGGCTCTCCTCGCCGGGTGGCTCCCCTTAGAGTTCGTTACACGACGGACGGGGCCCCGAAAAATGCGGGCACCCAGCCCTTTTCCCCGCCCCACCCCACTCAACGGCCTAGGGCGGGCTGTCTTTTTCGGCAGTCCCTACCCCTGTCCCCGCTCAGGCCCCCGCCCCAGCCATACCCCAGACGGGTCCCCGTTAAAAATAGGTGGTAACAAACAGGGCCCTGTTGTAACATGTATACATGTTCCGGTAACGGTACACAGGTGCAGGCAGTGCAGGATCTCCTATGTTTAGCTGATTTATATTTGGTTAATTTGATTTGATTTCTGCTTCGCCACTGTCTCTGAGTCAGATAGTGTAACATGTGTACATGTTCCGGTAACGGTACACAGGAGCGGGCAGTGCAGGATCTCCTATGTTTAGTTGATTTATATTTGGTTTATTTGATTTGATTTCAGCTCCGCCACTGTCTCTGAGTCA
>Ga0307509_10006496_pt1 | contig 15701 bp, 18 predicted proteins | sample 10_EM_MG_FD_202245 | JGI IMG/M metagenome (GOLD analysis project Ga0307509, IMG submission 202245) | Populus trichocarpa ectomycorrhiza microbial communities from riparian zone in the Pacific Northwest, United States - 10_EM | ecosystem: Host-associated > Plants > Roots > Unclassified | place...
ATTTCTCTTCAGGCAGCCCCAAAATGAAACCCAATTTACTATTTCTATGAAGAAGTTGCTCAGGGTGCAGATGGCACCACAGGAGAATCTGGTTCAAAGCACTACAAGTGTTATTATGGAAACTGAGACACAGCATATCACTCAAGATCAGTATCTACAACCTGCAACCACCAACCTATGTTTGTATTGATGCCCGATGTGCAAACCAGTTGCATTCAGATAAGCAACATTTGCAGGATCAAGAGCTTGTCAAACCCACAACCCGTGTGATTACAATTTTTACCAAAGATCTTGGTGCCCTTCCAGCATTCTCAATGTCAAGGTACTGCTGGAGTGAGTAATACATATTGTCTTTTAACAATCTCTTACCAAATGTGTTCTATTAGAGTGCAATACAAAATATCACCCAAACTACTACATACATACCAATGCATCAACTAGAATATACTATGCTGAGCTTCCCAAGTTTATCCAAGCATCACAACATTACTGCCTTGAGGCTGATCTCTGTGAGTTATTTATGATGATGATGGTAACAGCATGGTGCGAACACTGTGAAATCTAGAAATCTGAGTCATTATTGATACTAATCATTGTGATTACTATAGAACATCAGCTACAAACTGTGCAAGAATCTACAATAGCATGAAGATTGAAGACATATCTGCATATCTTCTGGCCAACTGGTCTTTGAGTCTACAGCTTGACATTGAGAATGTTTGGAATGCATTCTTCACACAGACATAGGTAAGCTACACTGTACCGTCCAGACGTTCTACCGAACGGGTACAGTGTATCTGTCTTACACGGTTCGCTAGAACGCCACCGAATGGGCCATATTTTGGCTGGGCTTGGCTCGGATACACTGTATACGTCTCAAACGGTTCGCCAGAACAGGTCCCGACCCAATTTACAGCCGATTCGGGCAGAAATTTAATTATGGATACAAAAAAACCCGAACCCGAATCCGGATTCCGAGTGACATCAAATCAACAACTCAGGCTCGGAATAGCTTGAAAACTAGAAATATCTATTGCCATAATCTTTCAACATGTATCTTAAATGCATTAGAGATGTACTGAGGATAATAAGAGGTCGGAATCAGGTATTTGAACCGCTTAGACTTGGGCCCATGTGTCCAGACATCATACAACAAATCTAATCAGGCCAAAATGTCGGAATCGGGTATTTGAACTGATTGCACTCGGGCCAATGTGTCCGGACACTGAACAACAATTCTGAGGATGCTAAAATGTGTAATTCGGGTATTTGTACCAATTGTACTCGGACCCATGTGTCCGGACACTGTGCAACAATTCTAATCAGGCAGAAATGTCGGAATCAGGTATTTGAACCGAATGGACTCGGGCCAATGTGTCCAGACACTGTGCAACAATTCTAATCGGGCAGAAATGTCGGAATCGGGTATTTGAACGAAATGGACTCGGGCCAATGTGTCCGGACACTGTGCAACAATTCTAATTGGGCAGAAATGTCGGAATCAGGTATTTGTATTAATTGGACTCGGGCCCATATGTCCGGACATTTTGCAACAATTCTAATTGGGCAGAAATGTCGGAATCAGGTATTTGAACCGATTGGACTCGGGCCAATGTTTCCGGACACTGAACAACAATTCTGATGATGCTAAAATGTGTAATTCGGGTATTTGAACCAATTGTACTCGGACCCATGTGTCCGGACACTGTGCAACAATTCTAATCAGGCAGAAATGTGGGAATCGGGTATTTGTATTAATTGGACTCGGGCCCATGTGTCCGGACACTGTGCAACAATTATAATCGGGCAGAAATGTCGGAATCGGGTATTTGAACCGATTAGACTCGGGACAATGTGTCCGGACACTGAACAACAATTCTGAGGATGCTAAAATGTTTAATTCGGGTATTTGTACCATTTGTACTCGGCCCAATGTGTCCGGACACTGTGCAACAATTATCATTGGGCAGAAATGTCGGAATCCAGTATTTGAACCGGATGGACTCGGGCCAATGTGTCCAGACACTGAACAACAATTCTGAGGATGATAAAATGTTTAATTCGGGTATTTGCATCATTTGGACTCGGACCAATGTGTCCAGACACTGTGCAACAATTATAATCGGGCAGAAATGTCGGAATCGGGTATTTGTACTGGTTGGACCCGGGCCAATGTGTCCGGACACTGTGCAACAATGATAACCAGGCAGAAATGTCAGAATCAGGTATTTGTACCGATTGGACTCAGGCCCATGTGTCCAGACACTGTGCAACAATTCTAATCAGGCCGAAATGTTGGAATTGGGTATTTGAACCAATTGGACTCAGGCCCATCTGTCCGGACACTCTGCATTCGACATTGGAACCTACCAAATAAGGAAATGCTGCCATCAAAATCATCTTATTCTCATATTCCTTCATGTTTAGATTATCACTCACTTAGATAATAGTAATAAAAACCTATACGGTCTATAAAGAAATCCATATACTATGTGCTGAATAAATTTAGGACTATGCAATCATGTTTTTGTGGTGAAATTGCCTGAATACTCGAAAAATGGCAAAATCGAAAATGCGCATGCATATACTGTTGAACTAGATCATCCAAAAAGTCCAGAAAAATGTATTTAAAACCATGGTGTAATTATGTGCCACATATGTTACCTCACACAGAATAACAATATAGACATGATATTCTGACAGATGCAATTTGAAGCAATATTATCACCATTGCTTTACATATCACTTATGTGTTAGCAATATCCATTGAAATATCATGTGTGCATTTTTGTTCTGTCTCAGGTACCATATGTGGCACATACGTACACCATCTCTAGTACGTGATTGCGATATTTCTGCCTGATTAGAATTGTTGTACAGTGTCCGAACATATGGGCCAGGGTCCATTTGGTTCAAATACGCAATTGCAACATTTTTGACTGATTAGAATTGTTGCACAGTGTCCGGACACATGGGCCCGAGTCCAATTGGTACAAATACATGATTCAAACATTTTAGAATCCTCAGATTTGTTGTATGAATTGTTGCAGAGTGTCCGGACACATGGGCACGGGTATAATTGGTACAAATACCCGATTCTGACATGTCTGCCCAATTATAATTGTTGCACAGTGTCCGGAGACATTGGCCCGGGTCTAATCGGTTCAAATACACGATTCCGACATTTCTGCCCGATTAGAATTGTTGCAAAGTGTCCGGACACATGGGCCCGAGTCCAATTAATACAAATACCCGATTCCGACATTTCTGCCCGATTAGAATTGTTGCACAGTGTCCGGACCCATGGGCCCGAGTCCAATTGATACAAATACCCGAATTAAACATTTTAGCATCCTCAGAATTGTTGTTCAGTGTCCGGACACATTAGCCCGAGTCTAAGCGGTTCAAATACCGGATTCCGACATTTCTGCCAGAATATAATTTTTGCACAGTGTCCGGACACATGGGTCCGAGTACAATTGGTACAAATACCCGAATTACACATTTTAGCATCCTCAGAATTGTTGTTTAGTGTCCGGACACCCCGAGTCTAAGTGGTTCAAATACCCGATTCCGACATTTCTGCCCGATTATAATTTTTGCACAGTGTCCGGACACATGGGTCCGAGTACAATTGGTACAAATACCCGAATTACACATTTTAGCATCCTCAGAATTGTTGTTTAGTGTCCGGACACATTGGCCCGAGTCTAATCGGTTCAAATACCCGATTCCGCCATTTCTGCCTGATTAGAATTGTTGCACAGTGTCCGGACCCATGGGCCCGAGTCCAATTAATACAAATACCCGGATTAAACATTTTAGCATTCTCAGAATTGTTGTTCAGTGTCCGGACACATTAGCCCGAGTGTAATCGGTTCAAATACCCGATTCCGCCATTTCTGCCCGATTAGAATTTTTGCACAGTATCTGGACACATGGGTCCGAGTACAATTGGTACAAATACCCGAATTAAACATTTTAGCATCCTCAGAATTGTTGTTCAGTGTCCGGACACATTGGCCCGAGTCTAATTGGTTCAAATACCTGATTCCGACATTTCTGCCCGATGATTATCATTGTTGCATAGTGTCCGGACACATGGGCCCGAGTCCAATTAATACAAATACCCGAGTCCGACATTTCTGCCCAATTAGAATTGTTGCACAGTGTCCGGACACATTGGCCCGAGTCCATTCGGTTCAAATACCCGATTCCGACATTTTTGCTTAATTAAAATTGTTGCACAGTGTTGGGACACATGGGTCCGAGTACAATTGCTACAAATACCCGAATTAAACATTTTAGCATCCTCAGAATTGTTGTTCAGTGTCCGGACACATTGGCCCAGATCCATTCTGTTCAAATACCCGATTCCGACATTTTTGCTTGATTATAATTGTTGCACAGTGTCCGGACACATGGGCCCGAGTCTAATCGGTTCAAATACCTGATTCCGACATTTCTGTCTGATTAGAATTGTTGCACAGTGTCCGGACACATGGGCCCGAGTCCAATACCTGAATGAAACTTTTTAGCCTCCTCAGAATTGCTGTTCAGTGTCCGGACACATTGGCCCGATTCTAATCGGTTCAAATACCCGATTCCGACATTTCTGCCTGATTAGAATTGTTGCACAGTGTCCGGACCCATGGGCCCGAGTCCAATTGATACAAATACCCGAATTAAACATTTTAGCATCCTCAGAATTGTTGTTCAGTGTCCGGACACATTAGCCCGAGTCTAAGCGGTTCAAATACCGGATTCCGACATTTCTGCCCGATTATAATTGTTGCACAGTGTCTGGACACATTGGTCCGAGTACAATTGGTACAAATACCCGAATTAAACATTTTAGCATCCTCAGAATTGTTGTTCAGTGTCCAGACACATTGGCCTGAGTCTAATCGGTTCAAATACCCGATTCCGACATTTTGGCCTGATTAGATTTGTTGTATGATGTCTGGACACATGGGCCCAAGTCTAAGTGGTTCAAATACCCGATTCCGACCTCTTATTATCCTCAGTACATCTCTAATGCATTTAATATACATGTTGAAAGATTATGGCAATAGATATTTCTAGTTTTCGAGCTATTCCGAGCCTGAGTTGTTGATTTGATGTCACTCGGAATCCGGATTCGGGTTCGGGTTTTCTTGTATCCATAATTAAATAATTTAAATTTCTGCCCGAATCGGCTGTAAATTGGGTCGGGACCTGTTCTGGCGAACCGTTTGAGATGGATACAGTGTATCCGAGCCAGTCCCAGCCAAAATATGGCCCATTCGGTGGCGTTCTAGCGAACCGTGTAAGACGGATACACTGTATCCGTTCGGTAGACCGTCCGGACGGTACAGTGTAGCTTCCCTACCCGCAAAGCGCCTTCTCCCTGCCCTTCAGGCTTGGAATATTCGGATGGCTGGACCTGGACAGGAGGCATGGAATCATGTCTGTAACCTTTGTTGCCATATTTTCGATGGAGAAGATGGGAATTACTGTATGTTTGTTCCACCTAGATTTATTTGATTTTGTTCAACAACTTGCTACCTGTAGATCCAATTCGGTCAACTGTTGCAGATGGTGTAACTATTGGTCACCCATGTTGTGCAGCTTGTGCTGTACATGACTGCAAGGAAATGTTGCCGACTGTAACAAAATTTGTGCAGTAGAATTGTGTGGAAATCCCTCTGAGCCCAATTTCAAGACATGTGCAGATATCTCCCACTGTGCAGCTGAGCTTCATTACCAGGAAAGGGGAAAGGCTATGTTTCAACTTAAAAACGATTGGAACGTCTCCGCCTCTCACTAACTCATGACTCACTTGTGATGCCTGAATCAGATAAAGACTTGCAGGAGGGGGTCAGATCTGACGACGAAGAAGTGGTTTCTAACAATGGACTCGGACTCTGCGATGACAAGTTAGAAACTGGGTAATCGCACTGTTAAAGCTTGTTTTGGAAGGTGACAAACACATAATGAGGAACTTTGTGTATTTTCATGTGGTGTTATCTTAGGATGGGCAACATTTTATGGCTCGGAGGCTCCAAATGGCGTTCATGTACATTTTTGACCAAGAACTACTTCATCAGACTAACTAAGTTTGCTATAGACATTTTGGAAGGCCCTATTTCCAACAAAGGCATCACTACCGTTTGTTCTCTGGCATGACAACAATTGTCGGATTGTCGCCATGCTACAGAATGAAGGCAATACATATTTTGAAAATTGTGCGCTTCCTGTCAATGTTTTCCGCTTCAAGTCGAAGCACAAGGAGTTGGATGTTGATTGTGGAGCAAACTGCAACCCTTACATCTGGCCAGAGCTTCGAACTGATGATGGAAAATCCTGGTGTTTCAACTCATCAGCTGCCGAGCAGACAAATGTATGAATTGGAGGATATCAGGCCATCGTATGAGAAATGCAGGCTGATAGGTATGACTTTTTTCTTGATGAAATGGTCAAATGACAAAATCATATCATAATAAAGGAACTAGGTAAAAAAGGCCATTGCCCTTATTTAATTCCTTGACAGGATTTGCTTTGCACTACATAGATACCCTACTACAGATTTGTTTATCTCTACAGAGAATATTCACACCATACTGTGCCCATTGCATTGAGGTTCATTGAGAGCTTCTCTCAAATGGTTTGACAATGAGCGAAGGTGGCGACGGCTGCAACAACGATGGCTGCTGTAGCAGCAGCAGTGGGACGGGGATTGGAAGTGGCAGTGGAGGGGGTAATGGCAGGGCCTTGGGTCAATGTCGGCTTTTGGTAAGGGGAAAGAAACAGCGCCTAGATCAATCATCAATGTTTGAGCACTGTGGCTCAGCAGAGGAGGAGGAGGGAGGGAAACAACAGGGAGGTCATTGTTGCTTCAGAGTTGTGTGTAGTCAGTGTCATTTGGCGTTGATAGCGGCTGGGGTTGGTGTGGTGTGAGGCGCAATGATGATGATGACAATGCGGCTGAGGAGAGAGGTACACAGAGGGAAACAGCGGGGAGGTCTTTGTTGCTTCGGAGTTGTGTCGTTGGTGTTCATAGCATAGGGTTGGTGTGGTGAGGCGCGATGATGATGAATGCGGCTGGAGCGTGTCTTTCCGACCTTCCCCCTCTGCTTTTTCTACCGAAGCTTCCGCAACACCACTTTGACCCAACTTGGTGGGAAACCCTTCGTCGCCCTGATTGGCTGCAGCGTTTCCTTATTCCCCACATACTATCCGCACTTCAGAAAGAGTTCTTGTTTGTAAGAGAGACAGTGAGTTGGATGATGGCTGTCGCAGCCGTGACATCGCATGGCTTTGCTCGGATTGGTCGAGCTTGTCCATGTTCGCCGGCAGTGAGGGCAGTGGGGTGAGAGCCTGCGAGACCAGGTCATCATAGTTCTGCAAGTGACCTGGTCTACCAGCGAAGAGGAATGCGGGTAGGATCGAGGCATGTTGCCAGTCAAGCAGGCCCACGATTTTCAACTGGTTAGAGTCGGGCGACGTTGACACGATGACATTGCTATGCTGGAGATCGGGATGATTGATATGGAAATGATGGAGGGCTGAGTTCTTGGGGACGAACAAGGGTGCGATGAGAAGGTAGCATTCGAGATTCTTGATGTGGTCTGAAGGTGACCTCCTTGTCCCTTCTTTCACGCTGGAATGGTAGTAGTAGTCGAAAGAACTTTTCCAGATACACCAGCTCCTTGCGAGCTGCTGCTACGAGCGCTGCCTTGGCGTTTTCATCTATAGTTCCGGAAAAAGGCAGAGAGTGGTGTACATGGTCCCCTGTCCACGTCGAGCTGCGACCTCCTTGCGTACCACATATGCAGCCTGGCATTGGGACCGACGCAGAAGCGCTTGTCGTTGAGCGGAATGCCCGTCCTCCCTTCCACCTTCTCCAGGTCGTTGGTATAGTAGAGGCTTCCACCAGCCGGAAAAGGAATGGACATCAAGTGATCTGTCCGTCCCAGCCAACACCACCAATGACCCCTTCAACCTCCTCAACCCTCGCCATCCTCTTGACCCGCCCCTTTTCAACAACACCTCCATACCTCCTCAGCGCCGAATCGACCCCAGCCAACACTCCAATAACACCTTTGAGCACTTCGTTCTCCATCGGAGACATTGATGCTCAAAGGTGCTAAGGGAGACGAAGATGCGGTGAGTAGCCTGAGAAGCTGTTTCGTGGATTCTCTTTTGTGGTTGAGGAGATATGCGTGAGCCCGTGAGCAGCCATGTCTGGGCGGTGGTGCACCATAGGCATTTACCTGATTGGGCGAGGTGAAGGCATAAGTATGCGTCTGAGCCTGTGCCGACGCGTGTGTATGGGTATATTTGAAATTTCGGCACCATAAGGAAGGACAGGTCGAACTTGCAATGCTTTGCCTGGGAAGCCAGGAATTGCACTGCGCAGAAGGATTGTCGATGCTGATGGACGCAACCACATCATCGCGTCGTGGTGTTGCTTCTGGATGTTTGGGTCAATGTTGGCTTTTAGTGTGGGGAAGGAAACAGCGCCTTTTGAGAGAGCAATAAGTACTCAGGGCCTCGTGTCGTTCTTGTTGTCAAATGTGCGTCGTTGTCCAATGAGGGGCGACACAACCGCCACTGGTCAAGCGCTCAAGGCCTAAAGGGTTATCTGAGTCAATTGAACATGATAAACAAAGAGGAACGTACTAAATGGCTCTTGTTGTCTCGGGCGGAACGACCCTGGCCATCGGGCATGCAATACTAGATAGAACGGACAGAAGTTGACAGTGTTGTGGTTAGACTGAAATCCTGAGGTGCGTTGTTCCAATCACGTTTATAGCTGCATGCTGTAGACTTCACATATCTCAATCCAAAGACTTTAGGAAAGGCAATAGCCTCCGATGTTGTCATCGTCCATCAGCTTCGCAATTGCTTCGTACCCATTCTTCCAGGCCAACACCGAAAGCCCAGCCAGTCCTTCCTCGAAATCATCATCATCATTGCTTGAAGCAGAAGCAACGACGCCGGTGGTCTGGCTCTGAGTGGTAGGTTTGGCCGAAAGTGTCAGAGATGGGGGATCCGGCACTGGAGCAGTGCCTACAGATGTAATAGGCTGAGACGACGACAAGGGTAAAGGTGCTGGAACAGGTAGAACAGATGACCTGCCAGGACCTGCCACCACAGATGATACCTCTGAAGTTGCTGCAGTTGTAAGTGGACCCCTTTCTATCCGAGGCAACTTCTTGATCAGAGAAACCAGACTTGTTTCAGCAGAACGTTTTGAGGAGCGCACGCGAGGCTGACTTGAAAGCCTTTGCTCGATCCCGGGGCACTTATCAAGCGGAATCTGTTCGAGCAAGGATGGGCGATGACGAAGCATGAGATTAACATCAGTCTCAACGAAGACGACAGTGGACGGGGTGATGGTTCTCCAGTCCCCGCCAATCCAGACATCGAAGATGTGGTATTAGAAGGTCCAAAGTCTTCTATAAAACGAGGTAGTGTTGAGAGCTTGAGGCGAGGGAACGTGTCAACAAAGGATGTGAGAATGGTTGGCTGGATGTCAGGCTATGATAGATAAGAAGAAAGTGACAACATTGTCCACAGAGAACGCACCTTAAAATATATGACAATATCTACCATGCGTTTGAGTTCTTCATCCATCTGCGAGCGCCGCGCTTTGAGATCGTCCATCTCTCCCTCGCCATCAGCCGTCCTCTTCGCAGTAAGCCAGAGCGGGCCAAGGGGCTGCTTCAGTGGGCGTGCTCGTTGGCTAGAAGTGGGGTTTTGTGCTCGTGATGGTGCAGTAGCCGAAGCTGGTTGTGTAAATAACAGACCGGTACCAGTTGGTAATTGTGAGTCCGTGGGCTGGAGAGACACAGCGGCACCACTAGAACCCGCAGTAGCTGAGGCCGGTTGTGTAAGGAATGGATTTATGCCAGTCAACGATTGTAAGTTTGCAGGCTGTGAGGCTGCAGCACTGCTGGTAGACGCTTCCATAATGGAAGGCTGTGTAACCGAGAGTTCTGCACCAGTTGATGATTGAGCGTCTGCAGGCTGGTGGAGTGCAGCAGCAGTGGTAGATGCAAAGGCAGATGGGTTGGGAGGTGCGGGAGCACTAGATGGTTGACTAATACTGGGCGGGATTGCTGGTGTTGGGGCACAGCCATTAACTGAGGATAATTTATGTGCTTTGCAAGGATCGCGGGGCAGCTTTCTGGAGAGAGCGTCGTGAAATGCCTGAGTGCAACATTTCTTACACTTGTGCTCAATGCAAGCACGAGCCCCAGCAACATTCTTTTCTGTGTTTGTGTGGCAAGAACCACAACTAATAGGTCCATCGGCTGAAGGAAGAGGACTGATGAGTCGAAGAGGGGCATCGCGTACAGCATCGGGGACAGGAACACGAGTTCACGAGAGCGGATGCGCGCAATAAGGTTCTCACCATCTGTTGAATAATAAGATTCTCTTCTTAAGTACATAAAACGCTTTGGGGTGTTAACGACTAGTAGGCCAAAGCAACGTTCACGACGCTTTGGGCCAAATGACCTAACTAAAAACATTGCGAATGCGACACACTTGCCCTCTGATTGACATTTTGGTCATTATGATGTTTAATCAGAATGGAAAACATAGTTGACCCACCTCACACACCACCCTTAGCAATTCTAACCCCCCAAAGTGTCCTTCTGTATGGTATTCTTCGAGGTGCAAGCAAAGGTGCGGGTGCAAGTGCAAGTGCAGGTTTGAGTGAGGTGCCAACCCGGGTCACGGTTCAGGTACGAGTGCAGGTGTGGGTGCTGGTGCCAGTGCCAGTGCAAGCACAGGTGCAGGTGTGAGTGCAATGCTGGCATTGGTGTCGTCGATGGGCTTTGTGTAAGTGCATCGCGGGTGCAAATGCGGTGTTGTGCTGGGCCGGGCCGGTACAAGGTCTGGGCCAAAGTGCGCGTGGACCGGTCACCGGTGTGTCAATCAACTCTTCATGACCAGCCCAAGAAAGAGCCCAAGTAAGCGACATAGGGCTACGGTTGAGGGGGGATCCAACCAACAACTTCTACCCTTTGAGAATGACTTCTTCCTTGATGTTCACGCACGAGAGGACCACTTAAGGAAGGTTGGCCGAAACTTCACCGCCCCCCCAACACGCACTACTCATAAATCGGACGAACATTGGAGAACGGCGACATCGTGGGCTCCGTTGGACGATCCGAATTTTGCCTTGGATCCACACGACGCCTGGTACAACGAATCTGTCGATACGCCAATCATGCAGGAACCTGACCCTGCCCTGGAAGCTGCTGAGCAGGAAAAGAAGCCGAGGAGTAAAGTAGCGGTGAGTTCGCATCAGTCCACAATCTCATTCGTTATATTTATTCCGCATATTTCAGAAGCGACCTCATGTTGTCTGGAAGGAGAGTTATCGATCCATTTTCTTAGACGAGATGACACGTGGTGCTGGTCGTGGCGATTTTCGAACCGCACAATGTCCTGACTGCCTTGCCCGCCGTGAAGGTGTTCCTTGTCAGGCAGTATATCGCTGTAATGAATGCTTCCTTCCTGACCTCACTTGCAAGTCCTGCATTGTCCGACGCCATGAGAGGTTACCCTTCCATAGGGTTGAGGTAAGATTTACTAGCTCAATGCGGTAATGACATTTATCCATTTAACTAGAAATGGGATGGATGTTTATTTGAGACTGTATCGCTGAAGTCTCTTGGCCTCAAAATCCAGCTCAACCACACCAACATGTACTGCCAGAATCCCATACCTTGCCAAAGCTCGCTGGTTGTCATCCACACCAATGGCATGCACGAAGTTGCGTTCCAGTATTGCGGCTGCAATCGCGCGACCCCCCAGCATATTCAGTTACTTCGTCGACGAATTTATCCCTCATCCCAGTGCCGTATCAAGACCTGCGCAACATTTCAAGCGCTTGATTTGCTCCATAAATTTTCTCTCACGACCAAGGCGTCGACTTATCACTCCTACCTCGCCCTCGAAAAACTTACAAATAACACCGGTATTAACGTTCCGAAATCAAAATACTGGCCCCTATCTCGGATGTTACTTCAGTGGAGACACCTCAAGCTTTTGAAGTGGGGGGGGAGGGCGCATGATCCAACAGGGCCAGAAGGGACGAAACCCGGCGAATTGGCCCTTCGTTGTCCTTCCTGCCCATATGAGGAAATTAATCTTCCACAGGGTTGGCGAGATACAGCTGCTCTCAGGTAAGGCTACTCACTGGCGTATTTATTTGGTTGCTAACATTAACGCGAAGCTTCCTCTACATGATGTTCGTCTGCATGGATGCCAATTTTCGCTTGAAAAATCAACTCGTCTCAAATTACTCGCAAGACCCAGGTCTTGGAATTGGAATGGCCTACATGGTGTCTAGGGAGCCATACGAGAGATATGTATTGAGTAGGAGCGATGATAATGATGCAAGTCCACCCAACATCTCCAATCCATGATGAATACTCTTAATGATGATTCTTAGATTAGCACTTGTGTTGGCTTTCAGGCACTTGCACAGGCTAACAACCGTTTCTCGCGTGGCCTCAGGTATACGGGTGTTGGGGGAGTTTTTTGTGGAAGGTCAGAAATGGTTTTGCCTCTGGGTGTGGGTAATTTGCAAAAGGGGGAGAGGTATGCAATTTTTAACCTCCTTGAAAGCATGCTGACGTCCCTACAGATATGCAAATATGGATTATATCTTTGCATCGGCTATCCAGAAAACAGCACTTCTGTTCATTCTCATTAGCTATGACATTGCATGTCAATGGTTCGTGAATTTATTCAAGCGGATGACCGCGCATTGGCCCCCTGAGCTGCATCTACCTGCCTCTACCACCTTTATCCCGGCCATCCCAAAGCTTCATGAGCCTATGCATGTGGCTGCAAACCACCAGGTGTATTCATTAAATTACATCCGGGGCGTCGGTCTTTCGGACCTTGAGTGCCCAGAAAGGGTTTGGGCGGGCCATAATGCTATTGGGAATTCCACCAAGACCCAGGGACCAGGCTCACGACATGACATTCTTGACGACCAATTCAACTTCTGGAATTGGCAAAAATACAACACCATGGGCACGACGCTCATGAGGAAGTATCGAAATGCGTTGGCTGAGCGAAACATTCAAGGGGAGGCCCATCGAGGGTTGACTTCATCACTATCAGCAGAGCTAGTTACGAAATGGGAGGCAGCATGTGTTGACTGGGAGAATGACGGATTTTCAACGACAACGAAGAATCCCTATCAATCCAAGTACTCTGGTTGGTGGCTATCTGTTTGGCACCTAATTTAATTCTTATGTTTTACTTTCAAGCTATGACGGAGGCCCAGGCCAAAAAGGAGTTGGTTGAAGATGAGGAAAGGCGACTCGCAGCTGGTGGAACATCCTTGCATTCCACAAGCGCATCTTCCTTCATTGTCATGGCATTGGATATCGAAGACACGCAGTAGGTCATACTCTGTTCCTCTACTCCCTTTTTTTAACCAAACCCGTGACACCACAGACGGCGAATCCAACATTTATGCAAAAACCTCAAAGCAGATGCGACAGCCACTCAGGAAGGAGGGCTTACGGAACAGCGAAATCAGCTCTCAACTCGAATCCGCATTTGGGAGAAGCTTCAACCACTTTATATGCCGGGACTCTTGCAATATCAATCCGATATTTATGGGAACGATGGTGTCCCCCTCATTTCCGCTGAACGACCTGAAGACGTTGACCTGGGGCTTCCTTCCCAAGTACCTAAAGAATTGAGGCAACAAGTTTTTGCACAAGATCTACCAACTATTGAAGAGAAGTTACGCACGGCCCAATGCCACGACGCGTTAGATAGCCTCCGACATATCTTGAAAATCAAAAGTCGCCTCATCAAATTCAAGCACAAGAATATTCGAGGGCAAAGGGAGGGAACGCGCTCGAGAGCGATCATCGAGAGAGTCCATGAGAGAGCAAGGGCCACTGCGACGAAGTATAGGGCTGCAAGGGCTGCAAAATTCAAGCTGTCAGGTCCTGGGAAATGGGAGAATGAGTTACAAGTCCTTGCAGACGCCGACGTCAGGAGTTATCAAGACCCTAATAAGTTAAGCAGGAAAAGGGGTCGACCTGGGACTTTCGAGGATGGGCATGCTTCCACTCACATCGAGGAGGAGGGGATGGAAACAGAGGACTTCGACCTTCTTCCGGAGAAACGTGATCGACGAGATGGCACTGGTGAAACTCGACGGACATTCTCATGGATTTGGCTTACTGCGGTCAATCCGGATGGTGACGGGGATGAAATTCTTCAAATAGAATGGGCCAAAAGTCGTGCCCGTGCCAACCGCGCAAGGGAGGAGGTGCTTTTACTCAAGGAGGAAATGCGGCGAGTGATTGAATTCCTGAAATGGAAATCTCAGTGGTGGTTGTCGAAGGCGGAGGACCGGCCAGCTGGCGATGACCTGGCTGAGGGTTTGCTCGCATACTCTCATAAACAAGCTAGGCTTCACAAGGGGCTGTCCCAACAGTTCAGAACGATCTGGCAGGCGCCGCTTCAGGATCTTAATTTACCTCAAGACCAAAACCAGTTGACAGGCGAGATTGGTGAGGAGGGTGGTGCCGGCGATGAGGATGACGACGACGATAACGATGAGTACGGTGGCGCAGTTGAGGATCATGAAGATGATAACATTTTCCTTTAGTTGATCTGTGTTTTATTCAGGAAATTCATGTCTTTGTTAGAAACCTATTGATGAAATTTGGGATAGCATTGTCACATGTGAAGTGTGATAATTGGACCGTCATGACACGTCGAACTTGAGAACAAGGTCATTTCAAATTCCCTGAAGATTCGTTCTCGTTTTCATTCTGCACATCTGTTTGGGAAATTCATTGTACTGCTTGGTAATGGCCAAATATAGAAGAGATCTCGTATTATACTATTGATCCTGAAACGGGTGGTGTACCGAGCCTCTCGTATCGCTCGTTTGCGTGATCATCATGATGGTATTACGTAAATCCGACCGGTCGAAACCCCACTTCTCTATCGCGAGTTGTCTCTCTAAGTTTACGTAATACCATCACGGATTTGTCCGTCCGCCAAAAACGTCTAGGAGCCTGGTCATGTTGATGAATTTAGACAGGGAGGAGCCTTACTTTTCATATAAAAATGCACCGGCACAAAGGAATATCAAAATAGTAAATTACATACAAAAGTGGCCAAACTGAGCATCCAGGTGCCAAAAGGAGTCCTATCACCATCATCTTTGAAAGGCCGACCACCATCCACCCAAAAACGAGCCCACTACTGTCGCTATTGCAACGCCAACCCACCAGCGTTTTGCCAAACCGAGCCCCACCCCATCAGATCCTAAACGAACTGGCAACATACTACTCGATTCCTTTCTTCTAGTCTGTGAATGGCTGCACTTTCCCTGTTGTACATTTATGTTTATTACAGTGACAGGAATGCTTATTTATTGAACTGCGTCATCCTTGAACCCAATACAAAAATCAGAAGGTAGCCCCTCAAGGACTTTTCTGAAAACTGTGCGACGAAGACTACCTCCCATTAGCGACAAAGCAGCTGCTTCCGTCGTATGTTTCCCATAATAAATACAAAGAATCGCCTGTTCCTCTTCTGACAGAGAACACTCTGCCGCAACAAACTCCATTGCTTCCTTTGTAGTTTCGTAAGGAGGTCGAATATTGGACACCAAATGATTCATGGCACCCGCGACACCTACGAGCGCCATA
>Ga0307509_10006497_pt1 | contig 15701 bp, 17 predicted proteins | sample 10_EM_MG_FD_202245 | JGI IMG/M metagenome (GOLD analysis project Ga0307509, IMG submission 202245) | Populus trichocarpa ectomycorrhiza microbial communities from riparian zone in the Pacific Northwest, United States - 10_EM | ecosystem: Host-associated > Plants > Roots > Unclassified | place...
GGGTGGCCCTGCTGCCGTCGCTAAAACGCGCGGCGGTGGCGGCGGTGGCGTGAAGACTAGGAAGATGGCTGCTACTGCGGCCAAGTCTGGGGCTCCCAAGTCTTCTGCACCTGCACCTGCACCTGCAGCACCTGCGCCTGTGGTTATGAATGAGCCGCCACCTGCGGCCGAAGGGGCCCGCGTGGGTGGTGCCGCTGGTCGGCTGCTAGCTGCTGTGCGTGGAGATGGTATTGGCCCAAGGCGTGTTCCGGTTGACAGTACAGGGGCGGGTTTACCAGCGCGACGGGTGTCGTGATTGTATATTGTACAGAGCGTAGAAGGGGTGTGTGTTTTTTTTTATTGTACGGGACCAAATGACTATTATTGCTCTCCTCTCTGCTTGCAATAGCGTAATTGTGGTTTGAGATTTGTTTCTCTGAACATATACACATACATACACATCCTGCGCTGCACTTGATCAATTGACTTCCCTGCTAACTTATCTGTTGGAGATATCATATGGTAGAACCAAGCACGTTCACGCATATCCCGCACCCTCCCTCGGACCAAAGCAGTGAACCACGGCCCAACTGAGCCAGTCGGAGAAAACAAACGATGAGAGTGATCAAGGAGGCAGCATGAAGCCCGCAAAGTAGGTGTCGAGCGTTGCAAGCCCGTCTAGGGGCGCGATGGTGCCGACGTAACCGTCCGGACGCACGACGACGAGCGCACCCGCGTTACGGCTGATGCCGTATCGCTCGTGGATTTGACCGCCGCGGGAGCCGGTGACGTCCGTGTCGTCGAGAAGGACCCTAATCGTATTTTTTATATTCGCGAAGCGTGTTTGATCGAGCTCAGAAAGGCAATTTCGAAAGTAAAAATTCTTCGAGGACTCACTTGCTCCAGTGCGGGCGCAGCACGGCCGGGACCTCGACATAGTTGACCGTGTTCTTGCTGCCCTGCAGGACGGTGATGACGTCAAAGGCGTCTCGGCGCTGGTTGAAGAAGCATTCGGACTGGCTGAGGTACGTTGCGACCTTTTGCGTGTGCTCGCCGGGGAAAACGAAGAGTTTGAAGCGGGCATCCGAGGGCGCGAGGTCTTGGATGTTTACCTCTCGCGCGTCGGCGGCGCGCACGAGCGTGTGAGGGAGCAGGCGTTGGCCGATGATAAGGTTGGGCGCTGCGACCTGGTGGGTCGTCTCAATTGCCACGGAAGGCGCATATTGTACGCCGACGCCGGACGAGAAGTTGCCGTACTTTTGGAAGGCCCTATATTGTCGAAGAATCGAGGTCAGTTACATAGAGCGGTCGGTCGTGGGAGAAGCCAGCGAACCCGATGAATTCCTCGTGTGTTGGACCGTGCCCTTCGCTATCTACGCGAAGCTTCTCGGAGAACAAGGCAGAGAACTTCTTGTCAAAGGAAATGAGGTCTTGGGCGTATTGCCGGCGCTCAAGTTCGTACTAGGTGCGAGGATCTCTCAGAGAGGAAATTAATTGGCAGGTGGGGATGTGACACACCGTCTTGAGAAGTGAAATATCTGCCCAGCCTCGGAGAACATGCGCCAACTTCCATGCTGCGAAACAAAAGAAATGTGCGATCAGCGTTTGTGAAATGGGACATATCCGCGGTATGAACCTAGATTATGAGTGTCGTTCATGCTGGCATTCATACCCTGGCCAGCTTTCGGTGAATGCGTGTGGCAAGCATCGCCAGCGATGAAAATCCGCTCATTGTCGGTGAATCTCGAAGCAACTCGCTGCCCGACTAGCGAGCGATGATGTTCAGCGCGCCTCTACAAGGGTAAGACAGCAATTGGCACCTACTCTGATAGATTGTCCACCACTCGATCTTGTCTGGTTCCGCGTCAATCGTATATGGCCTGAATGTCTTCTTCGCAACTTCCAACAGGCGCTCAGGTCCATATCGGCCAAGATCGACGCGTCCCGTCTCGGGGTCGACGGCATCGGTATCAGAAAGTTGAATGTACACCCGAATCTTGTCTCCTTCCCGCGGAATGATCATGCAAGAGCCATTTACAGAGTGAATCGCTGATTTGTTCCGCGTGTCTGGAAAGTCGGTCTTTTCCGAAGGAACAATATCTACGACACCCCAAAGGAAGTCTTTAATTTATCAGTAAGGTGAGCGAAGGAACTTCGGTTCGGCCATATATCGCGCACCGGTTTGCTCGCCGTCCATGGAGATGCCAAGCGTCTTTCGGATCCACGAATGCGCGCCATCTGAGCCAACAACAAATTTGGCACGTACAGCTTCCGTGTCGTTGCCTGATTCCCTGTTTAGGTGCTTCAGCACGACCTGTAGGTGCACGAACGTGAGTTCTCTCCGAGGATGATACAGCCAAGGGATCGGAAAAAAAGTGCGCACTTTAATAGGGTATGCATGTGGGTCGGCAAGTTCCTTCTGATCCTCAGATAGTTGAAGCGAGATAGGAACGACAGGACGGTCGACTTGTAGGCCCTCCTTTCTCATAGAGTCTAAAAATAGATTCTCTATCTCCCCTTGGTGTAAAGTGCACTCATATGGGTAGCGCGCTGTCGGGGCTGTCACATCGGGCACGCGTCCTATGCACTGAGAAAGGCGTCTAGTGAGCCACGATGAAACTGAGAAGACATTTCTATGGAAAAATCAAACCTCGATTCCATTTGGACCAGGATTGTAGAATGCCTGCAGGTTATTACGCGTAAGGACAGGACGAGATGGTGCCGGAAACGCGGTGAAAATTCCGACTGACTGCCATGACCATCATCGCCGCTTGACTCAGAAGGCGGTCAGCAAGGCCATAACTCTGTGTTAACGCGGTATTGCCGTGTAAATCCGAGTTTGCAAGTTGAAGGGAAAGTGTGCTGGACTTGCCTGCAGGACTTCGATGGTCCGTGGTTGGATGCCGTCAGCCTGTCCGGCAGCAACCTTGACTGGCCTACAGCACGGGGGACGTGAGTGACGAATATCCAGATGGTAGAATGGTGCGCACCGCCTGTCTATGATTCGGACGTTAACCCCTGCACGGGCAAGCGCATTTGCGCACATGAGCCCCGCAGGGCCAGCGCCCACTATGAGGACGTCGACATAAGACGGATCTGGTGACATGATGAATCACAATGGTGGACGGAGAGTAAATGGGGCAGGTAGGTCAACACATGGGGGTACTGTATATAAGAGAATACGGGAACGTACATAATTACAAAGGGGACCAAGACTACGTTTGATGGATGACCGGACGGACCATCTGCTTAGTACGGATCTCCGCATCCAGTAAAACATTCACATACAAAGGACTTCTCAGGCGCCTTGACAATGTCTCAACTGCGACGTATATCAAGTAACTCGACTCAGTCATTAGACACCGTACAGCACCTCGTACAATTACTTGACAAGATGAAGCAGAAATAAATACAGGTGGTATGGATGAGAGCACAGCACGACGCTACACCTCGTCGTGGAGGACGTTTTGTACCAAACAAGCGTCTTTGCTGCCTTCTTTGGTCATGAGAATCTCACGGACCTACGAACGAGAAGAGAAGCAAAGATGGTGAGCACCCTTCTTCGGAAAAACTTTGACTTAGACTGGGACTTGCCGTCGATGGTGGGTTCAACCCGAGAGCTGCGGCGCGCTCCCAACGTTCCAGTCGCGTCACACCGATGCACGGTCCATATTCATACGACCTAGATAAGAGAACACGTACATAACCGTGTTTGACTTAAGTCCGGTCACCGCGGTAGGGCCTGTTACGTACAGGTCGAAAATGCGCAAGATGTGGTGCACTGGTGTCTGGTCCTCCGCGTGAACTGTACCGAGACAACGCCCTCAGTTAGCTAAGAACACCATGGACGATAGGGGCGCACGACGAACCAGGTTGGAGGTTGCCCATCTTTTCCCTGGCCATACCGAATGCCTTGTTCCATCGCGGATCCTCGGTATCCAAACTCTCGCGCTCCAATACCTCCGTTGCTTCTTTCGCTTGTACAGGCTCCGGCTCGGGGTCAGGTTCGTATTTACGCTTTCCACCGATACGGATGGGTGCAATGACGGGGGGTTCTGCGGACGAAACTGCGGCTTTCCCCTTGAGACTGTCTTTGGCACTGGCGCTACCGCTGCGCTTAGAAGAGGCGAAGGACAACATGCCCTGTCTCAAGCCATCAGAGGTCTTTGCTTTGGAGCTGGATCGTTGTGGAGCCATGATGGTCGTGGTCGGAATTGAGTCAATGTCAATGGATGGTTCAAAGTTGCAAAGTTGAACTTCAGCGCTTCAGCTTTCATCCCCGAGCGTTGATTATGATGTAAGCAACAAAACTACAATATTCCAAGGCCGACTAGCTCAGTTGGTTAGAGCGTCGTGCTAATAACGCGAAGGTCTTGGGTTCGATCCCCACGTTGGCCATGGAATTTTTTTTACGTGTCGTTGCCACGTTGCCCCGTTACAATTGATGTGTGTGAGCGCTCGCGCGCCGGGTCACCCATGAAACTTGGATGGTTGTTGCTTGCATCTGCGATACTCTGCAACGTTCTTTGAAAAGACGCCTATCTCCATATCACCTTCTTTTCCATATGCTTCCAGTCTGACCCAGCTGCGGCACACATGGACCAAAATCAACTCCTTTATACCGCACTTTTCTCGTTCACTATAGGGTTAGCACTGGTAAGTCCCACCACGAATGAGGGGAGAACCTAGCATGGACGTGATGAACTCTAGTATCATCCTTGTTCTTAGAGCCGTGGGCCGTCATTCTGACGTGCGCCGAGGCGAAGACGAACATTCATGGGCACGCTTCCATTGAGCCGCCGTTTCTGATCCATTCATGTTCCCGTGTGGACGGGCTTGCGACTTTGCAACTGATACGTGTGTACTCATGTCTCCCTCGCAGGCATACCTCGCACTTCTCGCGTGGACACCTGCGCCTCTCACCGAGCTGCCGTCAGAGAAACAATACTTTTCACCCAAAGACCCAAAGACACCTCACCCACTCCCTTCCATCCACGATGCTGCCTCGTTAGATCTTAGCATCATCATACCCGCCTACAATGAGACCCGACGTCTGCCATCGATGCTCTCCTCCACCCTCGAGCACCTCGCGTCTGTCCCGAAACGCACCTTCGAGATCCTCATCGTGGACGACGGCTCCTCCGACGGTACCACCGATGCCGCGCTCGAGCTCGGGGCCAAACGCCACCCAGGGGTGGACATACGCGTCGTGCGGCTCGAGCGCAATCGTGGAAAGGGTGGCACGGTGCGACACGGCATGATGCACGCGCGCGGAAGGCGCCTCCTCATGGCCGACGCAGATGGCGCGACCCGCTTCGCGGACGTCGAGCTGCTGCTCACCGCGCTCGATAAGCTTGCTCCTGCGGAGAGCGACGCAGCAGGGGTCGCCATTGGGAGCCGCGCACACCTCGTTAAAACCGAGGCAGTCGTCAAGGTGCGCTTTCCTTTGTTGTCGTCACGTCACTATCGTTTGGCGTCTTCCTGGGGACAGGATTATCTGATAAACCGACCGACTTTGTTGACAGAGGTCCCTCTTGCGCAATTTCCTCATGTACGGTTTGCACACCGTTTTGCGCATCGCGGGCGTCGGGCACGTTCGCGACACGCAGTGCGGCTTCAAGCTGTTTTCGCGCGAGGCGGCGCGTGCGCTGTTCCCACGACAGCACCTCGCGACGTGGATATTCGACGTCGAGCTGTTGCTTCTCGCCAAGACGCTGGGCATTCCCGTCGCGGAGGTGCCGGTGACGTGGCACGAGGTCGCGGGGAGCAAGCTGAGCGTCGTGAAGGATTCGCTGCAGATGCTGCGTGATTTGTTGGTGCTCCGGGCGAACCAACTACTTGGGCGGTGGAACATGCGGGAGAAGGAGAAGGCGGAATGAGGTGAATCATGATTTATTGCACTGTTGTCTATTTAGAGTCCCCCTGGCGTGCTAATCGCGGGGTAACGTTCGTGGGACCGCCATTGCAGAGGCGGCACTTTGGAGCGTTCAATAGATGGCGGTTTTCCCCAAATTGAAAATAGCTTGTATTGTGCATCGCTCCGTCGCGATGCGAGACGTCTTCGAAGGAGCTGCTTTTGTGGAATCGGGGTGATCCTGTCGACGTCACGAGAAATGTAGGATCTAGAACGCCTTCACTCTTTTCTCTGTTTTTTTTTTTTTGAAATGGATTAACATGAGCCTCGGGGTACAGAACCCCACATAGCACTTCTTGAGCAAGTTGAAACAGTATCTTATTTGTAGGTTGCGCATAATAACATGGTAACATTCCCATTGTCCTGCTCCTACTGTCTGCTAAGCGGAGGGTGGTGTCGAGCGCGATGTCTCCGCGCCAGGAGGCAGGAGCGAGAGGAACTTGAGCGATGTCGGTTGATGACGTGGAGCCTGCGTTGCTGAATGAGATAACTTAGGATGCACCCTCGCTGCCAACCTGGCTTGCAGACCACCCATATCACGTAGGTAGAGGCGGTGTTCGTGATCTGGTCAGTGCTGGTTGGTAGTAACCTTCCTACGTTGTTTTCGTGTTATCTTGTAGCGGTCTGTAGTTCGACCAGTTTGTTTTTCGATACCGCCGCTGCGGCAAACCTCGTTCGGCCCCGCCAATGACAGTGCACCACAATTCACGGCAATCCGACTCATCGAATTGTGGCCACTGCCTTGTTCCTTGATTTCCTTGTCTACGTACCCAAACAGATTCCCAGCTTTCAATTGAAGGTGGCCTTCTCGGTCTTTTTTTGATTCCGGGTTTGCGACTCCCTTTTGGTATCCGAACGGCAAGCAATCACTCGTCGGCCTTCGTCAGGCTTCATGATGGCCATTGTGCGTCGTCTCAGAACGTATGGATACATCGACATAAACGCGGCGAAGTGCAACTAATTATCCCGCTTCCCCGCTTAGTCTTGAGGAAACGGCGAAACCGGAGAGACAATGATGTCGTGAGAAGCACCGCAACACCGCAAGATGGCAGAAACTGACGCATCACCCTTGAGTTCATGGGGGATGATTTCTGCACTAGTGAAATGCTCTTTTTTTCCAGTGGAAGGAGTATCCGGGCGAGTGCCGAGAAGTGGAATTGGCTTGCGCGAAGGCGACTTTCGCCGGTTCTATCCTCGGGGCCTCGAGGTCGCCAAGTCTACACAATACTGACTTCGCAAGTGAGTTGGACCTTTCTTTGAACCCAAACTTTGGCGGTTACTACAGTAGCATGAAAACAGGCGGCTAAATCCAAACGACTCAAGAAAGGAGTGCCATCGCCTGTGTTGCGCATCTAGTACAAGGCGCGGCATCGTCTTGCGTCACTTCAACTCACTTGACTCGGACGCATGTATCACTCGAGGCGTCCAGCCCGGAGGCCATGCCACGCGAGCACCCCTTGGCCCTACTATTTCATGTAAAGAGCGTCCTAGGTTAGTCGCATTGCACCCTGCCTTGGTCCCCAAAGCATCACTGTGAGCCAGCTCCCCTTCCCATCACGAATCCGACTGGTTACCATTTCATGCCGAATACAGGGAACCGCATTGAAACGTTTGGTCATGGCCGATCAATGCACTGGCATCAATTCAAACCCTGATATAGCAGGGATAGGGGTCAGCTTAGGTGCTTCATTGTTGACTCTATACGTTCGTTGACCTCCTCCCTAGACCCGCATCAATTTCTACGTGACGATACTCATTACTGCCTTGACACCACAGAATGAATATACGACAGAACTGCTGGATGGAGTATACCAAAGTGCCATTCTTTATGGTTTCAGCCTCGTCATGACCGCTGTTATCCAAACTATGCAGAGGCAATTGGACCTGTATCATGCGATATTCGTGATGCAAATCATATTTTCACTCGATTTCGTCTATGCACATGGTACGGTTGGTCTCCTATTTGACTACCGTTCTCAAGACGCTAACGGGATTGGGGCGCGTAGGCCAACGGCGATTCATCCGGTCCGAGTCAGACGAGCCCTCGGAGCGCGATTTGCGCGTCCGCATGAAGCTCTTCATTGGGATTCAGGCGTTCTCCACCGCGATGTTCACTGTCTGGCTACTATATGTATGGATCAAAGACAGCGACTTTGGGTCGCAGCCAGAATGCAATCACCTCGTCAAATACGTCTTATTATTTGCCGACATCAGGGCGACCGTGACCTGGCTCCGGGTCCTGTTCATCATGTATCTCATCGTGAACGCCTGCACATTGTTGTTCAGGTTTGGCGTCATCATCTCTGTTTTCACTCAGCGGAGTCTGCGCAAGGATATCCATCATATCCAAGACAAAGTACGAGACGTCGTAGCCGGCGCTGGCGCAGACCGGGCAGACCCAGAAGAAGAGCAAGGAAGCGTCAGTGGAGGGACGACAGGTGAGAGTAAAGTGCTAGCACATATGGCCCTTTCCTTGGTGTAAGTCTCTCAAATCAAGTCTTTCTTTTGTGACCATCCTTATACAAAATTATTTATCAGATCGGCGGTATATGGTGTCGCGACACTTGAGTTGATTGTGGGTAGCGTTCCCTTTGTCAAAGCAAGTATGCTTAGGTGGACTCCAGGTCGCGCGTAATCGTCCAAACATCCAGCCTGGCGAAGACGCGATGGGTTTTGGACAAATCATTGCTCTGGTCCTGATTTTCGGGAATGTCATTGACGTGGTGATGGTTTTTCGTGAGAGGCGCAGGAGAAAGGACGAGGGACATTCATTTTCACGGATCCGAGAGCCATAAATTGATGTCAACTGGTACTACGTCTGGCTTCGGCGTCTGATCCATGTGTCCTTCAGTTGGTACTCGTCCCCATTTTCGGGTTCTGTGAATGACATCCAGGCCTGAGAGAACGTTGCACTTATCTGAATTCCCGCCTTTTGAGACCTTCACGAATTTGCGATATAAGGGATGTGACAATCTAAGACTCACGTGGGACCTGCTCTCCGGAAAAATGACGAAGCACTCTCTCCTTGAGCTGGATCCCTTGATCGAGAAGGTCAGGTCGTGGTTCCTGGGTAATGGGGAACCTGACCTTGTAAGCTTATTGACTACAGTATCGACTTTGACTCGTTGACTCGGCCCGGCCAGAGCTGGACGATCGAATACGATCTGAGATGCCTCCGTCGTTCACACGGGATATTTATAGACATCTTGCAGGGATTCAGTGAAGCTCGACGTTCAACGTTCAACCGTGACATTCAACGCTCAAATGGTGTGCACAGATATCGAATGACCCGCCGCGTACAATTCCGTCAGGCCGCAACAAGACGGCGAAAAGGCTACATATAGCAAGGAACCTTCTTGCAAGTTGCAAGCGTGTTCATTTGGTCGCAATACAACAGCTACACCCTCACCCTTATTATTGCTGTACCGTACACATACACAGTGTCGGGGCGAGGGAACGAACAGCCGCTCGGCATGTCCAAGATGGCTGTGGCGGCTAAATCCTGTCTGCCTTCGGCGTTCGCGAGGAACGCATTGCCTTGCGCCACTGACCGCCACTTGACGCAAGGTTTACTCAGGTGCCAAGCTCAAGTCCAGAGGATAGGCTATGCTAGTTTCCTGGTCATACTATTTTATGTCAAGAGGGGGTCCTAGGGTGCTGTGGTCGCGTTGCACACCTTGTCTTGGTCTCTGAAGCATTATTGTGAGCAAGTTTCCCTTCCTGTCGTGAATACGGCTGACTGCCTGTTTCTGACGAATACAGGGAACCACCCTGACACATAACAAATAGAACATTCGGCCATGGCCGGTCAATGCATTAATTCAAACCCTGATATAGCAGGAATAGGGGTCAGCATACGTGCTCTCACCGTCCCGGTCGCCGTCGGCTCTACACGATCTAAATGGCTGACCTCTTTTCCAGACCCGCATCAACTTCTACATGACGATACTCGTTACTGCCTTGACGCCAGAGAATGAACACACGACCGAACTACTGGATGGGCTATACAAGAATGCCATTCTTTATGGTTTCAGTCTCGTCATGACTGCCGTCATCCAGACCATACAGAAGCAGCTGGACCTATATCACGCGATATTCGTGATGCAAATCATATTCTCCCTCGATTTCGTCTATGCATACGGTATGGCTGGTGTCTTATTCGGACGTCATTCTCGGAACGCTGATGGGGTTGGGGACACAGGCCAGAGGAGGTTCATCCGTTCTTCGGAGCGAGACTTCCGCATGAAAGTCTTCATCTCGGTTCAGACATTCTCCACTGTGATATTCACCGTCTGGTTGTTGTATGTATGGATCAAAGACAGCAACTTTGGATCGAAGCCACAGTGCAATCACCTCGTCAAATATGTTCTACTATTTGCCAACGTCAGGGTGACCGTGACCTGGCTACGCGTCCTGTTCATCATCTACCTCGTTATCAACGCCTGGACACTGCTGTTCAGATTCGGTGTCATCCTCTCCGTCGTCATTGAGAATCTGCGCAAATATATCAAAGATAAAGTACGAAACGTCGTAGTACTCCCTGGCGCAGAACAGGAAGAACGAGAAGAACAAGAGAGCGTCCGTGCTGAAACAACCACGGAGAGAAGGGTGCGTAAATATGTGCGCCTCTCTGTGTTGTAAGTTTCCAGGACCCATACCCTGTTTCGCGATATTTATTCAAACCTTTCTTTTGTCAGTCCGGCCGTGTATGGTGTCGCGACACTCGAGTTGATCGTGCGTAGCGTTCATATTGTCGAGGAAAGCATGCTCACGGAGATTTCAGGTCCGCCGCAATCGTCCGAACATCCAGCCTGGTGAAAGCGCATGGGGCTTTGGACAGATCATTTCTCTGGTCTTGATTTTTGGGAGTCTCATTGACATAGTGGTGACTATTCGTGAGCGGCGCATGAGGGAGTCGGGGACCGAGGGTTCTCCTTCTCAAGATACCCAGTCGGCCCAGGGTGTGTAATACTACTGGAATATCTCAACATCTCCAGGGCGTAGGCACCCAATAGTGTAATATCCGGATCGACTTGGCACATAACTAGACCCCTGGCACCTATATCTACTCTGCAGTCCACGGTCACTGGGTCATGCGCAACTGGGCGAGGGCTTCTCTATCTCACTACGTCGTCTCTCACTGAGTCATATCTTTGTTGGTTATTACCTTATTGTGTTCCTCCCTCAGCTTATCACGGTCTTCCCTGACCAAAAGCGAATAAAAGTTTGTTTTGAGTGGAATGCCCAGCTGCGGTTGGCCGTTCTCCTGAACCTTTGTCTCACTGTAAGCATACCGTACTGCCATCTCCATCACGTAAACTGGTAAACTGATTATATAGCGAAAAAAATTGCAGCTTTCACAGCCGAGTGATGAAATCCCGGACACAGTGACCCGGGTCCTGCTCACTGCTGGTGGTATGGGCATGTGAGGACCTGAAACGAGCGAGTCAGGAAGAGGTATTGATGGTGCAGTTGAGGGCCTTGGGACATTTGTCAGGCGCAGCGGGGCGAGTTTGCCGGCGGCGAGAAATGGGCAATTGAGATCTGGCAGTTGTACTTATTGCAGTGTACTCGACTCGTCTGTCTTTAGAGGACGACCACACTTTTGATTTTATCCTTATTTTTCTCATCGTTACTCTACGCCCTCTAATCCTCATCTCGTCTCATCCCCCCGGGTTCACAGATGCCCGCTGTCGCCATTTCACCAGCTTCGCCCCCAACACCCTCCAGTTAGCACCTCTGTCCTCGCTCTTGCCTCCCTTCTTGCATTCTTTGCTCATCGTCCCACATAGCCTCGCATAACAGACCCGCGAATACCCTGGATAGCATGTCCGTTGCGGACATAAAAGAACAAGCAAAACAGCAAGCGCAACGCGCAAGTCGATCCGTGTCTGCGCTTTCTCTCATTCACTCCGCTAAGGGTCAGGTCTCACTTGCCCAATCCCGCGAAGGCGCCGGAGACCTCAAGGGTGCTCTCAGCGCGTTCACAAAGGCCGCAAGTCTCACCCGGGTTTTCATTGATAGCGCAGAGTTCAAGGCGGAAAATGTTCAAGGAAAACGAGGTGTGCTTTGGAAGGAATTTACCGACTTCCAGCAGGTGAGTGGCACATTGTATTCACACCCTCCACCATCATCTTTATACTCTTCAGCGAGAGGGCAGCGACCTTACGCAGCGGGCACTCATCATAGAAGATAAATTGGTTCAAGTCGAAAGATCCGCTGCCTCACTGTGAGTTTACTTTCCGTCTCTAACCAAGTATATCTTCATTATATTCGCTTGCCAGGGTCAACGGTCACCGGCCACCACCATCAGAGAATGGGAACGGGGTCCAAAAACTGTCAGGAGGTAGCATTGCAGACCGAATGCGATCATTGCAGGACGCGGGCTTGGCGGTGAGCACGGGCAAACGCGCCTCTAGGGAACTCCCCTCCACCCCGGCCGTACCGCTTTCGCCAACATCGACCTCCTCGGATGGCACGCGAACAATTAGAAACTCTCTGCAACTACCTCTGTTATCGCCCCCCATCAGCCACAGCGTGTCTGCATCATCCAAGATATCGAACCCGACCCTCCCGCCCCATTCCTTTGTGTCCCCTTCCGCTCTTGGCCCCCCATCACCAACGTCCTCGGCCTCTTCATCGCCGCGCACATCTTTCCTTACCCCCGTAGAGTTTGCTCAAACGTTCCCATCCATCGATGAACTCGAGGAGATCGATAACCGACGAGCCGTTCCCGATACCGATGCCCACCCAGACAACTTGAATGGCCAAGCCTCGGAGCGGCCCGTCAGTTCCCATCAGGCGGATGACAGCTCTCCCAGTCCTGGCGCCAAGTCCTTCCCCGTCCTCCCCGTCGACCTCGGTCCGCGTCCATCGAGCACACCCATCACCCCCGTCGTTAACCATTTCGCGAGTCGGCCCGCGTCCCCCGCCAAGCGGCCACTCGGCATTCGCAGTTCCGGCTCGCCTCGTGTTCCACCTACCGAGCTTCAGGTTAAGAGCCTGGCGGAACCGCGCGAACTGTACGATTACATGTACAGGAATGAGCTCAAGGTGCTTATGCTGGACGTGCGGACGCGCGAGAAGTTCGATTATGAACACATTCGGGGTGATGCCGTTGTATGTATCGAGCCGTTCGTGCTCCTCCGTGAAAGGTGAGTCCCTGGTCCTTTTGCGCCATTCTCCATTTCCAGAGCGTTTATGTACGATGCGCACGTCCATAGCGTATCCGGCGAGTCCATCGAAGACTCGCTCACCATCGCGCCACGTGATGAGTCGGTGTTGTTTCGCAACCGCGACAAGTTTGACCTCATAGTCATCTACGACGATGCCTCCGAGACGCCTGGACCGCCAGATGCGCCTATTTCCAATCTTATCCGCGCGATATACGTGAACGCATTCCGTAAGATCCTCAAACGCGTGCCTGTGCTACTCATTGGCGGCATACAAGCATGGAAGCGCGAATTTGGAGTCCAAGAGGTCCGAGGCCTCGGAGTTGAAGAGGTTCCCGTACCGTTGTCTGTACCCTTGGCACAGCCTTCTACGGAATTCATCGTACCACCGTCGCCGCCAGCGCCCCAGCTTCCCCAGTTGTCTCGTACCTCGCCGCCAGGTATCCCCACATTAAGTCCTAAGCCGGATCAACCTATCAGGGCTCTCCCACCAGTACCGCGTAGTCCATTACCGAATCGGACGAGGGCAGGGACAGAGTCGGTGGCTGAGGCTCGCCTACCACCTACGTCGGACAATAACCCACGACGCTCTTTTGATCAGGGTTCCGCCTCTCCACGGTACGGTTCTCCTGAGAGCTCTTCTCCGTGCAGGTACACTGACAGCATTCTTCGCCTCTATAGCTACGCTGAAACTGGTGACATTCCCTCGGAACCTGTCCGCCGTCTCCAACGCAAGCCTACCATGACCCGCCCACCTTCTGTTTCGTCACTCAATTCCTTTCCTCGTACTTTGTCTGAAGGAGTACGTCTGCTCTTCCCCATTTGCGTATATCTCCGTATCGTCCTGCTCACGAACCACACGACTCCAGCTCTCCTCTCCCACGATACCACAAACGATGGCCAATGGTCACATACAATACCCCCAGATCGCGCGCACGGTGGTTTCCCATAACACCGGTTCCTCTCCCTTCAACAGCTCTGCGGGAAACTATGGCATTGTCTCGCCCCCTCAAGCGTCCCTTCATCCTGTGGTCTCACGCCGGCGTTCAGAGTACCATGACCAGTCGCAGGAAGCGCTTGCACTCACGGGCGCGGGTTTCGCCGCGCGTGCGCCCATCGACTACCCTGACCTCTCAGCGCAGCACATTCTTCGCCCCCCTCCAGTTGCGGCGTCCCCGAAAGAGCGCACGCGGACGCATGCGCATACGTTCTCTGTTCCTGTAACGGGTCCGACACCGCCAACGATCCAGTCAGAATACCCGGTGTCGTACTGGGCGGACGTGCAGATTGGTACAATGGGTCTGAAGAATATGGGCAATACGTGCTATATGAACTCGACCATTCAGTGCTTGAGCGCCACGGTGCCTTTCGCGCGATTCTTCACGGGTGAGGCTTCGCCTTCTTTACTAGCTTTTGGTATGGATAGGGCACGAGTGCTCACGTCTTGTCTTATCCCAGATGGTCGGTGGAAGAGCGCTGTCAATATGGTGAACCCGTTGGGGACAAGGGGCAACATTGTGCGCGCGTTTTCGAGCATCTTGCACACTCTGTGGCATGGGGAAATGCCATATATCACGCCCTTCGAATTTCGCGTATGTACAGCCCCCCGTTTGTCCTTGCAAGTTTCAAGGACAGATCTATTGACATTTGGTATACTAGCGTTCCGTCTGCCAGCATGCCCCGCAATTCGGTGGTTCGGAGCAGCACGATTCGCAGGAGTTTCTGAGCTTCTTGCTGGATGGACTACATGAGGACTTGAACCGTATCCTCAGTAAGCCGAGTAGTGGGGTGACGGCCGCACGGGAAGATGAGCTCGAGAAGCTTCCGCAGCAAATCGCGAGCGAGCAGGAGTGGAAGATCTATCGCATGCGGAACGATAGCCTCGTCGTAGACTTTTTCCAAGGACAGTTCAGGAACCGGCTAGAGTGCCTGACTTGTCGTAAGGTCGGTCGCGTCGAACTCATTTATCGGTGATGCGGCTGACGAAGGTTTTTACTTTTGGCATTACAGACGTCGACGACGTACAATACCTTCATGTATTTGTCCTTGCCGATACCGTCAACCAAGAGCAGCAAGGTGGACATACAACAATGTCTCGATGCATTTGTCAAGACGGAAGTCATGGAAAAGGCAGATGCGTGGTACGTCGTTTTATGCGGCTTTCTTTTGTGCACCTTGTTAAGGACTATCTATGTCAAAACCTCACACGCCGACCTAACCAGGAACTGCCCGCAGTGCAAAACGCTTCGCAAGGCGACGAAGACGCTCTCCCTTTCTCGACTCCCCCCCGTGCTGCTCATCCACCTCAAGCGATTCTCGTTCAAGGGTCCGTTCACAGACAAGATCGAGAAGCACATCGATTTCCCGCTCAAGGGCTTAGACTTGACCAACTACATGCCCCCGCCGCTCCCACCCGGCGTCGACCGCGCCGGCACGCAGATGTACCCACCCGACGATCCTCGAATGCAGATACCCCCGTACCGTTACGACCTGTACGCGGTGACGAACCATTTCGGCAGCCTGAGCAGTGGACACTGTACGTGGTTTTCCGTTTTCCGTTTCATATTGACTGACGATGGCGGTGCTCATTCATCACGTGATTTCGCGCTTTGGTAGATACCGCTTTTTTTGCATCT
>Ga0307509_10006498_pt1 | contig 15697 bp, 17 predicted proteins | sample 10_EM_MG_FD_202245 | JGI IMG/M metagenome (GOLD analysis project Ga0307509, IMG submission 202245) | Populus trichocarpa ectomycorrhiza microbial communities from riparian zone in the Pacific Northwest, United States - 10_EM | ecosystem: Host-associated > Plants > Roots > Unclassified | place...
CCAAACCGGCAGGCCGCGGGTCATCGCTGGCACTACCGGCGCTTTTTCCGGTCACTGCTGGCACTGCCGGCACTTTTTTTTGGTCATCGGCAGACCTGCCAATGATACCGGCAGGTCATCGGTCATCAGCAGACCTGCCGGCGCTTGTCATCACTTCCGGCAATTGCCGTTGCCGGAGTGGTCGCGCGCGTACAGTATCTCTTGATGACTGCCGGCGGCGTCTAAAAAACGTCACGATCTCCGGGAGCCGCAAGTATCCCAATCCCGCAATCACCACCGTGGCAATAGCACACATGATGGTAACCGTGGGTACTGGAGGGGCTGGAGAAGTGAGGGATGGCAAGATTGTCGTTGGGCCAGTTGGAGCGTCTGTAAGGACATTGGAAGGAGAGAACGGAAAGATCCAGGAGAGGGAGCCGCCGGAGAAGAAAAGTAGGATGTAGGAGTGGGTGTGTCGAACATAATAGACCCTTCGGGATGTGAGAGGCAGACGGTGGGAAGCGGGCCTTGCAGATGATAGGAGAGTGTGTCGCAGAGAACACCTTGAACCGGGTGGATGACGAGGGCTGAGGTGGTGGAGGCAGCAGGCGTTTGAAGAGGGGCTCGAACAAAGATGAGACTCAGGTATTCCAAGGGACCAGCGGATACCAGGAATGGCAACAAAGTGACCAAGGGTATTGAACTAGGTGTCGCCGGCGACAACAGGAACCTTGGGAGGCTAGTAGGGCAAGATTTGAACACAACGAAAGCCGGAGACTGGGGAACTGCGATTTGGTTTTGCACCGAGTTCTATTATAACACAGGGATTTGTCTATTTTCTCACGCTCCGACTGGTCGTGACAAGGCAGTAGCTCTCCCTATCTTCTACGCCTCCAGACCACGTCAAGTCCCTGACGGTCATAATGTAAGATACAACCAATTGACCGCAATGGGTGACTCATTCACACCAATGCATGCACCTCACGAAGTCTTCGGGAAGCAGAGCTGTGGCAGCGGGTACGAGCATGAGGGGCGATAGATCAGCGGGTCAATCAAATACAACGAGAGGGCGACCAACACCAGCACAACCCGCCAGTCGCCTTCGGATTGACGGAACACTCGCCAGAACAAGGTATGACAGCAATGGGGTTCTTCAACTGGATAGCGACGATAGAGATGATAATGAATTGCGTCAAAAGCTTAATGCGTCCGATACCGCGACCTGAGCAGAGCTCGTCGTGGACGTCGACGAGATAGTGAGCGGTGCATTGTACATTAACGGTAGTCTAATCACGTTCCCAGCCTGCAACAAACATCAGTGACCTCGCCGAGATGAAGGAGGGGGAAAAAAGCACTTACGAGTTCCTGGAATCGACCACCTTCTCCCAAAGCTCTCTACAATCCACTTCCGCACCCAACCTCGAAGCCAACAAGAAAACACCGCTCAACTTCCTGTTCAGACTATACGTCTCCATCGGGGGTGGTGTTAACCTGTTCGCCAGCATGACCGGAATCAAGCCCCTGATCTCAGACGTGACGGCCGCCCACTCCGTCCCCGGCCCAAACGAGAAGGGTTGTTTCGTCGTAGGACGGAACGGAACGCCAAGAGATGACGTGGACTTGACGTGCGCGTCGAGCATGACCTAGTAGTCCCCCATGCGTCAGCCCAGGGAAAGGGGATGGTCACACCCGGCATACCTCATTTTCCTGACCGGTGATATACCCGAGCCTCAAGCTCCAATCAATACACGCTTGACGATCTCCGGAAACGGCTGCACCGAGCAACCCAAACCAATTATCGATGAACTCATTGGAATATTCACGACTCGCCCCAAAATCGACAAGTTCGACCTGACGCGTGTGGGAATTCCACAAGAAGTTTGTCCAGTTCGGATCGGTCTGCATCGTTCGGAAGACGAAAAGCTCGTTCAAGCAGAGGTCGATAATTCGGGCCGCGATCTATCCAATTCCAGTATGAGTCGATTCACATCTAGGCCAAAGAAGGGGATGCTTACATCGTTTCGGTCTCGTTGCGTCAACTCATGGACGGCAGCGGCCCCGACGCTTTGCCCATTCACGCGTTCCATGACCAATACGGACTTTGTGCTCCCCTCCCACACCCAAGGGACCTTGAACCTCTCATCGCCCCCCAAGAAATCCGACGACCCGAACTTTCTGAGGAACGAAGCTTCTCGCTCGTAATCGCACTCGTCGTGTAATTCCGACTTCATGACTTGGATGGTCTTGTCAAGGAACAAGCCCTTTGGCAGCAAGCTTCCAGCGGTCAAGAGCATCTTGACATATCCAAGGTCGTTCTCGATGGAGTCCACGATGTTCGGGAATTGGACTTTCACCGCGACTGGTTCTGGTTTACCCGTAGGCGAAACCCTAGCGGACAACACACCGCTGTGGACCTGACCGATGGAGGCTGCGGCGAACGGGATGCGATCAAAGGATTCGAAATTATCCAGCCACGAAGGACCAAACGCGGCTTTCATAACTTGCTGATTCTTCAATAAGTCACGACTTTGAATACAAAAGTTCGAAATCATACCTCCATCTGCCAATCTGGCATATAATGCGCACTGTCCTGCATTCTTCGGAAGATAGCTTCAACCTCAGGTGGTAAAAGATGTGCGTCTAAAATCGTCTAGCGATAAGTACTTTACCAAAAGAGACCCCCCCGAAAGTACCTTGTATGCTCAGAAACTGCCCAAGTTTGAGAGCAGCACCCCTCATCCTCGTCAACTTGGTCACCAACCGCTTGACGTTCGATTCGGTCAGCATCAACGAACCGCTATTTTGCGAGGATTCTTCACTCGACACAGATCTACGAACGATTTCCGAGGCTGCCCCATATCCGAGTGAGGCCGCCAGACCTGTGAAAAGATCAGTTCTGTGGCGAAAGGGTTAAATACGGAAGGGATTTACCACCGTAGTGGAATAATCGACCGATCCTGGAAGAAGGGATTTTGGATGACGTCAGTTGCCTGACCTCGGAGGGCGGTGTCGATCGGGGACCATCCATTGATGCTGGCGAGACCTGAGGGCCGGGCAGGGAACTTGGGGAGTCATCGACGGTAGAATCCACTGCTGAAGGAATGTCTAACAGGGTTTCCTGCGTAGCATTGAACTGTGAGGGTGGTTCGGGTTCCCATGGTTCGGCGATGTGCAGGTCGATGCGAAGTATCGGAGGAGTTTGGGGAGACGGGGGAGTACGTGCGAACTCGGACAGAGGTCCAGGTGATCCCTGAACGGTGTGCTCCAGGGTTGAAGGTGTACCTACAGACCTCGATGAGTTCCGCAAGATGGCGTGCCCAACGTACATACGCACCTATGGACGCGCCTCCCGTCCCATCCAACGCGTTCGAAGGCATTTTCACCCCCAAATCCACACCCACAGGGGGATCCAACCCTCCTCTTCCCGCCCCATCCAGGTTTACAGGTTTTGCCGTCCTCCGTTTCAAGTTCCTCGGGACAGCCGCAGCCGCAGCCGCGGTACGAGGGTAAACCTGGGAGGCACGTATCACGGCGGCATTTGAGAGGACATCGACTATCGAGTGCGCGACGCAGAACCAGTTGAATATCGGCCCTGGCATGCAGAGGTCGAGCACCTGGGATCGTGGTGGTCGAAGCCGAAGTCTGGATTCAATACCCAAAAGTTCAGCCGCCGGTGGTTCAAAGGATTCGGTTGTTGTCCGATCGCTCGAATTCACTTCCCCTCCGGTCGCGAGGAGCAACGATAGAACTCTCCCCCCTCTCTCTCTCGTCGCTCATCTACTGGGACCCATGGCCGAACCGCAGTTGCGCAGATACCTTGTTCAGAGGTGGGCCGAGTATTGTTGTGCACGCAGGCTGCCGTGGCTGATGCTCACCAGTTCAGATGTGATATCAGACATGCGAGTCAATGTCAGGGAGGAGGGGGACGACAAGGTTGTGTGGTATAAGGTAGTGGAGGGAGCAAAGGCCCTGGCATCAGACTCACACCACTCCTAGGAACGGTTCCTATCCGACGACGAAATCGTCGACCATGTAATCGTGAGCGACCCACCACCCCCCGTCACCTCCCAACCTAACCACCGGGCGAACCATAGGACAACGCCTCCTCCCAAATCTGTTGGACAATCCACAAACCCAAACGAGGGTGGTACATCCGAATCAGGGGCCCTTCGTTCCCTCCAGGAGTTTGCATACCCCTCACACCAGTTCCAAGGACATCGCCATACCACACCACCGCCGGGCTGGTCTTCAACTGTCGCACGGATGCACCCGAGAAACCCCCTTCCGTCGCTGGGTCGACGAAATCGTCCATGGAATCAGACACAACCCTGACGGACCAAGTTTCGTCGCCTTCCGTCCATTCCTACCCGCCAACGCCGACAGCAAGTTCTTCCGCCCCGTCATCCCCCAGGTTGCCCCCCTCCAACAAGTTGGACGGAATTGAGCGTATCGGCCGGAAGCGTCATACACGGATTTCCCCGTTCCTTTTGGCCCCCCATTCTCTCACACATGTCCCACAACCCAACCAGCAGCCAAGTTTCTTCGGTCGTGTGTTATCCACGTTCAGGAACCATGCCCCCTCGCATTCCTTATCGTTCACACTTTCGCCGACGTTGACAAACCCTCCCCAACCACCTCCAACTCCAACTCCGCTTTTGACCTTCCACGACAGGACACCAGTGCTCACCGTCAGGTCCGTTACTGGGTTACTCGAACTCGACGAAAGAGCCGAGTGTGATCTTGGTGTAGCTCCGAGCTTCTGGATTGCGATTGCTCTGACTTACTTGGATTTCTTGGAGGATCGGGAGGTGCGTTCAGCGTGCTTGAGTTCGTCACTGTGGCACTCATGGACCCCCAGAGTTATTTGGCGGCTGCATCGGATTGAGCCACACTAGGCTCTTTTTCCATGTTGGTAGGGTATGCGCATCGTAATGAACCGTTGGTGATATTTATCCAATACCCAAATTGTAGTCTACGAGCACATCTATGGAGTGAGCCCTTCAAAGGTCCTTCTTGGTCTCCCGGTTCGAGTAGATCATGTCGGTGAACGGCCTGTGGAAGGATTATTGGCTATGCCAACGCACAACACCAAGAAAATAAAGACGCACCCTTCGAACCGTAGCGCGATCACGTACGCGAAGTACACGTACAGGGATATCAGGAGCCCAGCGGGGCTCTCATACCACAACGAAGCTCCGACGAAAGACATGGCGCTTCCCACATACATCGGGTCCGTGAGGACGTTGAACGGGAATCCTTCTACGCGGTGGTCCATGAGGATACCGAAATAATCGCCAAGGAACGTCCCGGTGATTCCAAGTTGCCAGGTTGAGGTGACGACGAATATTTGGCCAAGTCCGACGAGGATGGCGGGGACGATGACGTTTAGAGGTTCAGGGAGGATCTGGACGTGTGGTTGTTCCGCGATGGCTTTTTGGAATCTAGTGAGAAGTGTGTTAGTGAATGTGAACTCGAGGGGATGAGAATCTCGTACAAGCTGTCTCGAAGCATCCCGCCGAGGAAGATTGAGGCAGCGAGGAAATAACACCCATATTTCGCGTTCCCACCGAAAATATTTGTGATCGTCTTGTTTCTATACTCTGAAATGGAGGTAAACCAGGAGTCAGCGAAACGCAGCGGTGGTCATCAGGATCATCATCATCCACATCAAAGGGGAGAGAGGTCAATCATCGAACGGAGATCACGGTGGAAATATCAGAGCCTTCTCTCCCCCAAGTCCATGAAACGTGGGTCGGAACGAACGCTCACCATTGCGCGCCACGATGTTCCATGCGGTCGGGTTGAAAGCAATCGAGGCTAGCGAATAGTGCAAGGAGGGTTTCGAGAGGTCTATGTGTTTCAACAAAGCAGCCATGGCCATCGTCTACAGTCTAGGGTCACCACGTAGAAGGAAGAGAAGGGATTGCTGACGTGGCGGCGGGAAATGTCAGTTTTCTCGTGCCCCCCTCGTGTAGGATGACGGGAATACCCCGGGTAAAACAGGCGACGGAACGGGTCAATCCAATCGGTGCCTTCAGCTTCCCACGGCTGCTCGCACGTTCATGTCATCCTCACATCGGGCGGAAGCGATTTCTGTATATCATGGTGGGATTGGAACATACACAGAAATTACACGCATATATCCTATACCAAACCACGAAGAATTGGTAAGGCACATCGATAGCTTCGGTCTCTGCTCTTTGTATGTCTCCCTGGTGGCAGTTCTCGCCATGGTAGTCATCTTGAACACCTTTGTACGTCCGCGAATCCTCTTCAAAACCGTATAGCGTGCTGCGTGATGCCAACGATCGCGTCCGCGTTCCGCGATCGCCAAGTCCGACGGTTCCCCAGATCAAGTACCGGTTCAAAAAGGTGGAGGTGTTTGAATGACGGGAGGAATTCCAGAGGTCCGATGGCATCGAAAGGCTACGGATTGAGGTCAACGCGTGAATGAACATCGGAAATGTTAGATGTCCCACCTGTTCGACTCCCGAGATTCCGAGTATCCATGCACTCTCGATAATAGGTTGGTGGAAAGCACAGAAGGGAACACCCGTAATCGATTGCTTTGCGTGGGCAATGGACCCAACATATCGAATGGTGCGTCAGGACGTGTGTAGACCGGAAGGCGCCCTTAACCGTCGTAGGACTGTGATCCGACGTGGTGACCTCCGGGGTTTGAAGGTTCGGGAGTAGGGCTAAACATCGGGCGATTGGGTAAACGGTCTGGCGGTAGATGGATTAACATCGTGCTTAGGTGAGTGTGGGTTCAGCGAACAAATTGAGAGCTGAGAAGAGTTCGGCGCTTACCGTACGTGTGCTGCCAGAGGAAGGGAAGCAACCAGCAGTTTCATCTGTCACAACGACGACATTCCCGGTTTTCACCATCGGACTCGGACCCAGTTTAGACACCCAACGGTTGGACGTGTTCCAGCAGCCAGGGGAGGAACTTGTCCCTATCACGACATTCCGCGTCAAGGTGGCAGTGTCGCGGGACACAACCCTGTGGTAGGCGTCATGTCCGCTCCTCCTCCCATAGCTGATCAATGCGGTAGTACAGTTCATGCAGTTTGAACGCGGCGAAATGCGATGAAATCTCGGCAAGTATGTATCTCGTCGGGGAGGCAACACGCTCGCCCGAGAAATCAACCGATCAGCCGACCTCTCTAGGCTGGCCTGGTGGAGACCCTCGTTTCGTAGTTGCGAGCTGGCCGTCGAACCGAGGGTCTGCGGAGGAGTTTAGCGAGGGAGGTCGTGCCTTTGGCGATCTCTCTGAGGGAGATTTGTCGTGATGATCACGGGAGTTGGTGCAAAGCCGGGACGGAACGTAACCGGTTCACTCCGGCGCCTGACCACCGATCGCCGTTTGCACATGAAAATGAACTTGGAAACCCAACTTTTCCGCATCCACCCTCCGCCTTGCCATGACAAGTCTGACAAGGTCCCTTCGTTTCGTTGTGCGTGCAATACCGGGTATCATCCTTCTCCATCTCGCTTGTGTTCTCTAACCTCGGCCTCCCAGACCATGGCAACCAACACACCCAGGACATTCAAGACATCCGCACCCACTAGGCCCTCCGAATTGCCCCCAGGATATGCTGTGGACCCCGCAGCACCAGCCATGTTACGTTTCGAAGCATCCTTACCTCGACTTCCTGTCCCGACCCTCAGTTCGACCGGCGCGAAGTACCTAGAAACCGTGCGACCCCACCTAACACCCGCGGAATTCGATCGTACGCAGAACGTCGTCAAGTCTTTCGTTCAATCGGACATAGGGAAGAAGTTGCAAGAAAGGTTACAAGCCCGGGCTGCCGATCCCAACGTCAAGAACTGGTTGGCGGAGTGGTGGAATGGCGTGGCTTATATGGCTTACCGTGACCCCGTTGTGGTCTACGTGAGCTATTTCTACGTTCATGTGGACGACTTGTGGAGAAAGGACCAGGTGAAGAGGGCAGCTAGCTTGGTCAAGGCTTTCCTGCCATTCCGGGCGATGGTTGAGTCGTGCGTACACCATGTTCTGTTCCACCCGCTTCCTCAGTTGACACACCCTCCAGGGGATCCCTAGAACCGGACAACATCAGAGGTGCACCCCTTGCCATGTCCTCCTACAAGTGGCTGTGAGTCCACATCATCCAACAGCCTTCGATAACCTTGATCCTCAGCATTTGAACAGGTTTCATTCCTCTCGTTACCCCACCAAACCAGCGGATACCGCGCGCAAGTTCGACGCAGCCAAGAACAACCATATCGTTTTCGTTCGAAAGAACAAGTTTTTTGATGTTCCTCTCACATATAATGGTGTCGAACTCAGCGAAGCCGAGCTACAAGTGTGCGCATTCATCAACCTTCCCCATGGTATCCATTTTCTCATTCTACAACCTCTAGTCAAATCGAGAAAGTTATCCAGCTGGCTGGGGACAACCCCGGTACCCCGATCGGCGCTCTCACCAGTCAAAACCGGGATATTTGGACCGAGGTAAAATCTTGGAAGGCTATATCCACGGAATATATTCTGACCCCACCCCTGATAGGCTCGTAAAGATCTGATGGGTGCATCCGAGCAGAACGGTGTTTCGCTCGAGCGGATCGAGTCCGCCATGATCCTCGTCTGTCTTGATGACACGAAACCGGTTACCCGCCAAGAGGCTTCTTGGGCTTGCTGGGTCGGCGATGGCAAGAATAGGTTCTACGATAAACACCAGTGTATGGGGTTCTTTTTTCGCTTCATTGCGGTGACTGACCTCATTTGGTAGTGATTGTCTTCGAAAATGGCAAGTCGGGCTTCCTGGGCGAACACTCTTGTATGGATGGAACCCCCACACTGCGGTTAAACGAGTTCGCCTTGGCAGCCCTGGCCGCTAGGAGGGTCAACCTTGGCCCACCTCGAACATCAGAAACCGGAAAGGGACTTCCTCCCCCGACGGAACTCAAGTTCGTCGTCAATGAGACTATCAGCAAACACGTCAAGGACGCCGAGATTGCCTTTGATAATCTCGTTGCTCAACACGACATGCAGGTGTGCGCAGTTTTACGCGTCCGATACTCAGATTCTCACCCCACGTCAGGTTCTACACTACGAGGGTTATGGAAAGGAGTACGTCAAGAAATTCAAGATGTCTCCTGACGCTTGGGTTCAGCTCGTGAAACAACTCGCCTTCCACAAGATGTTTGGAAGGCCAGGCGTTTGCTATGAGAGTGCCCAGACCAGGAAGTACCAACTCGGGAGGACTGAGGTCATCAGGAGCGCTAGTAACGAGACCAAGGCGTGGGCTGAGGCCATGTCAAACCCTCGTGAGACCGTGAGCGATATACAGCTCTTCGGGTGACATTGAATTCTCACACACTGTTTCAATAGGATGCGCACCGCGCCGCTCTGTTTAAGAGGGCCGTCACCCGGCATGTGCAGTACTCCGCCTGGGCTGCTGACGGTCAGGGTGTCGACCGTCACCTTTTTGGTCTCAAGAAAATGCTCGCCCCCGGCGAAGAAGTCCCAGAGATCTACACCGATAAAACCTTCGGCCAGACGAACCACTGGGAACTATCCACCTCTCAACTTTCGTCTAAGTTCTTAGACGGTTGGGGTTATGGCGAGGTCGTCCCTGACGGTTACGGTCTTTCGTATTCCATTGGTGACGATTACATTCGCTGGACTATTACGAGCTTGAAGCGTGGAACGAAGGAGTTGAGTCATTACCTCGCTGAAGCCGCTACTGAGACGAGGCAGATGATGGAGAAGGCTGCCGCTGTTGGGTCGAAGGAGGCTGCTAAACTATAGATAGAGTATCGAAGATATCTTAATCCGCACCGCCCAGTTTGTTCAGGACAACCATCACGTTTACTCACATCTTTTCGTACGATATAGAAGCTGTAGAGTTTATCACTTCGGGTCGAGTAGGGCTGGGGAAATTGAACTTGTCCTCCGAATTTTGTATTTTGTGCCGAGAATGCTGAGCGCCCTGTGGATGCCACTACTAGTACGTCGAGCTGGGCGGAGTGGCGGGTGGCTCGTTGTCTCATTCGGTCCCGAAGCTTGCATACCCTGTTTGTGAATCACGATATCCCAAGACCGCATGGCTCCTTCCTCGTGTCCGCCATTTATGTGGTTTTGCCTGGCTTAGCGCGATCTTATCGATATCGGCGACCGATGACGATGACCCTCTGCCAGAACTTGCATGCTTGCAGCGGATCGATCGACCGGCTGATTCTGAAACGCACCTTCCAAAGGTACCTTGAAGGTCAAAGGATCGTTTGCCACGATTTTCCTTTCATCCCACCCAGAAATATACCGCTTGGTTTTTTGGTCATTGTCCTATTTCGTGAGCTGCTTCCTATTCTGTCCATTCAGATCTCGGCCACTCGCGTGCCTCGCAGCTACAAAGAATGAAACCGATCCTTTGATTCTTGTCTAATCCTGGCCACCAAAACCAGTCTCTTTCGAGGTTTTGCTTTGTGTCGGGGTCGTCCATTCTTTTGATCGTGACTCGCCGGTTCATTACCCCTATCTGAGCTTTCAAACGATTCGCCTTTGGGCTGATCGAAGTGTGGCGGTCAAAGGACTACGGGTATAGATAAACCCCTTGCTGCCCATATATAAATCGTCTGAAATCTCCAAAACTGAAGTCACACTCACTACCCCGTTATCCTTTCACCGATGTCGCATTCTGGAGACCCACCGCCTCGGACCGTTCGTTCGGTCTCGTACTCATCGTATCCCTGAAACGCGTCGTACGCATTCCACTGGCGCGATTTACTGCGACTTGGGTACGTCCTCCCTCCCAAATTACCTCCTTCTGTCCCATAAAATTTACTGATGCTACCACGATATCACCCCACCAGCCCTGGAGTAGACATGACGTCTATTTTCCACTCCGTTCCTTATCGGGGCCCGCATGTACTCGACCAGCCCGCGGCCCAGACCATCTCACCCGAAGCCACATGCCCCAATCTGGCAACTGGGGATTCAACCTTTTCCCGGATGTGGGTAGTCTGCACCATGTAGGCAGCCCTTCTGTGCCGGTTAACGGCTTCTTCTCTTTGTACCCCTCAGAGAGAGGATGGCGTCTCTGAGTCACGTATTATCCCATCTTGTATTTGCCAGATTACCATGTATCCGTTTTCTAGTGTGACTTCGGTTATTTTGTAGTATTTGTTTTGATATGTAACCCTTACGAGCTTAGGAATGGTACGAACCGATCCCAGATGTGTGTGATTTCCCCAGATCCGTGTGAATGACAATCAAAGCGATTTGACATATCGGTTTACCCTCCCGGCGTAAATTCTCTCCCAGAACTCCCCCCGGGTGGACTAACCCTCCACCCTCGTGGATGGGCTGTCTCCGGTTTCTCAGAGCCTTCTCGATGTTGGGGTAGGAGCGATCCGCTGGCTATTCGGCCCGTCTCCGAACCAAAGTGCATATTCAATGGTTTCTGGGTAATGGATAGTGGTGTAATCCCTATTTTACTTTCAACAGCTATGAGTAGAAGAATGGAGAAGTCGATTGCCGTCAACGGCATCGACGATGGTCACGATCCCTTTCTCCCTAAATTTAGGCAGAAACATGGTAAAATCGCACTGATCAAAGTCACGTCGAATCTCCGTGAGTCGCAGTTCTGCCTCCAGGGTATGATGATACCCCGTCGGACGTAGTCGGTCCATTAGCTGGCACAATTGTTCGTCAAATAAAGCCCACTCCCGTGTAAAAAGAAAAAATTTGTGCATGTAGCTCGCCAGGAAAATGATTTTCCGGAGTTTGGTGGAGGTGATTGAAGAGAGGAGAACTTCGTGGGCAGAATTTGGCAATTCCACCGTCAGTTGCAACTCTTGGAGTTGTTGAAAGTTGGAGATCGTTAATGGGGCTCCATCTTGCGCGCGAGGTCTTGGGTGAGTACGTGGGTTTGATGATGAGTGGGGTAAAGAGTACTCACGTGGGAGTTGTGGGAGGAACCTCAGGAATTTTACGGTCCTTGGGCACAGTTGAAGGATTCTCTCCAGAGCACTTTTCTCCACACGATCGTAGAAGGAGTCGATTACCAGCTCCTCGTACTCCGGGTCCAACTCCCCCAATCGATCAAAGAACTTCAAGTGATTTAATTGGACGTGGATGTGTACTTTCCCCCGCAGCGGTCGAGATAAAGTGGGGACCGGTCTTTCATCGGCCCTCAGGACAAGCGAACGGAGTAGGAGGGTTCTGAGGTGGGGAAAATAATCGACCAGAGTCACGAACGTGCTAAACGACGTGGAAAAGAAGTCGAGGTATAGGTACGTGAGGGTTCCACGGAACGCTGAGAAACAAGAGCGAAATCCTTCTTCGCCGATATGTTCGACCCAGACGTTTTGCACTGTGAGGCTGCGGAGGTTGTACAGGGCCGAAAGATATTCTCCAGAGTCCTGTGCGAGGTTTCGCATTCGATATTCGCCTTTGAAATTCTGACCTCGGTAAAGCCACAACCGGCGCACGTATCCGAGGAGGCGGGTCTTGGATCCAGAGTGGGCGACGCCATTGACCCAGCCCTCGTGGTTGCGTTCGGATATTACGGCCAAGGAGAAGAGGCGCCTTTGGCTGGGTTCCGTCCACCATGTAGCCACCAATGCGCATGCCATCAAGGTTGGTCGTCCCTCTTTGAATCTGTTCGTGGGTATATATTCCATGATCTTGTCCAACATTTCCGGTGGGAGGATCATGGATGCGCTCGGATCTGATGAATCGGGACAGTGGGGTAGCCTTTCATCAGCCTTGCGGTGGGGGAGAATTAGTGGCGACTCACCCATTATCGTGGGCACGGTGTGTGCTTCGTGGAACTGGAAGGAAGCGTATCGGTCCGCGATCAAAGAGATCATCACTTTATCACCTCACTTGTCTGTGAGCACCCAACGCATTCGGGTGAAATCACCAGATATTTCCACAGCGCACGAGCGTACTATGGGAGCCAGGCCCAGGGTGAATCTGTGAGCCAGCTAATCACTGGTCCGCTCGCTGGTAATCACTGCTTGAACTTGATCGGCTTGGCTCCTGCTCGAGTCAACCTATTTATGTTCAGGTCCCTTCGGCACAGCCACATATCCCCTCTAAATACCGGGAACACTAAGCTTAGTCTCTCTCTCTACCCCCACAGATTCCAACCCCACACATCCATGATGGACCCTCCGAAACCAACGTCCAAGCGTGGGGGTTCAGGCGATGCCGCTGGAAACGAACGACGAGCCGTCGCCAAGTCGACCCTCGAGGTCATCGAGACTGGTCACTACATGGTCGAAGGGGTCGAGCACGGCATTCGACCTCAGTTGGACGCCATGCTCTCCGGGACGCGTTACTACGCCCCAGATTCCCTCCTCTCGCACTGGCCGCAACCACCCACAGGTGATCACACAAATAAGGCAGCGGAGATCTCAATTGTAGAGATCTCCACCTTGGAGGGTGCTAAACTTCTATCTTCGACCCCACACACATCACCGGAAGAAACAAGACGGAGGGTTGGTGTGTTGAACTTCGCGTGTGCAACGTACCCCGGTGGTGGGTTCCTAGTTGGTGCAAATGCCCAAGAAGAATCCATCGCCCGTTCGTCCACACTCTACTCATCCCTCACATGTCCCACGGGAGAACGGTTCTATGACCTTCACAAGAATGATCACAAGGGCGGTTACTACACCCATGCGATGATATTCTCCCCCAACGTCACCGTCTTCCGCTCAGACTCCGGGAAACTGGTAGATCCGACCCAAATTGATGTGGTTACAAGCCCGGCCGTAAATGCACGTGTTGTACGTCGAACATCCAACGGACGGGTCGCCGGAGAAGAGGAGGAAGTGAAGATAGGAAAGGTTATGAAGGAGCGGATGAGCCGCATCCTGTTCTTATTCGAGAAGCACGGCGTCAAGGACCTCGTCTTGGGCAGTTTCGGGACCGGCGCGTTCCAAAACAGAATCTCTGTCGTCGCGCCCGTCTGGGCGGAGCTACTGGTCGCCCCCGGCGCGCGGTTTTCAAATTCGTTTGATTGGGTCGTGTTTGCAATCCTCGGTCACCAGACCTTTGTGGAATTCAGGGACGCTTTCGAGGAATGCCAAGGCCAGAAGTGATGATGGTATCATGCCTCTCAGCCAGCAACCGATAGTGAGTTATCGTACATAATGGACATGGCCATTGGTGCGGTGTTCACGTGGTTCACACTCTGTCAGATCTGTGTATGTGGGTTGACCCTTGGGCGTGCGGTCTCACCCCGAACTCATGAGGGATGTGGGAGTATAGAGAGTTGATCCAGTGTATCATGTGCAACTTCTGAGTTGGATGTAGAGCCGCGGACAACATATTAACCATTAAGTTCAAGCTTTGAGGTTCGGCATGGCGTTGGTAGCGCGGGGTAGTGAGTGCGCAACAAAGAAGGAAGCAGGGTGGGTACGAATGGTGGTCTCCCCATCGCGCGTGGCCCTGTACACGCGCGAAAACCCTTGGTGTTGATTGGATCTAAACACGTCAAGGGAATGTCAGTTGATGGGTGTCGAGACCGCTGCGGCGCCGGAATCGATCGTCCGATCCAACCTCCGCACATCTATGGGGTCCGCACAACTGGGGTGATGCTCCTGTACTGCTTAAAGGTTTCTTCCCTTTGTACACATCGGAGAGAGGATAACATCTCTGTGACCCCTTCCTATCCCCATCTGCCTTGTGATGGTATGCGCCCTTGCTTTTATTTGTATTTTAGTCTTGTTTTTTTACGAGTAATCCTTCCTTCGGTGTGTTTGAACCCCATTTTCGTTTATCCTTGTCGGGTCGGCCCGTACTCACCTCCGTTGTAGCCCCAACCCCTCTGGTAGCGTTGTACTTGATCAAAGTGTAACCCTTACAAGCATACGAATATTACCAACTGACCCTAGACGTCGGGTTTTCCCCCGGTTTGGTGTGAACGAAAATAACGGCTACTTGGGACGTCGGTTTACCCTTCTGGCGCAAGGGTCCCTTTCGAACTTCGAACTCCTTTGAGCGGATTGGTGCACCGCTCTTTCCAGTTAGGACGCACGACTGGCGGACCGACTCAGCGTCTGTGTACCTCTTCTCAGCGTGGCCGGCAGTGGGGGAAATTGTTTACGATAGAGTGAAACAGTGAGAGGTATCCGCCAACTATAATACTGAGCAAGGGCGAAGCAAACTAGCAGAACATGGCGGGATCGCAACTCGGTCAAGGAATTGGGAGCAACAAAGCGCACAACATACCCACTACGAGGACAAATAAACGACTTGTCAGAGCGCCCGTCGCTGTACTCCACTCATCGTCAGACCCAAGGCCAAGCCCTGCTCCCTCGTCATGACCGTCGGGGATGGGGTACTCAAGAGGATGTGCCCAGGTATGAGAGCTGCCTTGGAGGTGGCGGAGCAGTTCTTGGGCAGTCGGCCGAGCCGAGGATGATTCACTCCAACACATTCGTACCATCCACCACAACGTGTCAGAGAATCCGAGAGAACCAGCGTTCCCCGGTTTCCTTGGACGCTCTCCTTTCTGTATAGCGACCACCGCTGCATAGGGACCGAGGCGATGAAATGGTTGGCGGCCGGTCAGAACCTGGTGGTGAGTAAGTGGGGGGTCACGGCGAGTGCAATCCACTCACCTCGTAAATGACCATCCCAAGTGCGTAGCAGTCCGACTCGCAGGTTGGTGGCCTGTTCTGACCGAACAACAGCTCAGGACTCATCCAACGAACAGTCCCCGCGGAGGAAACGGTAGTCGCG
>Ga0307509_10006499_pt1 | contig 15693 bp, 25 predicted proteins | sample 10_EM_MG_FD_202245 | JGI IMG/M metagenome (GOLD analysis project Ga0307509, IMG submission 202245) | Populus trichocarpa ectomycorrhiza microbial communities from riparian zone in the Pacific Northwest, United States - 10_EM | ecosystem: Host-associated > Plants > Roots > Unclassified | place...
TGGATCGGTGCAACACATCGGCTGACGACAGAAAGACATGGATCAAGCTTGCGTCTAACTGGTGTGTTTCACCCGTTTGCGTATGGTTTGACTACGATGCTGCGCTCTGCACTGCCAGGGCTCAAATGCGAGCTCACCATCCTACGTTGATGCCTGGTGGTCGAGTACGGAATGCCGTGAAGCAAATGGAAGCGGTCTTTGTGCAGCCGACCCTACAGGAGGGTTGGAAGGCAATCTTAATCGTCAGATCATTTGAAGCGGCTAGAGAGGCCGTTCTTCGCCTTTCTTCTCCTCTAACTATCTACAAGTTCCCAAGAACACCACATCTGATCGACACAGGCTCTGCAACTGAAGATGATGTCCATACTGATCTGGGCGCCTTCACATCTCAGCACCGAGTACAAGGATCCTCCCGATCCCGCGTCACGATTACGGAGAAAATTGACGGTGCCAATATGGGGTTGTCCCTTTCCTCGTCCCGCGACCGCATTGTTGTCCAAAATCGATCTCACTATGTCAACGCACGCACTCATGAACAGTTCAAAAAGCTCGATACATGGCTAGCGAGGCACGATGTTGACCTTCGGCAGATACTTGACAGGGATCCTTATTTTGCTGAACGCTACATCCTTTTTGGTGAATGGGTCTACGCAACACACTCTATTTCTTATTGTGATCTCCCTGATTGGTTCATGGCATATGACCTCTACGACCGAAGCAGGAACTCTTTCGTGGACAGGCAAGGATTAGAAGCTGTCTTGGATGGAACGAGCATTCAAATGGCACCAGTGTTGTTTGATGATGATAAGATACCGACGAAGGAGGACCTATTGACCATGATTCAAAGGAAGTCGGTGTTCTATGATGGGAGAGTAGAAGGTGTTTATGTTAAGATAGAAGAAGATGGTTATGTGAAGCTGCGCGGGAAGGTTGTACGAAGTGATTTCATTGCTGGAAATGAGCATTGGAGTCGAGGAAATATCCGGGAGAATAAATTGGCGGTGGTGAAGTCTGGTAACTGAAATCAGTTAAGTCGGATTTTTGAAGGTCTAGAGGTCGATTTCTTCGAGAGGGAAATAGTTAATTTTTGCAAGGGAACCTTGCTGAGGTAACAAGGTGATGCAGGGTATTATATTAGAAGGAGATGGCTAGATAATCATTCATGCAAGTCGTCTAGTCGAGCAGCACAATTTAGAACACCCAGAAGATCACTTAAAAGAGGAAAACATATGTAAGAGGAGATGTGTGATATACAAAAAAAGTGCGAGAAAAGCTATGATGAGAGTCTGCAACCCACGATTTTCACTGTGAAGAGCGTTGAGAAACCACAAAGTCAAGTCAACAGATAAAACACTGAATACCTGTTCCATCAGGTTGGCCTAAGGCATAGACCATCTCCATTGGGTGGAAGACAAGTGAACTGGTTCTTGGTATGAACTGTGACGGCAAGGCACGCATTGAAAATGAGCTTAAGCCAGTCGGAACATTGAACGACGATAAACTATTTGATAGGCTCTGTAGCGAGATTTTCTGAGATCTCCATGACGCTGGGGTAATGGCAGATGATCTACGGAGATATATATCAGGAAAGCAAAATGGAGTTCGAAAAGTAGCCCTACGCGGCAAACACTCCAGCCTGAAGATGGACATCAAAAGCAGACAGTCCTCCTTGATGTATATTCCAGGTTGCGACTGCAATGTCAGGTCCTCTAATATCAAAAAGTTTCACTTCCCCATCCAAGCTGCGGCTGTAGATAAGAGCTGGTTCACAAGGCTATGAATTTCGGAAGACGAACCTTGCGGATATTATTTGTCCATTCGCTCTAGGCTGCCATCGAACATTCTGAACCCAAGAAGTGTGTTCGGAGTAAGATCTCACGACAGCATCTTCATCATCCAATCGACGGTCAAAAACTTTCACACCACCATCACCAAAGCCAGCGACGAAGCTCTGAGTCGCGCCGTTATAGTCCGACATGATGGACGTAACGGGGCTTTTGGCATTAGTGTCAAGATCCTGGGAAGGAGAGTAATTTAGATGAGTGGATAACAATAATGATAAGACACACCATTCCTTGCGTTTCCGTTTGAGCGTCCCAAACCTTGATAACGTGTGAATCTCCCCCAACCAAAAGAGTGCCAGCAGATTGCTTCCAATCCAAAACCATACCACTCCCTTGTCGTAGTTGTATCATCTCGGTGAGCGCCCGAAACGCACTGACCACTTGGAGTGGTCCTTGCTCCAGGGTAGGATCGTAATTGCGATAAAGACGTACTATGCCGTCCGCTATGGACTAAGTGAGACAATCAGAACCAGTTCCTCAACAGATACACAAACCTGATCCCGTCATGATTATGCCACCGATATCTTCGTTGATAATCTGAATCGAAGTGACACTGGTTCCTTTAGGATTGCCGTTACAGAAGCAGTTCAGACGTTTGCGACGGTGCCAGTCCCACACGCTAACCCGCCTTAAGTGAGTCAAAGGTGAAGCATTTTCGACAACAACACGCTACCTGATCATGTCGTGTTCGTTCGCAATGACGAGATGTTTATCGTATGAATGGAAAACCATTGTTAACGGGTGCCCATTCACCGCAAAACGCCCAACAGGAAGATCCCATCTGCAAGTGTCTAAGGGGGGTAAGAAAATGGACAAGAAACACAGCCGTCGGCTTACCAGCAACAGAAGCCTGCACACTAGTATGCCTGTTGACTCCTTCATTGCGAGATTGCCGCCACACTTGATAATTGTATTGTACACTTCCCGCTTCATCTGGTTCTGCTTGCTATAGAGGATATTAGACCAACCAATCTCAAAGACGGAAGGAAATCAGCATACCCTCATTTGTGGCTCTTTAAAGTACTCAGCACACCAATCGTAGAATTTACTCTTTAAAGGTAAAACATCTCGAATGCCTGCACCGGTGCCCAGGCCCAGGATTACGCTGCCATTGGAGTCGACTGAGAAGGTGCTATTACTAGGACTGGGCAATGAACCGCCCGGCATATGCTGCCGTCGGGCATGAACACCTGCCTTCCGACGAGCTCTCAAGCGTTCCATATCTTCTTCGAACAGGGCTTCCATAACATCAACTGGAGAAAAGTCAGGCTTCTCGGACTCAACAGAACGGAGAGACGCAAGAACGTCGCGCTCTGATCGACTGTCCATTATACTCGGTGGCTGAGAATAAGGGGAGGTATATTGTGCGATGTTCATATTAGGCGAGGGAGGTCGTGATACGTCGAATTTCTCAGCACGAAAATTTCCTGGAAGGAAGGCACTTGCAAGACTCGGCGATGCTCGGCCATCCTCTGATGAAGGAAACGCGATCCCCCCGGTAAGGACCTTTAGGGCATTGGCAAAGGATGACGTGCGCTTGATTGAGTTCCCTGCTGCCGCAATGTTTATTGCACTGGAACGAGGTCTATCACCTCCGGGAGATGGTGGTACATGGTGTGCGAATTGAGGAGGGGATTGCAGTATTAATGAAGCAACCCGTGATCGGCTACCTGACGAGTGTGGTGAGCCCTGTCGGTCAGGGTACAAAGCCTGGGCTAGATTGAGTGAGGTTGAGTCCAGCCGAGCAAAAGGAGATTCGAGAAGTAGGGCTATGATATAGTCGATAATTGTTTGAGCATGTGTCAAGACTTCCTGATAAGGATCAACCGAAAGGTCCAAGAGGACGACAAAGATCGTGAAGAAGGACGATAGCAAGACACGGTTCTCTTCTCTGAGGGATTCGTCGTCGCCAAATGAATCCAACCATTCACCCACTGCATGGTTCGTAATATCTTCATCGTGGAAGTGAGCTGCAACTGAGGGATGGTGGAACCCCATCGTTCCAGACCGCCATCTTCTATCTTCCTCCCAATAGATCCAGGCACAAACCACAAAGTAACCCCTCCATTCTTTCACCAAACAGCTAATGACTACCAAAAGCTCCTTTCGGCACATTGGACTTGCATCATCGCGAATAGCAAGCGTCGCACCAGTCGCTACGGCAACCTCCATCCTAAAATGGATACGTTCTTCAAGTTGATACATCGTTCCCGTTCCTCCACCACCCTGTTTACTGGGGTCCACAGATCCACTAGCACCCATGAACGTGCCGAGGGCATACAGGGCTGCACAGCGAACTTCTGCAGAGTCATCGGCCAGCATGGTGATGAGTTTGTCCTGAGTTCCTCTATCCACGCCATACACCTTGATCTCATCATTAGCGTCCCACATCTGAGCTATACACAACGCTGTCCACTGGCGTAGCAAAAAGTCGGGCTCTTCCAACCGGTCGTAACAATGGTCGAAAACTCGCTCGCTCCAACAGGCAACTTGGCCGTTATGGAAGTCACGAGCGATTGAAGCAAGGATGAAAGAGCACATCGCCTTGTGTTCTGAGCTGTTGGGAAGTGTGTCTTCGTTCTTCAGACCTAGGATGTTGGAGAAGTACTTGTAGCCTTGAGTGTTGAACAAGTCTGTCTGAACTGAGGAATCAACGGCGAGGATTCTAGCCCAGATAAAGATTAGCACAGGGCGGAGATCTTGGCCTGCAGCTTGCAACAATTTCGAGATGTAAGGGAAAATGCCGATCGTCAGGACGAGGTGCACCGCCCATGGACCCAAGTCAACGAATTGGGAGAGAAGTATGAGAGCCCGAATTCGATGAGGTTGGGAAAGCAAAACTTGCAATACAATTGGAAGTTGATCCGGAGGTTTGCGAGGAACAAGATGACGTTGAGACGAAGTGTCAAGCTCATTCACTGCCACGTCGGCTTGGTCGGTGGGTTTTTCAAGGGCTTGTTGAGGTAGTGACAGTGGGCCTTTCCTGGTTAAGGCAGATCCTCCTCTTGATATCCAGACCTCAAAAGCAGTCAGCTGCTGGGAAAAGAAGGGGCTGGATAAATAATTGTAAGGTTTTTCGTTTGGTGAATTGGATGTGTTCCCGTTGGTTTTGACTGCGTCAATGCGCCCTGGAGCTGAACCTATGGTAATGCCGCCGAGCCCGGTCTTGTTGGCATTATCCAGCAATTCAGGCAGTTGACGGAGGCAGGTGTCTACAGCCAAATCCCATGTTGCCCATAACGGATGTGTATTTGTAGCAGGAAGAGGTGGGAATGTGTGAGGTGTACAATGGTAATCCTTCATAATGCGTTCCGCGAGGAGGAAATTCCGGAATAGAGAAGCAATGAGAAGGTCAGATCGGTATAGTCTTGTAAATGTTTCTCGTGAGAATGACGTCCAAGCGATTGTGTCAGTTATTGCCGTGAAAATCCAATTAAGCTCCCCAAGAGGTGTGCGACGGTCCTTTAGATCGCCGGGGAGTTGTGTAAGCATGTCAGTCGTGATGGTATAGGGCAGTTGATTGGTTATCGTGAAATACCGCAGAGCAATGTCGATAGGCGACGTCAAACACGCCGTAAAGAGGTCTGCCGGAAGTTCTGGACGGGATGGTAATTGTTCATTAGCGCCGCAGGCAGCCAGTTGAAGGGAGTTCATCATTGGTTGAGCACCCTCGCGATATCCACCGTGTACACCTACTTCGCGATCACGCTTCTCCGCGAAAATGTTGAAGTTGTTCAACAAGCGACCCGCAGCAGAGCAGTCCCAGATGAACACTCCGGGTGAGCCTATCCAACTTTGGACCTCTTGAAGGGAAACCGGAATATATTGGGTGTAATCGCCATTGAAACACCATAATTCACCACTTGTCGTGGGCTTGGGAACACCATGTCCGTTGTAGTAGAACAAAACTGCATCATCCTTCGCCTGTTTCCGTAGTTGTTGACAGCAACGGCGAAGGTCATCCAGCGAAGGATCTAGGACGGGCTTGTACGGAATTTTGAGACTCAGCCCTTCAAATTGACAACGGAGGTTTGAACCAATGGCTTCTAATGCTTTGGCAGATGGCATTGAGCGTGGATCCACCCAGCATTCGAGGACTGCGCATGGATTGGTTTTAACAACGTCCGGAGGGTCGACGTCGATGTTGAGACAGACCACCAATGCCGCGTTCGCAGTCTTCAATTTACCTGGCGCCGAACCACGCCAGGCTGGAGCTTTCGAAGACCATGGAGGGTCTGCAGAAGGATTGCCGCATGTGAGATGACGTTTGGTTGACCAGTAGGGTATTGGTGGTGCAGGATCTGGTGGATCTACCGAGTTGCTAAGCCGACTTCCTAAAGAGTTGTTATCGTCGCCGTCTCTTGAGTGACGCGTGGGCGAGTGAGAAGAGGGAAAAGAGCGAGAGATTGACCGATACGCTCTCTCTGTGTCAGAGTCTGAACTGCGCGTGCGGCTCGCACTGCTTCCATTGACGCGCGACCAAGGGCCACCACCTGAACTTGATCTTTGGGATTTTGTCTCTATTGGAAAAGGAGATATTCACCTGCCGCAAATTTAGACTTGTTATTATGAGGGGGATCCTGCACCTGGAGCGCCTTCATATTGCAATTTTGTAGAGGAGGCGATCACAATCTGAATCGCTCACTTGACGAAGCAGACGCGTCAGCAAATTCTGGACAAAAAGCAAGGACTTTGTACTTACCGTCGTAGCTAGTCAAGCTGATCACAAACGCTCATGGACGTCAAGCTAGATGAATGTCAATGACGGAAGTGAATTCGGCGGAGTATTCCGATCTCCTTTTCTGTTTGTACTCGTCAACAGTGTGATGGCGTTCGGTTAACAAGTGCAACCTCATGCCTCGTCTGTTCTAGTCGACACACAATATTAGCTTTGTTATTCCACCATGGCGGACGAGGGGCCACCTCTTGGTACCATTGTGACCACAGTTCAAGGTCTCAAAGGAGTCGTGAGGTTTCGGGGCACCACTTCGTTCTCTCCAGGAAAGTGGATTGGCGTCGAACTCTACGACAAGAACGGGAAGAACGATGGAACCGTCCAGGGTGTCAAGTACTTTACCTGTCAAATGGGCTATGGCATATTTGTCAAACCCTCTGCAATTAAGGAGAGTCATGGCTCGGAGCTGGATACTATAGTATGTCTAGCGTATCTCGAAGCTTTACTCTTATATATAATGTCCCATAATATAGAGGTCACCACCTACAACACGTCCAACCACTGGTCATCAACGAACGCCTAGTGCAGGTGGACTGCTTCGTACTACTTCGATCAAGGTTTCACAGAGTTCCAATAGCTCTACTCGATCTTCTAGCCCAGTTAAACCACAGGTGCCTGCACCACAACCAACTACTATCGTGACTAACAACATTGGTGCAATTGCTCGCGCTTCTGCCCCACAAGTGCCGTCATCACCTACGAAACTTTCGGGTGCTATCCAATCTCGCAAACCCCTTCTAGTTAAACCAAATCAAGGCCCTTCTCCTCCGCTTTCAGGTCCTACCATCCATAATGGTGTGGCATCGCCCATGAGGATTCAAACTAGCGCCTCTGTGCCTTTAACCAAACGTACCTCGTCTCCTTTAAGTCTCCCTCCCGTCCAATTCTCTCCTTTACCCCCAAGTCCAAAACCACCCCACGATTCCCCTTCACCACAACCACCTGTCCCAGTAGTGAGTGCTTTCCGCCATCTAAATGTAGTTGATTTTCACCAATCGTACAGCCACTACCAAAGGACGACTCAGAACTCCAAGAATTACGCGCTAAAATCCGCGTACTCGAGGCAAGACGTGCAGACGATGCTCAACGTTTACGCGAGCTTGAAAGTCGTCTATCTGAAGCGGAGGAATGGATCTCCCTCCGTCCAAAGATCCAGAATAAGCTCAAAGCTATGCAAACTGAACTGACTGCTACACGTCGTGACTTAGCAGACGCACAGCAGCTTGCTCAATTATCGGAGACTCGTGTCATCGATGCTCAAGAACAGTTGGAAATTGTCATGTTGGACAAGGAAGTGGCCGAAGAAAGGGCGGAGTTGGCAGCGTCTGAACTAGAGGATTTGAAAGAACGATTTGCGATCATGGAAGTTGAGCTCGATGTCTTAAAAGACGGTTCGTTTATCTTTGTGTGTTAAATTATACCTTCTGATTTTTCATGCAGAAGGGAAGGCTGCCGAAGATGCTCCTGCCAAGGATTCCCTTGCCTACATTCAACTTGAGAAGCAAAATGAGCGATTGAAGGAGGCTCTCATCAAGTACAAGTTTTCCAATGCATAATTGAGTCCATTGCTAATTGGTTTCTGGTCAGGTTGCGTGATATGACCCAAGACACAGACCAAGATCAGCGAAGAAAGATAGCTGAAATGGAGAGGGACGTTGGGAACTATGAGAACCTGCAATGTAAGTCTTGGGTCTTATGTAGCCTTTGTTTATTGACAGTGAGCTATGCGTGGACAACCCAGCCTCCTATGACGAGACCCTCATTAAACTAGCAAATGCGGAACAACAAGTTGAGGACCTCAAGAACCAGCTAGACGATGCCTTAAGTGCTGAAGACATGGTCGTCCGATTGACAGAACGGAACCTTGTTTTAGGCGAGGTCAAATCGTCTTTTGATTTACCCTAAAACGATACTGAATTGCAACCCTAGAAAATTGAAGAAATGCGAATTACTATCGAAGATCTCGAGGCACTCAAAGAACTTTCTGATGAACTCGAAGAAAATCATATTGAAACTGAGAAGCAACTTTATGATGACATCGGTATTGCAAAGTTATGTCTCATTTTTTCTTCCTTTACATCTTTCCATGTCAGAGCAACGAGAAACGCAAATACGGGAACACCAGCGGAAGGTCGATTCTCTCGAGGAATCATGCCTAGATTATGAAAGCACAATCCAGCAATTCCGTGAGCTTGTCATGCAACTGCAACAGTAAGCCATTCTCCTTTCAACTGTCAATTCGTAGGGATATTTTTAAACGTTAATTTGTTAGCGATCTCGAGCAACTTCGAACCCAAACCCAGACGGCACAATCGCAGTCGGCGTCAGCTGTAACACAAGCAGCAAACATCATGTCTATGAACATGAAACTTCAGTCTTCAGCTCAGAAACATCAAGCTAGGACGATTGATCTTGAAGTAAAGAGTCTGGAAGCGAAAGAATGCAGGGAACTGCTGGATATTGTTCAGGTAACTTTTTCATCTTCTATACGTCTGGACACTCAATGTTTAATAACATTCTCAGCCATATCTACCCCAAATTTATGTCGAGTCCGACAGTGATGCGACCAGTTGCTATCTATTTTTCCGCCGCTTAGGCTACAAGGCAGACTTGATCAATACTGTCGTCGCACAAATCCATAATCTACCAGATGCTCTCAATGATGATGTTTCCGAGACCCTCGTTGGTGTTTGTGAGGTGGGTACCATTTCAGCTTTCTCGTTTTATGCGTGAAACCCTTTTGACTTAGATGAGGAGCCGGATCTCCGGAGTGGCCACATTGTGTAAACGTTTTGCAGCTGTACTCAGACGTTGCGATGTGGAAACCTTCCTGAACATGGGTCGTCTCTATCCAGAGATTGCACCTCTTGAAAAGAGAATTAATATGCACATTGACCTTCTTCGACGAGATGAGTTCAAGGTCATGGAATGTGTGAGCGATATCGTCAAGTGCGTACTTGTCCTCCCCGAGCCATCTCACTTATTGACGACTATTTTCAGGATCCAATCACAGTTTGATCACCTTGCGGAAACCTATTTCAGTGGCTTTGATACGGACCTTGCAGAGCAGGAGCTCGGATATGTCACAGCATTCGATCACGACCTTGACATGTTTGCAGCTTCTATAGGGCTTGCGAGGACTTCTGTTGCTGCTCTCAGGAAGGAGGAAGGTATGTTTGGTCGTTGTCATCTGCGATGCCCTCTATTTCACTGTACTACCCAGACGTCGTGCTTGAGATGGGTGGCTACGACATCGAGCAAGAACTCTTTGAACCGCTTAACGGACTGCTGAATCGATGCAAGAGTGCGAAGACGCTTTCCAGGTCTGTTCCTTTCCATGTTTCCAGGCTCTTAATTATTGATTTGTTATCAAGGAAAATGATCAAGCGCCTGGAAGACCTTGCACATAGCTCTTCAGCAGTCAAATCACACCTCGTGCCCCAGATGAAGGACTTGAACAACTATGTTGCCGAATTAGTGAACTTTGGTATCTCTGTAAGCCAACTATCTCTACCTCATTCACCCACGTAATTAATTTGCGTTTTGTTACAGCTTGCTCAAGAAGTAATGCCCCACCTGAAAGATGTCCGGGCATCGAAATCTTCTTTCCAACTCACGACCGTTTTAGGCGTTGTGAAGTCCTGTGCCACATCAACTGTTGCGAAAGACATGAAACCTGGCAGTTCGCCATGGGAGGCTATAGGCAATTTCATAGGGCAGCTGATTGAGGATAGTAACAAGCTCATGCAACCCATGTTGGAAGCAGAGAGCGTGCTAAAAAGTGAGCCCGTTCTAACTCATTCTCACGATGTCTTCAATACTAACCTTCGTCGTAGTCACTGGCACTGCTCCTTGGATATCTAGAATCGCAGAGATTAAGGCTGCATTAGCTATCAATGTGGAGGCAGAGAGGAAAGTCGTTTCATTGAACGACGAGATCCAGGCTCTTGCTCGTAGTGTACGCACAAAGGACCTGACGATCCAAGAATCGTCTGTGAAGATCGAACTCATGGAACGTCGTCTTGAAGCTGTTAAAAAGCAAGCCGACACGATCGTTGAGCTCGAGAACGAACTCATCAAAGCCAGGAAACAAGAGCGGGCGTACGAGGAAGCCATGGAGCAGTTACATGCAGACCTTGATGCGTTGGATAAGGAGAATGGAAGGCTCCAAACTTTGACTGCCGGACAAGAGAAACAGGGTGAGTTTTTGCTTCAGATGTGTCTTCCAGCAGGACGTAACATTCTCAACATAGCCAATGGACCACAAATCCCCGAACCAGAAAATATCGCCGTGGAAGGGAGTTTGGAAACTTCACATCTCCTTGAACAGGTCCCTTGAACCTTTTACCATTTATTTGAGTCTTTCCTAACCCTTGTTTTAGATTGAAGCTTTTCGTGGGACAGTCCGCTTCCTGCGCATGGAGAACACTTACCTCAAAGGACACGACCTACTTCGTGAGATTGAAACTCTTCCTCCTCTGGTCAGGTCTGGTCGAACTCCACCCACTCCTCCCCTTGTACCATCTGGCGACTCAGATACAGAGGACTCTGACTCCGATACGCTGCCTACCCCACCAACGCTATTCTCCTTGGCTAGTGAGACTAAGCGACTGTACCGTGATGTTATGCAATATTCGTCATCTCCCAAGGTTGTTGATTTGTCCGCTTTAAATGCGAAGAGGGAAGCAGTCAAGTCTGCAAAGGTGTGGTTACCGCGAAAGATGATGCCTGCACAGCAAGTATTAAACAGGAAAATGGAGGGTGAACGATTAGGTAGGAAGGTCCATGGCCTACTTGAGAGGGCGAGTGCATTGGGTGCCAGTTTGTGATGTGGCTTATGCTTTTTATGATACCTTTATTATTTCGGGATACCATTTACATGTAGGCCCATTCCCGACTTTTAGATTGTTTGGGATGCATATATATGTCTTTAATGACGGGGAATGTCGTGAATCCGAGCAATCATGGATTTCATAAAGCATTTGAATGGAAAACCTTGGTTTTTGCATTTATTTAATATACATTTACACTTTGTGCACTCTCAACAACCCTATGGGCGAATCAGCTACGAGATGAGAAACGGCCAGAGGTTAGTCCCCACGTGTATATTTCTACAAGATGTTGATCTTTGGTCGAGGGTACTGTGGCCCGACCTGAAACCCGAATTGGCATCAATGAGTGGTATGCACATATATGTAAAATAATAGCACAAACCAATTGGACACTAGCACGAGCTAAAGCATGGCCTGCCAAAACAGCTTCGTCCAAACCCTTGCCTGCAACGAGAGCACCCATGAACCCTCCAGCAAAAGCATCGCCAGCACCGTTAGTATCCACGATCTTGTCACTCTCCAACTTATCGACAGGGAAGGTCCTGGGCTCGTCAGGCTTATCGCCTGTGACTAAGATGGTATGATCAGCGCCCTGCGTGAAGATTACAATACGGCTCTTTGAGGGGTTTGACTTTGGCAGACATGCGATCTTGCTTGCGATGTCGGCAATATTTTTGGTTTCATGGCCTGACGCCTTCGCGTAGGCCTCCGCCTCTGCCTCGTTTCCGATGACGATGTCAGTATGTTCGAGGACTTGGTCGATTTGTTTTTTGAAGAATAAAGCCAAGAAGGGGGCAGACAGGTTCAAAACAAAGGTCTTTTTGAACTTTAATTTTAGTAACAGGTTTTTATTTATCAGGACCGATAAGAAATGTACCTTCCCAGCAGCAGCGGCTTTGCTGCTAACTTCAAGCGCTGATTCAGTACCATGAGTGAGGAAGTAGCCTTCGACATAGAAGAATTTTGCGTTATCGATGATAGGAGCAACCTCGGGAGAAGCAAGATGCGATTTCTCGAATTTTTCAGCTGCACGAAGGGTGGTAACCAAAGATCTAATGAGATCGACATAAGAAAAGACGCGCTGCATGTTCGATGACATTTTTACCTATCGTGGCCAGTAATAATGGCAGCGCAGGCGCCAGTCTTCTCTCCCTTTTTGACGAGGTAGACTTGATCGAGGCCTTCACGTTCGTTGGCCCTCTTTAACTGCTCAGCAAGATCATCGTCGCCAACCGCACCACTGAAGACGACCGTTTTAGGGGGCAAAACGTACTAATCGAAAATGTCAAATCGATCAATAAGATAAGTTATTTTATGAAGGAAAAAAAAAGCTTTGCTCACTGCAGCTCCTCTAGCAACATTTTGTGCCGCCCCTCCAGCAACGTACGCAATCTCATGCGCTGCGACAATCTCCTCATATCTATGGAGTAATCCGATGTTATAATAAGTCACCTTCAAGACACTATAAACACCCTTACATCGGCATCTGCTTCTCATCGGCCAAGATCGAGTCGTTGGCCTGGAGACCATATTTTTCCAATAATTTTTCCCCATTCTTTACCTGCATATCAAGCAGGGGATTGCCCATCGCGAACAGTAAATAACTTGGGGTAGCCATGGTGGTTAAGAAAGCGGGGTGGTGTATGTACAGGGCTTCTATATAACATTTCTACCGGTCCGATAATGATCAATCATTTGATCAATTTCTGCGCGGTGCATAGTCGGCGCCATAGATAATGCAGTATGTATAATATACCAGTGGAACAATTGGATAATAACTCCGAGCCATACTTGTAGTGTTAACGAAAGCATTCGTGAGATGCATAAGGTCGAAAGACCTGACGATTATGAGTGAATAGGATGATGTGTCTTCCAAGGACGGTTTTGTACGAAATTGATCTCAGTTGTTGTCACGAAGGTGGAGGCGACGCAAGGGATTCTTGTGTTAGGAGTTCAGCTGTGAATAAGAGGGGTTAAATTTCAGTTCTTGAATGGAATTCAGAACCCATACCTGGATTCAACATTGGTTCTCCATCCTCCGTTAAGATATGTTCTAAGTCCCCTGACGCTTCAAGCGTTGTTCCATAATCACTCAACACATTTAACCCCATCAACTCGTCCTCCATATGGCGACCAAGACCAGTGCCTAATGAGTCGGCTGGGGAAAGTACCTGTTCTCCCCCATCTGTATCCAGTTGATTTTCACTTCTCTGCGATTGACAAGCCGCCTGCCGCAGCGCAGCTTCGACAGCAGCGACGACATCTTCAGCAGTGATTTCTTTCTCTCTTGTTATTCCACCGGGTTCAAGCTCGTTTGCGAGGCTTTGGAGCATGGAAGTAGGATCTGTAGATATTTGGGAAGAGGAATTAAGTGTAGTAACGTCCGAGTAAGGTCGTGGTGGTGAGTAAGAAGTCGTATGGGGTCGATAGTGCGGTGACGGTTGGTAGATTGGGTGAGGGAGGTAGGGAAGTGGGCCATCGGGCCAAATCGAAAGGTAAGCCGGCCATGGTGGCCCTGTTCGAGTGGAAGGTATAGGGAGTGTGATTTGCGAGTCTGAAGATAATTGTTGAAGGTGTGGTGGAATGTAAGCTGTTAATACATGAGAACATTGCGCGACAGGAGAATATATTAACGTACGACTGATGTTAGCGGTATGCGACCTGTAGTAGCTTGAAGGGCCAGTATGCGTGGGGTCCCCTTGGGTAACCGGAACAGGATGGCTTTCCACTTTCTCTTTGCTTTTGGAAGACGAAGGGGTTCCACTCCGACTTCGTGTATTCTCATCTCGATCTTTGGTTTGGTCCACCAGGTCAAGCACGACACCATTATGCCTGTAGGTAGAGATGTCGTTCAGCGAAACTCCAAAAGAACGAGCATCATACACGTGCCGTGACTTCTGATGTCTCCTCAACGCATCGGTCTGGGAGAGGGTTGAGAGGATGTCTCTTTCAGTATATTAATGACCTTACCCTTGTGAAAGTAGCATCACATTGGGGGCAAGAACTAAGTAAAGTCAATATGAGCCGGATATATTCAAAGAATGCGAACTCACAAACTAGGCATGGAATGCATCTTGGTGGTCCGTTGATGCCTCTTCAGATCTGCCTCTCGGGCGAACTGTTTGTTACACCCATGGATTTTGCATGGCCAGACACCGGTAGAGACCGGTTTCTTCCTCTGTGGTCTCCTCCGTACGACGGAATCCACTTTGTCCTGCTGTGGACTGTCTGCAACAGGTGACGGCGAGCTTGAAGACGAAGCCTCCGTTGAGGAGGAGTTCGGTTGTTTCCAGACATTCACAGGCAACACTGAGCCCTCCGTTCTGACCATCTGAGAGCCAGAAACGTAAATTGGACGATATGCGATGAAGATACGGCCAGTAGCAAACGCGTTCCGGCCGAAATCTGGGCGTAAACCAACAGTGGTAATTCAGGGGAAACCCCGTTTCGTCCAATGTCGTACTTTGTTTGATTCTAAAGCCTTTCGTCCTCGGTTTCCCAAATGCGGTAATCATTTCTGACCCTGAAAAATTAAAATGAAAAAAAGTTGACCTTCGAACTTCTGTTGCTCTTCAAAATTCAGTGGCTTATCACCCGATTTAATGGATCAACTTCCATGAAAATGTCATTTCATATCAATACAGTTCCCGTGTTTAGGACTCAGGCTCCTCCCGTGATCAACCTCTTAAAAGCCTCAAGCGTACTTCTTCACATCCTCATGTGTTGGCCCAGCAGGCTCATCGGATGCCGCTAAATTGCATTGGTGGAACGCGCGAACTTCATCGGGTTTGAAAGCACCAACCACGGTGTGTAAGAGACCACGGTTATAGAACAGAACGAGGTCATTTTCCTGCCTGGAATGAAACCGTCAGGTTTTTGCAACAATAGGAGGCAGGATCGCACCAATCGTGTGGATAAACAAGCTGACGTCAAGTAATTAATCACATTAAAAGCCAGAAGACACGAAGAACGCAGATCACACCCACCGAAGGAGCAATGCCAGGTCGCTGCATCTTGTAAAGCAACCCACGGACTTCCTTGAGGTCTGTGATATGTCCACCATCTGGATAAAGTGTACCCTCTCTGTTGACATCTTCCGGCAACGCGTCTACCAGAATCTCTTGAGCGCCACAGGGGTGGACCTCGAAGTGCATGTCTCCAGTTATGGGGTTCTTCCAAGTCTGTCAAATATACCTTCTCAGATAGGGGGTCCAGAACGTCCAGAGTTCAAGACGCACAATTGGGAATACCTTGAGCCTCGACTCCTCCCAAGGAGGCAAGT
>Ga0307509_10006500_pt1 | contig 15693 bp, 8 predicted proteins | sample 10_EM_MG_FD_202245 | JGI IMG/M metagenome (GOLD analysis project Ga0307509, IMG submission 202245) | Populus trichocarpa ectomycorrhiza microbial communities from riparian zone in the Pacific Northwest, United States - 10_EM | ecosystem: Host-associated > Plants > Roots > Unclassified | place...
CGTAGAGCGCCGCGTCGGCCCGCTTGACGAGATCGGCGAGCGTGCAAGGCTGATTGCCGAGGGATGCCATTCCGATACTGACGGTGGTCGGTTCTCCGGATGGCAACCATGTCCGGACGTCGGAGACCGCAAATCTGATCCGCTCCACGCGTTGTGCGACCACAGCCTCGCTCAGTCCGGTAATCGCCAGGCAGAATTCCTCGCCGCCGTAGCGGCCGACAAGATGAGGAGCGGTGCAAAACTCCCGCAGCAGGTTCGCGAGACCGACCAGCACGCTGTCCCCGACGAGATGGCCGAATCTGTCGTTGACCGTCTTGAAATGATCCGCATCGACCATGACGAAGGACAGCGGCCGCCGGGCCATCGCCGCGTCAGAGAGCAGCCGTTCGGCCCGCTCGAAGAATGTCCGCCGGTTGAGGCAGCCGGTCAACGGATCGCACGATGCGAGCAACTGCAGTTCCCGGTTCTGCTCGGAAATCTTGGCCTGGGAAAAATTCAGCTGGCGGATTGACCGGCTGAGCTGCTCATTGGTCGTGTGCAGCGCCGTGACGTCGTCGAACGTTGCAATGACGCCGCGCGCGATGCCCCTGCCGTCGACGATCCGGGTGGCGTTGACGATGAGGCGTCGCAATTGACCGGCCCGGTTGCCTATGCCCATGGCGACGCCAAGGACCGGAGCATCGCTGTGCATCGCGATCCGCCAGGGCAGCTGCTCCGGCGCAAGCGGCGCTGCGGCCGACGACAGCCATGGCAGATCGTTGACGTCGCTCCCGAGTTGCGGCTGCTCACTCGCTAGGATCTTCTCGGCAAACGCGCGGTTCGCCATCAGAACCCGTTCTTCATCGTCCATGATGAGCACGCCCTCCGCAAGCGTGTCGAAGGCCGTCTTCACCCGCTCCGGAATGGCGCGCCCCGGATCAAGCTCACGGAGCGCGCGGTTGAGAACCAGATAGTAGCCGGTGAAGCCGGCACCACCAATGAAGCCAACAAACATCAGCAACGTTGACGACAAGCCAAACCAGCGGCCCGCTTCGGCCAAGGGACGGAAAACGAGTTCGATCCGACCGGCCTCGGTCTCGCCGTTCAGCAAGGGCACCTGCACATCCGTCGGTGTGGACTTGCCGTTCGGCGGATCGCGCCACAGCCGCGCATGGTCCGGAGACGCAGCGACCAGGTGGCCGTCGACGTCACGGATCGCGATGGACAGCAGATCCGGACCTCGGCTGACGACCGCATCGATGGTATCCTTGATCGCCTCGGCATCGTTGCGACTTGCCAGACCTGCGAGTTGGACCGCGAGCGCACCGGAGACGGTTGCCCGAGCCTGCAATTCAGCACGTTGCTCGTCGGGCCAGAAGCCGAGTGACGCCGCGATGAAGATCAGGCTGATTGTCAGCGACAGCAGGCCGATGCTGAGCTGCAGTTTTGGCGAGAAAACTCCCGTCATGCACGCGGCCTCCCGGCGGATTCGTTGACGACGCCGGTTCGGTCAAAAAGCGTATCGAGTCTCGAAAGGATCCGACGGCCCCCGTTGTTGCGACTCGGCCGCTGCACGATGACCAACGGGTCAAATCCTCGCCAGAGCGGCATCGACGACAGCAACGCACTGAGCAGCGCGCCACCACGCAACAGCCAGCCAACAAAGCCCACGGTCAGCGCGACGCCCGCACTGGCGAAACTGATCATCAGGACTTGCCGAGGCGTCGATTCCGATCGAGCGATTTCGGAGAATTGCTCGCCAATTGCCTGCGCGAGCGCATCCCGGTTGAGCCGCGAGAGCACGAAGTCCATGACATCGGCGGCTTTTTTCGGGAGAGACTGCGCCGCGCAACCGCCAGCATCCGCAGCGGCGTTGCCGGAGCCCCCGGCCTTGCCGCCGCAGCCCCCTTGCAGCGCCGAGTTCGCATTGGCTGACCCTGCCGGCACGGTGCTGACCGGCGCGGGTGCGGGCGGAGCAGCCAACAAATTGGACTGCGGTGGGCTCGCGGGTGGCGAGGATGGGCCGGGCGCAGCCAGCAGGCCGGGATTGACGGATGAGTTCTTGCCTCCCGCCCCGGCCGCGGTGCTCTTCCCGCCCGGCGCGGCGCCACTATTGACGGACGACGACGAATTGGCCAGGCCGTTGAGCGCGCTACTGCCACTGCCGCCGGATGGCGCAGCGACAAGCATGTTCGGATCGGAAGGAGATGGGCCGTTAAATGGTGGCGTTCCGTCGCTGATCGATCCACGCGGCGCCGTGACGTTCCAGGTCCCGCTGTTGCTCCCGACCACCGTGTAATTGCCGTTGGTGAGAGTGCCGACGACGCTCAGCACATAACTTCCGATCCGACTGGTACTGGTGATTCCAAACGAATTGGAGAGCCCCGTCAGCACGCTGGCGCTCTGGCCATTCTGCAAACCCGTTGCCAACAGGCCGGGATTGCCTGGCGAGGAGTCGACGGTCGAGGAACCTCCGAGCGCCGTCACCGTCACCGGTGCCGGGTTGACGGTCCAGCTTCCATTGCTGGTCCCGGCCAGCGTGTAGTTGCCATTGGTCAGCGTGCCGACCACGCTCAGGACGTAGCTGCCGGCGTTGCTCGCGTTGGTGATCCCGAACGAATTCGAGAGCCCCGTCAGCGCGCTGACGCTCTGGCCGTTCTGCAAACCGGTTGCCGAGAGACCGGGACTAGTCGGCGACGCACCATATGTCGAAAATCCACCGAGCGCGGTCACCGTGACCGGCGCCGGATTGACCGTCCAGCTGCCGGTGTTGGTGCCGGCGACCGTGTAGTTGGAATTGGTCAGCGTCCCGATCACGCTCAGCACATAGCTGCCGGCGTTGCTCGCGTTGGTAATCCCGAACGAATTGGAGAGCCCGGTCAGCGCGCTGACGCTCTGTCCGTTCTGCAGCCCAGTCGCCGACAGGCCGGGATTGGCAGGCGAGGACCCGTAGGTCGAGGAACCACCGAGCGCTGTGACCGTGACAGGGGCCGGATTGACCGTCCAGCTGCCGTTGTTGGTGCCGGCGACCGTGTAGTTGGAATTGGTCAGCGTCCCGATCACGCTCAGTGTATAGCTGCCGGCGTTGGTCGCGTTGGTGATGCCAAACGAGTTGGACAGGCCGGTGAGCATATTGACGCCCTCGCCATTCTGCAGACCCGTTGCCGACAGACCGGGATTGGCCGGCGACGCACCATATGTCGAAGAGCCACCGAGCGCGGTCACCGTGACCGGGGCCGGATTGACCGTCCAGCTGCCGGTGTTGGTGCCTGCGACCGTGTAGTTGGCGTTTGTCAGTGTTCCGATCACGCTCAGCACATAGCTGCCGGCGTTGGTGGCGTTGCTGATTCCAAACGAGTTGGACAGCCCGGTCAGCACGCTGGCGCTCTCGCCGTTCTGCAGACCCGTTGCCGAGAGACCGGGATTGGCAGGCGACGCGCCATATGTCGAAGAGCCGCCGAGCGCGGTCACCGTGACCGGCGCCGGATTGATGGTCAGCGTCCCCGAACTGTTGAAGGCCAGCGCATAGCCGGAGGTCGCGGCCAGCGATCCCTGCGCAATGGTCATCGCATAGGGGCTGCCCGCAACGGACGCCGTCGCGGCGGCGCCGGTGGACGTCATCGCTGGACTGCCGGTGAAGGTCGAACTCGCATTGTCGCCGAGAAAGGCGTTGCTCACACCGCCCTGATAGCCCGCCACGCCGTAGTTCGATGCAATCGCGGCGGCCGCGTCCGTGCCGTAGGTCTTGGAGGCGTTGGTCGACGTGAATGTGAGCGTGGGTTGGAAGGCGAACAGATAGCGGTTGCCGGAGGCACTGACGCTGCCCGGCGGCAGGCCCGCATAGGTGGCGTTCCAGATCGCGGTGTTGCCGCTGTCGAGCCCGCCAAAGGTGTCCGATCCCGGCGCGTTCGAATAGATCAGCCAGCGGCCCGAGGTCGCGGTCACCGCGCCACTGCCAGCGTTGTTGACGAATGCGCCGGCCGCTGAGAGCACCGGGCTTGCCGCGCTGACGGGCGCCCCGAAGGCCAGCGTGAGATTCCCGGACGTTTGAACCGTTGCGGCCCCGGTCGCAGTCATGCCGGATGTCGCCTGCACGGTCCCGATCGCGAGATTCTGACCGTTGACGAAGGACACCGAACCCACATTCGCGGCCAGAGTCCCGACCATGTTGGCTTGGCCAAGGGAGAACGAGCCGGCGCCGGAGAGCAGAAGATTGCTCGCTGTCACCGTTCCCCCCGACTGCGTGACCGCTCCGGTATCGCTGATGACGAGATTGCCCGACGACGACGCGATCGTGGCTGCCAGCAGGTCGCCGCCCGTGCCGTTCAGCGTGAGCGTGCCGCTGCCGCTATTGGTGATGGTATTGCCGGCCGACGACGTATCGATGCCCGCAGGTCCTGTGCTCGTTGTGCCATTGATCGTGAGGTTACCGCTGGAGATCACCAGCGCGTTTCCGCCTTTCGCGGAGATCCCGGAGCCGCTCGTGGAAGCCCCCGAAATCGTGATGTCCCCGGATGTCTGCAGGGCAGCGTTGGTATTCATCCTGATGCCGTTCAGGCTGCCGGAGGAGCCACTGAGCGTATAACTCCCACCACCAGAGTTCACCAAGCCGAGCGGACCACCGTTAACCCACACAGCGTTGCCCGAGGTCGAGGTGCCGCTGAGGCTGAGAGCTCCGCTGTTATCGGTAATGGTCGTGCCCAGGAACCACAGCCCGTTGCCGGTCGTGGACGTCCCGGCGATCGACACCGGGCCCGAGGTCGTGAGGTCGGAATTAATTGCCACGCCGATATTGCCGGTGCCGCTGCCGGTAATGCCGATGCCCGTTCCGTTGGCGGTCAACGTGCTGGTGCCGCTAAAGAACCATACACCAATCCCGGACCCGGACGTTCCGCCCAAAGTCAAGCTGCCGGCGCTGTCGGTGATCGCGTTGTCTCCGTTGAAAAACAGTCCGTTGGAGCTCGTGGAGGCGCCCGACAGGCCGACAGCACCCGACGTCGTCAGATTGGTGCTGGAGTTCAGGCCAATGCCGCGAGAGCTGGTGCTCGAACCGGTGAGTGCCAGCGTGGCTGCGCCCACGGCGGTCAGCGTATTGCTGCCGCCATTGAACCAGATGCCCTGATCAGTTTGCGACGAGCCGCTGAACGTGGCGGTCCCGGAGCTATCGGTAATCGAGTTGCTGCCCAGCAGGTAGAGCCCGACGGCGCTGCTCGACGTGCCGCTTAACGTCACCGTGCCGGCCGAGGTGACGCTGCCATTGGTTTCGAGCACCGTCGCGGCCGTGCTGGTCGCGCCGGTATTCGTTCCACTGACGGTGAGGGTCCCGCCGCCGCTAGCGCCAAGACTGACGCTGCCGACGAGATGAAGCCCCTTTCCGGTCGACGACGTGCCGGTCACCGCTCCGGTCCCACTGCCCGTGTCGATCGAGCTGCCGCTGTTTAGCCGCATACCGTCATTGCTGGATGAAGTACCCGCGAGGCTGAGATTGCCGCTCGATGCGGTCACGGTGTTGCTTCCCGCAAGAAAGAACGCGTGACCAGTGCTCGATGTCGCTGAAAGCGACATCGAGCCGAACGTCGTCAATGTCGCGGTGCCCTTCAGCTCAACGCCATAACCTGAGGTGTTCGAGCCGTTCACCGAAAGGCTTCCGCCGCCGACATTCGCCAGAGCGCCGGCTCCGGTGAACATGACGCCGGCGCTGCCGGTGTTGGGCGAGCCGATATCACCTGATGTCCCCGTGATCGTGAGAGCGCCGCTTCCGAAATTGCTCACGAGGGCCGAGGCAAATTCAGTGCCGACCGTCGCGCCTGCACCGACGCTCGCGGTGGATGTCCCGTTGATCGTGACGTTACCGCTCGATACGCCGAGGATCGACGAGGTGTTCAGCGACACACCGACTGCGCTCGCAGAGGTTCCAGACAGGGATACGTTGCCGGCGACGGTCAGGCTTGTGCTCGGCTCAAGCTCGGTTCCGTTTGCAGAGCTGCTGCTGCCGGTGAGGGACAGCGAGCCGATGAATGCGCTCAGACTTGTCGTGCCACTGATGTCGATACCATGTCCGTTCGGCGACGTGCCATTGATGGTGCTGGAGCCGCTGCCGACGCTGATCGCGGCGTTGCTCAAGCTGACGGCCGCGCTGATGCTGCTCGCGGTGGCCGTCGCGGTCAGCGTGCCCCCGACATTGATCGAGGTGCTATTCACCGAGATCGTGCTGCCGGTCAGGCTGAGGCCGCCATTGGTCGCCGTGATCGCCGCGTTGACATTGATGGCGCCCGCGGCACTGAGCGCGAGCGAATTGCCGCTGGCCCAGCTCACCGCGTTGGCGACCGTGATGTCGCCGTTTTCCGAGCCGCTCGACCCTGTCGACACCGTGACATTGGCGGTCGCGAGCGCATTCTGCAGCGTCGTGGTGTTGATGGTCGAGCCGCTGCCGGTTGCGGTGAAGCTCGCATCGTAATTGCTGTCGCTGCCCGCCGAGATCGTCACATCGAAGGGATCGAGCAGCAGCGTGCCGGTCCTGCCGCTTGTCGCTGTCACATCGACGCTGCCGCGAAACCCGAGCACGCCATGGCTCGAGACTTCCACTGCGCCACCGCTGCCGGCACCTCCTCCGGTCGCGGTGATCGAGCCGCGAAAATCAGTCATCGCATCCGACCAGACCACGACATTGCCGCCGTCTGTCGACGTTCCATTCGCGGAAATCGTCGCCCCTTTAGCGATCGACGTGGTCTGGGCGGTCTTCACCAGCGCATTGACGAGCTTCACTGTGGGATCGACGCCGCCGCGCAGGTCGCCGCCGATCAGGATCGAGCCGCCGCTTGAGCCGTTTGCCGTAACCTTCGCCGTCGAGGTCAACGCGACTTGACGGCCGGTCACCACGACGGTCCCGCCCTTGGTGCGCGTGCCGCCATTGGCCGCGAGCGTGCCTGAGACAGTGACCGTGCCGCCACCGCCGTCGAGCACGATGTTGCCGGACCGACCCGAGACCGAGCGGGCGCCGATCGAACCGGAGACGTTCACGACATCGCGCACGGCCTGTTGCGCGGCCGCGGCCTTGATCTCCACCGATCCACCGGTCGCCCCGATGCGACCCGAGACATCAATCAGCGCCTTTCCGTCAGCCGTGGTGGCGCCGGTCGGCAGCGCAACCTGAAGGAAGCCGTCCCCGGTTGGATCAAGCGTCACCTTTTCTCCGGCACCAAGACCCACCTTGCCAAGCGGGACACTGATGCTGCCGCTGTTGGAGACGGAGCCGCCGATCAGGCCGGCAAACGATCCGGGTGTGCCGGAAATACGTCCTGCATTGCTGACTGCGGCCGACGCCCCATTGCCGGTGAAATTCAGTTTGCCGGCGTTGAAATCCGCATTGCCGATATCGAGCGTCGAGGCGACGAAGCCGCCACCAACCTGAACCGAGCCTGTCGGCGTGATGGCAATGCCATTGGGATTGACCAGGAACACCTGGCCGTTCGCATTGATCTGCCCCGCGATCGTCGAGGGCGGCGCTCCGGTGACGCGATTGAGAATGGCGGCGCCGGAATTGGGTTGGACAAAGTTGACGCTGGCATTGGCGCCAACGGAAAAGCTGTTCCAGTCGACGATTGCCTTCGACGAACTCTGGTTGATCGTCAGCGTATTGCCGGTCGGCGTTCCGATCCTTACCTGGCCCGATGCAACCGTCCCGCCTTGCGGCAGGATCGCTTGCGCATGGACGCGCGCGGTGATCGCCGTAACGAGTGCGCACGCAAGCAGAAGCGCCGCGGTCGAGGAGCGTTCTGAACAATCCGATCCGCTGGATGCCCTGGTATCACGCGTGCGCATCAGAAGGTCACCGATGCCAGCATGTTGGCGCGCCAACCCGCTTTGACGCCGACGAGATCGGTAAATCCGCGCCCGACTTCAACAGCGAAACTTGGACTGGGTTCGCCGGCCGCGACTTCGACTGTGCCGCGAACGCCAAGCCCCAGCGCGCCGGCATTGAACACGGATTGCTCGACGCTGGTGGCGTTGGCCAGCCAGCCACGGCCAGCTGCGCCGAAGACATAGGGCGACGCCGTCGCGTTGAAGCCGCCCAAGCCGAAGGCGAATGGGCGCGACACTTCGCTGCGCAATGTCATGCCCTGGTCGGCACTGAAGCTGCCGGAGGCGAAGGCCGACACGGCATCGTTGCCGTCGAGCGCGACCTGCTCCGGTCGCAGCACCGGCTTGCCTCCGGTGAACTGTCCCGCGACAATCACGCCGATGCGCAGATTGGCCGGCAACGGCTGCGAGAAACGGGCACTGGCCGCAAGCTTGGCAAAATCGGGCCCGGAGCCGAGGCGCGACAGCGGAACTCCCGACGTCGCGGCGTCAAGGGAATTGCGGCCGCCAAGCCCCATGGACATCAGCGCACCAAGCTGCATGCCGGTGCCCCAAGGCAGCGTGGTCGCATAGTCGGCGCCCGCCCGGAAAGCCCGGTAGTGATCGTGATTGAGGGTCACGCCGAAATCCGGAGCGGCGATCTGCTGATCGATCTCTTCCAGCGAAAAATTGGCGTAAAGCGATGCCTTGCGGGTCAGGCTGATCGGCGCGCGCAGCCGCAACGCGTAACGCTCGAATGTCCCGAGTGATGCTGGAACACCCGGTGTCTGGTTCGTGCGGGTCGTCGAGTGCGTGTATTCGGGATTGATCGTGACACCATCGAGCCCGATGGGAACGATTGCGCCGCCACCATAGACGGTCAGCGGCGATGTGCCAGCCGCCACCGACTTCAGGTTCGCTGCCGATCCGGCGGTGGCATAAATCTGCTCTCCCGCACCCAGCGCATTGTTGAGAGCGACAGCGCCGCGCAACTGCCATGTGCCGAGGGAGCTCGAGAGTCGGTTGTCGATTCCGATCGATCCGGTGACCAGATCGTGCCTCCCTTCGAGCAGCAGCCTGACGCCGCCTTCGCGACTTCCTCGCTCAAGCGTGCTCCTGAGCTTCAGGCCGGGGACGTCGCCTGCAATCAGGAGAGAGCGTTCGATCTCGACCAGCTTCAGGTGCCGACGGCCCACGAGTCCGGCGGTCCGTTTCGCGACCGCCTCCTGCGCCCTGGCTGGAACCCGGTCGACGTCAATCGCTTCGATGAAGCCATCGACGACGAGGAACCGCAGTTGCCCGTGATCGATCAGGTTTTGCGGAGGCACCACGATACGAACGAGCGGATAACCGGCGTCGCCATAGATTCGCTCCAGCTCGGACGCAGCAGCGTAGATCTGCGCCACGCTGAGCCTTCGGTATCGAACCCCCCCGATGACGGCTTCGCTTGCGACAGCCAGATCCGCAAAGGCGTTCTGGATTTGCACATCGCCAACCTCGACGGTCAGGCTGCTGTTCCCCGCTGCTGGAACGGTGGCCGATGATCCCGGCAAGACGATCGCCTGGACGTCGGGAACAGCCTTCGGACGCAGGGTCTGAGGCGTCACTTGACTCGGGACAGTCGGCCCCGGGGCCGTCGTCTGCGCGAGAGCAGCAACCGAGCCAACGACCGTCCCAAGGCTCGTTCCGGCCCATATCGCGGCATGCAGACAACGCGGGAGCATTGAGAAACACTCGACGAACCATAGTCAGTTGATGCTCACCCCGAACGACAAGCCAGCGTCGGCCGCCGCGTAAGCACGTTGAAAAAAAACAATGAAGAGTTAGGCTTAAGGAACGTTGAAGTGGTCTGCGCGCGCAGGTTCGCAAATACCTGTGACGACGGCCGTACTAATACGGTCGTACGTTCGAACATGCCGCACGCGAGAAACTGTTCGCAGGCACATTTCGACGAATCGCAACGGCACTGTCGCGCCTCAATACTCGACGGCAAGGCGTTTCCTGATTTCGTCGAGGCGCTTTTCGAGCGCGTCGAAGCGAGCATGAAGCGCGCGATCGTGGAGATAGAAAATATAGCCGAGCGCGAGCAATCCGAAGATCCAGTGATGGCTCTCGATATAAATCAACACCGCCTCGATCGCGTGAGCGATGAAAGCAAAGATACCCAGCAAGTCGTCCATCGCACGCTCCCGATTCCAACCCGCATTCCGAAGTTCAACTTACCGAGCGCTCCCCCCTTGCGCGAACTCCGCAAGGAGGTCGGCAGCAGCCCCTACCCACTTTCCAAGGGCGTGATCCGTCTCGAGCCAACCACCCTTCATGCGCTTCGGAAAGTCATGGGCACGAGTAAGCCGCGGATTCTCGCAGCGCTCGAACCCGTCCCCTCGTTTTTTGACGAGCGGAGCCTATCACGCCACGGCAACTCCGTGTAGTGGATGCCCTGCTGTGGGTTGAATGGGAAGGACGCCCTCGATGTCACGAAGTCTCTTCGGTCTGGTCGCAATTGCAGCTTTGCTGCTGTCGGTCACGGCGACAACTGCCGCGCCGGCGCACGGAAAGCGGCACGTGGCGCGTCGCTGGCACGGTTATGGCTTCTTGCCCGGCTACCGCACACCCGAGCAGATCGAGGCTGACGACGCGCGACACGCCAGGCGGGTTTGGTGGTATGGCGGACCCGGCTTCTATCACGGACGCTGGAACGGCGGCGGCTTCGGCCCATGTTGGACCCAGACGCCGATCGGAAATGTGTGGAATTGCGGCAAATAGCCCATCGCGATCAACCGGGCTGCGTGCCGCAGGGGCCTCCGTATCGTGCGCCAGCCGCAATCATTCGCAGATCGACACCCGGCGAATTCCCCAGCCCCAGCGGGTCTTGACGCGCTGGCGGACCGCATAGCAAACGCCGGCATCGCCGTAGTAGGGCCAGTATCCGCCGTAGCCATAATAGGGATAAGGACCCCAGCCAAAACCAAATCCGCGGCGATGAAAGCCGCCACCATGAAAGCCACCGTGACCATAGCCGCCACGTGCCACGGCCTGATGTGTGGTTGCCGCCAATAACAGCGCCGGCGCGCCGATCAGGCCGAAACAATAAGTGCAAAGCAACGCCATCACCGCCAACCAGCGCTTCAGGACATTGTGAAAGTCCGTTCGATCATGGACCACGATGATGGCTCCGCTCCCTGGCCCGTTCGCGCAGGCGACATGTGTTAAGCGCAACTAGGTTTCCATCGCGACAGCGGTCAAATCACCTCACCGTCATCGTCGCGACGCCGGCGAACTCCAGCCCGGAGATATGTGGCAGGATATCTGGACTGCCTCAAGGCCAGCATCGAGACTGGCTTGGCTTTGTAGACCATTGTAAAAGCGGAGTGCCAACAATACTGGGGACAATTGGCTCGCTCAGCCTGCCCTGGCCCGTTTCAATCGAAGCCCGAGACCAGCATGCCATCCGTGTTCGAGACCGCGCCCGACGTAACAGCCATTCCCATCACCTTCGCGACGAAGTCGACCTGGGAAACGATCCACGCCGCGTTGCCCGCGCCGGCCCGGCAGTTCGCACTGGCCAACGGCTTTGCCGCCAAGCCGGGAGCCTGGCTGGCCTTGCCCGATGCCGATGGGCGGATCACTCAGGTGCTGTTTGGTCTCGACGATCCCAACAGCAAGTCCCGCGATCCCTTCCGGCCCGGCGCGTTGCCGGGCTTGCTGCCGCCAGGCGCCTATCGTTTCGCCAACGCCCCCCATGACACCCGCCTCGCCGCGCTGGCCTTCGCGCTCGGCAGCTATCGCTTTACCCGCTACCGCAAGGCGGATGTTTCAGATGTGCGACTGGTGCCGCCCGGAGGCGTCGACACCGTCGAGATCACAGGGATAGCTGACGCGGCAATGCTGGCGCGAGATCTCGTCAATACGCCATCCAACGACATGGGCCCGGCGGAACTCGCCCTCGCGGCCCAAACGGTCGCCGAGCGCTTCGGCGCCAGCTTCACCTGCATCGTCGGCGAGGATTTGCTGCAGCAGAACTTCCCGCTGATTCACGCGGTCGGCATGGCGTCATCGCGCGCGCCGCGGCTGATCGAGCTGATCTGGGGCGATCCCGCGCATCCCAAGGTGACCTTGGTCGGCAAGGGCGTCTGCTTCGATAGCGGCGGCCTCGACCTCAAGCCGTCCAGCGGCATGCTGATCATGAAGAAGGACATGGGCGGCGCCGCCAATGTGCTCGCGCTGGCGCAGATGGTGATGCAAGCGAAGCTCAAGCTGCGTCTGCGGGTGCTCATCCCCGCGGTCGAGAACGCGGTCGCGGGCAACGCGTTCCGCCCGCTCGACATCTTCCCTTCGCGCAAGGGGCTCTCGGTCGAGATCGGCAACACCGACGCCGAGGGCCGACTGGTCCTGGCCGACGCGCTGGCCTATGCCGACGAGGAGGAACCCGATCTCCTGATCGACATGGGCACGCTGACCGGCGCGGCCCGCGTCGCACTCGGCCCCGACCTTCCGCCGTTCTACACCAATGACGAAGCGCTGGCGCAGGACGTCGCGCGCTGTGCGCAGGAGGAGAACGATCCGCTGTGGCGCATGCCGCTGTGGCCGCCCTACGATGCCTGGCTGGATTCGAAGATCGCCAACCTCAACAACGCGCCCTCGGGCGGCTTTGCCGGCTCGATCACCTGCGCGCTGTTCCTGCAACGCTTCGTCGAGCGCGCCAGGAGCTGGCTGCATCTCGACATCTATGCCTGGACGCCGACGGCCAAACCCGCACGGCCGGAGGGCGGCGAGTGCCAGGCCGCGCGCGCGATCTTCAAACTGCTCGGCGAACGCTATGGATGATCCCCGCCTGACGCCGGCCCGTCCCGAGATCGCCGCGAAGTATCTCGAAGGCAAGGTCAAGGCGGCACGCTTCGTTGCCGGCGAGATCTTCGAAGTTGTCGAGCCAATCGCGCCGCTGCGCGAACGGCCAGCTCCGGACGCCATGCTCTCGACGCAGGCGCTGATGGGCGAGCGCGTCACGGTCTATGACCGCAACGAAGGCTGGGCCTGGGGCCAATTGACCAGCGACGGCTATGTCGGCTGGCTACCGGATCGCGCGCTGGCGATGCCGGCCGCCGAACCGACCCATCAGGTCATTGCGATCAGAACCTTCGCCTTTCCCGGCCCCTCGATCAAATTGTCGCCGGTCGCGACACCGGTGATGGGATCCGTTCTCACGGTGTCGCGCGAAGAAGGCAGCTTCGCCGTGACGCGCGAGGGCTGGTATCTGCCGAAACAGCATCTCGGTGGCCTCGGCCCACATGAACGGGACTTCGTCGCCGTGGCCGAACGCTTCGTCGGCACGCCCTACCTCTGGGGCGGCAAGAGCAGCCTCGGCATCGATTGCTCGGGCCTCATCCAAGTGTCGCTCAATGCCGCGGGAATCGGCTGCCCGCGCGACAGCGACATGCAGCGGAACGGCCTTGGCAATCCGGTGGGACTCGACGAATCCGCACGCCTGCAACGCGGCGATCTGCTGTTCTGGAAGGGGCACGCGGCAATCGCCCGCGACTCCAGGACGATCGTGCACGCCAACGCCCATCACATGGCGGCAGCGATCGAAAACACGTGCGAGGCGATCGCGCGGATCAAGGCGGCCGGCAGCGAGTTGATGGCGATCAAGCGACTTTAGGTCGCCACCGCGCCGCTGGCGCCGGTTTCCAGCCGGAAGGCTGCGGCGAACAGCGCCTTCGTGTAGTCGCTCTTGGGATGCTTGAAGAGTTCGGCGGCAGGCCCCTCCTCCACCACCTTGCCCTGACGCATCACGATCAGGTGGCTGGCGAGCGAAGCGACCACGCGCAGATCGTGCGAGATGAACATGTAGGTCAGATCGTGTTTGCGCTGCAGCTCGCGCAACAGATCGACCATCTGCGCCTGGAACAGCATGTCGAGCGCGCTGGTCGGCTCATCCAGCACCACAAAATTCGGCTCCAGCACCACCGCCCGCGCGATCGAGATACGCTGGCGCTGGCCGCCGGAGAATTCGTGCGGATAGCGAAACCGGGTTTCCGGATCGAGGCCGACATCACGCAGCGCCTTGACGACACGCTCTTCGCGGCCCTCGCGCGACAGCGCGGGCTGATGCACGCTCAAGCCCTCGGCAACGATGTCTCCGACCGACATGCGCGGGCTGAGCGCGCCGAACGGGTCCTGGAACACGATCTGCATGTCGCGGCGGAACGGCAGCATCGCCTTGAACTTCAGGCCCTGGATATTCTTGCCGAGAAAAACAATCGGACCGTCGGACGAGATCAGGCGCAACAGCGCGAGCCCCAACGTGGTCTTGCCGGAGCCGGACTCACCGACCACGCCGAGCGTCTCGCCCTTGCGCACCGCCAGGCTGACACCGTCGACCGCCTTGATATGCCCGACCGTCTTGCGCAACAGCCCGCGCTTGATCGGAAACCAGACCTTCAGATCATTGGCCGATATCACGATCGGGGAGCCCGGGCGCGGCGGCGCCGGATCGGGTTTCGGTTCGGCGGCGAGGAGCGCCTTGGTGTAGGGATGTTTCGGCGCAGTGAAGACATCCTCGACCGGTCCCTGCTCGACGATCTTGCCGCCGTTCATGACACAGACACGATCGGCGATGCGACGGACGATGCCGAGATCGTGGGTGATGAACAGCAGGCTCATGCCGAGCCGCTTGCGAATATCGGCGAGCAGCGCCAGGATCTGTGCCTGCACGGTGACGTCGAGCGCCGTGGTCGGTTCGTCCGCGATCAAGAGGTCGGGCTCGTTGGCGAGCGCCATCGCGATCATGACGCGCTGTCGCTGGCCGCCGGACAGCTGGTGCGGATAGCTCGCGAGCCGCGTCTCCGGCTCGGGAATGCCGACCTGGGTGAGAAGCTCCAAGGTCCGCGCCCGCGCCTTCGTGTTGCTGATGCCATTGTGCAGATGCAGGATCTCGCCGATCTGCGACTCGATGGTGTGGAGCGGATTGAGCGAGGTCATCGGCTCCTGGAAAATGATCGAAATGTCATTGCCCCGGATCTCGCGCATCCGGTTTTCCGGCAGGCTCAGCAGTTCCTGGCCCTTGAATCGGATGGCGCCCGAGGGATGGAACGCCGTCGGATAGGGCAGCAGTTTGAGGATCGACAGCGCGCTGACCGATTTTCCGGACCCGGATTCTCCGACCAGCGCGACGCATTCGCCCCGCTCGATCTCGAAGGACACGCGGTCGACCGCGAGCACGTCCGCGCCCTGCTGGTGAAACGACACCGACAGATCGTGGATGGCGAGCAGCGGGTGATTGATGGCGTCCATGCGCTGTTTACCTGAAGGTTTTGCGCGGATCGAAGGCGTCGCGCACGGCCTCGCCGATGAAGATCAGCAGCGAGAGCATGATGGCGACGGCAAAGAAGCCGGTGAAGCCAAGCCAGGGCGCCTGCACATTGGCCTTGCCCTGCGACAGCAGTTCGCCGAGCGAGGGTGAGCCGGGCGGCAGGCCAAAGCCCAGGAAGTCGAGCGCGGTCAGCGTCATCACCGAGGACGACACGATGAACGGGAGGAACGTCATGGTCGCGACCATAGCGTTCGGCAACAGATGCCGGAACATGATGACGGCGTTGGAAACGCCGAGCGCGCGCGCCGCCTGGATGTATTCGAAATTGCGCCCGCGCAGGAATTCGGCGCGCACGAGGCCGACCAGCGAGACCCAGGAAAACAGCAGGAGAATGCCGAGCAGGATGAAGAACCCGGGCGGCAGCACCGCTGAAATGATCAACAGCAGGTACAATGACGGGATCGCGGTCCAGATCTCGATGAAGCGCTGGAAACCGAGGTCGACCCAGCCGCCGAAATAGCCCTGTACGCCGCCGGCGGCGACACCGATGACCGAGGAAACAA
>Ga0307509_10006501_pt1 | contig 15693 bp, 10 predicted proteins | sample 10_EM_MG_FD_202245 | JGI IMG/M metagenome (GOLD analysis project Ga0307509, IMG submission 202245) | Populus trichocarpa ectomycorrhiza microbial communities from riparian zone in the Pacific Northwest, United States - 10_EM | ecosystem: Host-associated > Plants > Roots > Unclassified | place...
ACGACGGTGACCTTCGCGGAAAAAGGCGGCAAGACGTTGCTGGTCATGCACGAGCTTTATCCCTCGAAGGAAGCTCTCGACGCCGCCGGCACCGGGGCGGCGGATGCGACGGGAGAGACGTTCGAGCAACTGGACGAGCTTCTCGTCACCCTGGGCGCGAGCGTGGGACGGTCGTGAAGCCATCGATCTCGCGGTTGGCCGCCGGGCGCTTCACTACGCGGATGAGAACCCCGACAAGGTCGTCGTATCAAGATGAGATGGCCGTACGCTTACGATAGAGGCAGGCAAGGGATCTTGACAATCGTATCCTATGGGATACAGTATCGTTATGCGCGTCGAAACGACCGAGGTCTATCGCGAATGGATCAACGGCCTTAAAGACCGCGTCGGTCGTGCTCGCGTGCAAGTGCGAGTAGACCGATTGGTGCATGGCAATCCTGGCCAGCATCGTATTCTGACGGACGGCGTCCGGGAACTTAAGATCGACTTTGGTCCGGGCTACAGGGTGTATTACACCGAGCGAGGCGGCGCCTTAATCGTGCTGCTCGCTGGTGGCGACAAGTCATCTCAAGCAAAAGACATCAAAGCTGCCATCGCGATGGCAAAGAATCTGTAGGAGGCGGTTTGTTATGACCCAGACGAAGGCAAAGACCAAGCGAGCAGCAAAAACCAAAACCGTACCCTACGATGTGGCAGAGCAGCTGCGCACCCCAGAAGAAATGGCTGCTTATCTCGATGCCTGGTTCGAAGAAGCACCCGATGATGCGGCCGGAATCTCTCGCGCGCTAGGAGATATTGCCCGCGCACGCGGCATGACGCAGGTCGCTCGCGACGCCGGGCTGAGCAGAGAGAGCCTTTACAAAGCACTGAGCGAGGGTGGAAATCCAAGCTTCGCGACAATCTTGAAGGTTGCGCGCGCGTTGGGTGTGCGTCTGCATGCGTTGTCGGCTTAGAGAAGCTCGTCCGCACCCGATGATTGTGTTGACGGCAGATATGTTGCGAGTCGCTTTCCACCGTCGCCAATGATCGCCTAGTCACAACGCCTCATGAAAGCAGCCGCAGCAAAGCGTGATAAGCGGTCAATCGAGAATGCGATCATACCGAGAAACGGGAATTGGGGACCGACGCGTGAGTATTCGAATACGAACGCGGTCAAGATGCCGAGCAACGCGGTCCGTGAAAGTATCCATCGGACAATCGGTTCGAAGACTAGGAGAATTGAGAAAAGCGGCAACCGAATCGCCTGCCACGCAAGCCACAACACGCGGCGAGTGACGACTGCCTGCATTGACCTGACGATGCAGGGCTCAATAAGTCTCGACGTGGTACCGCCCGGTCTCCCGCAGTTGCGGCAACAGCGCGTCCCAGTTCATTCCATGCTGACTGCACACTTCGCGGAACGCGGCATCAACTCCATGTTCCATTCCCTTGAGTCCACAGATGTAGATGTGAGCTTCGTCGCTACTCAGAAATTTCGCCACATCGACGTGGCGCTCGCGGATCAAAGCCTGCACATACTGTTTCGGCTGTTCTGGTGCGCGCGAGAACGCCAAATTGATGTCGATGAATTCCTTGGGTAGCTTCATTAGCGGTCCAAAGTAAGGCAGCTCGTCGGCGGCACGCGCGCCGAAAAACAACATCAGGTCGCCGCTTTCACCCGAGCCGCGCATGCGACGGCGGCGCTCGGTCATTGCTCGCATGGGCGCTGAACCCGTGCCCGTGCAAATCATCAGCAGGTTGGAACCCGCATGGTTTGGCATGAGGAAGGTAGTACCGTACGGGCCAACCAGCTGCACCTTATCGCCGGTACGCAGGTCACATAGATAGTTCGACGCCACACCACGCACGGGATTCCCGTCATGATCTTCAGTAACCCGCTTCGCCGTTATCGACAGATTGTTGTACTGCGGCCGCTCTCCGTCACGAGGACTGGCCACCGAATACAACCGGACATGGTGCGGACGACCATGCAGATCCACGCCCGGCGTCACGACGCCGATGGTCTGCCCTTCCAACACTGGAAACGCGGCTGCGCCAAGGTCGAGCACGATATGACGAATGTCGCTGGTTGCGTCATCGCCGGTAAGCCGGAAATTACCAGTCACGATAGCCACGGCGGGCTGCTGTATTTTGTAGACGTTGACGTAAGGTGTTTGTGCTGAGCGTGGCGCGACGGCGGCGCCTCCCTGACCGGCGTTCGCGGCGGCTGACAACGTCTGTATTTCAGGTGGCAGCTCTGCCTCATCCGGCGGCATGTGCAACTGCTCTTGCCCCGGCAGCGTGTCCCATTGAAGCTGCTCTTCAATGGAATATGCCTGCACTCTCAACACCTGCCGCCAGCTATCGATGGCGCCCGTAGGGCAAGGCGAGATGCAGGCGCCGCAGGAGTTGCACACGTCGAACTTGACGATATAGTTTCGCGAATCATGCGTGATCGCATTGATGGGACAGGTAGCCTCGCAAGTGTTGCAGCGGATGCAGATCTCCGGATCGATCAAATGCTGCCGTGCAATGCCAGCCTGACTATCGAGCGTATCCACTGCCGTCGTCTCAATACTTTGTTTGGCTTAGTTGAACCGTACGTACTCGAAATTCGCCGGCTGTTTGTTGATCCCCACCACTGGTGGGGCGATCCAGTTTGCAAAGCGGCCCGACTCCACCACACGGCCACCCATGAGGGACTGCACGAAGGCACGATCCTCAGCGGTCGGCAGCCACTGCGCCACATTGGCGTTCCATTCAGTTTCGCTGACGACGCGGCCGTCCGGCGCCAGTTTCACGCCGGCAAGTGGCCCGATCTGCCGATGGAACGCCTTGTGCGGGACGCTCAGCTGAAAGTCGCCTCCCGCCTTCTGGATAATGCGATTCCATCGGCCCACGCCGGCGACGGAGTCCTTCACGAAATCGTCGCGCAGCTTCTCGTTCAGCGCGTTCAGTGCAGGCGCGTCATGTAACGCAAGCTTACCCTCGGCGACTTCCAAAACCTGGTAGCTCTGGTCTTTCAACTGATGATCGTCATTGATGCGGCCTTCCTCGAATCGCCCCTTCAGGCCGGTCGTATAGAAGGTGGCGGCATTCGAGGACACGTCCGAGCCGAACAGGTCCATCGTTACGCTGGAATGAAAGTTGACGTAGCGCTGAATGGTCGGCAGATCGATGACGCCGAGAGCCCGTACGCGAGCAGGATCATCTACTTTATGCTGTGACATGACTTCGCAAGTGCGCTGGATGATGCGGCCCACGCCCGACTCCCCCACAAACATGTGGTGCGCTTCTTCGGTGTGCATGAAGCGGGTCGTGCGCGCAAGGGGATCAAAGGCGGATTCCGCGAGCGCGGCGAGTTGAAACTTGCCGTCGCGATCCGTGAAGTAGGTGAACATGAAAAAGGCCAGCCAGTCCGGCGTGCGCTCATTGAACGCGCCGAGTATCCGCGGGTTATCGGCATCGCCAGAGCGCCGATCCAGCAGCGCCTCAGCCTCTTCGCGACCATCGCGACCGAAATAGCGATGTAGCAGATACACCATCGCCCACAGATGACGCCCTTCTTCGACGTTTACCTGGAAGAGATTTCGCAGGTCGTACAGCGAGGGACAGGTGAGCCCAAGATGCCGCTGCTGTTCTACGGATGCGGGCTCCGTGTCGCCTTGGGTAACGACAATGCGACGCAGGTTGCTGCGATACTCTCCCGGTACCTCCTGCCACACGGGCTGGCCCTTGTGATCACCGAAACCGATCTTTCGATCCGGTTCGCGCGGATTCAAAAAGATTCCCCACCGGTATTCCGGCATCTTCACATGATCGAAGTGCGCCCACCCGCCCGGCTCCACGCTCACCGCGGTGCGCAGATAGACATCGAAACCATGCGAACCATCCGGGCCCATGTCGCCCCACCAGCTGAGGAATTCGGGCTGCCAATGTTCGAGTGCACGCTGCAGCGTCTTGTCGCTGGCGAGATCGACGTTGTTGGGGATTCTTTCGTCGTAGTTGATGCTCATCAATTGGCTCCGCTCGAAAACGCCAGTGAGTCTAAATGCGGTCCCAGTTGAAGCGCGGCTGGTTGCCGGTGCCGAATACTTTCAGTGCCCCAGCCTCCCCCACCGCATTGGGGCGAATGAAGATCCAGTTTTGCCACGCCGACAAACGTCCGAAGATGCGCGTCTCCATGGTCTCGGCCACGCAGAACCGCAGACTCGCTTCCATGCCAGTGAGCGCGTCTGGCGAGAGACTGCCTCGCTCCTCAATGGCCAGACGGACTTCGTCGTCCCAGTCCAGGACGTCCGGTGCGACAGTGACGAGACCCAACGCCATCGCCTCTTCAGCTGCAAGATTGTTTCCAACGGCGGCCAGCGCCCTCCCGATTGGCTCGGGCTCCGCGTAGAAGCGCGAGCTGATGCGGCTCATCTGCGCGACGGTCGGGTAGGCATCGAAGTTCAAAGCGGACAAGGCGATGCGCGGTGCGCCCGGATTCTCCGGCGCCGTAAGCATGTAGCTCCGGTCTGCCGCCAGGGCCAACTCCAGCAGAGTGCCGGCGAAGCAAGAACCTTCGTCGATCAACGCAAACAGCGTGCGCGAGCTGACGTCGAGACGGGCCAGCGTCCGGCGCAGCATTCCCAAAGTTTCGCGCACGAACCAATGATCGACATACCTGCCCAGCAATTCGTCGGCTGCAAGCACGGTGGCCATATCGCCACGCGTCTTGAGTATCCACGTGCCAATCTGCAAATCGTTGGTGCGCAGCATCAGGATGGCATCGTCGAGCTCGCGCGCCATCGCCAGCGGCCACCAACGAGCGCCTAAGGAGAGGATGCCGGTGAGGTCAGTCGGCTGCTGCGTCGTGGGTGCGTTGACGGTTAGCGTCGCTATGCGGGCCTGCTGGTCAATGCGCACGTCGACGATCGAGTAGTGGTAACCCGATTCGTCGATGGTGCGCTCCAAAGGCGTCAACAAAACGCCAGGAGCGTCGGCTGGTCGATGGCTTGTCGCGGCAAGATCGAGCGCACGGCTGCGGACGGTGGCCGCAAACTGCTGCGGCTTCACGTGATGATCGATCAGCCGCCACTCCTTGGCTCGCGGCGCGCGTACGCCCTCTGTCAGCGTGCAAAAAATATCGGCGTGATCACGCCGCACCTTGCGCTTGTCGGTCACGCGAGTGAGCCCACCCGTGCCCGGTAATACACCGAGCAATGGCACTTCGGGCAAGCTCACCGCAGCTGACCGATCGTCGATCAGTAGGATCTCGTCGCAAGCGAGTGCGAGCTCATAACCGCCGCCCGCCGTCGTGCCATTGCATGCGGCCAGGAACTTCAGTCCCGAATGGCGACTCGAATCTTCCATGCCATTGCGTGTCTCATTGGTGAACTTGCAGAAGTTCACCTTCCAGGCGTGCGACGACAGCCCCAGCATGAAGATGTTGGCGCCGGAGCAAAAAATACGCTCCTTGGTGCTGGTGATCACCACGGTACGCACTTCGGGATGCTCGAAGCGAACGCGCTGCAGCGCATCGTACAGCTCGATGTCCACGCCCAGGTCGTACGAATTCAACTTGAGCTTGTAGCCTGGTTTGATGCCACCCTCTTCGTTGACGTCCATAGCCAGAGTCGCTACCGGTCCATCGAACGACATCTGCCAATGACGGTAGTGATCCGGATGTGCGTCGAATGTGATCCATTGACGGGGTTGTGGCTCCGGGGTTGTCGATTGCACGGAGACGGCCGGTTGCGCCATGACTAAAATCCTCGTGAATGCAACCGGCGTCAGCCGGCAGCGGCTAATTTGTGAAGCGCCGCCAGGCTTTTCTCGACCGTGCAACCGGTCGTATCGACAACGGCGTCGGCCTTGCCGTAGAGCGATTCGCGCGATGTCAGTATGTTGCGCAGATCCTCCATGGCCTCCGCGTGGCCGGCCATTGGGCGCATGTCACCTTGCGCTACCACGCGCGCCATGTGTTCCTCGGGGGCGGCCTTGACCCATACCGTGAAGCAATTGAGTAGCAGCAGGTCGTAAGTCTCGGGCTCCGACACGATGCCGCCGCCGACGGTGAGCACCATGTCTTCCTGACTGTTGATCATCCGTTCCAGGCAGCGACGCTCCAGGCGCCGATAGCCTGCTTGCCCGTAAAGCGAGAACACTTCGGACAGCGTCATGCCCGCTTCGCGCTCGATCTCGCGATCCAACTCCACCAGCCGGCGGCGCAGCGATTTCGCGAGCTCGCCGCCGAGCGTGGACTTGCCCGCGCCGCGCAGGCCGATGAGCGTTATGCGTTTGCGGCGTACCCCCTCGTCCTGGCCGAAGTCTTGCGTCAACCGACGCAACACCTCCCCCAAGCGATTGGCAGGCAGGCTGTCGAGCAAACGGCGGATCAGCCGTTGTTCCCCGAAAGGCTCACTCGAATCCAGAAGATCCGGAAGGCGCACCCCTAGCGCTGTAGCGATGCGCCGCAACAGCACAATTGACGCGTTGCCTTCACCGGTTTCCAACTGCGCGAGGTAGCGCTCCGAAACATCCGCTTTACGCGACAACACTTTGCGAGCCATGCCTCGCTGCTCACGCGCCTCACGTACTTTGCGGCCGAGATTGGCGAGAAAGTCTGGATCGGACTCGATGAGAGCAATCGCACGCTCAGTGCGCGCTGCTGCTTGGGATGCGTCTACGCGGTGTTTAGCAGTGGATCTCATACGATGCGTTATAACTCGCTAACTGTAGCTTCACAAGCACTATACCGCACTATTTTTGGCATATTCTGGATCTAGATATCGCGTTATATGATTTATAGTGCTTTACTGGTTCAGCTGCTCTGCCTTACAGTGCAATCTCTGGCGGCGAGCGATAGGGGGCAGCGTGCGGGCACAGCGCGGCGAGATGGTGCGAGCGAGATCGATCTCATCATGCCCCTGAACCCAGGCGCGCAGTTCGATGGGCATTGGGCGGACTGGCTGGCGTATGAGCCCTGCAGCGCTCACCATCCCACGGTGATGCAGGGTCGAGCCCTCATCTGTATTTGCTCCCAGGCGGTGCGATCGAGTTCACAAAGGCTTGAACGATGACTGCCACGCTCAAGCTCAGCTCCGCGGACCACAGCGTCAGCCCACCCATCATCGACATTCCGCGCGCGTACAACGCGGCGCACGATCTACTCGAACGCAACCTGCGCGCAGGGCGTGGGCCGAAGCTGGCGTATATCGACGACCACGGCAGCTATACGTACGCACAGCTGCAGGAGAGAGTGAACCGCTGCGCCAACGCGTTGACTACGCTGGGCCTGCGACCCGAGGAGCGGGTGTTGCTCTGCCTGCAAGACACTATCGATTTTCCGACAGCCTTCCTCGGCAGTATCAAGGCGGGCATTATTCCCATTGCCGTCAATACTCTGCTGAAGACTGCGGACTACGAACACATGTTGCGCGACAGTCGTGCCTCCGCGCTGATCGTGTCGGCGTCATTGGCCCCCGTCTTTGCACCGCTGCTGGGAATTCTGCCTTGTCTCAAGCATGTAGTCGTGTCGGGTGGCGAAGACAGTGAGCATCCTTCACTCGCTGCATTGCTGGCTACGGCGAGGCCAATGTTCGAACCGGCGGCTACTTCGTGCGACGATGCCTGTTTCTGGCTCTATTCCTCGGGCTCCACCGGCACTCCGAAGGGGACTGTGCATGCCCACTCCAGCCTGATTCAAACGGCGGAATTGTATGCGCGTCCCATCCTCGGCATTCAGGAGGAGGACGTCGTGTTCTCCGCTGCCAAGCTGTTCTTCGCCTATGGACTTGGCAACGCACTGAGCTTTCCCCTGTCGGTGGGCGCAACGACCATCCTGATGGCGGACCGCCCTACTCCCGACGCCGTGTTCGCTTGCCTGACGCGCCACCAGCCCACCATCTTCTGTGGCGTGCCCACGCTTTTCGCTGCGCTGCTGAATGCTGCAAAACGCCCGCCGCGCGGCCAAGTGCGGTTACGCGCCTGCACGTCAGCCGGCGAAGCCTTGCCTCGCGACATCGGCAAACGTTGGGCGCGCGAGTTCGGAGTGGACATCCTTGATGGCATCGGCTCCACCGAAATGCTGCACATTTTTCTATCGAATCGTCCCAACGACGTCTGTTACGGGACGACGGGCACGGCGGTGCCGGGTTATCAGCTGCGGCTGGTCGACGACAACAGCGGTGCCGTATCCCCCGGGGAGATCGGCGAGTTGCAGGTCGCGGGCCCCACGTGCGCGATAGCCTACTGGAACAACCGAGAGAAAAGCCGACAGACATTTCAGGGCTCCTGGACACGCAGTGGCGACAAATACTACGTCGACGAGCAAGGCCACTATGTATACGCCGGCCGCACCGACGACATGCTGAAAGTCGGCGGTATCTATGTGTCACCTATCGAAGTGGAGTCAGCTCTCATCGCACATCCCGCCGTGCTGGAAGCGGCCGTGATCGGCAAGGAGGACGAAGAAAAGCTCACCAAACCGCTTGCCTGTGTCGTGTTGAAGAGCAACGTCGAACCTACTGCAGCGCTGGCTGAAGAACTAAAGCAGCATGTAAAGACCCTCCTGGCGCCATATAAATATCCACGCTGGATCCAGTTCCTTCCCGAGCTGCCCAAGACCGCAACTGGCAAGATTCAGCGCTTCAAACTGCGCGCCGACCTGCGCTAGTTCTTCAACACCATTGCATTCGCGACCATCGCCGGCGACACGGCGGCCAATGCAGACACTCACCCATCAGAGCGACCCGCCGAAGTGCTGGAAGCCATCGGGAAGCATTGCGGCAACCCTTGAGCGATTGCGGATATCAGCGGCTGACCTATGGACGTTCCAGGAAGGAGGCCAGATCCTGAGTGAACTTCACAGGATTCTTGAACATCAGGAAGTGATCGCCCTGCTCCGCCTTCGAGTACGTGAACAACGTGGCATTCTTGATTGTGCTTTGCATCCAGCGCTGACTGGGCAGGTTGTTACTGTACTCACCCGAGAAGATCGCCACAGGCACGTCGATCTTGTATTCGATCACATCGCGCCAATCGTTCATCACGTGATCGAACAGTACGCGCCGCGTGGCCCGTGGATCATTCTTGATGAACTCAGCGGCGAAACTCTCCGAGTTCACAAAGTAGGGCGAGTCCTTCGCCATGTACCGTTCCATGGCCCGCATGTCGACCACCATGTTGTTGGTCGGCGCACCGCCGACAAATGCCGCAATCATCCTCTCCGGCGAGGTTGTCATTCCGCCCGCTTCCACCCGCTCCTGCTCCGACCAGTCCGTGTGCGCGTAAATCGAGATCGGTTCATCGACGAAGACTGCTTTACGTATACCCTTGGTTCCGAACAGATCAATGTAACTCCAAATCACGGCGGAACCCATCGACCACCCACAGTAGTCCGCTTGCGTCAGCCCGAGGTGTTCGGAGAACTCTTTAAGGTCCATCGCGAAGCGCGAGATACGCCCACCATATTCGATTCGCTGCGACAGCCCCTGATTCCGCGGGTCCATGACGTAGACATGGTAGTGCTGGCTTAGCAGATACATCACATTGAAGTACTCGGCACCATTCGCCGACCAGCCCGGAATGAATACCAATGGTTTCCCGGCTCCCGCCTCCCAATACGACAGCTTGACTCCATCGCTCGTGGTGAAAGTGTTGATGAGCAGACCCTTGAAGTCCGAGAGCTTGGCCGGCAGACCCTCGAGCTGATTGGGGAACGCATAGTCTCTGCCAAGCACTGCTACTGCCGGACTCGCGATGACGTGACCGAAAGTCAGCGTGGTGCCGAAGAACGCTGCCAGAAATAATGTTCGCACTGAATTGGTCCGAGTCACGCCATTCATCGTCAAGTCAAAGCTTGATTCTCACGCCCGCCGTGTAGTAGCGGCCGATCACGTCATCGCCGGACACCGCCGGGAAAGAGAACGCGGGCGTTCCCGACGTGCCGGAGGTCAGATAGACCGGCGGATCCTTGTCGAAGGCGTTCTGCACCGACAGGAACAGCTGGATATTTCTATCTCGGCCCAGATTGCCGGTCAGCGTGACGTCTGTGTACGCCACGGAGGAAACGTCCGGGATCGCGTAGACGAGATTGGGATTGGTGTCCCATTTCAACGAGGACCGCCAACGTTCCTGAAGATCGACCGACCAGGCATCTGTACCATACGAGGCAAAGCCGGTCAGACGCCACTCAGGTACGCCACCCGTAGCTTGTGTCGAGGCGACGCCTGCCGCGTCCAGCTCAGGCAACCCAGGTGCGAGCTCAGTTTTGAACTCCGGCTGATAGCTTGCCAACCCGCGCAAGGTCAAGTCGCCAGGCCCGACGGAGACGACATAGTTGATTTCTCCGTCAACACCCCAGGTCTCGATACTTGAAGCATTGAGAGTTTGCGTCTTGACGAGCGTGGGTGCGTTTGCCGACGTGGTGTTCGAGAACGGCAGCGGACGAACATAGAGCGAGCAGAATGGGCTGGCGCCATTGCTGTCTTCACAGACTTTTTGAATCGACGGCAAGCGTCCGTCGATCTGGGCAATGGCGTCGTTGATCTTGATGCGATAGTAGTCCAGCGTAATGCTGAGACCCGAGATGCTCTCGGGCCGGAAAACAGCGCCAATGGTAAAGGTGTCCGCCTCCTCCGGAAACAGAGATGGGTTGCCCGACGTTGCCGTGGGAACAATGCCATTGAATCCAGTGTGGAGATCCTGGTAGCCGCTGGTAGCCGCGGAAGCTGGCTGATAGAGCTCGAACAGGCTTGGCGCGCGAATATCGCGAGAGCGAGTGGCACGCAAGCGGAAGCCATTCGTAATTTGCCAGTCAGTGCCGATCTTCCAGGTCGTTGCCGAGCCGCTGGTGGAGTAATCCGTGTAGCGCGCGGCCGCATTCAGGCTCAGTAGGCGCGCCAGGGTTGCGTCCTTCAGAAGCGGAATGTCGGTTTCCAAGGCGACCTCACTCACCTCCTCGCTCTGCGATATGGGCGTGATCTGAGCCGTGCCGATGTAAGGCGTCACGCCAGGCTGACAGTCGAAGCGCAAACCCGTGCAATCGGCAGTCACTGATGCGGGCCAATCGGTTGTGACATCCAGCGACAGCGAACGGTATGCACCGCTCAATGCCACCTGCACCGGCCCAGCCCAATTCTCGAAGGCAGTTCCGGAAATGCTGGCTTCGACGTTGTCGAGCTTGTACTGCGGGCGGTTGTTGACGCTACCAAGTACGTAGTCCAGACCAGCCCTTTGACTAGCAACGGTTGTGCCGAACGGATTCAGTGGCACACAGCCGGGGTACGCACCAGGGTTGGTCAACGTGACCCGGCAGACAATATTCCCGTTGGCTGCTCCGCCTTGGAATCGACCCGTATCGACTGCGTCCAGCGCCGCGACGAGATTGCCTTGCACCCATTGGGTCATGTCGTTGTTGTAAGTGGTACTGAGGCCGTGCTGATAGAACAAGTCCCACTTGAACCTACCGGCATCGCCCTTCAAGCCGGTCGCGGCACTCCAGCTCTTGGACTCGGATCCAATTGTGAACTGTTGTCCATCCCAGACCCGCGCGAACAGGAACGGATCGGTAAGCTGGGCCTGCGTGGCAGCTGACAGAAAGGGATTGTCTGGCGCGAACACGTGCGGAAAAATCACGACAGGATAAAAGTTGTTCTGAGTGGACGACTCGCCGTACATCCCCTGAACAAAGACGTTCAAATTGTCGCCAATCTCATAATCGAATCGCGCGAATGCCTGATCGGTAGTCAAGTCTGCCGTCATCGACGAACCAGCGCCGTAGTAGCCATCGCCACCGCTCTCGAGCGTTCCACCCTCAGCGGTACCGTGTGTAAACGGTCCCGGAACCCCAGGCGCAACAAACTGCTGACCTGCGAACGGACCGGTAAAGATCGAACCCAGCATCGAAACCTGTGCGTTGCGAGCGTTCTCGATCAATCGGAATGGATCTGCAGCGGTACCGGTGCCCGCCACCGCGAGGACGCGCCTGCCTGAGGATCTTGCGAACTTGTCATCAATGCCGTCCTGATTGAAGTGCTCGTAGCTGGCTAGAAAGTGACCTCTTCCGCCCAGGAGACTGGTGCCAAAGGCCGCCGCTGCCCGCCAGGAGTCCGCGTCGCTCTCTGAGGAGATGCCCGATTGGGCCGTGGCCTTGAACCCCTCGAACTCCTTATCCAGAACAAAGTTGATGACACCAGAGACGGCGTCAGAACCGTACACGGCGGAGGCGCCGCCGGTGACGACATCGACTCGGCCAACCAGAATCTGCGGAATGACGTTCGTATCGACTGCACCTGTATAGCTGGTGGGCGGTACACGATGACCGTCGAAGAGCACGAGATTGCGCTGGATACCGATGCCGCGCAGGTTCAGATAGTTGCCGGTGAAATTGTCGCTTGGATTGTTCAGGTTCGCGGTGGTCCGCGAGCCCGAAAACGTGGGCAACTTGTTCAAGCCGTCCGGAATATTCGAAGGGCTGGTTGTGAGCAGAATGTCGGGAGTAACCACAGTGACCGGCGTAGGGAAATTGTCCCCGCTGATCGCAAGTCGCGAGCCAGTGACAACGACTTCCTGGATCGACGGCGCAGCAGTATTGTCACCTGCACGGGCGGGCTCGGCATTCTGTCCATGAGCCAATGCTGAAATAGTCAAAGCGCCCACGCCGACAATGCGGCGCGATTTGCGGTAATCCATGAATCATTCCCCCAATAAATAGTCGTTGATGTTGAGCTTCGTCATCTGCGCAACGAAACTCTCCGCGAAGTCACGGCGCAGATCTCTATTCATGCAATATAGTTCTGCTAAGATGTCGCCAGGTTTGATAGCCAGATCGCACATGCCAGACATCGCGACGCATGATTCGCCGCTACGCCGCACTCGCCAAGACCGTTCTGGAAATCTTTCACATCACTGCTGTGAATGACGCCTCGCGCCATCCTTGTCAGCGCGCCCTTCCCGAGTCAGATAGACGCTCAAGCGTGACTCAGCGTCCGCGCTTCGTGATCGCAAGCCATCAGTATCGGTGACGACAACTTAGAGCGGATACTGCTGCGTGGCCGGTTCGATCGTGATCCACTTCAGCTCGGTGAATTCGTCGATGACAGCGCGCCCATCGAACCGCCCATAGCCGCTGTCTTTGGTGCCGCCATAAGGTGCCTGCGCCTCGTTCTGAACCGTGGAGCCGTTGATGTGGCAGGATCCCGTATCAAGGTGCATCGCTACGTTGAGTGCCCTGGTGACATCGCGGCCAAACACAGCGGACGACAATCCGTAAGCGGTGTCGTTGGCAGCAGCAATCGCCGCCTCGTCACCCTTCACACGGACGATTGTGGTAATCGGACCGAAGGTCTCCTCGTCATAGATCTTCATGCCGGGCGTAACGTAGTCGACGATCGTAGCCGGCATCGATGCGCCTTCAGCGTATCCGCCGCAGGCCAACTTCGCGCCCTTGCTCAAGGCATCGTCGATCAATGCGTTAAGCCGCGGCCCTGAAGACTTGGAAACCATCGGTCCGATGACGCACTGTGCGTTCTGCATCGGATCCCCCGCAGGAAGCTCCTTCGCCCGAGCGGCAAACTGGGCGACAAACTGATCCGCGATGCTTGCATCGAGGACGATGCGCTCTGTCGACATGCAGATCTGCCCCTGATAAAGAAAGGATCCGAAAACGGCTGAGTTGACCGCCCCTTCCAGATCAGCGTCTGCAAGGATCACGAGCGGCGATTTCCCCCCAAGCTCCAGCAAGCAGCGTTTGAGATGCTGGGCCGCCTTGACTGCAATGATGCGTCCGACACGCGACGATCCAGTGAAGTTGATGCGCCGGATCGCTTTGTGTGCGATGAGCGCGTCGACAACATCCGCCGCCGTGTCAGGTGCATTGCTCACCAGGTTCAACACTCCGGGCGGAAGCCCGGCTTCGACAAGCGCTTCAGCAACCAATGCGTGAGTGCGCGGACTGCTTTCCGACGCGCGAAATACGACCGCGTTCCCGCACACGATTGGATAGGCGATGGCCCGCGCCGCGAGGACTACCGGTCCGTTCCAAGGCACGATGCTCAGTATCACACCCACCGGCTGTCGAACCGTCATCGACAGCGCACCCGGCTTGTCAGTTGGAATAGTCTCGCCCTGAATCTGCGTTGCCAGCGAAGCGGCCTCGCGGAACAGGTTGGCCGCGAGAAACACATTGAAGCCCGCCCACAACTGCGAAGCACCTACCTCTGCTGCCATGGCCTCGATGAACTGGGGCGTCTTGGCCTCGAGAATGTCGGCAGCCTTCAATAGAACACGGCGGCGCTCGCTCGGGGCCGAGCGACGCCACGTCTGGAAAGCCGCGCCAGCAGAATTCGCAGCTCTGATGGCGTCAGCGACTCCAGCCGCGGCGGCGCGCGTGACAACATCACCCGTAGTGGGATGGCGCCTTTCGAAGGTTGCGCCGTTTGCAGCAGCGAGCCATTCATTGTCGATGAGCAGCTGAGTTTCCATGACGTTATCCTCGAAGCTATCCGGTAGTCGATATCAAAAGGGACAGGATGTGAGCTGGAGGCAGCATCCTCCAATCAGAAGACTGCGGCTCTATCCGCTGCCGTGTTACTTCAAACCTTCTTTGTCAGTATCTCCGCCATGCGTTCTCCGATGAGGACGCAACTCGCCATGGTCGCCACGGCAGAGATGCGCGGCATGATCGAGCTGTCCGCGATGCGCAGGTTCTGCACACCAACGACCCGCAACTGCGCATCCACGACGGCTTTCGCATCTTTGCCCATGCGGCAGGTACCCGACTCATGAAAGTAAGTCGTCGCGCCATTGCGCACAAAGTCCTCCATCGCCTTGCCGGTAAGCTTCTTCGCTGGTACGACTTCCCGCTTCACGAAATCCTTCATAGCCGACGAGTTACCTATTTCGCGGGCCACCTCAATCCCAAACGTCAATGCTTTAACGTCATCCGGATCGCTCAAGAAGGCCGCATCGACGATCGGCCGATCCGCCGGCTGGGAGGAACGCAACGTGACTGCACCGCGACTTTTCGGGCCGACCAAGCCGGCGCACAGCGCCCAGCTGGTGGGCGGTGGGGAATACTCTTTACCGATCACCTCGCTCACGTAAGGCATCTCGATCTGAACGATGTTGAGATCTGGAGTCGGTAAGTCGGAGCGGCTCTTCAGGAAGCCGGAGGCATTTGCGGCGCTGTTGCGATGTGGAATGTGTTCCTTAGGCTCCCAGATGCAACCGCCGTGCAACAAGTGGTCTTGGAAGTTGCGGCCGACCTCGGGCGCATGCACCAGGGTCTTGATGCCAAGCCCGCGAAGGTGCGCCTCATTGCCGATGCCGCTCAGCATGAGCAACTTGGGTGTGTTGATCCCACCGGAGCATAGGATCACCTCAGACTTGGCGCCAATCTTGAGAGACTGACCGCCGGCACGCGTGACCTCCACGCCCATGGCGCGCGTGCCCGAGAACGTCAGGCGGTCAACGTGGCTCTTTACCAAAAGCGTCACGTTCGGCTGAGACAGCACAGGATACAAGTAGGAGCGCGCCATGCTCTGGCGCTGGCCATCACGAATGATCTGGTTCATCAACGCGAAGCCGATGGCACCTTCCTCACGCGCACCATTCAAGTCATCGAGCACGGGATAGCCGAGCGAGCGACAGGCCGCGAGCATTGCAGGGGCCACCGGATGAGGATCAAAGGCGGGCTGGACCCATACCGGTCCTCCCTTGCCCCTGTAA
>Ga0307509_10006502_pt1 | contig 15692 bp, 16 predicted proteins | sample 10_EM_MG_FD_202245 | JGI IMG/M metagenome (GOLD analysis project Ga0307509, IMG submission 202245) | Populus trichocarpa ectomycorrhiza microbial communities from riparian zone in the Pacific Northwest, United States - 10_EM | ecosystem: Host-associated > Plants > Roots > Unclassified | place...
GCCTTATCCTAGGTTTACCAGCTACTTGTATAAAGTATACGAGACCATACCACCTCTGGTTACCTCTTGGTATACCATTTGGGCTAAGGTGATAGTGATTGTAGCTACCTATCGTAGGGTCGTTACAGCTATACACCGGTATAGGTTACGTCTCTGGTGCATCAATAGTTATGAAATCGCTGTCTACTCCGCAGGGGGTTCTAAGAAGGCTAAGGAAGATGCTGGGGATCTCAGAACTCGATAGCAGATTCCCCCACAACCGCTTAACCGATTTTGATCTTGTGACTTGAGCGTCATTGGGCTCAACGCCGGCTACACGCTAGTATAGGGTATATCTCTGTTGCATCAATACCAATGATATTGATGTCTACTCTAGAGGGGGTCCTAAGAAGGCTAAGGGGGCATGAACCATCTCCTCTACACCTCTGGCGATTGAAATCTGAACACCATGGGAAATCATCATGGGATCCACCTCCTCCCCTCTCCCCTCTTCTGATGGCCACTATTGCCCAGGAGGGTGTACGGCTCTATCTCTCATCCTCTCTTGCATTCTGATAATCTTGCCACTGGGAAGGGCCTGGTCTCTGGGCTTGATGGCTAACTCCTCCCTCCCTCTCTCTGCCTCGCTTTGTGTCCTTGCTTAGCATTCACAGAGTCGGCAACCCCTCTCGCTTCGTTTACAGTCTGTCGGTATTGCTGTTTCCCAAGCCCCTTGTGAAGTACCTCTCCGTTTCAATAGAGTGGCCCTGTTGGGGAACTCTTCAGTTAGTAACTTCACTGCCTTGCCCTTTGTCTCGCCTTGAGAAAAGCATCCGCCACGGTTACTCTGGTCGGTTGTTTCTAGTGTTGAGGTCTACTCCTCCTCTACGCTCCCTTTTGGTTTTCATCCCCTTGCTCTCTTAGAACTTCATCCACTCCCTCAGCTGGTACCTTACTACCCCCTTGGCTGACACCCTTCTGCCCTATCCTTACCTGGCTGGCACCCTACTGCCACCCCCACTTCATGGCTGACCTTCAGTCACTATACAAAAATACGCCTCAGTTACACCCATGCTTCTGGCTGTCACTAATGCCGCTTTGGCACACCGTAAGGGGAACCCTTCGAGATCCTCTCCATCCTGCCTTCCACCTCCCCCGGGCCCTGTTTGTACCCCAACACTGCTCTGGCAAGCAGGCCCATACTGCCACTTCTTTAGCTCAGGCTAATCTGTAACATCAAATAATCACATCTTTCATTTATCAGGGGTTCATTTATTTCTTTTGTTTATACTTTGCGATGTCATTAAGGGTTCTCCTCTCTTTCCTACTTGTTTATTTTCCTTTTATTTTCTTCGTATGTATGAGTATCTTGGTAGGATCTAGTTGGGCAATAGGCGAGATGTGTGGTTTGTCTCATACCAGAGGGACTTGAGGGTTTGGAACTTTCCTAGGGTGAGGAGGAAGAGGTATTTGTTGGCCATAGCCTCACGCTGTAGGCTGTCTTTGTACCTTAACAAATGCATAGGATTTAAAAACAATAAAAAATAAAAAATACATAATAATAGAAAAAAGAATATGAAGGCTAAGGGGTGTACAGCCCCGTGCGGAAAGTCTTCGCACCCCTTGGCAATTCAACCACCTTTACAATACCAAATCTAATGTCCACAAATAAACAAATAGATAGATTCAATTAAAATTAATAAGAAAATATATATTGTAAAGCACAGTTTTATGAAATATTTTAAAATTTTCATATTATTTCAACTCTACAGACTAGTACCTTTTGAAACTAACAAAAATACAATCTACCAAGTTTAGCCTTATATAATATTTTTTATCTTTATCAACTACTGATAAAATTACATGATATTATATTTGTTGTATATTTAGGTCCTTAGACATCAGAATCTAAGACAGAAATAAAAGGTGTATCAGAAATTAAGTTTTGAGAATTAGTTTCTTGTAACATGAACTTTTATTCAAAAATGCTACTTGTAGTTTCAAAATTATCTCATAAGTACATCTATTAAGCCTGATTTCATACTTAAAAATAACTTTCCAGGATAGCCAAGATAGTATAAGCTGAATATTATGAAAAAGGATATGTTCCTGGTTCCCAGTAGTTGCAATTAATGTAAATTGAGTTAATATTAATATACCAGTTTTACAGTAGTATACCACAACACCATAATTAATTTAATAAATATAAATGATACCAATATATTTACTAGCTTACTACAAATCAAACTTGTAGTATAATATATTTTTTTGTTTAACATTTGGGTGAGTTATATTGCTTTATTAATCACTATTTTTTTAACATTTGTGAAATTTTGCTAACCACTGTTTAGAAGCATGTGTTAAGTATAAAACTCTTATAAATAACCTTCACCTGATTCTTAAATGATAGTTAGAAGATATCTCTTTCTATCCAAGTAACTTCTGTGTTTTTTACAATATTTTATTAATGTTTTTCTTTTTTTTTTTTAAATCATAGGCATTTGTTTAAGGTACAAAGACAGCCACGCTCGGCGCCCTCTATTTTCCTCTCGCTTAAAATACTTTCCGCATTCGGCCAACATAAACCTCAGGGTTTGGTCTTTAATTCGTCATGATAGATATATTTTGGCTTTTCACTTGGGCTTCATTTTCAAGTGAAATATATATTTCACCTTCGCTGAGAGGATTTTTATTCTTGGAAAGTCAAACTGGAAGTTTGATTTTATTTTCTCTCTCCCCCTCCTCCCAGTCCTCCGGCCTGGGCTGTTGGCCTTGTCCTGATGTCGTCTACCCCTCTCGCTTCCACTGGTGCAGCCCCGGCCTCGGCTATTGGCCCTGCTCGCTCAGCCTCCTCTCGCCAGGACCGTAGGGCTGATCCTATCTCACGTTCGTCGTCATCCCAGTCCAGTCATGCCTCTCTCTCCGGGGAGGCTGACAATGTCGCCAATATCCTTGGGCATGCTGCCAGGCTCGCTCGCCTTGACGCGGCTTCGTTCCGCACTGTTTACAAAGCCTCCGCCGCTACTTTCCCCGACAGTCAACTCGCTATGGCCCCCCTTCTCGCCCAACTCATCGCCATGGTCAATGATCTTGGTGCCTCTGTTACCTTCTTGACTTCGCAGGTTGAGTCCCTCACCTCCGCCCAGGCAGAGCGCTCAGCCACCCCCTCACCACCAGTCATATCCAACCTGGAGGCATCCCTCAAGGACTTGTCCTCTCGTGTTGCTGCTCTCTCCTCCCACAGTGCCACACAAGTGGCACCTCCGCTGCCTCAAGCGCCACCTCCTCCTGCCCCTGCTGTCCAAGCTAAACCTGCTCAGCAGTGAAAGAAACTCGTCACCAGCCTCACGTCTCGTACGGTCGCCGCCCCGGACTTTCCGTTCCTTTTTGAGAGAAAATGGTATGGCAACCCGGACACATATGCTAAACGCCACCCGGACTCACCCCAAGCGGCTATCCTTTTTGCCTCTCGCCACCTGCAATCAAAGGAAGCCAAGCTTTACTCTGAGCATTACCCAGCCACCTCACTCTTCCATACCGGTCCCCCCCCCAGTTTCACTGTTTCTGAGCCCCCGCAGCCACAAGAACAAAGCTGGGCACAGGTTACCAGGAAGGGCCGTAAGGGCAAGAAGAACGCCACTGCAGCACAAGTCGCTGCGTCAAGCAAGAGTAGTGTCCCCAAAGGACCCCCACCACTCCCAGCGGCTCAACCTCGTTTTTTTGCCCCCCGTGCCTCCCCAACCCTCCCAAATGATTCTTTCATCATGACTGCTACCCTTCCCGACATCATGGCCGCTGTGCTTAAAGGGGCCAACTGCTCTTTACCCCTCTCCCTAACTGCCTCGGTCAATCGCAATGGGCCTGTTACACTCACAGCCAATCCCTACACCCCGTCCTCTGCTTACTCCCCTTTTTTTGATGCAATGACTAAGAAGCTTAATCAGAGTTTCCCGGTTGGAGACAATCCATTCCAGGTCTTCAGGGAGGCACCTACATGTGTCGAGCTCCTCAACCACAATCTGCCCCTTTCTATTCTCCCGCACGAGCCTACTGACCTCTTTCCTTCACTCCTTGAATCAATTAGCAATGCTATTGACGTCTCCATATTTGGGGCTAGATTCCTACAGTCAGATCAGGTGACAAGGGCTGAGAAGCGCACAACCTCGGTGGTTGTGGCAGTCGACTCACTCCATGTTTCCCAGTTCGGCGAATCCATCCAGCTCTTCTCCCGCGCGCGCACGGTCGCCCCCACCTACTCTGCTTCCAAATCCACGCAGTGCCGAAAGTGCTAGCGCTTTGGTCACTGTGCTCCACTATGCAAAGAAGAGGCACAAGCTTGCCCGATCTGCACTCTCCTCCATCACCGCTCTGCCCACAGATGTGCTAACCAAAGCTGTCCGAAAGGCGGCTTTGAGAAGTCTGTCATGGGATGCTGCAACGCCTCCCCCCCTCTCGGTATCAACTGTGCTGGTCAGCACGCCTCTTTCGATGGAACCTGTCCCATCCGCCGCGAAGTCCTTTCCGCTCTCTGTCCTCCTAGGGACCAAGACATTCCCGATGCCCGCGATGCGGGCCCCTCCCAAATCACCCCTCAGGGTCCAACTGTTCACCCTGCTGTTCCGGCCACTCCAGCCGGGCACGGTCCTCGTTTCCCTCCCGCTAGCGAATCTACCCAACCTGAAACCGTTCAACTGGTTCGTAGCGCGTCCGCCCAGTCTAGCCTCGCCGCTCCACTCCCCCGCAGGAACCGCTTTGGTGCTGGCAGGACCCTCTTCAGAGCTAGCACCAGTACCAACTGGAGCCAGCCCGCGCCGACCGACGTCCACATGGATCTTTAGATGTCGACAAGCCCAGCCCAAACACAGAGTCCTTCACCATCCCAATCATTCCATTATCCTGGTTGTTTAAATCTTTCCATTGTTCAGCATAATTGTCTCGGTAGCAGTAATGTTTTTCAAACTCTTTTTAGTTGTTTTACTTCGGTAGAAAGTTCTCCTCATATTGTGGCTCTTCAGGATATTCCTCTCTGGAGGAACTGTCCTCCGGTGTTTCGCAACTATAAATGTTTTTTTCCTCCAGCTACTGACAGCTATAAGCCTCGAGTTGCAACTTATGTTCACGAAAGGCTATTAAGCGTTATTTCTATTCTTCCATTGTTTTTTGAAAGGGGTGACCTCATGGCAGCCAACTTTGACTCCCCTGAGGGACTTTTTGATACTTCTCATAATTTGTTTCATTTGTACAATGCTTACTCCATCCCTAGTGGTCACACTAGGTCAGTTTCTCCTGGTGATTTGTTTCCCCAGCATAATATTCCTACACTTGTTCTTGGGGTCCTCAACATTTATCACTCCGCCTCCGACCCGACTCGTTTGCTTTCCAACTACGATCAGTTTATAAGTACACCTTATTTCGACAGAGCATTGGCTCAGTTGTTTTCTCTCCTCAATACACCCGGGGTCTACACTAGGTTCCCGTTCACCTCCAATCATCGCCCTGCAGTTCTTGACTTGTCCTTTGCCAATACTGCTTTGCTCCTGGGTTTCTCCTCCTGGAACCCCACCCTTCCGCCAACAGGTTTGGATCACACCGCCGTCACAATCATTGTCTCTACTCCACTCCTGAAGCCTCCGCACCAGGGCCTTCATTGGAAGTACATGGATTGGGATCATATCTCCCCGCTGCTAGCCGATCTTACGCTTGCAGTTCCCCCCGTTCTCCCCACTCCGCACTCACTCAACCTCTGGTTCGACGACTGCCTTGCCAAGATCACTCATCTCATCACCTCCAACACTCCAACCAAACACCCCTCCTCCTACTCTAACCCGTGGTCGACTCCAGAACTCACACAGCTACGACGCATCCATCACCATACCTCCCCTCTCATGAGAAAGAACCTGACCTCACCTGCCCTGGCCTGGGTGGCTTGAAACACGTATTTCAAGGCTATCCAATCTGCCAAAAGAGTCCATTGGTCGCAGTTTCTGGCCAATGTTGACTCGCGATCGGTCTGTGATGCCAGAAGGATTGCGGTCGGCAGAGCCCCTAATCGGTACCCCACGCTCGAGAACGCCTCCTCCCCCGCCGAAATTAACAATACACTTCTACAACATTTTTTCCATTCTAGACCCTATCCTCCTTCTCCCCTCATCCTTCCTGCGTTTAAGGACGTCCTTCCAGTTTTACCATCAGAAGTGTCCTCCGCACTTTGAAAGTCCTCCAACACGTCAGCCCCTGGCCCGAGTGGTATTCCTTACTCTATCTGGAAGCAAGTCCACAAGGCCAACGAGGGGCTCCTTCCATCTGTGTTCACTCCTCTGCCCACTCATGGGTACCACCCCCTAGCCATGAAGAAGGCCAACGGCATTGTTTTGGATAAACCAGGCAAACCTGATTACCGTACACCTTCTTCCTTTCGCATCATTGTCCTGCTTGAAACTGTCTCTAAAATCCTCGAAAGACTTTCTGCTCTTCGTCTTACCTCTGCCGCCCACTCCCTTGGCCTCTTGCACGCCAATCAGTGTGGGTCCCTGGCCGGTCTGGGCTGTTTCGACGCTGTCGCCACTCACACCCACGAAGTCCTCCTACTTCAGGCGGCTTCCTTCAAAGTATCTACTCTCTTCCTGGATGTCAAAGGTGGATTTCACAACCTCTGTGCAAACAAGCTAGCTACTATCCTTACCAGAGGAGGTGTCTCCGCTTACCTGGTTGCCTGGATCAAGTCTTTCCTCTCCAAATGCCAATGCCGACTCATATTCCAAGGCGCACCTAAGGTTTTCTGCCCGGTCGCTATTGGCACCCCTCAAGGCTCTCCGATTTCTCCTCTCCTTTTTGTGCTCTACATAGCCAGCCTCCACGCGACTATCTCCCAAGGTCTGGCGATTTAATATGTCGACAACCTCACTATCACGGTCGGCACGCACTCTGTACGTTTCAATATCCGCGCTCGTCAATACTATTTCGGCATCATCCAAAGGCAGGGTGCCGACCTCAGAGTGGCATTTTCTGTCCCCAAAACTGAACTCATTCACTGGAGAACTCCAAAGGACCACTCGGAAGTTTCCTTCGCCCCCATTGTGATCAACGACATCCTTTTTCCTCCCTCTCAAGTTGTGAGGTGGCTTGGCTATTGGCTCACCCCTACTGTACACTACTCCGTTCATTGCCTGAGACGGCTGGCATTAGCCAAAGCCTCTTTCACTACAATCCGACAGCTCAGTGCAGCTGGCAAAGGCCTCGCCTCCTGGGGCAACAGAAAGCTAGTTTTCGGCGCCATCCTCCCTATTCTCACCTACGGCTGCGACCCTTTCGTTCCGGACACAGCCACTCTTAAGAATTTCAACTCTTTCTGGCATGTGGTGCGCCGGTGGACAATTAATTGCTTTTACACCACCGCCCTCGGCACTCTGTACCAGGAAGCCTCGCTACCACCCATTTCCTCTATCTGCAAACACCGCCGTCGGTCAGCTACCCTCCGCTTGGTCTACGCCCCCTCGGAATTCAACCCTGCCACCCCCCGGATACCCCAATCTGTTCCCACCTGGGACCAGGGTCGCTCTGCGGACGATCATCGTTTTCTTCTACGTGGCTCATCCAAAGACGTCCACCTTACTTCATGGCTTGGCCCGGCGGTCAATTCTGCCAAGCACCTACCACTAGACTCCTTGTGTCACGAGGTTTCAGACCTCATTGAGGAAATCCCTATCCTCCCACTCGCCTCAACCGATCTCGTAGTGCTCCCGCTGTCGAGGATACCTTCGGTCACCTACCAAGCCCTCAGAGCTCCTGTGCTACAGTTACTCCTCGCTGACTGGTCAGACCTAAGTCTGCCAGTGCCTCTCTCATACCCTTATAGTGCCTGCCTCACTCCCCACGCCTTTACTGGCCTTCCTCGATTTATATGTGGCGGCATTCACCAGATGCGTACTGGTGCCAGCTACCTTGCCGCGCATGTCTCCTGGAGGAACAGGGACTCCAGCACCCTCTGCCCGTTCTGTGAGGAAGATGATGAGTCCTTCCAACACGCGATTCTCCTCTGCCCCGCTAAGGCTCAGCCTCGCCTCACCCATCCCTCAGGTGTAGATGACATTGGCCCTGACGGTCCCCTCTGGCTCTCGGTTCCCCTCCTCAGGGGGTTGGCTGAGTACCTCTACGCTACTCGCACGGGTGTCCCTTCAACCATGTTGCGCATTCGAGCCTATACTGAGTCTCCTGAGCCGGGTTCGGACTCAGATAGTGCTTAACACAAAACTCCCTGGCTTGGCCCCGGCCTTCTTGGTACTGCTTCTTCAAACTCCCCTGCTCGAGTTTCTCCTCAGGGTATTTTCTATATCGTTTATGAGTTTCCTTTGTTCCTGTTTGACTGCAGCAGTGGGCAGGTAGGGCAGGGAGGTTTTATTACTTGTGAGTGTTTTTCTTATTAGGTTGTAAGGAGGACTTTACTTTACTTTTCTTTCGTTAGTCATCGATGGCGATGCGACAGGGTTCGGATGATCCCGCTTGGAGAGTTTTTGCCCGTGTTGTTTGAATTTTGTTATTTCCTTTTCTTAGTTTTTAGAATTAAGGTTTTTTATATGCCATAGCGCGAGCGGCATGCAGGACTTTGTACCTAAATCAATAATCACATGATTCAAAAAAGAAAAAAAAAAAAGAGGTACAAAGACAGCATTCAGCTTTAAAGCTATGGCCAACAAAAACCCTATCCTCCTCACCCCAGGAAACATCCAAACCCCCAAGTCCTTCTGGTATAAGACCAACCGCACATCTCGCCCATCGCCCAACCAAATCCTACAAATATACACGTACATACGAAGGAAGTAGAAAGGAAAGAAGCAACCAGGAAGGAGAGAAGAAGCCTTAGCGACATCTACAAAAAACCGAGAGGGTGAACAAAAGGAATGTATGAACCCCTGACAAAGGAAAGTTACGTCTGATAAGTGACGTGTATCAGCCTGAGCTAGAAGAACAGGGTATGGACCTGCACACCTGAGCGGTGCCGGGGGACGAAGCGGTGCCCGATGGCAGGTTGGAAAGGTGGGTGGAGGTTACTCTGATGAGGGGTCGCCGGAGGGTGTGCCAAAGCGGCATTAGCGACGGACAGGAGGATGGGAGTAACCGAGGCGGGCTTTTATATAGCGACCGAAGGTCGACCGCGGGAAAGGGGGCAGTAAGGTGCCAGCTGGGGAGGTGGGAAGAGGGGGAGTGGGTGTAGCTGTAACCGAGAAATGGGACGAAGACCAAGAAGGAGGAGGAAGGGGGAAGGGAGGAGGAAGGACTTCCCAACACTTGAGACAACCGACTAGAGTAACCGCGGCCGATGCTTTTCCGAATGCGAAATGAAGACGAGGTGCTGAAGTTACTAACCGAGGTGTTCCCGACAGGACCACATAACCGAGACAGCAAGGTACTTCGCAAAGGGCTTGGAAAGCTCAGCGCCGACCGTGAGCGAAGAGGACAGAATGCCGACCGTGCAAAACCTAAGCGAGGTGCAAAGGTAGTGCGGGGTAAGGGGGAGAACTGAACTTCATGAGCGGGAGTCAACGATGAACAGGAACAAGAACCCCGTGGAGAAGGGGGTAGACCCCAGAGGGAGAGGAAGGGTTGTAGCATCGCTTCTCTAGGCAGAAGCCATCAAGGGGGAGGAGAAGGGGGGGGTGGTGAATCCCATGATCATTTCCCTGGTGTTCAGATTTCAATCACCGGAGGTGTAGGGGAGATGGTTCGTGAATATTTTGTTAATATGTGATTGTCTTCTTATAAGATTCTAATTGATATAAATTAATCTAAAGTTTTTCTTCTGTCTTTCTATTTTTATTACCACCAATATAATCTAAAATATCACTCAATAGATCAATTATCAGAACCCAAGTTTATGTGTCTTAGTTATATTATTGATGGTTTTGGATAGTCATTTCATTGAGGGTAGTATTTATTCAAATTTTCACTCTAATTCTAACAGTTTTTATATTCCTTCTAGAATCTCATAAATCCTGTAAACCTCTACTATATTTTTATACATAATATGATACATGATAATTAAATATCTAATAGTCATTTTTATTATTTTATTTACATGTTATTGGGTTCCTTGGTAATACTTTAAAGATGGGGTAGAGGTTGGCTTTGGTTGCTATGCAGAGGTGCGAAGACTTTCCGGACAGGGCTGTACTGGTCATTCTAAATTTAATGGTGGATTCCTCCAAAGCCGTTAGACCGATTCTGATTCTGTTACCTGGACGTTGTTGAGCTCAACACTATTTATACGCTAGTATAAATTACATCTCTCTCACATCAGGACTCATAAAATCACTGTCTACTCTGGAGGGGGTCCTAGAAAGACTTAGGGGAGTGTTGGCAATCCTGAACTCGATAGCAGATTCCTCCCCACAGCTTAGCTGATCATGGCTCTGTGAATGGAATATTGTTGGACTCCATGCCAGCTACACACCAGTATGAGGTACGACTCTGTCACCTGGAGGTCCATGAAATTGTTATCAACTCTGGGGGGGTGACTACAGAAGGCTTTGAGGAGAGCGGACGATCCTTAACCCGATGTCAGATTCCTCCACGACTGCTTTACGAATCATGGATCCATAAATGGGACATTGTTGGACTCGCTGCCAGCTATACCCCTGTATAATGTACGTCTCTGCCACATGAATATTCATGGAAATCGCCTACCCTTTTGAGAGTTGTCTTCTGACTCAAGAAATGGGATGCTCTATACTAGATTTCTTCACAACAATTCTACAGATTTTGAATCTACAACCTGAACATGATTGGGCTAGATGTCAGCTACATGCTGGTATAAAGGACATCCTGAGGCGGCAATTCTCCATGGAGCTATATGGTCTATGGTAGGTGGTGCTGAGAAGGTTGAGGGGGGTGCTAATGATCCTAGAACTTGAGGGCAGGTCCCTCTGCAACCACCGAGCTGATTTGGATTTCGTCACTTGGACGTCGTTGGGCCTGACGCCAGCTAAAGGCCACTATAAGGTACATCCATGTGGCATCAATAGTCATGAAATCGCCAGCTGTTCTAAGAGTGGTCTTTGCTCCCCTAGCAATCCAAGTCCTTGATGGCAGATTCCTCCATAACTGCTTAACCAATTTTGAATCTGTTACCAGGATGTCGTTGGGCTTGATGCCAGCTACATACTGGTATAAGGTATGTCCTAAGGAGGCAATCCGCCATCAAGCTATAGGGTTCCGGGTACAGGGAGTTTGAAAGTTGAGGGGGATGCTGGCGATCCAAGGACTCAATGCCGGATTCCTCTACCACCGCATAACGGATTTTGATTCTGTTACCTGGAGGCTATTGGGCTCGATGCTGCCTACAAGCTAGTATAAAGGACCTCCTGAGGCGGTAATTCCCCATGGAGCTATAGGGGCATGGTTAGGGGGTGGTCAGAATGCAACTTCAGTGATTCTAAGTGAATTGTCCTGTATAATAGATTAATAGCCTGTATAATAGACTACTAGTGGTAAATTTAAAACTTTGATAGCAAGAAATGAATTGTGAGCTAGGTGAGCAATGTCAGAAAAAGGTAAAGGGGGTAGGCACTATTAACTAATTTCTAGAATATTAGGTGCTACATCCGGTAGCTCCTTGAGTAATAGGTGTCTGCCGTGAGTATTAGGGGTCTGCCCTGTGCGTCCTGAAGGTCAGGTTTGCACCCTGAGTATTAGGGGTCCGCCTGGTGCATACTGAGGATTAGGTGTATCCCCGGTGTGTGCTGAGGATCAGGTGTGTGCCTGGTGTATGCTGAGGATTAGGTGTTGCATCAGATTGCAGTCAGAGATTGGTGTGTCATATCCGTTGTGTCCAAGCACCAGCAAGGTACAATGTTATCTCCTGATTCGTGATTGAAATTCTGTGCATCAGGTGCATCAGATGCAAAGGACACTCTGGACGCAAGGTATTTCTTTTGCTAATGTAGTAGTGGTATTCAAAGTTAAAAATGTAAGAAGAGCCTGTATCAGCAAAAAAACGATTTACTTTAGGCGGACGCAACCCGCATCCGGACGGGTTGCATCCGCCCTATGCGTCCGGTGCGCCCTGACCGTCCACCAGAGGTTTTTTCTCATCCCATGCCCCTGGTGCCTCCCAACGCCCTTATCCCCCCTCCCATGCACCCAGCGCACTTGTTGCGGCCGCCCTCTGTCCCGACACCCCCCTCATCCTTCCCCTCTTCTACTGCTCTCGTCTGACGGCATCCGGCGTACCCATCTCCAATTCCCAGCACCCGGACCACCTGCCCCCTACCTTCTCCCTCTGGCGATCTAAATCCGCCCCGTTGCATCTGAAATCGTCCGGCTCCTTTCGACGCGGATGCCCTCGAGCCACTTTTATCTTTTCCTACTGGCGCACCACTCATAGAGGTATTACGATCGTCATTCTATTTCTTTTGACTACCGTAGTATTATCTACTAGTACAAATTGCATATAGAACAGTTCAATATATTTCATTAAATGTCGGCAGATTCACTCTATAGAGCAATTCACAACACTACAACTCGCGCGGCCGAATTGAAGCCACACCCTTAAGGTGGTATCAGCGAAATGAAGGCTCAGAAGGTTGAGAAGGTGTCAGGTGGAGGAAGGTAGAATGTCTGGAGGAAGGGTGGAACGTCCGGCGGACGAAATGGGTATAGAGGAGAAACAGAAGGGACAACGTCCGCCCTACACGGGAGGATACACAAAGGGGGTCCGGCGGACGTATAAGGATGCGGAGGGTCTGGCTTTACTGCGGCCGCTGACCAATCGTCAAATGTCCTCCGATTAAGCAAGTTATACTTATGCGGCCGAATAAGCAATCCTGTAGAATAACTTAATATATCTCATTAAACGTCGACAGATCTATCCTGTGATTGACTATCCATTGCCTCTCCCCGCTGGTAATTACATGCACCTGCCCGATCACAGCCCCTATACTGACTATTCGCATATCACGACCATTGGGCCGCTTCCTGACTCGTATATATCCGCTTCCGCGGCTAAATCTACCAGCGCTGACAGGATCGAGTATGCGTACCAATGCCAGGCGATGGACATCTCCGGCCCCGCTCAGGACGTTTCTTATCTTAAAGAGTGCTAACAATCACACTAGTACCCGCCCTCGCAGATCCCCATAACTTTCCTCTCCCCCAGCCTGGACCCATAGCCAATAGTTTCTAGAATCGGCGTTGCAGAAGACCTTTGTTCCGGTGCAGCGTGCGCGGTGGATCTGGAAAATGTCAGCTTCCTGAAAGTCTGAAACCGGAATTTGAAGGTGTGTAAATTGCTCTACGGGAAGAGATCCCAATTCTGTGCGGTCAGAAGGCAGCCGCTGGTTGTCCGCTATTGTCTGCCTGATAAAAAGGAGCATCTCCTCAATCATGTCAGAATAATCGATGTTGAGGGCTCTGCATAGCTCGGTCAGAGTGCTGAGGGTCTCCATCATGAGGCCTTTGAGAACTCGGCGATGCGCTCTCCGGCTTGAGGCCGGTGCCTCCATCCCGCCCTTTCCCATTACGAACGCATTCTCGGCTTTCTAAAGGGCTTCTATCGTCTGCAACCTCATTCCCCGGGCGTGCTTGCGGCCATAGTACGACAAGATCTGGCGCCCAGCGTTATTCTTGTTTGACCTGCTGTAACCCTCTTTAATCTGTTCCTTAGGTGCCAGCTCGCCCATCTCAGTAGAATACATCGAAATAGACCCAAAACAGCGCACGTGAGAGACAAAGTGACTAAGGTAGTAGATCTTGATGAAGTTGAAGTGGTTTTCTCACTGGATCAAATCTGCACGCCGGTTACCCCTCTGAAGCCTGTTTTGATCCGCCTGCCGACGGCGTTGGGCATCAGAGATATGGTGGGCTTCTTGAGCAATCTAATTCACCATTAATCTCCTTAACTCCCGGTCCTGACGATTTACCTCCGCGCATGTTGACTTTGAAGTGCGGAACTCAAGAAAAATGTGCTTCGTCTGGTGAAATGTCTGCAGGTACCTTTCCATATAGGCAAGTGTATCCGGTGTATCACCGCAATATTGAGTCATCAGGGAGAAATCAACCAGCGCACCAACACACTTCAAGGTGATGTTGAAATCCGGATGGTGAGAACTGTCCGGATTTCGCAATGCGGACGCCAATACTGCTGAAATGCAGTGACTGAGGTTCCGCATTTCCTTTCCGTGCCATTTTGTGACTTCACGATAGGCCCTTTTTGGTAGACAGAATCCCGGATAAGGGGGAATTTCTTTCCAGGCATCGTCGAATGCCGGCCGCCGTTTATCCTTTTGCAGGAACCCTTCAACCCATACCATCAAATGTTTGAATAGGCGGAGATAAATGTTGTTTAAGAGGTCCGGCTTATGTAGATCCGCCGGATTTACTCAGTAGAGTTCAGTGAATACATTGCGGCCTATTTTCATGCCCACCTGCTGCAAGTATTCTGCGATGCCAGCCTCTCCAGACTCTTACTCCCATACTTTTTCCAATATAAAGTATAGTCGCGGGCCTCATATATCTTCCGCGGATTCCCACCAAGCTCCTTGGAGGGAACCTCACACTTTGGGCACAACTTGCTACCTATTCCATGCAAAGCTGCATGTTCCGCATGATCCACAATCCAGGCCGACAAAATGGGAAAACACAGGCGTGTTTTGCCATCGGCACAATCCATCACCGTGCCTTCTTGAACAACCTCCTGTAATGGTGCAAGGACAAGATCGAAGACAGCCCGTAGAGCATCGGCGTTGGTCTCCCTCTGGGCTTTGTCCGGGCGGCCTGAATCACCCGTTAACTTTGGAAGCACAGGCAGCAATGCCAGAAGCAGGATCGGCATCTTGGCAGGGCTGTTTCTAGTCCCCGTAAGGATATTGCCGATTGTCACATATACCGGCCTTGCTTTCTTATCTCCTGAGAAATTGGTAAGCTGAGTCTGGTCTGACAATCCGATAATGGCTACGACGGTTGACCCGGGTGGAAGAGTTTGCTAATATTGAACAAAATGAGAGATTAGCATGGGAAACCCCGAACACTTAAAGCCTGTCAGAACCTATTTCATACCTGTGTATCCCACCATCAGTCCGCCGTATGCATCTCAGAGTATAATCGCTCTCCACTAGAATGGTATTCCCGTATAGGTGCGTAGACCATATCTGATCTATATGCGACCTGACGGACCAGGTAGCAGACGCAGTCGAGGGTGTTCCTATAATAAAAAGTAGTTGTATGTCGACCATCGCCAATCATGGCTTCCGTCCATGTCAGATATTCACCAAACGGGTCCCGTACATCGTGGTGCTGCTGCAAAGTATATGCAGACCAGTATGACCGGGCATGCACGCCATCCAAACCTTCTGCAAAGTACGGGTCAATTTGGGACTTGGATACCTTGCTCCGGACTAACCAGCTTGCCAAATTAAAGTCGGCTTCCGAGAAGCAAGGGTTCCATGGGTCATCTTTCATGGACTCATTTAGTTCCATATAGCCCGCAACCTTGCCGCGTGCTCCGCCAGCGCCTGGAATACTTTCTTGACTGGATGGGCGCCCGCAGTCCGGCTGCTGGGAAAAGTCCTCCTCGTCTGATTCGTGTTGCATATCCCCAGGGTCATTACTTGCTGCGTAGCAATCTGCAATCTCCAGCATCGGATCGGATTCGTAGTCTGAGTCGCCCTGATCACTGTTTTCATCCGGCGCGAACGCCCTGAGCCCTGGTAAGGTAGTGTCCA
>Ga0307509_10006503_pt1 | contig 15692 bp, 19 predicted proteins | sample 10_EM_MG_FD_202245 | JGI IMG/M metagenome (GOLD analysis project Ga0307509, IMG submission 202245) | Populus trichocarpa ectomycorrhiza microbial communities from riparian zone in the Pacific Northwest, United States - 10_EM | ecosystem: Host-associated > Plants > Roots > Unclassified | place...
GTCAGGACGGATGGAACGTTGCGGGGCAATTCAGGAGGCGTGGAATGTGGCGGGGCGTTGCAACGCAAGTCAGGACGCACAGGACGCATGGGACGCAGAAAATACGTCGCTTGCGTCAGGACGCAACACCGACGGATCAGACGCAGGGTCCGTTTTTGCTGATGTGGAGATCGCCTACCACGACTACGACTACGACACCAAAACCTGCTGCCACTCCTACAACCACCACGACTGCCACGGGTACCCAAGCTGGACCAATGGACCTTTCGGCTGGATGACGTCGCTTGTCACACGCGCAACGTGAAGATCGCATGCGACGCGGCCAACGCTTCTGCTGTGGTGGAGCAAACCAGATGGCTCGACAATGCCCGGACAGGCAAAGTCACCTAAGAGCCAACGCTGCTGCTATTCGTGCACCTGCGCCAGCACTCCCTGCAGACTCTCGCCCAGAGTCCTAGCACTCTGAAAACTAATGGTCCCATGTACAGTCCAAGGAACTGTCATGAGACAACAATACCCTTATTCGTTACTTTCTTTATCCGGTTTATCTCTTGACGACATGGAGAATGGGGTTGAACCTAATCATCTGGTAATGCCCGGTACGATTGTTGACTATGATAATGAGATAAGATCCCATGCTCTCATAGACTCAAGGGCAAATGCATACGCATTCATCGACAAGGCTTTCGCCGAGCACCATAACCTTCCTTTGTTTGAACCTAACGAACCAGGACCTTTGACGGTCATCGATGGACAGCCAGTGAGTTCTGGAGCAATTACTCACATCATCAAGCTACTGTTGGCGATTCACAACCACCACCAAAGGATTCCTGGTTTTGTTACCACGCTTGGGGGATACCAAGTAACACTTGGTATACCTTCAAGTTGGTTAAAACACCACGATGTCAAGATTGACTTCGCTTCTAACCCCCTTACTTTTGAATCTGAATACTGCTTGAAGAACTGCGTTAATGATGTTACAATGGTCTATAGAATCGAGGAAGAATTGCCACACTTTCTATAGGCTTATGCTGCACATTGTGCTCTTCGACATATGGTTCTCGACAAGGACGAGGTACTGCAGATACTCCCCAAACATTACCCTGAATTCCTTCCTTTATTCCTTGAGAAAACAGAAGCTCAACTACCCCCTCATGGGACATTTGATAATGAGATACCACTGCGCCTGGGATTCATCCCTCCTTTGGGACCAATATAGGGTCTTAGCCCCCCTGAATTATCAGCCTTATATGAATGGCTAGACGAAAACATGGATACGAAGTTTATTTGTAAATCATCCTCTCCTGCTTCTTCTCCAATTTCGTTTGTAAAAAAAAAGAAGGTTGTCTACGCTTATGTGTTGACTATAGGGAACTTAATGAGGGAACGATCAAAAACGGCTACAGTTTACCCTTAGTCAAAGAAACCTTTATGCAACTTTCACGAGCAAAGATATTCGCAAGGTTGGATATCCCCAGAGCTTACAACTTAATCCACATGAGAGCTGATGAAGAGTGGAAAACAGCTTTTCGTACACGATATGGGCTTTTTAAATCCCTCGTCATGCTCTTTGGACTTACCAATGCCCCCGCTACCATTCAAGCATATATTAACGACGCCCTACGCCCATTTCTGGATAGGTTTTGTACAGCATCCCTTAACGATATTTTAATCTACTCGGAGAATGAGGAACAACACATCGAACATGTCAAACAAATCCTGGAAGCCTTAACGAAGGCTGGACTTCAGGTAAAAGCTCAGAAATGCGAATTTCATACCAACAATGTCGAATATCTGGGCTTTATTATTAGCACGAAGGGCCTCCGAATGGATCCAGCGAAAATCACTACCATCATTGATTGGCCCATCCCTAAGAAACTACTGGATGTCCGCTCCTTCTTAGCGTTGGGAAACTTGTATAGGCGTTTCATCCAAGACTATTCACATCTTGCCCACCCACTGACCCAATTAACCAAAAAGGGTACACCATTCGTGTGGTCGGATCTTTGCCAAGCCGCATTCGAAAGATTGAAGGAAGCCGTTACTATGGCCCCCATGCCTATCCATTTCGATTCCGACAAAGAGATAGTAGTAGAAACCCATGCTTCAAATATCGCTTCTGCCGGCATACTATCCCAATCTGGACCTGACAGAGTTTAACATCCGGTTGCATTCTTCTCAAAGAAACACGGACCGGCCAAATGCAACTACGACATTTATGACAAAGGGTTGATGGCTGAGGTACGACCATTTGAAGATTGGAGGGCTTACCTGGTTGGACGACCTGTTACGGTACGGTCGGATCATCAGAATCTGCGATACTTTACCATAAAAAGGTTAAACAATCAACGACAAGCAAGATGGTCGGAATTCTTATCACAATTCAACTATACGATTGAATTTGTACCTGGTAAAGCACATGGAAAGCTTATGCGTTGACAAAGATGGCAGGGCAAACCGAAAAAGAGGTGTTAGAGGGTGAAACACAGAGGACGCAAGTGGTTCTTAAGTCCCAATCTCTGGGTTTGTTGGCGGATATTCGGCTTCACTTTGGAGGGTCCCCCTCGATTGAGCTATTGATAGCAGCCTATCCAGCTAACCCCTTCCCATATCAGATACTCATGATGCTGGAACAAGAGGTACGACATAGCTGCCTGATCTCCCTGGCCGAGTGTGCCAAGGATGGTAGTTGATTACAGTATCGAGATCCGCTTTATGTTCCCGCTCATGAACCCTTGAAACTGGCCCGCCTTTAGAAAGGTCACGACGCTCCTGCTGCTGGTCACCCTGGCAGAGCGAAAACACATGGACTGATCACACGACGATACTATTCGCCAAGTATGCGGAAAGAGATCGCACCATGTGTGGCCAATTGTCATATCTGTCAACCAAGTCGAACGACTCGTCATGCGCCATTTGGTATCCTTCGACCTCTCTCCATTCCCTATCGACCATGGCAAGATATATCAATTCACTTTGTAACCGGTGTACCCTGGAGTAATGGTAACCATGTCATTTGGGTAGTGGTAGATCGGCTAACCAAGATGCGCCATCTCGTCACTTGTCCTACTACCATGGATGCCCCCTCTCATACTGACCTATTCCTGGATAACAACTGGAAACACCATGGGTTACGGCTGAAAGTTATATCTGATCGAGGACCGCAGTTTGCTGCCGCTTTCTGGGGAACTATCTGTTGTAGACTAAAGATTGACCGACGGCTCTCTACTGCATTTCATCCTGAAACTGACGGTCAAACAGAACGAGTTAACGGTATTATGCAACAGTACCTACCGTCATATATGAACTGCCAACAGGATGCCTGGTGTCAATGGTTACCAATGGCGGAATTTATGGGTAGCAATCATGCATCCGAGACTACTGGCACCTCTCACTTCTTTGCCAACTACGGCTATGATCCGCATATGGACTTTCTCGACGAACAAACTCTCCCGACTGACGACACAGAGGTGCCATCTTTCGTTGTTACTATGACAGAACTTCAGGCACACCTGCGAACCGAAATGGGTTATGTGGAAGAAAGGCAACAGGCAAATGCTGACCAACGCAGACTCCCAGCCCCCTCGTTCCAAGTCGTTGATAAGGTGTGGCTAAACGCCAAAAATATTAGAACACGTCGACCTTCATGAAAATTAGACAACAAACATCATGGACAATATGAGGTCTGGAAAAAGATCAGAACACATGCTTATCGTCTGGATCTGCTGAATACTATGAAGATACATAAAGTCTTCCACGTATAGCTGTGGGATCTAGCAGCCAATGACCCACTCGAAGGACTGATGATTCAACCACCTCGGCCCGTGGAGGGTGAAAGAGAAGATGAGTGGCAGGTTCAGGAGGCTTTAGATTCCAAGTTCGTCAGGAACCGACTACGATATCTGGTGAAAAGGGAGGACTGCGAGGAAGCAACATGGGAACAGGCAGAATCCATCAACGAACTAAGAGCGGTTGATGAATTTCACGAACAGTACCCACTTAAGCGTGCACCATTTCCGGAGAATCCGGAATAGGGCTCAGGGGACTTCGGCCGTGGGGAGGGCCCAGCTCTCACTGTCCTCTGCTGAGATGCGTATTGGGATAACTTTGGTGTTCTTTCTTGTGTTACACAGTTGCTATGAGGGATTTCCTTTGTAAACGTTACGAGAAATTTTATGGTTTCCAAGGTTACGCGGATATGCAACTCATACTGGGGTATGAGTCAGGCGGCAAAGGCTGCGCTAGGATTTCCACCTAGATCAGGGGGCGCCGCCATCTATTTCCTTGGTTCTTCACGCAACCTGGTATTTCTTTCACCACTCCTATACTTCAGAATATAACGTACTCTATTCTGATATCCAAGATCCACGCCAAGATCCCACGAACCCTGACCCTGATCTACCATTACACGATCAGCCTTGACCTGAGATTGTCATCTCCAAACCCTCACGCTGACTGAGTATTATCGTTTAGGACCTTCCTGTCGTTGTGTGCCTTGGAGTAACGTCCAGTGCCAAGACCCCATTACAACAATGTTGCTCTCGGCTATACTATCTTGCACAGATTTACCCGCGCTTCGTCATCTGACCTCTATAAATCAAACCACCACTATACTGTTTATTTTGGCCTTTTTAGGCATAGGATGGACTAGATCAAAGGGTTTCTAGGGAAACACCGGGAAATGCAGGCCTTTGACAATGTGTGGAAAGCATGACCACTATACCCAAGACTCTTGATTCCCAAAAAAGCCTAGGACGAGGTTCGACAGTTGCAAGGGAAAGCAACCAGCAATCAGCAGCTCTGTAATTTGGCTGTTTTGGCTGTTGCCGTTGGCCAACGCGGAGCTGCACAAGTAATTCCTTTCAAAAGTGCTCTCAGATGCGTTAGGGCACTAGTCGACTTCAATATCAGGGTACAATACAAATGCTATACCCCTGACAGCATAGCTTACAAGGAAGATTGTCTGGACCAGTTGCATACGATGAAAGATATCTTCTTGAAGTTTCGAGTGATAAAACACATACTGGCTAAAGTTCACAGGCAACAAAAGAGCATTCATATCAGAGAGCTCTAATAAAGGAGCGAATTGCCCAATCCCAATGGTGGTGGATCCGTGACCAGGCTTGCGACAAAGTGAATCAACTGGGTATGGACTTGATTGATGGCGAATCACTGTTCAACTTCATCAAGATGCATCTACTAGGCCACTTTGTCACCATATAGGCCAGTTTGGCTATATTCCTTTGTATTCCATGGAGATCCGAGAGCTAGCTGATAAGAGGCAAATCAAGGATAGATGGCGACATTTTAACAAAAATGATGCTATGCACCAGATCGTGCAGACCATAGGTTGTTCACATTCCATCAAAATAAGACAATTAAACTTAAAATCTCTGCATGCTGACTGAGCGGGCCTCTCAGGTGATGTGCTGCAGCCTTTAGATCGGCCAACAAGTATGGTATCACAGTTGGTGATTAGTAGAAGGAGGCTGAATGGGCGTCAGATACACGCGTCGAATGTCATAGATTTTCGCTAGATCTTGGGACTCTCACAGGAGATTAACTATCATGAATTTGTTGGATAGGTAGACATGGGGGATCTGAAAGAACTTGTTCTATTCTCAGATGCGTGCAGCTGCTACCGAAATAGGACTAACAAACATGTGTGCGCAACTACTGGTTTACCCTCAATACTGTCCTATCTTCTCCACCACACTACGAGCATGGTTGCCAGTACCCTACTACACTCAACGCTCCCCCTACGGGTGCCACCCGTATACATGCCCATATAATACTCCCCCACCCTCCACCGTTGAATATCATCCTTATATGAGCTATCTAAAAAAATTCAAAGTAAAAGTAGAAAGCTATCAAAACAATCCACATATTCGCACAAACAGAATATGCTGGCTAAGTACAAGGGGTTTAGTCAACCCATCTGCAACCATATCGTTTGTCCTGGAATAATCTATCGTGACCTCTCCTCCATCTTCTATAAATTCTCGGATCTGATGCCCGCGAATGCCAATGTGTTTGCTATGAGGTTCATAGGCGGTGTCTTTAAACATACAAAGTGTGGCTTCATTGTCATTATATAGAGTACTGACAGGTAACTCGGGTCTAATGATTTCTTTTATTAGATTTCGAAACCAAACAAGCTCTTGAACTGCTGATGCGCTCACGATAAACTCCGCATCTGCAGTGGTTGGAGCCGTGAGGGCTTGACGTTTCGGATGCCACTATATCATTCCCATTCCGAGAAAAAAGACATATCCAGCAGTTGATTGCAGCGTTCCTCCGCCACCAGCCATGTCTGAATCCACAAATCCAGCTAAACATATGCCTGCTTGCATTTCTCCCGCCAGCCTGAGCCAGAGCTTCTTCGTTCATGCAACATATCTGAGGACCCGTTTCGTACAAAGCCAGTGATGATCATTAGGGTCCGCGTTGATCCTTCCAAGGTAAGAAACCGTAAAAGCACTAACAGGACGGGTGCCCATTGCAATACACTCAAGACTTCCAATAAGCTTCAAATAGAAAGTGCGATTGCACAGTTTGTCTCCCCCTCCTTTCATGCCCAGCCTAGCCTTTTCCATTGGTGTTGCTACTGGTTTGCAACTCCCTATGCCAAACCTCTCCAACACCCGGTCAATATACCCTTCCTCTGTGAAGGAAATCTCATAAGCATTCGTATTTATTGATACGACTAGACCAAGAAAATGGCTCACAGATCCAAGATGAACCATCTCAAACTTGCGTTTTAATTTATCACATACCAGCTTCCCTTCTCCCAACGTTCCTGCAATGAGCATATCATCAATATAGCCTGCCAGTATCATTATGTTGTTGTTGGTATCAATGCAGCAATCAAACCTGCCTCGGCGAAACCACATTTGTGTGATTAGAAAGTTGTCAGGGGTGGTGTACCAGCATAATGGAGACTGTTTAACCCATAGAGACTGCGATCGAGACATGCCAGCCTCTCCCATCCAAACACCCCAACTAGTAGCTACACATACACCTCCTCACCCAGCTCGCTGCCTAGCAATGCCGTAACTACATCCATTTGACGTACTGCAAAACCCTTTGTGGCCGGAATAGATAACACAATACAAACACTCGCCAGACTCGCTACCTGTGCAAAAGTATGCGCAAAATCCAAGACTTCCACCCTCTGAAAACCCTTGGCCACCAAGCCTGCTTTATCCCTCATGGTTTGCCGAACTGGATTAAGCTGGCGCTACAAACTGAGTTTCGCAGGGATTGCTTTCCTCGTTTCTGATATCTCATGAACCAACTCCAACACCTTATTCGTCTCCCAAGATTCACACTGAGAGTAGATAGCCTCCGGCAATTCGCAAACTTCATCTGACTCCATAGCTGATGTATACGTATTCAGACATGCCTCCACCATGTAGACGGCCGACAGTGTGACCTCCATGGTACCTATGATGGATGTTCCGGAACCACTCTTGGAATGTGTCCTTCCCATTCCCTCCATAGTAGCGAGATGTCCATTCTGGGATTCCCAGTACGAGCTATTCGTGTCTGCTCTCCGCCCCCTGAGCATTCCTGGAGTGTCCGATTTGCTCCTGTTCTTGCTTGTCGTCACAAACGGCTTCTCTCCCTGTCCGCATCATTATAATCATCACCATCACCATCACAACCATTGGACGATTGTCCTCAGGATGAAGACTCGACCTTTGGTTTGCGTAGATGAAAGGGTGACAGTACCTCTGCGGCGTTGTAACGGGGGCACTCTGTAGGAAGATAGATCCTACGATTGCAACCGCACCGAAGACTAAAAGTAGAAGTAAGCATAAAATAATAATAAAGATAATTCAATGTAGAATCAAGCGGTAAAACTTAATTTCGTTAAGCCTGAAAGATTCACTCAATAAGGTCTCTCGAGGATCGTTGGTTATCAGAATAGGGTGTCTCTCGCTTTGGTCAAGTAGAATAATGTAAAGCCAGAGGACACCCGTCAACCATTCTGACCTTTCGCAAGCACCCTACTTAGCTCAGGGCTGTCCAACTCACCTGCCTAGAGTGAGTTAACACGGGGAGGCAGTCGGACCGCGCGGATATTAACTATCTCCACAAATAGGAATTGCTCCCAGGGATGTCGGTCCAACTACATCTGCATGAGCGGAAACTCTTTCCAATCGGTAGCACGTCAGTGGCCAACCAACATACCAACCGTAGACATAATATCCATTGGGACTCACTGGCCCAGCGGTGGTTGCGTCTAGAAAAGCTACGCAGTCCATCTGTAAATCTACTTCAAGTTGGCTATACTCAGCTTCTGAACCGGGGTGCATGCTCCCAGGCTAAGCAGTCTCCTGCTGTTTGACTGCATTGGCGCTACCCATAGCCCACCATGCCGGACCCTCTTAAATTGTGACAAGACCCAAACCGGTAGAGTCCACTAATAACCCATGGTAATGCTATAGTTCACGCGGTAGCCTGGGACTGGCCATGGGGTGGTTGTCCTGGAAGCCTTGCAGCTTCCGGGGTCAGCCCCAAGCCCTCTACTGTTAACCATACAAGTACCCGGAGGTCAAAGTATGCCCGTAGGTATTTCCCAGCTGTTATCCAGGTGGCGCCCCAGGAGGCTGTCACCCTCAGACCCCTTATATATCCTGCGAAGAGCTTCTGGTTGGTTGGATGGCCACAACTCATACGGTGTTGTGGGAGCCTTCCTATGGATCTCACTTTCCTAGGAAGCACACAGCTACACAGCCGTACCCTGCCGTTGCGCCGTGCCCACGCTGGGGCCGCGGGGGGGTGTTCGGAATATCCCCTGCAAGTTACCGGAGGTGCAGACCACTCCTGCTCCATCAGTAGCCCGTTTCGTGCGGTACGAAGCGGCCCTATGCACATCTAAGAGCCCCACTATAATGGGATAACTTCCCCCTATGTGCGCAGATGACTTTGTCTGTGAAGGTAGGGTAACTGGGGTACCTCAGCAGGGTAACTGGATCCCTAAGGTAGGGTAATCATGTTTCCAAGGTAGGGTCACCTCACCCTGTTATGCCTTTATTCCGTTCGGGAGTCCGCACGACCACATATAATGTTACCCCGGAGACCCGTGCAACGTTTACTATGTTTCCTGAACTTTGCGCAAACATGTCCTCCGAAGGTTACCTTGCCTAGCAGGGTAACTTTGGCCTACCTAGGTTACCCTGTCTAACCCGATGTCACCAAGTCACTTTGTAGACACTTGTACCAACTCAAGTCTACTGTTAGTATACTAAGTATACTGGTCTATCCTCAATCTGGTTACCTCTTAGTATACCATATGGGCTTGAGTTTAGTCCACTGTAGCTACCTATCTATAAGGTCGTTTCAGGCGTCTCCCCAATCGAACACTTCTTCCTGGTCCTCTTTCCTCACTCTCCTCTTAGGTGCCTTCTCCCCTGATGCTTCCTCTTCATCAATCGCGTCACCCCAAGCTCGCTGTTCATCCCATGGCTCAATCTCCAGCGTGTAGTAGCCTCTCGATTCTTGAACCACCATATCACGGGTATTGTAGTATGAGGTAGACTCTTCGGAGATAAGGTGGTGGGAAATCACAAAGTGTTTTCCAATCGTGTGGTAGTGGCGATATTGCCTAGTAGTATCAGTGTACCCAATGAAGATGCATTTCCGTGCGGCTTGGTCAATCTGCTTTCTTGTCTCTTTTGGAACCTGCGCATAGGCTACACAACCCTATACCCGAAGATGCTCGTAGATGGGTTTCCTGCTATCCCAAAGCTCGTACAGTGTAAAACATGTCTGAATGGCGCGTGTAGGAAGCCTATTGCGGACATATATCGCCGTCATCAATGTGTGAGCCCGGTATTGCTTAGGCACACTGACTGCATGTACAAGCGCAGGCATAGTTCCAATCATGGTACAGTTCGCTCTTTCACTCACGCCATTGGATTGAGGCATACATAGTGTCGTTCTTTGGATCTCTATTCCTTCTGGTTGTAACAGATGCGAAAATTGATTTGAGGTATAGTCCCCTCCCCCATCCGTGCGGAATTTCCAACAAACCTTTCCTTGTTGTCACTCTACCAAGGCTTTGTATTTCTTAAAGCGAGCAAATGCTCGCGATTTATGCTTTAGTAGATAAACCACCCAGTATCTAGTCAAGTCATCTGTAAAGATGACGAGATAGCGAGCTCAGGCAGGTGATTTCGGATTGATCGGTCCGGCTATATCACTGCGGACAATCTGGCAAGGTTGCATCGCTTTTGACCACAGTAAAACTGACGGGAACCTCCTTCTTGGCCTTTTTGCATACACTCAACCCGCACAAACACAACGTAGAACCTTCCGACTACTGGGAATGTCGTTATCCTCCTGTGACAGACATCCTATGCAGAGCTTCTGCTCCTAAGTGCGCTAGCCGGAAATGCCACCTCGCAGCCAACTTGGCTGCTCCTTCACTAGTGTCTAGAGCAAACACCATATTAACTTCAAGGTTTCCCAATACTTCACCCCTTGTAGGTCTCAGTACCTAGAGCCCTTTCGCTTCTGCTACTCCAACCAAAGTGCCTATACTATATCTCAAAGTAGCTCCCCCACTTGGTGGAAACCCGATGAAAATACCCGGATGTCGTAGTTGAGAAACCGCAAGTAGACTGTTCTCGCTGCCAGCTGCCACGTGCAAGATGTCTTTCAAGAATAACTCTATCTTGAACTGCTCTCAATCCTCCCATACCAAGAAAGTAACATCGCCTCGACCATGCGCATTGATCTCTGCATTGTTGGCCACACGAATCTTGTGTTCGCCATCGGGAATTCGTTCGTCGGTGCTAAACCAGTCCCGCAAACCGGTAACATGCGTACTACAGCCTCTATCCACCAGCCATTGATGTCAGCTCGAAGATGCACTGGTCGAACAGAAAGCTGTAAAAGGAGAGTTCTTTGGTTGATCCATCGAAGCCACTGGTGCTGCGGTCGTGACTTTCTCCGTATGAATCCATTTTGCTGGGGCTAATTTGAGTTTCTGATATTCAGTGCGCCGGTGACCCTTCTTCTGTCCGTAGTAACAACCAATTGACTGTCCATAGCTCGCTTGTCCATTCCCTCTCATCGTCTGACTACTAGATGCTCCCCCAGACCCCGACACTGAAGAGCCATAGCCATATCCTTTCCTCTTACTGCCAGAACGGCATCGTTACCAGTAGACCCCACTTTGTCACGATTCATGGTAGATTCTATTGCTTGGATAGCTGCGATCAAATGATCTGGTTGGTGTGGTTTAAGAATTGTGACCTGAAGATCACGCCACTCGCGCCATGAAGCCAGTAGACCGTTTAAGAGGCAAAAGGTTTTCTCGCAAGGTTTGATCTTTTCCTGTGCCTCGCGCAAAGATTGTATATTTCGTTCAATGTCGTGGACATATTCTGCTGCCGTCCGATATGAGTCAAAGGTGCAGTCAAACAGTGATCTCCAAAAACAGTTGAATTTCAGCCCAAGAGCTTTGCGATAGCCTTCTTCAAGCTTCTTCCATAGGGATTGTGAATCCTCATCGTAGGAAGCCGACGTATATTGGGCACAAATCCGTAGCGCTATCGGGTTTTTAATCTTTGCTGTAATCCGAAACTCTTCCGCCAATGCTTGTTGTAGGCGGCCAGTACTGCCGCATCTGTGCTATCCTTATCAAGTGACTTTTCACGACCTGATACGATCCACGAGAGGTCCAATACTTTCAATTTATCTGACATTCTCTGCCTCCAAGGCCCGAAATTATTATGTCCCAAGTGAGGAACCAACTCATGGCTCGACTGCGTAGACTCGTAAAGTTCAGTCATCCTACGAACCAGATCAGTTGAACTAGAGAGAAAGAGACAAAAGAAGCATATCAATAAAACATACGCTGAGAAAAAAGATGGGCAAAAGCACTGAGCGTAGATAGCCGCCGATTGAATGGACGAATATTCTTCTTGGCTTAAGCTATATGGAACACAAAGGCTCATAACATGTTGGATGGGTGGACGTGGTGGATTTGAGAGAACTTGTTCTATTATAAGATGCGCGCTGCTGCTAACTAAATACGACTAACAAACATGTGTGCGCAACTAGTGGTTTACCCTCAACGCCATCCTATCTTCTCCACAACACTAGTGAGCTGGTTGCCCGTACCTTACTATACTCAACAGAATTTATCCAATATAGCTAACATAACCGGCCTGCAGTACACTGTGTTTCTGAAGATCTTGCGATACTCGATCACGCCCTGTAGAGTTACTGTCACAACTCGGCATCCAAGTTCTTATCTTTCATGAATCCAATGTTTACGAGATTGACCATGCACTATTCACTGGTGCCCTATACTTGAGAAACCAGGGCAGTCACAATAATTGGCTTTAGGTAAAGGCTGCTATGTAAGATATATATTGTGCGCTGATGGGTCGTCTACCGGCAAAGCTTGTTGCTATTTTGCCAATCACGGATGACTTATCTCATAATACTGGAGTGGTGTGGCCGGTGTTCCGATCCTGACCCCAGTCAACTCTGCACGTCTATTGACTCTACATGGCTTTATGACAGTCCAGCTGCAGGAGGATATGCGAGGGTTTACAATTGTTGATATAGGGACAATCTTTGGCTGGTACGCCTGATCCCACAGGAGAATCTGCGCTGACTTTAAATAGCTAGATTCCATTGAGAACATTTAACAAGGTAGATTAAACTGTCCGAATACGAGAATCGTCAGAATCCCACATCTCAATACGATATATACTAGAATATATAGAACCAACTTGCTTGAAACTCAGATTATTAGTTCAGCAGACCAATAAGGTATGAGATGTCACATGTGAGACCTGAGACCTAAGAGCTTAACGATAAGATGTGAAAAGAGAAAGATGCTGCCACGCCAAATGCAGGCCGACGTCTGACAAGGCCGCATATTATTAGCTGTTGTAATTACCCAAGTGAGTATGTGTAACAGGTTTATTCCTGTCTAACGAAAATACAATAGGACCGGCGATAGACCTGCTAGTGCTGGTGCTAAGGGAGGTATCAAGGAACCGGTTAGCTTAGAAGGATAATAGTTGAAGGACAAGTTGGGCTAAGGGACTCAGGGATTGCCGTTCAACCAAGTGTATTCTTAGACTGAAGGTCTGTCGAAGTCTGCTGTCTCCTGCTAGCCAGGAGAGTGGTTTAAATACAAAACCCAAGAGCGATAGCCTTCCTGCAATCACGATCATTACCAGTAGCTGCGCACATACCGGAATCCTGTAATCCTGCAAGACCAATGAAAGAAACAATGCTCAGCCCTCGCCAGTGTTACATGACCATTCCATACCCGGAATCCTAAATATAAACTTCCAGCAAAGCAGACTAAACATAGCAATACGATAGCATAGCCTATCTGACTCAGAGACAGTGGCGGAGCTGAAATCAGATCAAATAAGCCAAATATAAATCAACTAAGCATAGGAGATCCTGCACTGCCCGCTCCTGTGTACCATTACCGGAACATGTACACATGTTACAGTATGAGAGATGGGATACATCAGAATGTGGGAAGAGGCCCGGAGGAGGAGGAACCTTCAGGAGAATGAGGCTACAAGATCGAGAGTTTGGAAAGGTTTACACATCCTGAGAATATAATGTTGGCTCAGGATGCAAGAAATATTGCAATTCAAGTTAGGATGCAGAGGATGCAATGGACGCAAGAAATACGTCGCTTGTGTCAGGATGCAAGGCTGACAAATCACATGCAGGATCGGTTTTTCCTGATGTACCACAATTGGGTTTCCCATTATATATGGACTGCTTAATGATATTTTCCATGTCTAAGAGTAGGAGGCTGGTGGAGATTTATTTCTTTGTGATACCTTGGCAGATAGCAAATACATAGAGTACATGGTCACTGGACAAAGGTGGAAAGGGCTGAAGTTCGAACAGATCTATGTTACCACTATACCATACACACTAACATGTAAACTCAAATATAAGAAACATGTTCCTGGTATGGGAGATTCGCGACTGAGCTATGTGGGGGAGAAACACCCAAACTCGGCCCAGAGAGGAAACAAAAGAAAGGGAAGATCCAAGGCCGCTTACTATGAGAGGCTACTCCAACGTCTTAGCATATTTTTATTATGTCCAAGTTTTTACGGTAGTGCATCTTTGAAATAGTGACACCCAGCCATGTAGGGCTTGACGACCCTATGGGGTGGGTTGGCTCTATTGCTCCAGGACCTCAGCACTGAAGTCCAGCTCATACAAATCACCCGACTTGATTGTCCTATGGAACTCCTATTTAGGAATTCAGTTTACTCTTTGTGGGCTGGGCCAGTTCTCTTAGCCACCCTGGCTGGTAAAGTACTACTACTAGAATCTAATATGTTAGCAGAGGATGAACAATATATATGGGAACGAACTTAGGTGTTCATAATATCAAGGTTGAGCATGGTAGTGCTATCTTAAATCACAACAGCAATCATGCTAAACCGCAATTGCTAAACTATTATTGGAGACAAAGGAACGGCAACCGTGCAATGACCATCTCTTATAGCCGGTTATCATGAGGGAACTATCTAGTTGGCTCCTGAGGCTACACAGTTCCCTTACTATAAAAATGGAAACTACCCTGTTTGTGCTTATAATAAACAGTGCTATGTAAATAATATGACCGATTTAGAATCCTTTAATAGCAGATATTCAACAGCTTACATACAAAAGTGCATTCTTCTGTTTGAGATGAGGGAAATAGAGAGGGCAAAAGAGAACCCAATAGGGATATATAGTAATCAAGGAAGAAGTGAATGTTTCTACAAGAAATAGGGAGCGATGAAGTGAATCTTGCAAGATGGCAAAACAGAGGCTACAAAGTTAAAAATATTCAACCAGGAGAGAAAAACAGGTGAACTGGAAAACTGGGGTACACTTAAACTGAGAGAGTGGTGAAATGGTATAGGGCAGTGGGGAGTACGTGTAACAGGTTTATTCCTGTCTAAAGAAAATATAGTAGGACTGGCGATAGACCTGCTAGTGCTGGTGCTAAGGGAGGCTTCAAAGAGAGTGGAAGCTAAAGAGATAATAGTTGTAGGACAAATTGGACCCAGGGATCGCCGTTCCACCAAGTGTATTCTTAGACTGAAGGTCTGTCAAAGGCTGCTGTCTCCTGCTAGCCAGAAGACTGGTTTAAATACATAAATCCCAAGTGATAACCTTCCTGCAATCACGATCATTACCCATAGCTGCACACACACTGGAATCCTGTAATCCTGCAAGAACAAATAGTCATAGCATAGCCTCCACCAGTCCTACATGACCATTCCATACCCAGAATCCTAAAGATAAACTTTCACCAAAGCAAACTCAACATAACATATTATAGCATAGCCTATCTCAACCACAGATAGTGGCGGAGCTGAAATCAAATCAAATAAACCAAATATAAATCAAACAAAATATAGGAGATCATCCACGGCCACAACAGTGGTGTACCATTACCGGAACATGTACACATGTGTAACAGGTTTTATTCCTGTCTAACGAAAATACAATAGGACCGGCGGTAGACCTGCTAGTGCTGGTGCTAAGGGAGGCTTCAAGGGACCGGAGGTAAGAGATAATAGTTGAAGGACAAATTGGGCTAAGGGACACAGGGATTGCCGTTCAACCAAGTGTATTCTTAGACTGAAGGTCTGTCGAAGTCTGCTGTCTCCTGCTAGCCAGGA
>Ga0307509_10006504_pt1 | contig 15684 bp, 13 predicted proteins | sample 10_EM_MG_FD_202245 | JGI IMG/M metagenome (GOLD analysis project Ga0307509, IMG submission 202245) | Populus trichocarpa ectomycorrhiza microbial communities from riparian zone in the Pacific Northwest, United States - 10_EM | ecosystem: Host-associated > Plants > Roots > Unclassified | place...
TCCGCCGGTCACCCGGTACAGGAACCCTCCGCCGTCGTCGCCCGTCTCGAAGTACTGCGTGGCGGCGTCGAAGTCCATGAGGCGGGTGATGCCCTGCCAGGGGCGGCGCAGGAGTTCCGAGCGCAGGGCGGTGCGGCCGTCGTCGCCGACGGAGGCGAGGCCGTGGGCGGCGAACCGCACGGCGTCGTACGCCTCGGCCGCCCAGGGGCCCGGCGCGTGTCCGTGGCGGGCACGGAACGCGGCGGCGAACGCCTTGGTACGGGGGTCGGCGTTCGCGTCGGTGTAACTCGTACCGATCCGCCAGTCCTCGCCGACAGCGAGGAAGGGGGCGCCGAGGACGTGCTCTCCCGCGACCCGGGCGCCCTTGTGGCCCGCGTCGCGCAACGCGCGGGCGCAGGCGGCGGCGCGGTCGGGGTTCACCCCGCCGAAGAACACGGCGTCGCGGGGGTGCGTGGCGATACGGCCGGCGGCCCCGGTGAAGTCCTCGTCCGGGGCGACCTCTTCCACCGACGTCTCGCCGTCGACCTTGCCGTAGACGGTGGTGATCCGGACCGTGGCCAGACTCTCCACCTCGGTGGCCAGGTCGTGCACGATCACCGTGCGGGCGGGTTTGGCGACCCGGTTCAGATAGATCAGTGCCGCGAACGGGCCGACGGTCCGGGTGGCGCGCAGGACGAGCGCGCTGTTGACGTTGACGGTGTCGAGGACGTCGGTGTCGGCGCGGGTGACCAGCAGGGTCAGCCGGGCCTTCGCACACGGGTCCAGGGCCGCGGGCACGGTCGTGTTCGGGCCCGCCGCGATCACCACGGACACGTCCGGGTCGGCGGCGAGCCGGGTGGCCGCCGCGGCGGAGCCCTTCGCGGTGCCGGCGTCGTCCGCGGTGCGCAGGACGAGGTCCAGGGTGCGCCGGGCGTCCTGGTTGTGCTGTTCGACGGCGAGGAGGGCGCCGCGCTCGTGGTCGGTGAAGAAGGGGTCGTCCGGGCTGCCGAGCAGGGCGACCACATGGCGGGAGCGCCGTACGGAACCGGTGTTCGCCGACGCGGTGCCCCGGCCCCACCGCCACCACGCGCCCGCCCCGGCCGCCGCGGTGACACCGAGCGCGGCCCCCGCGACGAGCAGGCGCCGCCGGGTGGGCGAGGGCGGCGCGTCCACGGGGGTGGGCCCGGCGAGCACGGTCGGGTCGGGAACGGGCAGGTCCAGGACACGTGCGGCACGGGCGGCGACCAGGGCAGGCAGCCCCTCGGGCAGCCACTCGTCCACGGTGAACTCGCCGAAGACGTCGCGGAGTTCACGGGCGCCGGGGCGGCGCTCCGGTTCCTTCGCCAGACATCGTCGTACGGTCCGGGCGAGGCTTTCCGGGATGCCGTCCAGGTCGGGTTCCTCCCCGACGGTCCGGTAGAGCACGGCCGCCGCGCCGCCGGTGCCGAACGGTGGTCGGCCGGTGGCCGTGCGGGCGAGGACGCAGCCGAGCGAGAAGACGTCACTGGGCGGACCGACGGTGTGTCCGCGGGCCTGCTCGGGCGAGAGGTAGCCGGGGGAGCCGACGACGGAGCCGTCCGTGGTGAGCGCGGTCGCGCCGACGGCCCGCGCGATCCCGAAGTCGATCAGGCGCGGTCCGTCCGCGGCCAGCAGCACGTTCGCGGGCTTGACGTCCCGGTGGACCAGCCCGGCCGCGTGCACCCCGTCCAGTGCCTCGGCCAGTACGGCACCCAGCCCGCGCAACTGGGCTTCGGGCCAGGGGCCGCGCAGCGCGACGGCCTCGGCGAGGGACGGGCCGGGCACATAGGCGGTGGCCAGCCACGGGGACCGGGCGTCGGCGTCGGCCGCGACGACCGGCACGGTCCACCGGCTCGTGAGGCGCGACGCCAGCTCCGCCTCGCGGCGGAAACGGGCGCGGAATCCGGGGTCGTCGGCGTACTCCTCGCGGATCACCTTCAGCGCGCACCAGGCGCCGTGCGGCGAGCGCGCCAGGTAGACGACGCCCATGCCGCCCGCGCCGAGCCGCCCGGCGAGCCGGTGCCCGCCGATCACGGACGGATCGGTGGGCAGGAGCCGTTCCACGTCGGCCGCCTCCGTTTCCCCGTCGTTCCCGTCCGCCGACCCCGACCTTCCCTCAGCTCCGGCTCTCCGCTGCGCGATGCAGATCGCCGAGCGAACCCAGCTGCCGGAACCGTCCGCCTCGCACCTCGTGGACGAAGGTCTCGTCCGCCCAGCCCGTCGAGCTGTTGTCGTACTGGTGGAAATCGCCGAAGGCGTACGTCCGCGCGATGCCCTGGTACTTCACCTTCGCCAGCCGCACGGCGAGATCGGCCCGCACCGGCCGCCGCCGCGCCCCGGCCGGAACCGTGCGGGCGAACTCGGCGAGCAGCATCCCCACACTGTCGTACGCCTCGGTCGCGTACGGCTCCGGAGTGCTGCCGTAGCGCTTCCGCCAGGCCGCGGTGAAGTCCTCGGCCCGCTTCGTCGTCAGTACGGAGGGGTCCACGGCGTCCGTCACCACGTACCAGCCGTCGCCCGCCGCGCCCGCGAGACGCGGGAAGTCCGAGCCGTACAGCCGGTGCTGCATCCAGCGCGGGCCGGTGAAGCGGGCCGTGACCAGATCCTGGGCCGTGCGGACGGTGGCGTCCAGGGCGCCCAGATACACAAAGGCTCTGACACCGGCGGCGAGCACGTCACGCACCGCCTTCGGGCCGTCGTCCGTGGCCTCCGCGACGACGCGGGGCACGACCTCGCCCTTGAGGACGGTGCGCCAGTTGGTGACCACCTGAGTGCCCTCGTCCTGCATGGCCGGGCCCCCGGCCCGGTCGATCACGACGCCGGCCCGCACCACCTGTCGGGTGATGTAGGCGTGCAGTCCGATCCAGGTGCCGAGCGCGGCGTGGGCGGGGCTGCTCTGGAACGAGGTCTTGGGCGACGTCAGGAAGTAGTCCTGCGTGCCCGTGGTGCTGGAGACATGGGTCAGCCCCGCCGCGCCGTAGACGGTCGCGGCCCGCTGCATGGGGAGCTCGGCCACCGGTCCCAGCACGGCGACGACGTCCCGGTCGGCGGTGAACGTCCGGGCCACCGCCCGCGCGGTGTCCGCGTCGCCCTTGTCGGCGAGGACCTTCACCTTCAGGTCGTAGGAGCGCTCCGGCGTGGCGTTGTGCTGGGCGACGGCGAGGCGGGCGGCGCGTGCGGAGGCCCGGCTGACGGCGGCCTCGGCCGGGCCGGCGGTCGTGTGCACGCCGAGGACGTACACGGGACGCGCGGGACTCGCGGCCGGTTTCTCGTCGTCCCCCGACGCCCACACCGCCGCTCCGGTCCCGCCGCCCGCGAGCAGCAGCGCACCGCCGGCCAACAGCAGACGACGCCTGCCCGGGTGCCGGACGGGGACGGCCGGATCGTCGAGGACCGTGGGTTCGACATCCGGGAAGGCGAGGCTCTCGGCGGCCCGTGCCGCGACCATCCGCGCGACGGGGTCGGGGAGCCAGCCGCCGGAGGCGTCCGGAGCGTCGTCGGCGAGCAGGCCCCGAATGTCGTCGGCCGTGGGCCGCTCGGCCGGGTCCTTGGCCAGGCAGCGCTCCACCAAGGGCCGCAACTCGCCCTCCACACCGGCGAGTTCGGGCTCGTCGTGGACCGTGCGGTACATCAGGGCGTCCGGTGTCCCGGTGCCGAAGGGAGGCGTGCCGGTCGAGGCGTACGCCAGCACGCAGCCCAGCGCGAAGACGTCGCTCGCGGACGTGGCGGGCTGCCCCTCGGCCTGCTCCGGGGCGAGGAAACCGGGGGTGCCGACCACGAGCCCGGACGCGGTCAGTGCCGTGTCGTCGGCGGCGCGCGCGATACCGAAGTCGATCAGGTGCGGTCCGTCCAGGGCGAGCAGGACGTTGCCCGGTTTGACGTCCCGGTGCACGAGCCCGGCCGTGTGCACGGCGTCCAGCGCCCCGGCCAGCAGCCCGCCCAGGACACGGACCGCCTGCGACGGCAGCGGGCCGTGCGCGGCGACCGCCTCGGCGATGGAGGGCCCGGGGACGAAGGCGGTTGCCAGCCACGGCTCGCGTGTCTCGGCGTCCGCGTCCAGGACGGGGACCACCCAGGGGCTGTCCACCCGCCGCGCCAGCTCCACCTCCCGCGCGAACCGGGCCCGGAAGTCCTCGTCACCGGCGCCCTCACCCCGGATCACCTTGACCGCGGCGAGCGCCCCGGAGTCGGTGCGCCCGAGGTAGACGACGCCCATGCCTCCCGCGCCGAGCCGCCGCAGCAGCCGGAACCCCGCGATGCGGGAGGGGTCGGAGGACCGCAGCGGTTCGCTCACTGTCCCGCCCCCTTCGTCCCGGTGGGTTCGGCGGGGGCGCCCGCGTCGCCCGCCCTGCCCCGGCTGTCGATGCTCGCCGCGACGAAGGTCATTCCCTTGCCCATGTCGGTGGTGACGGTGGAGTCCTCGGTCTCGGTCCGGCCCGCGCCGTGCCGCGCGGTCGCGGCCACGGTGACCGGCCCCATCCGGAACTTGTACCAGTCGAAGGGATGCGCCTTGCCGCCGCCGGCGACCCAGGTACCGGTCTCCGTCAGGTCGTCGTCGGAGATCACGGTCCGCCCGTCGGCGAAGGCGTCGGCCCGCGAGAACAGGTCGAGCACCCGGTCCGTGGCGTTCAGTTGCTGCCCGGGGCAGCGCAGCGCCTCCTCCAGGGACCCGGCCATGTCGCGCCGCGCCGACACGACGTCCTGGTGCACGGTGACGGTCAGCGACACGTACACCGGCCCCTTGCCGCCTTTCGCCGGCAGCTCGTACGCCCGGGTGAGGCTGGCCAGTACGGTGCCGGGCAGCGTCTCGCGCCGCCACAGGCAGTCCGCGCCGAGTACGGCCCACTCGGCCGGATCGCTCTCGAAGGGATCGCGTTCGCGGTATCCGGTGCCGAAGTAGTCGGGGCGCACGGTGAGTTCACGAACGAACTTCACCGCCTCGGCCCGCGTCCTCGGCGCCCGGTCCTCGGCGAGCGTGTACGGCTCGTTCTCGGGCGACGCCGAGTCCGAGACCGAAGGCGACGCGTCGGCACCCTTCTTCGGCGTCCCCTCCGCCCTGGGCTCGTCGCCCGACCCGCCGCTGCACCCCGCCAGCAGCAGCACGCCCGCCGCCGCGCCTAAGACTGGTCTCCACCCGGCCATGCAACACTCCCCACCCCTGTGCCCGCACCCTTGGCGCGAGTGTGGCGCATGCCAACGTTCTCGGTTTCCAACTACCCTTGCAAACATGAGCAGTTAGGGGTTCTGACGACGGTGTGCGGCGTTCCGGTTGCAGCCGGTGCGTGCGCGGTCCTCGGCCACCGGTGTCAGCGGAGCGTGGCCACCGCTGTGCTGTGCAGGACTTCTTCGGCACGGTCCCACGACCAGCCGTTCTCGACCACGAGCGTGCGCCAGCCGGTGGGGCCGAACCAGTACCAGAGAAGGTCGCCGGTCTCCTTCGCCGAGTGCGACGGCGGGGGAGTGAGGCTGTGCAGATGGCGGGCGGCGGTGCGGAGGGCGTCCCGGTACGCGGCTGTCGCGCGCTCCCACAGCTCCTCGCCGTCCTCGTGGACGGGCAGCGCCTTGCGGATCGCCTCGTGCACCGCGAACTGTCCCTCGTTGCCCAGGCGCGTGCCGTGGGCCAGGGCCTTGAGCACCGCCTCCGGGCTCCGTAGTTCGAGCAGTTCCTTCATGGCCTGGCCGTAGCCGGAGGCGAGCACGCCCCGGTCGACGATGTGATTCAGGATGTCGCCCTTGCTGCCGACGCTCGCGAAGACCGTCTTCGAGGCGACACCGGCCGCCGAGGCGATGTCGGCGACGGTGACCCGGCCGTAGCCGCGCTCGGCGAACAGCTGCGTGGCGTGTTCGAGGATCAGCTCGCGCGTCCGCGCGGCGGCCTGTTCGCGCAGCGGGGAGACGTAACGGCGCTTGGGAGGCATGGCCAGATCCTACGGGTGAAGAATTCAATAGGCGTCCTGTAACCTCAATTTCTGTCGGACGGCAGCACCCCGAAACGCACCCCCGCGAAAAGGACCACGCAATGGGCATGGACGCCACGGAACTGGCCCACGGGCTCTTCCGCATCCTCGAAACCGGCGACCCGGCACTGGCCGCCGAAGTGGTCCACGAGGACTTCCGCAACCGCGAGGCAGCCGTGTCGCCCGCGGCCTGCGCGCTCCCCGGGCCCGCAGGCGTGCTCGCCTCCAGCGCCTGGATGCGCTCCGCCTTCACCGACCTGGCCTTCCCCGTCCTCGGGACCGCCCACAACGACGAGCAGGTCTGGCTACGGCTGCGCATGCGGGGCCGCCACACAGGACCCTTCGTCCGCTTCCGTGCCGGCGCCCTCGACCAGGCGATACCGCCGACCGGGCGGGACATCGACTTCGAGCAGATCCATGTGCTCGACCTCCGTGACGGCAAGGTGGTCGGACACGAGGCGGTGCGCGACGACGTGACCATGCTCGGCCAGCTCGGCGTCTTCCCGCCGAACCCCGGCACGGCCCTGAACATGCTCACCTGGAGGATGACGGGCCGAGCCGCGCGCGCCGCCGCCGACGTGACGACGAAGGCGGCGGAGGCGGCCGGGGTGGTGCGGGAGGGCCAGGCACGGCAGCGCGGCTGAATCGTTCGCCCTCACGCATGAACCGCCGCCCGGGCGAGAGGCCGTATCTCCCACATGTGAGGAAACTGGTCGTGGCGCCCCGGGCGACCGGCGGCGGACCATGATCGGACAGCACTTTCCGGCATCCCCACAGGCAGGACGGTTCACATGATCGACAGGCGAGCCCTGGGCAGGACCATCGGAGCCGGGACCGCGGCCGCGTCCCTCGCGGGATGGCTCAGCTCGTCACCCGCGTCGGCCGCACCCGCCGGATCGGAGGCGCCAACTCCCGCGCGGACGAAGCCTCTTACGTCCTTCGAGTCGCTGAAGCAGGTCAGGGCAGGCGAATTGACCATCGGCTACGCCGAACTCGGCCCGGCCAAGGGCCCGGTGGTCGTCCTCCTGCACGGATGGCCGTACGACATCCACAGCTACGCCGACGTCGCGCCACTGCTGGCCGCCGAGGGCTACCGGGTGATCGTGCCCTACCTGCGCGGCTACGGCACCACCACGTTCCGGTCGCCGAAGACCTTCCGCAACGGCCAGCAGGCCGTGGTCGCCCTCGACATCGTCGCCCTGCTGGACGCCCTGCGGATCGAGAAGGCGCTGCTCGGCGGGTTCGACTGGGGAGCCCGCACAGCCGACATCATCGCCGCCCTGTGGCCCCAGCGGTGCAAGGCCCTGGTCTCGGTGACCGGCTACCTCATCACCAACAGGGAGAAGAACAAGCAACCGCTGCCTCCCGCCGCCGAGTTGGCGTGGTGGTACCAGTACTACTTCGCCACCGAGCGCGGTGAGCTGGGCCTGGCCCAGTACGGGCACGACTTCGCCAAGCTGATCTGGCGCAACGTCTCCCCGACCTGGCACTTCGACGACGCCACCTTCGACCGCACCGCGAAGGCCTTCGAGAACCCGGACTACGTGAGCATCGTGATCCACAACTACCGCTGGCGGCTCGGCCTCGCCGCGGGAGACCCCCGCTACGACGGCATCGAGGCCAGGCTCGCCGCGGGCCCGCCCATCGCAGTCCCCACGATCACCCTCGACGGCGAACTGGACCCCTTCACCCCGGCCGGCGACGGGAGCGCCTACCGCGCGAAGTTCACCGGCCCCTACGACCACCGCGCCCTCGACGGCATCGGGCACAACGTGCCGCAGGAGGCACCGGAGGCGTTCGCCCGCGCGGTTCTGGACGCCGATCGTCTCTGATACGAGCGCCGGGGCGGTCTCCCCGGCGCGGATCGGGGCCGTAGCGGCGATTCTGGAGGGGTCGGCAGTTCGCCCGAGAACGGAGACACAGCTCATGGACATGAAGCTCGAAGTCGTCGTGGTGCCGGTCGGGGACGTGGACCGGGCCAAGAACTTCTACACGGCGCTCGGCTGGCGGCTCGACGCCGACGTCGCCACCGGCGAGGACTTCCGGGTCGTACAGGTGACACCGCCTGGCTCGCCCGCCTCAGTCATCTTCGGCACCTCGGTCACGGCCCAGGCACCGGGCTCCGCCCAGGGCCTGCACCTGATCGTGGACGACATCGGCGCCGCCCACGACGAACTCAAGCGGGTCGGCGCCGACCCGAGCGACGTGTTCCACGACGAGGGAGGCGTCTTCCACCACGCCGGGACCGATGCCCGGGTGCCAGGACCGGACCCGAAGCGCAGCAGCTACGGCTCGTTCGTGTCGTTCAGCGACCCGGACGGCAACGGCTGGGTCCTCCAGGAGATCACCACCCGGCTCCCGGGCCGGCTGGACCCCGCGGCCACGACGTTCGCCTCGGCCGAGGACCTGGCGAGCGCACTGCGCCGCGCCGCCGCGGCACACGGCGAGCACGAGGCACGCACCGGCACGGAGGACCCGGACTGGCCCGACTGGTACGCGCGGTACATGGTGAGTGAGCAGGCCGGTACCGAACTGCCGACCTGACACCCGATCGAGGGCGGCCCCCGGGCGAGGAGGACGAACGGATGAGCCACGACCACGATCATGCCTACGACTACGACGTCATCGTGATCGGCGGGGGATCGCCCGGTGAGCACTGCGCCGGCGCCCTGGCCGACGGCGGACTCCGGGTCGCCCTGGTGGAGCGCGAACTGGTCGGCGGGGAGTGCTCGTACTGGGCCTGCATCCCGTCGAAGACCCTGCTGCGCCCCGGCGAGGCGGTGCACGGCGCGCGAGAAGCCGCGGCGACTGCCCAGGTCGACGTCGAACAGGCCCTGGCCTGGCGGGACTTCATGGTGTCGGACTATTCGGATGCCGGGCAGGAACGCTGGCTGGCCGACACCGGCATCGATCTGCTGCGCGGCACAGGGCGCCTTGCCGGGCCGGGAGTCGTGGAGGTGGGCGGGGCCCGTCACTCCGCCGAGCACGTCGTCGTGGCCACGGGGGCGGCACCGATCATGCCGCCGGTCCCGGGCCTGGCCGACCTGGCGGGCGTGTGGACCAACCGCGAGGTGACGGGCATGAAGGCCGTCCCGCGCCGGCTGATCGTGCTCGGCGCGGGCCCCGTCGGCGTCGAGATGGCCCAGGCCGTACGCAGACTCGGCGGCGAGGTGGCCCTCACGGCCCACGGCCCGTACGTCCTGCCCCGCGAGCCGCGGCCGCTGGGCGAGGCGCTCGGCGAGGTGCTGCGCCGCGACGGGGTCGAGCTGGTGCTCGGACCGCGGACGGTCGCCGCCCGGCGCGAGGGCGAGGACTACGTCCTGACCCTCGACGACGGACGGGAACTGCGCGGCGACCACCTCCTCGTGGCCACCGGACGCCGCCCGCGCGTCGACGACATCGGCCTGGACACGGTCGGAGTGAAGGCCGACGAGCACGGCATTCCGGTGGACTCGCGGCTGCGTGCCGCCGAGCGGCTGTGGGTCGTCGGCGATGCCACCGGGCTCTGGATGCTCACGCATGTCGGCAAGTACCAGGGTGAGATCGTCGCGGCCAACATCCTCGGCGAACCCCGCGAGGCCGACTACACGGCCGTGCCCCGCGTGGTCTACACCGACCCGCAGGCGGCTTCGGTCGGCGCGGACGAGGCACCGTTCAGCGCCACCGTCCCGATCTCCGGGGTGGCCAAGACCGCGGCCTACACCCGCGCCTACGCCGACGCCAACGGGTTCCTCACCCTGCTCAGCGACGGCCGGGTGATCACCGGCGCCCACGCCCTCGGCCCGGAGGCGGGGGAGTGGCTGCAGCAGGCCACCCTCGCGGTGCGCGCCCGCGTCCCGCTGGACGTGCTGAGGGACACGATCCAGCCGTTCCCCACCTTCTCCGAGATCTACGTCGCCGCCCTCAAGGACCTGCACGATCAGATCCGGGCCGCGGACGCGAAGGCGACGGCATGACGCGACGGAGTTCCGCACCGGTCAGGGGATCAGCTGCTGGCCGCCGTCGATGTCGTAAGTCGCCCCGGTGAGCGCGGTGTTGGTCATCAGGTGCAGGGCGAGCGCGGCCACGTCCGACGGTCCCACGACCCGGCGGATCGGCAGCGTGGCGCGCAACTCCTCGCGGCGACGCTCCAGTTCGCCGCCGAGCAGGCGTGCCGACAGCGGGGTGTCGACGAACCCGGCGGCGATCGCGTTGACCCGGACGGGGGCGATCTCGACGGCCGCGTTGGCGGCGATGGCGGGCAGGGCGGCCGCGGCGACGGCCGCGATGCTCAGACCCACGCCGGGGCGGCGGGCGTGCGTGCCGGTGATGTACGTCAGCGAGCCGCCGGCACGGACACGCGTCGCGCACTCCTTGGCGATGCGCAGCGATCCCAGCAGGTGCTCGTCGAGCACGCCTCGCGCCAGGTCGAAGTCTATGTCGACGAGCGGCGAGTAGATCGGTCCGCCGCCGGCGACGAGGACGTGGTCGACCGGAGCCGACAACTCCGCGAAGAACCGGCGCACTCCCTCGGCGTCCCCCAGATCGAGCCTCGCGGCCCTCGCGCCGAGTTCGTCGCGGGCCGCGTCGAGCCGCCCTCGGTCCCGCCCGGTGACGACGATCTCCGCACCTGCCGCGCGCGCCTGGCGGGCCGTCTCCAACCCGATGCCGGAACTGCCGCCGATGACGACGACGGTACTTGCCGAGAGTTCGTTCACTGGTGCCTCCGTCGCCGGACCCCGAGCGCGGTCGCCTTCACGGACGGTCATCCCCTCAAGGGTCCCGCCGCCGGCTCCGTACGGCACGTCCGCGCCGCGCGGAACCAGGAATTTCCGCACGTCACCACCAGGAGAGCCGGAGGGCCACCATGAACACTCCCGTCAAGAAGGTCGCCGTCATCACCGGCGCCTCGCAGGGCATCGGCGCGGGCCTCGTCGAGGCGTACCGGAAGCTGGGCCATCGCGTCGTCGCGACCTCGCGCGGCATCTCGCCCTCAGCGGACCCGGACGTCCTCACGGTCCAGGGCGACATCACCGATCCAGCCACGGCCGAACGTGTCACCACCGCCGCGATCGAACGGTTCGGCCGGATCGACACCCTCGTCAACAACGCGGGCCTCTACCTCGCGAAGCCGTTCACCGACTACTCCCAGGAGGAGTACGAGAGGGTCGTCGGCGTCAACCTGACCGGCTTCTTCCACATCACCCAGCTAGCCGTCCGGCAGATGCTTCGTCAGGGCACCGGACACCTCGTCCAGATCAGCACCAGCCTCGCCGACCACGCCAACTCCACGATTCCCTCGGTGCTGGCCTCGCTGACCAAGGGCGGGCTGCAGTCCGCCACCAAGGCACTGGCCATCGAGCACGCCTCCCGCGGCATCCGCAGCAACGCGGTCGCACTGGGCGTCATCCGAACTCCTATGCAGCCGGAGGCATCCGCGAGTCTCGCCGCACTGCACCCGCTCGGACGGATGGGAGAGGTCGCCGATGTCGTCGACGCGATCGTCTTCCTGGAGAACGCGGCCTTCGTCACAGGCGAGATCCTCCACGTCGACGGCGGCCAGAGTGCCGGCCGGTGAACTCGCCACGGTGGTGGGCTTTATGAGCAGTAGTGGCGAAGTATCGATTCGGCTAACACCTATCCAGGTTGTGCAGAAAATGTGTGAACGCCGTGATTGAATCATGCACAACTCGGCCTGGTGGCTTGAACTCGACCGTTCGGTTCCCCGTGTCCTGTCTCCGTTCGCAGGATGTCCGCACGCTCGTGCACGTCCGCCCGGCCGAGCCGGTACGAACGTGCGGCAGGGGCGGGAGTGGTCGATCCGCGCGCGCCCCTGCCGTGGCGCACCCTGTGTCCCCGCGCGTCTCCCGACCGGAGGCCCGCGCCAGGCGCGGCCCGGCGGTTTCCGCGGCCCGTCGGACGGGAGCGTGCCCACGTCACCGTGCCGGCCCGCCGCTCCTGCGGTGCGGCCTGCCGTCACGTACGTGAAGGGAACCCTCGATGACCGCCACCGTCTCCGACTTCTACTACGGCGCAGTGACACCTGTCGCCGCCTACCTGATGGCATGCCTGGGAGCGGCCCTCGGGCTGCGCTGCACGACCCGTTCGCTGCGCCGCCCGCAGCACAGAGCCCGGTGGCTGGCCCTGGGCTCCGTGTCGATCGGCTGCGGCATATGGACCATGCACTTCATCGCCATGATCGGCTTCAGCGTCCAGGGCGCGCTGGTCAACTACGACACGGTGAAGACACTCCTGAGCCTCCTCGTGGCGATCGTGGTGGTCGCCATCGGAGTCTTCCTCGTCGGCTACCGGGGCGGCTCACCGCTGAACCTCGGTGTCGCGGGCGTGGTCACCGGGCTCGGCGTGGCGGCGATGCACTACCTCGGGATGGCCGCCATCCAGACGAACGGCACCCTTCACTACAGCCCCGTGACCGTGGTGCTGTCCGTAGTGATCGCCGTGGGGGCGGCCACTGCGGCGCTGTGGGCAGCGGTCTCGATCCACGCGCTGTGGGCGAGCCTCGGCGCGAGCCTGGTCATGGGTGTGGCCGTGACCGGCATGCACTACACCGGGATGGCCGCGGTCTCCGTGCACCTCACCCACCAGGCCGAATCCGCGCAGTCCTCGGCCGACCTGGTCGCGTTCCTCCTGGTCATGCTCGCCGGCCCGCTCGTCGTCCTGCTGATCGCCGCCGTGATCGTCATGTTCGACCCCGACATGATGCTCGGCGACGACGAGGCGGCGATGCAGGCGCCCGCGCCCGCGCCGCTGTTCGGCGGTGACTCCGTGTTCCCCGGGCCGCAGCAGGCTCAGCAGCCGCAGCAGACGCGCACCTCCTGGTGACCTGACCCCGGCACCCCGAACTCACACGGCCGTCCGGGCCCGCTCCCGGGCGGCCACACGCGTTCACATGCCGTGCTCCGCGGGGCGAGTGCGGGCGCGGGGCTGTGCCGCACCCTCGGTCCTGGCCTCCAACGCGCGCAGTACGGCCACCATGTCCTCGCCGCCGTGACCCCGGGCCACCGTCTCCTCGTAGAGGGCGTGGCAGACGTCGAGGAGCGGGGAGGACAGCCCGGTCCTGCGGGCGGCCTCCGCGATCAGCCGGTTGTTCTTCAGGACGTCGGCGGCCGCCGCCTGCACGGCGAAGTCGCGGGTCACCAGCATGGGCGCCTTCACCCGGGAGACCGAACTGGCCATCGGCCCCGCGTCCAGCACCTCCCGCAGCAGGCGCTGGTCGAGCCCGTGCCGGTCGGCGAAGTGGAACGCCTCCGCCAGCCCGGTGACCAGCGTGATCAGAAACAGGTTCACCGAGAACTTCATCAGCAGGGCGCCCGGAACGGCACCGCAGCCGAACGTCTCCCGGCACACCGGCGCGAGCAGCGGCCGTACGGTCGCCACGGCATCGGCGTCCCCGGCCAGCATGCCCACCAACTGCCCCTGTTCCGCCGGGACCCGGGATCCGGAGACCGGGGCCTCGACGTATCTCCCGCCTGCGCTGCGGATGTCGTCCTGGAGGGTGGCCGAGTACTCGGCCGAGGTCGTGCCCATGTGGACCACGGTGTGTCCGTTGACGCGCGCGGCGAAGTCCGGGGTGCCGCGGCCCAGTACGGCGTCGACGGCCGTCTCGTCGGCCAGCATCAGGAACACGACGTCGTCGGCCCGGTCGAAGACCTCGGCGGGACCCGTCGCGATCTCGGCCCCGGCCGTGTGCAGGGGTTCGGACCGGCCGGGCGTGCGGTTCCACACCACGAGGGGTGTTCCGGCGCGGGCGAGGTTGAGCGCCATGGGCCGGCCCATGACCCCGAGGCCGACGAAACCCACGTACGCCACCATGCACCGCCGTTTCCGTCCCCGGCGAGGCCGGACCGTCACCATCGCCATTGTTTATGACAGCGGTCATAGTAGTTCACGCTATGACGGCGGTCATAGAGTGGAGCGCGGACAGCGCGTGCGACGGTGACGGAGGTCGGGGATGGCAGCGGCGGAGGCGTCCCGGTACGGGGCGCGCGAGCGGATGGTCTTCAGCGCGGCGCAGCTCATCCGGCGCGACGGCGTCGCCGCCACCGGGATGCGCGAGGTCGCCGTCCACGCACACGCGCCGCGCGGCTCGCTGCAGCACTACTTCCCCGGCGGCAAGGAGCAGTTGGTCAACGAGGCCGTCGGCTGGGGCGGCCGGTACGCGGGCAGGCGCGTCGACCGTTTCCTCGCGGCGCTGTCCGAGCCGACGCCGAGCGGGCTGTTCGGCGAGATGGTCCGCCAGTGGACCGACGAGTACGCGGCCGTCGGCTTCGCGGGCGGGTGTCCGGTGGCCGCCGCCACGGTGGACTGCGCGGAGACCAGCGCGGCCACGCGTGCGGCCGTTTCCGCCGCCTTCGCCACCTGGAGCGGCTCGGTGGCCCGCGCCCTCACCGGGATGGGGGTCCCGGATGAGCGGGCCGGCGCGCTGGCCACCCTCATGATCAGTGCCCTGGAGGGAGCGATCCTCGTCGCCCGCGCCGAGCGGGACGTCCGTGCCCTGACGACCGTGGCCCGGGAACTCGGCCCTCTCCTCGACGCCGCGGTGGGCGAGGGCGACTGATCGGGGCCCAGGGGCATCGCTCGTACCACCAGTAACAGGCCATCCTGTCCGACACGTCGGACGTGTGGCACCCTCACTGTTACGATTCAGTGACGCACGCCACCCCGGACGGGCGTACGACACCGGCATGTCCGAGATGTTCCCAGGAGGCTCCCATGGCGGGCAGGACCGGCCGCGTGACGGCGACCGACGTCGCCAAGGAAGCGGGAGTCTCGCAGACCACGGTCAGCTATGTGCTGAACGACGTGCCGCACCAGAAGATCTCCGACCAGACCCGGCGCAAGGTCCTGGACGCGGTGGCGAAACTGGGCTACCAGCCGTCGGCCGCCGCACGCGCCCTCCGCCTGGGCCGCAGCGACCTGGTGCTGATGTTCCTTCCGGACGTCCCCGTCGGCGGCACTCTCACCGCCCTCGTCGAGATGCTCGGCGACGAGCTGGAGCGCCACGGCCTGAACCTCGTCACCCGGCGCGAGCACCACGCCCCGCTCAAGTCGCTGTGGCAGGAACTCATGCCGGCGGCCGTGATGACGGCCTTCGAGGTCCCCGCCGAGGACGTGGCCGGCATGCGGGCGGCCGGCATCCACGTGGTCAGCGCCGGGATGGGCCCCGCCGCGGACCCTGGCGTGCTGACCATCCCCCAGACCTGCATCGGCGCGATGCAGGTGGAGCGGCTGGCCGACACGGGGCATGTCCGCATCGGCTACGCGGCTCCCGGGGATCCCCGGCTCGTGGACTTCCTGGCCCGGCGGCTCGAAGGCGCCCGAACCGCCTGCGCGGAGCGCGGACTTGAGCCGCCGGTCCTGCTTGAGGTGCCCCTCGACATCGCGGCTGCCGCCGCCGCGGCCGAGCAGTGGCACTCGGCCGACCCCGCCGTCACGGGAGTGTGCGCCTACAACGACGAGACGGCCTTCGCCCTTCTCGCGGGCATGCGCAGGGTGGGCCTGTCCGCCCCCGGCGACCTGGCCGTGATCGGCGTCGACAACGACAAACTGGCGCCCTTCGCGATGCCGCCGCTGACGACGATCGACAACAACCTCGACGTCGTCGTGGGCCGCGCGGCCCGGATGATCGTGGCCGGCGTGGCCGGCCGCGCACTGCCGGCGTCGCCCCAGGTGACCCCGCTGAGCCTGGTCGTGCGCGAGTCGGCCTGACGGCGGCAGGCTCCACCTGACA
>Ga0307509_10006506_pt1 | contig 15681 bp, 20 predicted proteins | sample 10_EM_MG_FD_202245 | JGI IMG/M metagenome (GOLD analysis project Ga0307509, IMG submission 202245) | Populus trichocarpa ectomycorrhiza microbial communities from riparian zone in the Pacific Northwest, United States - 10_EM | ecosystem: Host-associated > Plants > Roots > Unclassified | place...
ACTTCCTTCGTATGTACGAGTATGTTCGTAGGATTTGGTTGGGCGATAGGCGAGATGTGCGGTTGGTCTCATACCAGAGGGACTTGGGGGTTTGGATGTTTCTTGGGGTGAGGAGGGCAGGGTTTTTCTCGGCCATATTGTTAAAGATGCATGCTGTCTTTGTACCTTAATAAAACAAACGCACTTGATTAAAAAAAAAAAAGAAAAAAAGATCACAATAGTTAGACTCCCTTCTGATGGTCAGGCCTGGCAAGCTTGTTCCTAGGGGTTGTTTGAGTTCGCCCTCACCCCCTCTTCTCCGGGCTTGCTTAGGAAGCCCTCCACGGTCGGAAACCCCTCACCCATCAACGGTCGGTTTTTAGTCTTGGTTGATCGACAAAGTAGCTGTCCCCGGTGGCACTGCTCCTTGGTATTGCACTATCTCCTTTGTGCTCTGCTGGTACGGTCGGACTTTTCGAAACATCGTGACACCGTTTCCGTCCGCCTTCCTCGCACTTCTCGTGTCGGTTAGCCCTCCGCCCTCCCCCCTCCCTGAGGTTTGGATCGGCTGGCACCCTACTGCACGGAGCTCTACCCCCACCCTCAGACCTCTGCTCCCTTCTGATGTCCTTGGACTAGGGGCGCCTGTTTAAACCTTCTTGCCGGGTCCTGTTGCCCAGGATAGCCGACCGGATCTTCCTCCGACTACCACGAGCCTTCCTTCTTTAGGCGGCATCCTCTTGAACTCGATCGCTCTTCCTGAGCCTCGGCTGGCGGGGTTATTGAGCCCCCGGGAGTTACCTCCCCTTATGTGTCCCCGAGACCCATCATTCAGGAGTCCCTATTCCCTCGGGAGCTGGGCCCGGTGGGGTTTTACTACGGTTTAGCTTATAGGTGGTTTGATTTGGGGGAGTGGGTTTGCTTTTCTTTGTTGGTTGTGTCTACTGTCAGTTGGGGATGTTTTTCTTTTAGGCTAGTCTTGCGGGGGTTTTTGGTTCGTAGCTTTCAGGCCCGCTTTCGCATCTCCTTGTAGTTTCTACCCATAGTACCGGATGAGAGTTTCTTTGTCGGGCAGGGTCAGAGGGTTTTAGCTTCGGGATGGCGGGATGGACTGTAGTTGGAGGTTTTGGACTACGTGGCCCACGCTTGGCAGAAAGTCCGTTGTACCTAAGACTGTGGGATGAGCACAGGTGTGCGTTTGCCCCGATAGAAACAATTAATAATCCAGATTTAAAAATAAAATAAAAATATAAAAGAGATCACAATAGTTAGACATGGTCCGTCTCCGCTACACCTGCGGCGATTGAAATCTCAACACCACGAGAAATCATCGTCACTTCCATCCACCCCCCTCTCCTCAGACACGCGACATTGCCTCTTTCTGAGTGAAGCCATCTCCCTTCCCTCTTCCTTTCCCTTCTGATGGTCAGGCCTGGCGAGCTTCTTCCTAGGAGTTGGTTGAGTTCGCCTCCACCCCCTCTTCTCCAGGCTCGCTTAGGCAGGCCCCCACGGTCGGCAACCCCTCACCTGTCAACGGTCGGTCTTTAGTCTCGGTCGATCGATAAAGTAGGTGCCACCGGTGGCACTGCTCTCTGGTATTGCACTGTCTCCTTTGTGCTCTGCTGGTACCGTCGGTTTTTACGAAAAACGTTGAGACCCCGCTTCGGTCGGCCTTCCTCGTACTTCTCGTGTCTGTTAGCCTTCCGCCCTCTCCCTCCCCGACGTTTGGATCGGCTGGCACCCTACTGCTGGCGGCTCTACGCCCACCACCAGACCTCTGTGCCCATCTGAGGTCCTTGGACTAGGGGAACAAGTTTAAACCTTCTTTCCAAGTCCTGTTTCCCGAAATAGGCTACCGGATCTGCCTCCGACTGCCACGAGCCTCCCTTCTTTAGGCGGCATCCTCTCGAACTCGTTCGCTCTTCCTGAGCCGCGGCTGGCGGGGGCTGAAAGCCCCCGGGAGTTACCTCCCCTTTGTTTGTCCCCGAGACCCACCATTCACGAGTCCCTATTCCTTCGGGAGCTGGGCCCAGTGGGGTTTTACTACGGTTTAGCTTATAGGTTGTTTGATTTGTTGAAGTTGGTTTCTTTTTCATTGTTGGTTGTGTCTACTGTCGGTTGGGGATGTTTTTCTTTTAGGCTAGGCTTTCGCGGGGGTTATTGGTTCGTGGCTTTCAGGCCCGTGGTCTGATCTCCTTGTAGTTTCTACCCATAGTACCGGGCGGGGTTTCTTTCTTTGTCGGGCAGGGTCAGAGGGTTTTAGCTTGGGGATAGCGGGAAGGACTGTAGTTGGAGGTTGTGGTCCACATGGCTTACGTTCCGGCCGAGGACCCTTGTACCTAACACCGTGGGATGAGCACAGTTGTGCATTTTGCCCGGATAGAAACAATAAATTAGCAAGATTAAAAAAAGAAAAAAGAAAAAAAGATCACAATAGTTAGACACGAACCTTCTCCCCTACACCTCCGGCGATTGAAATCTCAACACCAGGGAAATCATCGTGGGATTCCACCACCACCCCCTCTCCTCCCGCTCTCCTCCCCCTTGATGGCTTCTGCCTAGGGGAGCGATGCTACAACCCCTCCTCTCCCTCTGGGGTCTACCCCCTCCTCTCCCTCTGGGGTCTACCCCCTCCTCTCCCTCTGGGGTCTACCCCCTCCTCCATGGGGTTCTTGTTCCTGTTCATCGTTGACTCCCGCTCATGAAGTTTGGTTCTCCCCCTTACCCCGCACTTCCTTTGCACCTCGCATACGTTTTGCACGGTCGGCATTCTGTCCTCTTCGCTCACGGTCGGCGCTGAGCTCTCCGACCCCTTTGTGAAGTACCTTTCCGTCTCGATTATTTGGTCCTGTCGGGGAACACTTGGGTTTATAACTTCAGCACCTCGTCTTCGTTTCGCATTCGCAAAAGCATCGGCTGCGGCTACTCTAGTCGGTCGTCTCAAGTGTTCGGACGTCCTTCCTCCTCCCATCCCCCCTTCCTCCACCTTCTTGGTCTTCGTCCCGTTGCTCGGTTACACCTACACCCACTCCCCTGCTGGCATCTTACTGCCCCCTTTCCGCAGTCGATCTTCGGTCGCTATACAAAAACCCGACTCGGTTACGCCCGTCCTTCTGGCCATCGCTAATGCCGCCTTGGCTCACCCTCCGGCGACCCCTCATCCGAGTCACCTCCACCCGCTATCCCTTCCTGCTATCCAGCACCGCTTGGTTCCCCGGCACCGCTCAGGTGCCCTGGTCCATACTTTCATTTCCTAGCTCAGGCTGATATGCGTCACTTATCAGACGTAATTTTCCTTTGTCAGGGGTTCATATATTTCTTTTGTTCACCCTTTTGGTTTTTGCAGATGTCGCTAAGGGTTCCCCTCTCCTTCCTGCTTGTTTCTTTCCTTTCTACTTCCTTCATATTTACGTGTATGTTCGTAGGATTTGGTTGGGCGATAGGTGAGATGTGCGGTTGGTCTCATACCTGAGGGACTTGGGGGTTTGGATGTTTCCTGGGGTGAGGAGGGCACGGTTTTTGTTGGCTATAGCATTAAAGCTGAATGCTGTCTTTGTACCTTAAACAAATGCATATGATTTAAAAAAAAAAAAAAAAAGATCACAATAGTTAGACCATGCTGCCTCACCCCCCTTTGATTGTTGCTATCCAAGACCCCCCTTCCAGACGCTCGGTTCTGCCAACAATCTCGGGCTTTATATCCTTTGTTCCCCCCCCTCCAGGCCGCCCACGGGTTGCCATTTACGTTTCTCGTGCTTTGAACCAGCATTTGTCCTGCTCAACCATTTTTTACAAGATGTCAGAGAAGCTTTGCCTTGATGTTTTTTCTCCGCAGGGTCTTTTTGGTTCCCCCCACCGCTCACTCAGGGTCACCTCGGTGTACCTTCTTCGTACAAATCGTCCCCCTTACCGCTCCATATCGCCTGAACGGGTTTTTTCAGTCCTTTCCTACCCCCACCTGGTTCTAGGTGATTTTAACCTTCACCACCCGTTGGCAGATCCCTGCCGCTCTCTATCTGAAAGACAATTTATTATCTCTACAGGCTACTTTGATGCTGCTTTGATGTTCCATACCACCTTGTCAACACTCCCGGGGTTTACACTCGGTTCCGGTTTGACACCACTTCGCGACCCTCCGTTCTGGACCTGGCCTTTGCGAATACCACCCTCTCCCCCTTCGTCTCCTCATGGGACACCCCCCTCCCCTCCACTGGTTCGGACCATGTTCCACGTGTGATAACACTAAGACCACCCGCAGTTATGCTACCCCGCCCTACTCCACACTGGGCCCTCCTGGATCTTGACGCGGTTGGGAAGGCAATTGATACCTTCACCATATTACCCTGCCCCGAGAGGCCCACGCCCAACTCCATGAGCAGATGGTTCGACATCTCCTCGACCCGCCTTACCTCCCTCCTAATCTCCCATGCCCCGAGCAAACGCCCGTGCCCCCGCTCGAAGCCATGGTGGTCCCCCCCATCTGTCGACTCTGAGGAGGGAATATCACAAGTTGGCAAGGGTATCCCGCCTCGACCCTTCCCCCCTCAACTGGAGCAATGTGAAGAGCTCGAGAAGAACATACTTTAAGGCCATCGCCTCGGCCAAGAAAACACACTGGTCAGACTTCCTATCCTCGGCCACTGCGCGCTCCCTCTGGACGGCCAAGAGGTTCGCATTTGGTCGCCTACCACAAAGGTTCCCGGACTTACCAGGGGCCTCCGATCCTGCCAAGGTAGCGGAAACGCTCCTTGACCACTTCTTTCCCTCCAAACCCCCACCTCCCCCGCTCCTCCGCCTTGCGCGGTATGAAGACTATACCCCCCTCACCTCTGAAGAAATATCCAGGGCTCTCTCAAAGTCCTCAAACACCTCCGCCCCTGGCCCGGACCACATCCCGTATTCTGTGTGGAAGTCAGTACACCGCCTCAAACCCTCCCTCCTCCCTTCCCTCCTAGACCCCCTGTTGGCTCATGGTTTTCACCCTCCCCCCCTCAAGAAAGCTCTTGGTATTGTCCTCGTGTAACGACCCTACGATAGGTAGCTACAATCACTATCACCTTAGCCCAAATGGTATACCAAGAGGTAACTAGAGGTGGTATGGTCTCGTATACTTGATACAAATAGCTGGTAAGCCTAGGATAAGGCCAAGGGAATAGTTGAGTAGCCTTGAGGTACTCTACTAGGCAGGGTAACCTTTCGGGAGCACATTCGCATAAGGTCAAGAGAATTATGGGAATGTTACACAGACCTCCGAGGCGACTTCTGTGGTCGTCTGGAGGACTTCCTGAGCGGTTAAAGGCATAAGAGGGCAAAGTTACCCTACCTTGGGAATTTGGTCATTATGCCCATGGGTCCCAGTTACCCTACTGAGGAACCCAAGTTACCCTACCTTCACCAGCAAAGTCATCCTAGAACTTAGAGGTCGATTGCCTCACATTCTATGGGCTCTTAGATGTTCTTGGGCGCACACGCATCTGTGCGGGGAGGCCCCACGCTTGTATAAGGGTGGCCCGAACATACTATTGAACTTGGGTGGGTTTAGCTAACACCCCCTCTGGCCCCAGCGTTGGGACGGTGCGTCATAGGCAGACGGCTGTGTAGTTGCTCGTTTGCTAGTTAAAACAGGTCATTGCAGCAGCTGCCGTAACACCGTATAAGTCGTCGCCGTCCGTCCGACTGAATGTCGTTCGCAGGATATATAAGGGGAGTATGGGTAACCGCCAAAATGGGGGTCACCCATGTATGGTCCCTCGGGCATCTGGGAGTCTATTCTAGCCTACGGGTTGTAGGGTAGTCTTCCTAGTGGTACTCAGGTAGTCTCAGAAGGCCAGAGTGCTTTCGAGACAAATACCTCCGTAACCAGCCCGGACCTTCTCTCCTTGAATTGTAGCATTACTATGGGTTGTTATTGGATTCTAGAGGTATGAGTCTTATCACGGTAGAGTATGTCCCGAGAGGATGGCTATGGGTAGCGCCCATTTAGCCAACCATCGGCTACATCTCACCGGGGGAGCTTGCATGTCAATTTATCATCTTGGATAGTCGCGTAGATTAAATGATAGACTGCATAGCTTGTATAGACGAAACTGCCACTGGGCCAGTGAGTCCACCACCTAGGTATTGACTCCGGTTGTTGTCATAACAGTTAGCCACTGGTATTACTTCGATAGGAAGAGCTTTTCCACCTGCGGTTGTATTGGAGATCCATTGCAGAAACTCATATCCTATTGACGGAGTTAAGTGTACCCGAGTTGGTCCGACACTTCCAGCTGGATAGTTCCTGATGGAGGGTAGACCTCGGACAAACCCTGAGCAGGCCAGGGTGCTCGCACAAAGGTCGGAGTAGTGGTGAATGTCAAAGGCTTAAATCTGATATCTACTTAAGTTTAAGCGTTTGGCATTCTACTTCGATAACCAACTTTTCCTCGAGAGAACTAATTGAGTGAAGCTTTCAGCTTAACGATATTAAGTTTAACCGTTTTAATTCTGCGTGAATTATTTACTCTATCTTTATCTTCTACTTTGAGTTTTGGTGCGGTCGCAACCTTAGAGTTCACCTCTCTATAGGGTGCCCCCGTTATACCTTGACAAGTCAGGCAAACCCTCATACGACTCACCCTCCTCCTCCAGGGTTATCGTCCTCCTTCGAACACTCTCTGTGATTCTTGAAAGAATTGTGGCTTCCCGCCTTTCTGCCCAAGCAACGATATGCTCACTCATACACCCCCTGCGATCCGGGTCCCGCCCTGGGAGATCCACCGCCAACGCCGCCCTCGTGCTACAACACAACGTTGAATCCTTCCACCGCCTCTGCTACAAAGTGTCCACTCTCTTCCTCGATGTGAAGGGAGGCTTTGATAACGTGGAATCTCCCTCGCTCCTCACTCTCCTCCGCAGAAAGGGGGTAAGCCCATACCTGGTCTAGAGGGTCAGCTCTTTCCTCAGGGATCGCACCTGCCGCCTGACGTTTCAGGGGTCCCCTCGCCTCTTCCCTCCTGTCTCGGTTGGGGTCCCCCAAGGATCCCCCATCTCCCCCCTTTTGTTCGTCATATACGTCTCCTCCCTCCACCTGGGAATTCCCAGGACACTTATCATCTCCTACGTCGACGACCTTGCTGTCACGGTGGCCTCCCCCTCCTATAGAACCAACGTTCGCCTCCTTCAAAAGTCCTTCTCAGCGCTTAAGAGACAAGCCTCCCCAATCAACATCTCCTTTTCCGTTGCGAAGACCGAACTGATCCACCGGAGGACCACCAGAAGCAATGAGCTGCCATACTCTCTCCCGGTGCAGCTGGAGGATCAGCTCTTCTATCCCCAGTCCCGCCTGAAATGGCTGGGCTTCATCTTCACCCCCGCTTTTGACCCAAGGTCCCACTTCGCCAGAAGCTACACACTTGCGTGTGCCGCCCTAGCCACAATCCGTCGCCTCTCCCCACCCTGGATTGGCCTTCCACCCTACCTTTGTCTCACCTTGGCACGTTCGCTCCTTGCTCCGATCCTCTTATATGGTTCCGCTGTCTGGAGCCCTCCCCCGTCTATCATTGGACCGATGTCCGTTTTTGGGAATCAGGTCTGCAGGTGGATAACCAACTCTTTCTCCTCCACCAACATCATCAGCAAAAAAACCATTTACGTCAGGCGGACGCAACCCGCGTCCGGACGGTTTGAGTCCGCCCTATGCGTCCCGTGCGCCCTGACCGTCCGCCGGACGTTTTTTCTCATTCCATCCCCCTGGAGCCTCCCAACGCCCTTATCCCCCCTCCCATGCACCCAGCGCGCTTGTTGCGGCCGCCCTCTGTCCCTACACCCCCCTCATCCTTCCCCTCCTCTACTGCTCTCGTCTGACGGCATCCGGCGTACCCATCCCCAATTCCCAGCACCCGGACCACCTGCCCCCTACCTTCTCCCTCTGCCGACATACATTCTCCACGTGGGGTCTGAAATCGTCCGGCTCCTTTCGACGCGGATGCCCTCGAGCCACTTTTATCTTTTCCGACCGGCGCACCACTCATAGAGGTACAACGATCGTCATTCTATTTCCTTTCACTACCGTAGTATTATCTACTAGTACAAATTGCATATAGAACAGTTCAATACATTACATTAAATGTCTGCAGATTCACTCTATAGAGCAATTCACTACACTACTACTCGCGGGGCCGAATTGAAGCTAGACCCTTAAGGTGGTATCACCGAAATGAAGGCTCAGAAGGTTGGGAAGGTGTCAGGCGGAGGAAGGTAGAACGTCCGGAGGAAGGGTAGAACGGCCGGCGGACGAAATGGGTATGGAGGAGAAACAGAAGGGAGAACATCCGCCGTATAAGGGAGGATACACAAAGGGGGTCCGGTGGACATATAAGGATGCGGAGGGTCTGGCCAAACTTCGGCCGCGGACGAATCCTCAGATGTCCGCCAATTAACCAAGTTATACTCATGCGGCCAAATACACAATCCTGTAGAATAACTTAATATATCTCATTAAACGTCCGCAGATCTATCCTGTGATTCACTATCCATTGCCTCTCCCGGCTGGTAATTACATGCGCCTGCCCGATCACTGCTCCTATACCGACTATTCACATATCTCGACCATGGGGCCGCTTGCGGACTCGTATATGTCCGCTTCCGTGGTGAAATCTACCAGTGCCGACGGGATCGAGTATGTGTACCAATGCCAGGCGATGGACATCTACGGCCCCGCTCAGGACGTTTCATATCTTAAAGAGTGCTAACAATCGTGCTACTACCCGCCCTCGCAGATCCCCATAACTTTCCTCTCCGCCAGCCTGCACCCATATCCAATCGTTTCTAGGATCGCCGTTGCGGAAGGCCTTTGTTCCGGTGCAATGGGAGTGGTGGATCAGGAAAACGTCAGCTTCCTGAAAGTCTGAAACCGGGATTTCAAGGTGTGTAAATTGCTCTACGGGAAGTGATCCCAATTCCATTCGGTCAGAAGGCAGCCGCTGGTCGTCCGCTATTGTCTGCCTGATAAAACGTAGCATCTCCTCAATCATGTCGGAATAATTGATGTTGAGGGCTCTGCATAGCTCGGTCAGCGTGCCGATGTTCTCCATCATGCGGCCTTGGAGAACTCGGCAAGGGCCACTCCGGCTTGAGGCCGGTGCCTCCATCCCGCCATTCCCCATTACGAACGCATTCTCGGCTTTCGAAAGTGCTTCTGTCGTCTGGAACCTCATTCCCAGGGCGTGCTTGCGGGCATAGTACGACAAGATCTGTCAGGCAGAGTTATTCTTGTTTGACCTGCGGTAACCCTCTTTAATCTGTTCCTTATGTGCCAGCTCGCCCATCTCAGTAGAATACATCAAAATAGACCCAAAACGTTGCACGTGGGAGACAAAGTGACTAAGGTTGTGTAACTTGATGAAGTTGAAGTGGTTTTCTCGCTGGATCAAATCTGCCCGCCGGTTAACCCTCTGAAGCCAGTTTTGATCCGCCTGCCGTCGGCGTTGGGCAGCAGCGATAGGGTGGGCTTCTTGAGCAATCTGATTCGCCATTAATCTCCTTAACTCCCGGTCCTGACGATTTACCTCCGTGCGTGTAGACTTTGAAGTGCGGAACTCAAGAAAAATGTCCTTCGTCTAGTGAAATGTCTGCAGGTACCTTTCCTTATAGGCAAGTGTATCCGGTGTATGACTGCGATATTGAGTCATTAGGGAGAAATCAACCAGCGCACCAACACACTTCAAGGCGATGTTGAAATCCTGATGCTGAGAACTGTCCGGATTTCGCAATGCGGACGCCAATACTGCTGGAATGCATCGACCGAGGTTGGGCATTTCCTTTCCCTGCCATTGTGTGACTTCACGATAGGCCCTTTTGGTTACACTGAATCCGTGATAAGGCGGAATTTCTTTCCAGGCATCCTCAAACGCCTGCTGCTGTTTATGCTTTTTCAGGAACCCTTCCACCCATTCCATCATATCTTTGAATAGGCCGAGATAAATGTTGTGTAAGAGGTCCGGCTTATGTAAGTCCGCCAGGTTTGTTCGCTAGAGTTCAGTGAATACATTGTGGCCTATTTTCACGCCCACCTGCTGAAAGTATTCTGCCATGCCAGCCTCTCCAGACTCTTGCTCCCCTGATTTTTCCCAATATAAAGTATAGTCGCGGGCCTCATATATCTTCCGCGGATTCCCACCAAGCTCCTTGGATGGAACCTCACACTTTGGGGACGACTTGCTACCTATTCCATGCAAAGCTGCATGTTCCGCATGATCCGCAATCCAGGCCGACAACATGGGAAAACACAGGCGTGTTTTGCCATCTGCACAATCCATCACCGTGCCTTCTTGGACAACCTCCTGTAATGGTGCAAGGAGAAGATCGAAGACAGCCCATAGAGCATCGGCGTTGGTCTTCCTCTGGGCTTCATCCGCGCGGCCAGGATCACCCATTAACTTTGGAGGCAGGGGCAGCAATGCCAGAAGCAGGATCGGCATCTTGGCAGGGCTGTTTCGAGTCCGCGAAAGGATTTTGCCGATCGTCACGTATACCGGCCAGGCTTTCTTCTCTCCCGAGAAATTGGTAAGCTGAGGCTGGTCTGACAATCCGATAATGGGTACGACGGTGGACCCTGGTGGAACAGTTTGCTAATATAGAACAAAATGAGAGATTAGCATGGGAAACGCCGACCACTTAAAGCCTGTCAGAACCTATTTCATACCTGTGTATCCCACTACCAGTACGCCGTATGCATCTCAGAGTATAATCGCTCTCCACTAGAATGGTATTCCCGTATAGGTGCGTAGACCATTTCTGATCTATATGCGACCTGGCGGACCAGGTAGCGGACGTAGTCGAGGGCGTTCCTATAATACAAAGTAGGTGTATGTCGACCATCGCCAATCACGGCTTCCGTCCACGTCAGATATTCACCAAACGGTTCCAGTACATCGAGGTGCTGCTGCAAAGTATATGCAGACCGGAATCACCGGGCATTCATGCCACCCAAACCTTCTGCAAAGTACGCGTCTATTTGGGACTTGGATACCTTGCTCCGGACTAACCAGCTCGCCAAATTAAAGTCGGCTTCCGAGGAGAAAGGGTTCCATGGGTCATCTTTCGTGGGCTTATTAAGTTCCATATAGCCATCAACATCGCCGAGTGCTCTGCCAGCGCCTGGAATACTTTCTTGACTGGATGGGCGCCCGCGGACAGGCGGCTGGGAAAAGTCCTCCTTTGTCAGAATCGTGTTGCATATCACCAGGGTCATTACTTGCTGCGTAGCAATCTGGAATCTCCAGCATCGGATCAGATTCGTAGTCCGAGTCGGCCTGATCACTGTTTGCATGCGGCGCGAACGCCCAGAGCCCTGGTAAGGTATTGTCCACAATTGCACGGAGGGATAAAAGAATATCATGATGCATTGTTTCAAGGTGCTTTTCGTATGCAGCGGCCTGTTGATAGCGTCGCCTGCAATAAGGACACTTTGTTGAGAGTGAGGCCCTCGTGTGTGGTGTTTCTTTTTCAAGTGGTCTGGAGGAGCCTAATGAGCTGAGATGGGCTGCAGCTGGTCTGTTCTTTCAACATCAGTGGCACATATTCAAGAGTTGAAATTAGGAGGCACCTTTAAGTTTGTTCGCTAGGATGGTGACGGATCAGCGGACGGGTGCGGACATTCAAGGTGCCAGTATTCTAGGTTGATGTGATAGTCTCTAATAACCTAATAGTGGGTAGATGTTTATGACGGATCAGTAAACAGGTGCGGACGTTCAAGCTGCCAGTATTCGAGGTTGACGCGATCGCCTCTGCTGATCGTAGGTTGGTGTTTAGAAAGGTCTTGGCTCCCGGGTTGCGACTTCTCTGCGGCTCTGTTGAGGCTTGAATGCTTATCTGAAGCTTATCGGGCAGATCACGTGAACTTTCAAGATTCAAGATATCATCGATATTCAAGTTTGTACAGGGCACAATCCTGCGAACCCCACCAAAATCATCGATATACGGACTACTATATAAGCTCCCCCTCCCCCCATCCTCTCTCCACAATCACATCCTTCATCAATCCACCCGCCCATCCTATTAGCACTCACAAAGTCCCACACAACCCCTCACTCGTCCGCAGTATCACTAGTATATCCTCAGCTCAATTCAGTATCTACGTTTCAATAGCTAATAACTTTTCTTACAGCGGGTTATCATCTGCAGAACCCTTTTTTGTCCGCAGAACACGCTTGGTTGTCCGCACAACTGCCTTTATCGTTGGCCAGGCCGGCTATATTTCCATTTTCGTACCTTCATCTCCAAAACCAAGAGCATCTGCCAGCGGACGTTTTTCACCCGCCGGACAACCATCTTAAAAAGAAAAGGAAAACTCCTTTAGATCCATCAACCCCCTCCCACCTCGGCACTCACAATGGCCGTATGTAAAGCTGGATTCGTTTATCCAAGAACGGCGGGCCATGAGAACAATGGCGATCTTACCTGGTGTAAGTTCGTCATTGGCTTCCCCAACCCCAGCACTCGTTCCCGAGAGTATAATACCTTCCGCAAGGCTATGAAGCGTAAGATGGAGCAAGAAAGGATCCCGGGCTTTGTTGGCAGTACGGCCGACCAATGGGCGGCCATTCAAGCACATGCTCTTACCATCCCACCGGTCCCACTTAGGGCGCCACCCTGGCAGACTAACACGAGGCGAGGTCAACGGTTTACCGAGTGCTTCGATTATTTGCTAAGGGACATAGCGAAAAAAGATAAGAACAATTTGGAGAACTTATTGAGGGCACCGGTTGCCGGTCCTGCCGCTCCTGCCGCTCCTGTTGCTGCTGTAAATGATCGTAAGTCATCTCAAAATATCTGCACCGAATGAATACAGAGTATGCTAATTTGGCGCCTGCAGCTTTGGCCGGTCCGCGCTACGTCCGCCTTTGGATAGATGAGGCATCCGTGATCTGCCAAGCCAACCCACTCCCTGCCGGGCTTGACAAGATCGTGTGGCAAGCCGGCGGACATGTTTACTGGTTCGAGATGACCGAACCCACCCGTCAGAACGTGCGTGACGGCATTGACAGTGTCCTAGAACGTGGACACGGATATCGTGCGCTCGTTTGTGCGACGAAACAGGGCACAGGTTTACTGCATGAGGATCCAGAGCAGCCCCTGCCACTTGCTGAAATGATCCCAATCTAAACTGATGTTCACGTCCGCACGTGGTAGGCAATGAATACGCAGGGCGAACCAATGGATATGCTCTTCTTCGGCCATCGTACACAAGCAGAGGATGGGACTCCAGCTCCAGTTGGTTTCGATTTTGCTAGTCGTCATAATGGAGACCCCTCTCCTGACGGATCACAGGATAGCGATGGCAGTGAGAACAACGACAACGACAACAACAATGAAAATATGTCAGTCGGCAACCAGCCTGAGTCGTCCGCTGCAGACCGCAAGCCGAGCTCCAAACACGAGCACGGCCCAGGGGACTGGAGCGGTGCATCCCTGCCATTCGGCGGAAGTCGACGAATTGGAATCAGACTCTGATGCTGTTTCCGATGCCAGCTTCTCACCACCTCCTAGTAAGCAAGCTTTTACCCACCTTAGTAACTTGGACACTCGTGCCTTGAAGCCTAGCCGAATAGGAAGAGAGACTGATTCAAAGAAAGCGTCGGTGTTACCTAGCTTGACGGCTGTTAGTAGCAGCGGCAAACGTAACCTGGCAGCTATGGCAGAGCTCGATGAACTCAACAGCCCGGCTGACCCTGCAGAACGCCCAAGGTAGGTTGCCCGCCTGTTGCTCGCAACTGACTCTAGTGTCGAGGTAGAACCGGAAAGATCCCATGGGGAGTTTAATTCGAGCCAGCAACCTACCAACCGGCTTATTCCGCCAATCAGCCCTCCTCCGTTGGCTTCCAGCCCTAGTCAGGATCTAGCCCCAACAGCTGTTGAGCAGGTGCAGGTGAGAGCATCAGCTGAGCATCTTTGAATGCTAGCATCAGGGGTTGGGCAGCCCGCCAAACCGTCGGTGACCCAGGTTGGTACGCCTGGCAGAACACGTTCCCCCTCTGATCCGCGCTCTGGAGATCCGCTTGCAAATATGATGGTACCGGACGCCGGACGAGAATCAGGGCCCGCCTCTCCAGCCAGCGAGAGTAGTAGTGGATACTTTACGGTGAGTAAGTTGCGGTTACCACTGCCAAGCTTTTGTTCTAGGTTGGCAGCAGAAACAGATGTTTGGAGTCCTCTCCGGTCTGTTTCTGCCCTGGCTTAGCCAATGTCAGGAAAGGTAGTCCGCCCGTGCCGTGGCTAATCATGTTGAGCTCTCCAGGTGTCGGTGGTCCGTTTCCAGTGGTTTACAGGTACTAGAAGGCCTGGAGTCTTCCTGCGTGCTTTCCGTTCTTGCTTGTTGCTTTTTTGGAAGATTGTTCCTGTTCGGTCCAGCCTATGTCTGTTTTGGATTGGCCGGCTGCGGCTGGGTTCACACGGACCCAATGCCACGGACACTAATTGTCGGGAGCGGACCCTAGTGGTTTTTCCTGGCTTTTTTGTTTTAGATGCTGGCTCTTGGAGCCCGGCATTCTTGTTCCGGCTGTTTTTCGGGTAGTGTTTTCATTTCTGGCTTCAGAAGTCTGGCCTTAGAGTTTTGCGGATTATTCTTGTTCTCCTGCAGCTGTTTTTCATTTGGCGTGTGTTTTACTTGTACTTTCTGACTCTAGGTGTTGGCTCTTGTTGTTTCGCAGATTATTTTAGTTTTTTTCTTGCTGTTTTTGGCTCAGAGTCCCGTTTGTTGAGCCTCAGTAGCTTCTTATACTTTCTGTGATTAGCGTTTGGGATCCGAGCTCTAGCCTTATCCGCATTTGTTGCCGTCTACTTGGCGGAGCTACTCGAACTAGATTAGTCCGCGCATGCTAATAAACCTTTCCATCTACTTCATGAACCTTGAACACCAAAAGCTGGTATCGTGATTCAGGAAAATAACACGGCCGAATTGAAGCTAGACGCCCCGGGTGCAAATTCCCATAGAAGGTGTCAAGCTTCAATTTGGCCGCACGACCTCTGTGCCACTGCCATCAAGTATCAAAGCGAGTGACAAGCTGTGAACATTCCTAGTTCTTAAAGAGGGCGTCAGGACCATTTCTCTCTGCCATGTTCAAACCCCGTGTTGTTCTCTTAACTACCTACCAATACACTTTTCCTAAAAGCATCTATTTCCAGACACTATTCACTACAGCTCTCAACAATCACTATTCACCTACACACTATGTCACAAAAATGGCGGGCTATTGCTGACAGAACACGTTCGTCGAGGCAGGGCAGGCAAGGGCAAAGGGAGGTCCGCGAGAGACGTGTGCGGAAATCTAGATCCGGAGACGGGTCAACTATAGCAGCACCACGTCCGGCGTCTCTTACCGCGGGGTCTATACTAAGTAGGACAAGAGATGGCATGGAGGTGCCAATCACATCACGACCCCAAATAGCAGAACCTGCTCTTGCGCATGACGGGCAGCAGTTGGCGGACGACGGGCAGCAGTGGGCGGTGGACGGGGAGCAGCCAGCGGATGCCAGTATGGACTCAGATGATGGAGACTATCAGGATAATGATGGTCAGAGCGCGGTGAGCGAACAGGAGGAGGATAATGAGAATGGCGAGAATGATGAGGATGTATTAGAGCCGGGAGTGGATGATGAGGATCTGTCAGCAGATTGGGGGGCACAGAGACCAGTCGAGAATGAGTTTCTTAGCTCGCAACC
>Ga0307509_10006507_pt1 | contig 15677 bp, 14 predicted proteins | sample 10_EM_MG_FD_202245 | JGI IMG/M metagenome (GOLD analysis project Ga0307509, IMG submission 202245) | Populus trichocarpa ectomycorrhiza microbial communities from riparian zone in the Pacific Northwest, United States - 10_EM | ecosystem: Host-associated > Plants > Roots > Unclassified | place...
ACATGAGAGAGGGCCTTTTATAGGATGCACTATCCTTGCCAAGCCTCCTTAACTGGGCGGCCAAAAACAGAAGCTCAACCCTTTCAAACAACCCTAGTACCAAACTGTGCCCACACCGGTTGTCACGCCTGACGAGGGAGTGCACCATAACTTGTTTTGCGCCGGAGTAAGCTCTCGGTTAATTTGATAATGCCTGCTTTAGCCAAGCTTAATTTGGAATAAGGCAGTACCAGATATTCAAAAACTATGAATTCTACACCCGATTTAAGTTGACTCAAGCGTTGTGCGAATGTGGGACGAAAAGCCAATAGGGACTCTCATTGCACTTGCCAAAGCCGGTCCATCCGGAGGGTATTCTAGTGCTATGGATCTTGTGTGCTCGGGGATGATAAAGCAATGGATTACGGAGAGTTTATTCCGTGGGCAAGTGAGGCCTGACCTTTGCAGACCCCCTGGTTTCGTTTGTCCCAAGTACAAAAGGGTTCGTTAAAGGTCGGAAAGCTAGAGATCCCGGTTGGGGTCACCAAGCAACAAGAACTCAGAAAACTTGGAAAGTGGCAACAGGATTTGCGACCAATAAACTGGGAGGGAAACAAAGCAAACAGAACCTAGTAGTATGAGGATAACACTGCTATTGCATGCTACTAAAATCCAGCTTTCTGGGCTCCGTCTCTCGCAACAAGTGTTTTTTTAAGCTATCCTATAACCACATTATTCTTCCCAGATCTGATCATCCCGTACCTTGTTTGACAGCGGCTAGTGTCCGACCTTTAACAAACCCCTCTGTATGTGGATCTTGATTTGCCGTGGAACCACCTGTCGAATAACCTAGTAAGGCACTTCGTGAGGGGGGAGGGCAAGTGAAATTACGTATTATTTTAACTACCACTCGAGTACTCGAGTATCGGTAGTTGAATGACGTCAATGTAGGGTCTGGTTAAAACGAGCCGCTCAGTGAAATTGATGAAAACGGCGGTGCTTTTCATAGCGAGTTAGGATAGCTCGGGCGATGGGTGTAATTCGGGAATTTCACTCTTGCCATGATTCCGGGGTAGGCAAAGATCTGCACGCTTGGCACAAACAAAACAGGAAGGTCGGAAGATACCAGCCGAGGCACTCAAGCGCTGGAGTAATTAGCGAAAAGTTTTTCCATGGAGATAAAAATATGGGGCCACTGGTCGCCTTGGAATGGAAATCATTGGTTGGCGCTGCAATCTGAGACAAGCGCCACTTACCAATCCTCGTACATTAAAGTAACCCCCGCTTTGCTTGGCTTGTGAGGAGGGAAACCGATCAACCTCCGGGGCACACTCTCCTACTTGTATGCTACAGTATCATATCATCTCACCTCCCCCCGAACATTATTCAATATGAACACATTTCCTGGCGGGAACGGAGGGTCAAGTCTAAATAGTGATCCCTTCCAGTATGGCCAATTGCATACTCGTGCCGACAACAACACAATAAACAATGTCCATGGCAGCTCGAATACGAACTTTGCGAATGTATCGAACTATCATAACAACACCTTCAACGTGGGAACAAGCCAAGAGTCTTCGAAAATCCAAGCATGGTTATCACCACTCGAGCCCCACCTAAGGCATCAGGATGTGGGGAACAAGCGACTTGATGGTGTTGGAGACTGGGTTCTACAGAGAGATGAGTTCGAGTCATGGCGCAAGGGTCAGGATAGCTCAGTGAATCCTACACTTCTGTGTTATGGGGATCAAGGAGCTGGAAAGACATATATAAGGTATGGGGGTATTTTCCGGGCGGCGATAGACGATACTAATAAGGAAATAAATCAGTTCATTAGTGATAGACACCCTATCCGAGCAAGCTCGTAGCCAGAATATCGCAGTTTTGTTCCTCTATTGCGATTACGAACTGCGGAAGGACCAATCGGCGGTGAATATGATAGGGACCCTACTCAAGCAGGTTGTCCTCAGAGGAGTTGGGACTGTAGGTGAAATCAAGGATTCCTTTGACAGGTCAGGGGGACAACCTCTCAGATTGCAGGAGATGTTGGGATTATTCGTTAAAACAATCAACTCCTGCAAGCGGGTATATATCTGCGTCGACGCAATGGACGAGTTACTGCCACCACATCGATCGGAGTTCTCCTGGTCGATGCGACAAATCATTCTAGAAGCCCCAAATACGCGATTATTTCTCACAGGGAGGCCGTATATTCGTGTGGAACTTGACAAACATCTCACGAATGGAGCCTATACCATACACATTGTCCCCGACCAAGGAGATATCCGTAGATACCTGAGCCGGAAGATGGATGAAGACGATGACCAAGATCCGGACTTGATGACCGAAAATCTAAAAGATGATATCGTACCTTAACAAAATTAACCGTACACCCAGCACCAGGAAAAACTTAACCCATAGCAACCACATCATCCACCAATCCTACCATTTTTATCACAACAGTAAAAATTAAATAAAATAGTAAAATATATTGGAAAAATAACAATTGGAATTGACATTTATCAGAATTAATCACTGCCTCTATTGTGTTTATAATTGATGCTGTTAGAGTATGAAAAATATTTGTATCAAAAGATTTTCAATAATAAGTAATTCCCCCCTCATGCATCTTTTGAAGTATATTGATACTACCCTTCATGTGAAACACCTCTGGATACTAGTATAAAGCTAGTACTCTATAGGATATTAAAATACTGACTTCATTTTCTTATCTCCTCTTTTTATTACAGTTATTACCCCCATGTATCTTGTCTTCCTTTATGTTCCCTTTTTTGCCTAACATCTATGCGTTCATATTTTTTTTCTGGTTTTTAATAAGGCGGAATACTATCTAACTTACCTACCTATACTGACAAAAATTTAAAATCTTTTTATGCAAGTATTGTCCTCCTTATGAGGATAGAAACATTAAGAGCAGTTTTTTCAAACATGTCAAAAATTCTTGTTTTATAGCCTTTAAGAGGTTTCTCTATGATAATATTAGCCTGAGATCTGGTTTTTTTTTAGGAGATGTTCCTCTATCCTCTCTCTACTTATCCCTCTAATCTCACTTGGAAATTATACTTCTAACAGTTTTAAGATAAATGTCAAGAAGGCAAGAATTTTTGTAATACTGACTCTAAGCTTTGTGTAACCTAAAGATTTTCCTCCTAGTAAACTTAGATAGGTGTTTAGAGAAATTAAGTTTTGTAGTATAATTGTGAAAAATGTGAGGCAATATTTCTTCAAACATAGTAATTATATCTAATAGTTTAGTTATGGTTGTTCTAGAGGAATTTCTTTAAGTGGTGTTTAGGGGATAGGGTCATGAAAAGGGTTGCGTTGCCACAGATCCTGGGTGTACAGTTAATTTTGTTAAGGCACGATATTATGAAAACAATGTTGGAAAAGGCTTCGGATATGTAAGTGGGAATAGCTCCATTATAGATTTAGGCCATAGATTGACATTGGGCTCAGGTTTCTGCTCATTGCCTTAAATATCGACGCAGTCTTGAACGAGACCTGATTGGCAAGGAGAAAGAGAATGTTGCGAGAGGTAGCCGCCACGGGCGTTGACCTGGACAGCGTGTACGACCAAACACTACTACGAATAAAGGAACAGAAAAGTGGCCGATCAAGACTTGGGATGGAGGTTCTAATGTGGGTATCCCACGCGGAACGGCCTTTGCGGATCGATGAACTCTGCCATGCCCTGGCCGTAGAAAAGGAGGCAACGGGATTTGACCCTGAGAATGTCCCACCGGAAGATACAGTGTTAGGGCCATGCCTAGGACTTGTCGTAGTCGATAAGGAGACTTCAATGGTCAGGCTAATCCATTTCACACTTCAGGAATACCTTTCCCGGCCCAGCGTATTGCCTAATGTTCACAGAAGACTAGGCCAAACATGCCTGACTTATCTGAACTACGATGAGATTAAGGGGCTTCCCACCGATGGCTCTCTGAACCTTGAGGGCATGCCATTTCTCGAATATTCATCTTTGCATTGGGGTGGGCACGTAAAAATCGGACTCTCAGACTACGCAAAATCGCTCGCGCTTGAGCTATTAAACGGATACGAATGCCATATATCTTCTGTCGTACTTTCCAAGAGCCTCCGCCCTGTCTGGCTTACTCTAGGTAGCGACGGCACATTCTCTGGTTTACACTGTGCATCCTACTTCGGAATTGATAAGGTCATGGCTGCGTTGATGTAAATAGAAGGCTGTGATATCAATCAAGGAGACAGGGTGGGATTTACACCACTCATGTGGGCTGCTCGACAGGGCGATCGAGGGGCTGTGGAGCTACTACTCACTCGGGACGATATCGATCCTAACAAGCCAGACTACTATAACGCAACACCACTCTGGTGGGCTTCTCACAATGGGCATGAGGGGGTAGTGAGACTACTGCTCGCACGGGGCGATGTCAATCCTAACAAGCCAGACAACTATAACGCAACACCACTCTGGTGGGCTTCTTACAATGGGCATGAGGGGGTGGTGAGACTGCTACTCGCACGGGGTGATGTCAACTCCAACAAGCCAAACAACCGTGGCAAAACACCACTCGAGAACGCTTGTCAGCGTGGGCATCGGCCGATTGTATCACTCCTCCAGTCTCGAATAACTCCACTCCCCGGTACGCATTAATCTCGGAGCCCCCACAACTGGTTTGCCTATATTCTCTCTCCACCAAAATTTACATACACCCCTTCCATGACCGTTTTGCTATACATCCCTGTTATCTGCAGATACTCCTCTCTCTCGTTGTAGCCGTTTTCTCTCACCCGATGTCTTCCTACAATCTCCCCACTCACCCCCCAAATTCTTTCCTTTTTGTTTTTCCTAAACTCCGGTCTCCTATTTCGTCTTAGATTTGGGCTTGGCGTACGAAACCATTATGTGATGTATCATGCTGTGCTAGTCTCGGTGTTAGACAGCAGAGACCCTTAAAATCTCTGCTAATTGTGTAGTGAGGGGCACGATCCGATGATCGAGTTTTGCTCGATCAATAGTCTGCTCGATCACCTCGATCATAGGGGTCTCTCGACCAGATGATGATCGAGCAGAGCATGCATGATCTGATCGATTTGCTCGATCATAGGTACTGCTCGATCATGCTCGACCATCATCGAGTATACTCGAGCATCTTGGTTCATGACCGATCACTCTACTAATCTTAGTGATTAGGTGATGCGATGAGCTTATATTAAGGGAGTCTACCCGCACACTAGATACCAATTCTTTCAGCCAGACATTACCCTGTTAGCTCTTCAACATTGTATGCCCGGATGGGTGATATTCTTTACTTATAGTTAAAAATATTATTGAACAACAAACTACCATCTTCCATACTGACTTTATCATAATGTCACCACTCCCATCGTCCCGAATCTATCGCAACTAGTCAATACCACTAATGATCTTTAATAAATGTATTTTGCTGTAACGTGAGGAGTTGTCACTCTGGATCTGCCGCAAATTACCGTGATTCACTAAATGAACGATCAGGTAGGGATCCCCTGTTCTTATTATAACACAGGTATAAATACTCAGAATCCATATTGAATCAATATTTAATCTCTGAGGGGGACAAAATCGATGATACTCGAGTATAGTCGACAATAATCGACTATGCTCGACCATGCTTGAGCAGTGGCCATGATCGATCATTCGATCATAGGGTCTCCTCGATCATGATCGTGCCCATCACTATAATTGTGCCTGCATATCCGAGCGCCCATACAAGTTCACGACTCTTGATATCGAGAACCTCTTACATGGGATAAGTGCAGAAATTTACACCCCACGGCGGTTTTCTTCCCATTGTTTTTGGTCCAGTGACTCCGTTGTATCTAGATGCCTGGGATTGTGACTTGATATGTTGCCGTTGCTAAAGTCTTTCATATCTCAATACATCAGTTATAGACCTGCTTCTTGCATAATATTATGCCGTACTTTCTTCCACCTTTTGAACTAGAACTCTAGCATCTCATGCCCACCTACAGCAGGCTCGCCATTGTGTGTATAGTACTATGGACCAGAGGAGAATAAAAGAAACAATTTAGTACTGTGTAGTTTCTGTGCTGGAAGTCATGAGATGCTACTCGGCGTCCTGGTGCAATTGTTTCGTTGTGCGGAAAATGCCCCCAGGCTCCGGGAACGCCCTTAGGTACAAGAGATGCGGTTTGGATTGATACACCCACGGGGAGTAAAGTGGAAGAGCTGGAAGAAGGCGTGAAAGAGGTGGATAAGTGGAGGTTACGAATTGTGGGAGTCCTTGTCTTTCTTTTGTTAGCATGAAGGTATGGAAATGAGAGAGAGGGACATACGGCGAAGAGAATGGATATGTGCGGTAATCCATGGAAGGATGGTAGGTCGACTTCATTGTGGTTTATACATACTCCCGTCTTTCGGGCTAGTGAGTTGAGTGCGGGAGGGAGAGATAGGGTGCAGAGAAGAAGGGAACGAACGGATTTCCCCTCTCACCCATGAGTCGTTCGCTGGCGATACTACTTTGGTGTATGAGCTCTCGGGATTTCGTTTGGTCGTTGACGCTGTTTATCCGTTAATCCGCTGTAAGTCTCGGGTAGCTTAACTCTCTTCTAATACTGGACCAAACCCTGCTAATGTCTACTGCCCAAGCACATCTTCTCGACAGGGTTCAAGTTTTTAATACCAGGCACAGGCCAGCATGTAAAAATACAAATATATCACAGTAAATTTTGTAAACGCCCTACATGCCAATATAACTCTAATGTAAAAATATACCCGTCCGGAATATATTCCAGGGCTGGGAAGGGGGGGAAGGGACGGCTATAGAATTTCTTATGGGATATATACCAGAGATATTGCGTGTTTTTAGAAGTCATGCTTATCGGTATTTTAGATTATGCTAACAAAGGTATCATGTTTTTGTGCAAGGACTTTTTTTTTAAAAAAAAACTAACTTTTATTCTCTTCAGGCTTTCTATGGCACTAATATCATAGCTCGTCTGCTCAATCGACCCCAGCCTAGAACACAGACCCCCCGGCCCCCGGACACCTCACCAGGGACTAAACCGTATATTAGTGTATGGGATTTGCGAACGGCTCTGCACAAGTCTTTTTTTTTTTTTTTTGGTCTCTTTTCGCCTCTATTCTAAAGCAGAGAATTCTTAACTACATAGTACAGGGTTCTATTATTTGGGTTTTTTGGGGCACATAATGGGTAAGAGTATTTTTCGAGAGACCATAGGCGATGCTAAGATGGGACTAAATTAGTTTATTAGTAATAGACAGACTATCCGGGTAAGAATATGAGTACAAGATCGTGGTTTGGCCCCTCTACTGCGATTTCCAAATCCGAGGAATCAATCAGTGTTGGACATGGGAGGGAGTCGACTGGGGGGACAGGCTACCCTATGGAAATAATACTACTCGCCATACTCTCTTGATACTTTTTGCCTCGTTTGGATAGCTTTCCCGGAGCGCACTTGTTTGTCCTCGGGTATGCGCTGTGGATTTGGGCATATGGTTCCGGCTTCAGGAATAGGGTTGTCATTGGAGATGCGTTGAGGATTCGGGCATCGCTTTGGCTTCGGGTACTCGTTTTGGCTTTGGGGATTCGCTTTGGGACTCACTTTGGCCGCGGGAATATATTTCGGTTTCGGACGAGTTTGTGGAACGCATCTGTAATGAATGAATGCGCGATAGTTTTGGGATCGTGCAGCGGTCGGGAAAGCCGGGAGAAAAGCGGAAGCACTATAAGGTTAGACAGAAGAGCTGGAAGCCCGGAGGGCAAAGTACTTGTTTTCCTTTAGATGGCCGGGGGGGTGTGTTCACGGGGGAAGGGGAGACTCACATGAAGTAGCATGGCACCTAATGGATGGATATGATGTCTTCGTGTGTATATATACTCCTGTGAGTGCCGTTGGTTGGTTTAGAGAGAGTACTGTGGAGCTGTTGAACGGCCAGTGGTTGTTAGTAAATAGATTTTCCCCGCACTCGAGTGTGTAATCAATCTCGTTGTGAGTTGCGTGGCGTTTCGCCCTGCCCTACCACCTGTCACTCGTCGCGTATCGTATTGCCATCGTCGTTAAAATCTAAAAACCTCCGGAGCGGTGGGAATCGAAGGTGAAAGTAAGAATACCTCTGGTGGTCGGGGAAATGAAGGGCGAGGGTTCTCTAGTTGCCTTCTCCCGTCATCCCGAGTGCAGAACTTGATTCCTGAAAACCACTGGCTCCAGATTCTGCACGACTAAGGAGATATCGCTGAATACCTAATCCGGAAGTTAGACGACCGCAATGACCAATATCCGGACTCGATCACGGGGAATCTGAAAAAAAGTGCATCGCTAGTTCGTTCCAGCCAAGCGCGGATTTGAGCTATCCCTTCGTGCGTCCCGGTTTTCACATACTTTTAGCGTTGCACTAGTAAGATAGATATGGCAAGAAAGGTAACGATAGACAACACACCTAGAGAAATCAAAATCAAGCGAAGTACTGTTTCCATCATGGCAATACTGAGCAGTACTCACTTAGCACTATTCTGAGCACTACACCACCTCTGAAGCACAAAGTTTTTTATATCACGATTACCCAAATAGGCTAGGTTTTGAATGGGGGTGCGATCTAAGCAGTGAACAGGATACCGGTACCACCCTTCATATTCATCATATGATACTTACATCATGCTTGTCACAATTATTCCTAACTTTGCTCTCTTTAGTTACTTCACCACCGATCGCTTCCACTACCAGCTCTACGGGTCCTTAGCACGGTGCTTGAAAACACACGAAGGGATGGTAGCGGTAGGGTAAAAAGGCATAGCTAAGCTGTGCCATGGCCTTAGTCAGTTTTCTTTTACGGTAAAGTTACTCGCGGCGAGAGCGAGTCCTTAGGCAACGGGGATAGCTCCGGTGGTGGGTGGGATTGGAGTGCTCCCCTTCCATAATTCCTAAATAGGCCAAGATCTGCACACTTGGCATTCACAAAACAGGAAGGTCTGGAAAATACAAGTCTCGACAGCCCGTGCACTCGAGCACTCGAGCAGTGAAAACAGTTTCCAGGGGCGGTACGGTACTCTGGTGCCAAATACAGTAAGTCATAGTAAAACTGCCCGGTCGGGCGCGACAACCGGAACTGTACTGTCCCCCACCAAAAATACCGGAATGACCAGCCTCGACCAATTCTCTGGCGGAAATCATGACACTACTGTCGCGAGGGCCAGGAAAAAAGGGAAGGAGGAGAAGATACGGTAGGGAAAGATTGGAACTTGGGAAGCATTGACCTATTGTGAATGGTGGTACATGACTGTATTCCAAGCCAGAGTGAGCACACAGCATAGCGAGCCACCCTGCAAATACTAGCCACTATTTAAAAAAGGACTGAGGTTCAGCTAATCACGTTGCCTAAACCTACAGGAGGCTGACTATGCCGGGCGCTCGTTCTGGCTTGGAATACGTGAGTGTGTGGTGTGGTCGAGAGGATGTTTGGCCGGGGATGTCTGCTGCCAGCCCCCCACTGGGAAACGCAACTTATTTTGCGTTGGAGCAAGAATAGGATCAACTGGTCACCTTGGCATGGGAATCATTGGCTGGTGCTCGAATCTGAGACAAGCGCCTCATTCTTGCACCAATGCTAGTACATTGGATTAAACCCCGCTTTGCAGACCCGGGAAGAGGGGGGATCTATCAACCTCCGGGGCACACTCTCGCACTTGTATGCTATCATATCATCTCACCTGCCACCGAACTTTATTCAATATGAACACATTTCCTAGCGAGAACGGACAGTCAAGCCTGAATCATGATCCTTTCCAGTATGGTCTAACACATACCCGTGCCGACAACAACACAACGAATAATGTTCTCGGCAACTCGAATACGAACTTTGCGAATGTGTCAAACAACATTAATAACACCATCAATGTGGGAACAAATGAAGGGTCTTCGGGGATCCAAGCATGGTTATCACCACTCGAGCCCTATGCAAGGCATCAGAATGTGAGGAACCAGCGAATGGATGATGTTGGGAACTGGGTTCTACAGAGGGATGAGTTCGAGTCATGGCGCCAGAGTCAGGATAGCTCGATGAATCCTACGCTTTTGTGTTATGGGAATCAAGGAGTTGGAAAGACATATATAAGGTACGGCGGTATTTTCCGGGGACGATAGACGCTGCTAACAAGGAAATAAAACAGTTCATTAGTGATAGACACCCTCTCCGAGCAAGCTCGTAGCAAGAATATCGTTGTTTTGTCACTCTATTGCGATTACCAAGCGCGAAAGGATCAATCGGCGGTGAATTTGATAGGGAGTCTACTGAAGCAGGTTGCCCTCAGAGGAGTGGGGATTGTAGGCGAAATCAAGAATTCCTTTGACTGGTCAGGTGGACAAGGTCTCAGATTGCAGGAGATGCTGGGATTATTCGTCAAAACAATCAAATCCTGCGAGCGGGTATATATCTGCATCGACACAATGGACGAGTTACTGCCACAACATCGATCAGAGTTCCTCCGGTCGCTACGAGATATTATTCAAGAAGCGCCAAATACACGATTATTCCTCACAGGGAGGCCCTATATTCGCGGAGAACTTGATAAGCATCTCACAAAAGGAGCCTATACCATACACATTGTGCCCGATCAAGGAGATATCGCTAGATACCTAAGTCGGAAGATGGATGAAGACGATGACAGAGATCCGGACTTGATGAGGGAAAATCTGAAAATTGAGATTATGAAAACAATATTGGAAAAGTCTTCGGATATGTAAGTAGGAGTGCTCCGTTATAAATTTGGGTCACAGATTGACATTCGACTCAGGTTTCTGCTGGTCGCATTGAATATCGACGCAGTCTTGAGCGAGACCTCATTGGCAAAGAGAGAGAAGATGTTGCGAGAGGTGGCTATGGCGGGCATTGACCTGGACAACGTGTACGACCAAACACTACTTCGAATAAAAGAACAGAAAGGGGACCGATCAAGACTTGGGATGGAGGTGCTAATGTGGGTATCCCATGCGGAACGGCCGTTGAGGATTGATGAACTTTGTCTTGCCCTTGCCGTAGAAGCGGAGACAACTGAACTTGACCCTAAGAATGTCCCGCCCCAACATACAGTGCTAGGGTCATGTCTAGGGCTTGTCGTAGTCGATAAGGAGACTTCAATAGTCCGGTTAATCCATCATACACTTCAGGAATACCTTTCCCGGCCCGGTGTATTGCCCGATGTTCACACAAGACTCGGTGAAACATGCCTGACTTACCTGAACTACGATGAGATCAAGGGGCTTCCCACCGATGGCGCTCTGAACATTGGGGACCTGCCATTTCTGGAATATTCTTCCTTGCATTGGGGCAGGCACGCAAAAATCGAACTCTCAGACTACGCAAAAACACTTGCGCTTGCGCTATTAAATCGATACGATAGCCATATAGCTTCTGTCATACTTTCTGAGCGGATTCCCCCTATGTGGATCCGCTTACGTCGCCAGGGCTCATTCACTGGTTTTCACTGTGCATCCTACTTCGGAATTGATGATGTCATGGCCGAGTTGATACAGATGGGAGACTGTGATATCAATCAAGGAGATTTGATAGGATTTACACCGCTCATTTGGGCCGCTCGACAGGGGGATCAAAGGGCAGTGGCGCTACTGCTCATCCAGGACGACATCGATCCTGACAAGCCAGACGGCCATGACGCAACACCACTATGGTGGGCTTCTAGAAATGGGCATGAGGGGGTGGTGAGACTACTACTCGCACGGGGCGATGTCAATCCTGACAAGCCAGACGACGACGGCGAAACACCACTTTTGGGCGCTTCTTGCGAAGGGCATGAGGGGGTTGTGAGGCTATTACTCGAAAGGGGCGATGTCGATCCTGACAAGGCCTGCATCTATGACACAACACCACTCTGGTGGGCCTCTAGATATGGGAATGAAGGAGTGGTGAGACTAATACTCGCACGGGGCGATGTTAATCCTAACAAGCCGGGCAGCTATGGTCAAACACCACTCCATATCGCTACTAGATGTGGCCGTGAGGGGGTGGTGAGACTACTACTCGCACGGGACGATGTAAATCCTGACCAGCTAGACGACAACGGTGAAACACCACTCTGGTGGGCTTCTTATAATTGGTATGAGGATGTAGTGAGACTACTACTCGCGCGGGGTGATGTAAATCCTGACCAGCTAGGCGACGATGATGAGATGCCACTCTGGTGGGCTTCCTGCAATGGGCATGAGGGGGTGGTGAAACTACTACTCGCACGGGACGACGCCAATCCCGACAAGCCAGACAGCTATGGCCAAACCCCACTCTGGTCCGCTTCTAGCCACGGGCGTGAGGGGGTGGTGAAACTACTACTCGCACGGGACGACGTCAATCCCGACAAGCCAGACAGCGATGGCAAAACACCGCTTTGGGGGGCTTCCTGCAATGGGCATGAGGGGGCGGTGCGACTCCTGCTGACAGGGGGTGATGTCGATCCTGACAAGCCAGACAACGATGGTCTATCCCCACTAGATATCGCTGCTCAGTCTTGTCATTGGCCAATTGTAGCACTCCTCCAGTTCCTGATAACCCCAGTCTCGGGCATGAATTAAGCTCGGAGCTTTACACAAGGGATCGCATACCTTCTCTCTCTGCCCTCATTTACACACATCCCTTTCGCTATTGTCCGCCGACACATACCCGCCCCAGTACCTGTTCCTCCCCTTCGTAATTTTTTGCTCCCACTCCTTGTCTTCATTCAATTTCCCCCCCAGGGTTCTGAATGGTCCGATCAGGCCCGTCAAGCAATAGGATATGCACAGCCCTTTGACAAAATTAGCATCCCGTTTTGCATTTTGCTACTTTTATCACAATATATTTTGTTCAAATAAAACGTTTCTTAAATAAACTCATTGTTTCCATCGATTTTACGGTGGAATCTCAGGAGAGTCAGAGTAATGATAGTGCTTCGCTTACATTCGGAACAGCGAAAATACATTCACGAGTATCAAAATCTTTCAGACTGCAAAGTGAGTGATATTACATGACTATGCAATCTTTTACAAAGACTCGTCTGGGACCAGTGCAGAGCAGACCGGGCCACCCGAGTTAGTCAGGTCCAGTCATTGAAATCAATCTGGACTGAGAAGTCTGGTCCTGCATCCAAGACTTGACCGGTCGGACTATTCGGAACCCTCTTCCCCCCCCGCTCTGCCCCTAATCCATCCCTTTGCTCTCTTAAACCCCGCTCTTCTATTTCATTTAGATATGGGCTTAGCACACGAAAGGACTATGCACGGTACACCGCAATTCACACACCATGGCTACTTCTTATAGTGTTCAGTAGAGTGGCAATGCTATCGTATTAAGATGCCCGGGATCCTGGGTCCATATGTTACCCTTTCCAAGGTGTTTTATTTTCTCTACATATAGACCTAATATTCCGCATAATGTAATACTGCCCCTTCTTCCACTTTTGGAACTAGAATTCTAACCACTCATATCGGCCTGTAACAGGTTAGCCATTCTGTGTGCGGTGGAAGAGGGGGGATATGAGAAACGAGCTAATACTGTGAGGTTCCTCCGTAGCTAAACTTTCTTCCAATCCCGGACCAAAACCTGCCAAAATCTACCACAGAGAAATCTTGTAGATAGGGTTTATGATTTTGAATTTCAGGCTCACCTATTCCAAATGATCAAATACAAGTCACCAAACAGCAGCTGGGGTGGATAGCACGCAAGGTCTGCTCTCGGCTCTTGCTTGCTAATCTAATTGCAAGGATAGGAGCATATATCAAAAACAAAATATACTCTGATCCTTCTACTTATCACCACACATCTCCGCTTTCTTTCCTCCATGTGCCAAACAAAAAAAGAAAGAAAGATTTTGCGTAATCCCTGAGCAAAAGAAATGCATCACAAAGATTCCAGCTCTCCTGCGTTTTTGATCCAATGCCTAACTCTTATTCTTCCTTCATCTCCTTTTGCCGTCATGCATTGCTTTAACAGTCTATGCTCCTTCCCATCCATCAATGGAAGCATATTTCCCGTGATCCCGCACTTGCATATATTGATAGAAACTATAGCATAACGAGCAGAATTAACCGATTTCTAACACCACCCAGCACGCACTAATACAAGTATAGCGCAATAAAAGTTGAAAACCTCATACATGCAAAAGAAGTTCTGGTGACAAAATCTATATATTGGTCCAGAACATATTTCACAGCTGTGTAGCGTGTAAGGCGGCCACAAAATCTGCTGTGAAAGATGTGGGATGTGTATTACAATATTTTTTAAAAAAATGTTACTTGGAGGTATATTATGGTAACAAGGGAAGCCAGAACTAAAGTTGAGTGCTACCACAAAAATATAGAATCGATATTCTTATTTTGCTTGATAATTGTAGGGTAACATGGCAGATGATCTTGAAAACTATGAAAGACCTATGTGCCTACAGCTGAATTTGTATGGTGGATGAATAATATGAGGTAGAGAGTTGGGTGGGAGGTGATGGGGAAGCAGGGAGAGATATTGGAAGCTGATTGTAAGATCTGGCTAAGGAATCTAGCTTATATAGCGAATTCCAGGAGATTCATAGTTTAACTGGTACAGGTGTGATAATAAGCGTAGTCTGACACCTTCATATGTTTCAGGTGTTAGGACTAGCTAAAAATGACAAGGTATGGTATCATATTTTTGACCCCCAGTGTATGCGTACCCTGAAGTCCCCCTAAAACATTGACTTTTTCAAGTGACACAGACTACGGATCTACATACGGGTAGCTGCCTTTTGGCATAAGAGAAAATTGTCTGATTTAGCATTGGTTCTAGTGTGCTAGTTTTTAAAGAAATATTGAGATTCTGTTCCCTTGCTTGGAAGTTGAAAGTACTATTGTCTTGAGGTGGGAGAAACATTGAGTTTTCGCTTGGATAAAAAATATTACTGGTACTCTAGAGGGGAGGGCCGGGATTCGCTAGAGTAGAATAGGTTTTCTACCTTACAATAGAGCGATGACTGGGGGGGCTTGTTAGAGTTACGACTCAGGATGGCTTGTATCAACCGGAGATCTCATCCTTTCTTCAATTCCCTACCCACCCTCCCCCGCCCATGGCACCCCGCTGCTATAATCTCAAATGATGGACACGTGCGCTGAAGTAGACTAAGGCCTCACTCCCCGGAAAATAGATAAAACGTGAGATGGAATACAGAAGTAGTTTGTTCAGCACCTCCGACGGACAAAAGAACAAAACAATATAGGGCACCTTGTTGGAGGGGGCAACCAAGAGCGACGCAATACACATGATTCAGTCGTTTGGGATTCTGCGGTCCGGCGCTTGACCGCAAAACAATATTCCTCACTTGAATTAATTATTTATTCCATATAAATACTCATTAGAGTTGGGAAAATAAAAATGTAGCTAGATCCGCCGATGGCTGTGGCGAGTGCTTGGAATCTTTGAATTCAAGGCTGACCCGACTAGGGGGCTCCTTCTTTGATTAACGTCTCCTTTAATCGAGGGGGTATTGTCTATCTTACTATGCACGCAGCCCACAAGTATTCTACGGGGACAAAATTAACTGATCGCGACAACGATCGCGAACACATAATTTGCCCGGTGATGACAACCCCCCATATATTCAACTACCTTAACATCAACTAAAAAAAATTAAAGAATTAAAAAAAATACATAGGAGTAATCAGTACTT
>Ga0307509_10006508_pt1 | contig 15675 bp, 13 predicted proteins | sample 10_EM_MG_FD_202245 | JGI IMG/M metagenome (GOLD analysis project Ga0307509, IMG submission 202245) | Populus trichocarpa ectomycorrhiza microbial communities from riparian zone in the Pacific Northwest, United States - 10_EM | ecosystem: Host-associated > Plants > Roots > Unclassified | place...
AAGGTAGGAGGATCGTGGCTGTTGAGTACAGTAGAAAGTATGGTCGCGATGTACAGTACTCGGTGATGTGGCATTTGGTGAGGTTGCTTACTAAGCTTTCACGAACACTTCTGACTAGGGGCTGTACCAAGCCGTCAGAGCTCCTCTGTTACAGTCACTCCTCGCCCACTGGCTAGATTTGAGTCCGCCAGAGCCCCTCTCGTATCCTTATAGTGCCTGCCTCACTCCCCATGCCTTTACTGGCCTCCCTCGATTTATATGTGGCCGCATTCACCAGATGCGTACAGGTGCCAGCTACCTTGCCGCACATGTCTCCTGGTGGAGTAGGGACTCCAGCACCCTCTGCCCGTTCTGTGAGGAAGACGATGAGTCCTTCCAGCACGCGATTCTCCTATGTCCCACTAAGGCCCAGCCTCGCCTCACCCATCTCTCAGGTGTGGATGACGTTGGCCCTGACGGTCCCCTTTGGCTCTCAGTTCCCCTCCTCAGGGGGTTAGCTGAGTATCTCTACGCTACTCGCACGGGTTTCCCTCCAACTATGCTGCGCATTCGAGCCAATACTGCTACTCCTGAGCCGGGTTGGGGCTCAGATAATGCTTAACACAAAAACTCCCTAGCTCGGCCCCGGCCTTCTAGGTATTGCTACTTCAAAACTCCCCTGCTCGAGCTTCTCCTCAGGGTATTTTCTATAGAGTTTATGAGTTTCCTTTGTCCCTGTTTGACTGCGGCAGTGGCAGGTAGGGCGGGGAGGTTTTACTACTTGCGAGGGTTATTCTTACTGGTGTAAGGAGGATTTTTACTTTACTTTTGTCTTGTTAGTCATCGATGGCGATGCGACAGGGTTCTGATGATCCCGCTTGGAGAGTTTTTGGATGTGTTGTTTGAATTTTGTTTTTTCATTTGTTAGTTTTAGGAATTAAGGTTTTTTAAATGCCATAGCGCGAGCTGCATGCAGGATTTTGTACCTAAATCAATAATCACATGATTCAAAAAAAGAAAAAAAAAGAGAAAAGAAAAAAAAGAAAAGAAAAAAAAGAAGAGGTACAAGAATTCCATCCTCCGTCTCCTCTACACACCTGGCGATTGAAATCTCAACACCACGAGATTATCACTACTTTTCTTTTCTCCACCCCCCGCCATGAGTTCGCTCTAGGGGGTGGAGTCATACCTCCTCTACACTCTCCTTCCCTTAGGTTTATCCCTTTGGGCTTTCTTCACTCTGGGTTGATGGATTTCGTCTTCTTTGATGATGTTTCCTCTCCCTACCCCGCTTTTGCTCTACCTCGCTTAGAGCATTTGCACGGTCGGCAACCCCCTTACCTCGTCAATGGGTGGGTCGCAGTCTCGGGCTATCGGTGAAGTAGTGGCCCCGGTGGCTCTGCTCTCTGGTATCGCACTATCTCCTGAGAGTCCTGTCCGGTACCGTCGGCATGGTCGAAAAGTCGTGATCTCGCTTCGGTCGCCTTCCCTCGCACTTCTCGGTTTGGGTCTACCCCACCTTCTCAACTTCTTCGCACGGTCAGTTCCGCTGGCACCCTGCTGCTTCGCTCTTTGGCTGGCACCCTACTGATTCGCTCTTTGGCTGGCAGCCTACTGCTTCTACACCCTGGGTCTCTGTTCCCTTTTGATCTCTGGGCTTGGGTAATTGTCATGGCTGCGTGCGTGGCTTGTGCCTGTGTTTGGGGTAGGGGTTGAATGCCTGCCGCCTCTGTTGCCTCCGGGTGACATGCACTCCCTTCAGGGCTCGCTTCCGGTGGGTGTATGGTCGCTACTTCGCCCGACCACACACTTCCATTTGTGCTTGTTTCGGTTACCGATCATTCTCTTGGTGGTCTTGTCTGCCCTTTGGTCCGGGACATAAGAGCCCGAGGTATATATATATTTACCTCTTAATATATCTGATCGTTGGCCTACGGCGTCGTCCTGCGGCTCCTTGGCCCCTGCCCTGCTGCGGCAGAATGGGGTTTTTCGTGGGCTGTGGGCTGCTTATGGGTTCGGCTGGGATTTTTCTTCCTTCAGTTTTTTGAGGTTTCTGTACTTTCCTTGGTTGTTCACTGTTGGGGTGGGGAGTTTTTCTTATGGGCTGCACGTCAGTGGAGGTTTTTTGGTTCGTTATATTCAGGCCTGTACGCTCTTCTGTAGTTTCTACCCATAGTACCGGGCGCTTTGGTGCCGGGCAGGGTCAGAGGGTTTTAGCACGAGCGATGCGGGATGGACTGTAGGTGGAGGCTTTTTCCTGTCTTAGAGCGATCTGCATACGGGAGTTTGTACCTTAAACTATACTAAAATGATACTAAAAAAAGAAAAAAAAAGAAGAAAAAAAGGTACAAGAATTCCCGTCTCCTCTACACACCCAGCCTTTGAAATATCAACACCACGAGATTATCACCACTTTTCTATTCTCCACCCCCCATCATGAGCAGGCTCTAGGGGGTGGAGTCATACCTCTTCTACACTCCCCTCCCCTTAGGTTTATCCCTTTGGGCTTACTTCACGCTGGGTGATGGATTTCGTCTTCTTTTGATGATGTTTCCTCTCCCTACCCCGCTTTTGCTCTGCCTCACTTAGGGCATTTGCACTGTCGGCAACACTCTTCTCAACGCCCATGTTACAGACGGCCTGGAACACGGTTTGCAGTAAGGGAAAATATTTCAACAGGCCACGGTCGATTTCCCTGTTCTCTCTTTCTTTGAGAGGCTCTGTAGTCAAGACACGAACGCGATTACCGATATTTTCTACGGCACAGAGTTCGGTCTACCCCTCTTTCTCCTCTTCTCCTCATGGTTGGATCGGCTGGCACCCTACTGCTTCTTTACTTTTTTGCCTGGTACCCACAACTACCTGGCTGGTATCCACAACTACTTCTTTACATTCTGTACTAGTAAGACCACGGTCCATCGGGGCTTGCCTATGGGAGTCTGGTATTGCACTATGTCCTTCTTCTGTTTGGGGTTTGCCAACACAGCGGGACCGTTCCTCATGGCGTAGCGCCCCCCCAGGTTTCTCTTTAGGCGGGCCTGGCAACCCTCGTGCTGATTGTGCGGGAACTTTTCAAGTGGTCGCTGCGTTGTTTGATTTTTGCGTTTTCTTTTTGTCTGGATGAATGTGCCATGGGTTATCCTGACACTTCCTGCTTGTTTTTGATTTGATTCCTTTCGTCTATCTTCTTAGCTAGTCAAGGGTTTCTTGTTTGGAGCAAGATGAGCGGTTGGTTCCACCCCAGAGGGACTTGGGGGGTTGGCTTTTTCCCAGGGGTATTGGAGGTTTTTTTATGCCATAGCGCGAGCTGCATGCAAGATTTTGTACCTTAAACAATAATCATATGATTCAAAAAAAAAAAAGAAAAGACAGAAAAACTACAAGAACTCCATCCTCCGTCTCCTCTATACACCCAGCGAATGATATCTCAACACCACGAGATTGTCACCACTTTTCTTTTCTCCACCCCCCGCCATGAGCTCACTCTAGGGGGTGGAGTCATACCTCCTCTACACTTCCCTCCCCTAAGGCTTATCCCTTTGGGCATTCTTCACTCTGGGTGATGGATTTCGTCTTCGTTGATGATGTTTCCTCTCCCTACCCCGCACGTGCTCTGCCTCGCTTAGAGCATTTGCACGGTCGGCAACTGCCTTACCTCGTCAACTGATCAGTCGCAGTCTCGGGCTATCGGTGAAGTAGTGGCACCGGTGGCTCTGCTCTCTGGTATTGCACTATCTCCTGAGAGTCCTGTCCGGTACGGTCGGCATCGTCGAAAAATCGTGATCTCACTTCGGTCGCCTTCCCTCGCACTTCTCGGTTTGGGTATACGCCTCCTTCTTTTCTTCTCCTCACGGTCCGATCGGCTGGCACCCTACTGATTCGCTCTTTGGCTGGCACCCTACTGCTTCTACACCCAGGGCCTCTGTTCCCTTCTGATCTCTGGGCTTGGGTGATTGTCATGGCTGCGTGCGTGGCTTTTGCCTGTGTTTGGGGTAGGGGAGGAATGCCTGCCGCCTCTGTTGCCTCCGGGTGACATGCACTCCCTTCCGGTTTCGTTTACAGGGGGCCTACGGTCGCTACTTCACCCTACCACACACTTCCGTTTGTGTTGGTTTCGGTTACCGATCTTTCTCTTCGTAGTCTTGTCTGCCCTTGGGTCCGGGGCGTAAGAGCCCCAGGTACATATATAGGTACCTCTTAGTGTGTGATCATTGGCCTACGGCATTGTCCTGCTGGCTCCTTGGCCCCTCCCCTGCTGCGGCAGAATGGGGTCAGTCGTGGGCTATGGGTGGGTTGCTTATGGGTTTGGCTGGGATTTTTCTTCCTTGAGATTGGTGAGGTTTCTGTACTTTCCTTGGTTGTTCACTGTGGGGGGTGCGGAGTTTTCTTATGGGCTGCACGTCTGTGGAGGTTTTTTGGTTCGTTGTATTCAGGCCTGTACGCTCTTCTGTAGTTTCTACACATAGTACCAGACGCTTTGGTGTCAGGCAGGGACAGAGGGTTTTAGCACAAGGGATGCGGGATGCACTGTAGGTGGAGGTTTTTCCTGTCTTAGAGCGATATGCATACGGGAGTTTGTACCTTAAACAATTCTAAAATGATACTAAAAAAAGAAAGGAAAAAAAAGAGTACAAGAACTCACATCCTCCGTCTCCTCTACACACCCGGCGATTGAAATCTCAACACCCCGAGATTATCAGCACCTTTCATTTCTCCACCCCCCCCCATGAGCTCACTCTAGGGGGTGGGGTCATACCTCCTCTACACCTCCCTCTCCTTAGGCTTATCCCTTTGAGCTTTCTTCACTCTGGGTGATGGATTGCGTCTTCTTTTGATGATGTTTCCTCTTCCTACCCCGCGTTTGCTCTGCCTCGCTTAGAGTATTTGCACAGTCGGCAACACTCTCCTCAACGCCCATGTCACAGACGGCCGGGAACCCGGTTTGCAGTAAGAGAAAACACTGCAACAGGCCACTGTCGATTTCTCTATGCTCTCTCTTTCTTTGAGAGGCTGCCCAGTTCAGACACGAATGCGTTTACTGATAGTTTCTAGGGCAAAGAGTTGGGTCTACTCCGGCTTCTCCTCTTCTCCTCACAGTCGGATCGGCTGGCACCCTCCTGCTTCTCCATTTTTTTGTCTGGTACCCACAACTACCTTGCTGGTATCCATAACTACTTCTTTACCTTTCGGACTATGACCAGGGTCCCTCACGGCCTGTCTCTGGGAGGATTGTATTCCACTATCTCCTTCCTCTCTTTCAAGTGTGCGGCCAAAATAGATGGCCCGTTTGGCTCCCTAGGACTTCGATGATGCCGAGCCTGGTCACCCCTGCATCAAATATACTGGATCTTTTAAAGTTGTTGTTTTGCGTTTGCTTTTTGTTTTTCCTTTGTTCGGATGAGCGTGCTATGGGTTTTCCTCCCTCTTCCTGCTTGTTCTTTGATTTGATTACTTTCGTCTATCTTCTTAGCTAGTCAAGGGGTTCTTGTTGGGGGCGAGATGTGCGGTTGGTTCCACACCAGAGGGACTTGGGGGGTTGGCTTTTTCCCAGGAGGAGTTGTAGGTTTTTTATATGTCTTAGCGTAAGCTGGACGCAGGATTTTGTACCTTAAAACAATAATCGCATGATTCTAAAAAGAAAAAAAAAAAAAAAAAAAAAAAAAGAAAAAAAAAGAAGAAAGAAAAAAAGAGTACAAGAACTCCATCCTCCGTCTCCTCTACACACGCGGCGATTGAAATCTGAAGACCACGAGATTATCACCACTTTTCCAAACTCCACCCCCCGTTATCAGTTCGCTCTAGTGGGTGGAGTCATACCTCCTCTACACTTCCCTTCCCTTAGGCTTATCCCTTTGGGCCTTCTTCTCTCTGGGTTGATGGATTTCGTCTTCATTTTTGATGATGTTTCCTCTCCCTACCCCGCATTTGCTCTGCCTCGCTTAGAGCATTTGCACGGTCGGCAACACTCTTCTCAATGCCCATGTTACAGACGGCCGGGTACACGGTTTGCAGTAAGAGAAAATCTTTCAACAGGCCACGGTCGATTTCTCTACTCTCTTTCTCTTTAAGAGGCTGCCTAGTCAAGACACAAACGCGTTTTCCGATAGTTTCTACGGCACAGAGTTGGGTCTACCCCTCTTTCTCCTCCTCCTCACACGGTCAGATCGGCTGGCACCCTACTGCTCCCCCACCTTTTTTGCCTGGTACCCACAACTACCTGGCTGGTATCCATAACTAGTTGTTCACCATTCAGACTATGACCACGGTCCCTCTGCCTCTGGGGGGATGGTATTGCACAATCTCCTTCCTCTTTTTTGAGTGTGCGGCCAAAATAGATGGCCCATTAAGCCTCCCCAGGACTTGGATTATGCCTAGCCTCGCCACCACCATGCTCTTTTCATGGAACCTTCAAGTGGTTGCGTTTTTGTTTGATTTTTGATTTTTCTTTTTGTCCGGATGAATCTGCCATGGGTTTTCTTGACTCTTCCTGCTTGTTTTTGATTTGATTCCTTTCGTCTCTCTTCTTAGCTAGTCAAGGGTTTCTTGTCGGGGGCGAGATGTGGGTTAGTTCCACACCAGAGGGACTTAGGGGGTTGGCTTTTTCCCAGGGGTATTGGAGGTTTTTTTATGTCATAGCGTCAGCTGCATGCAAGATATTGTACATTAAATCAATAATCATATGATTCCAAAAAAAGAAAAAAAAAGAAGAAAAAAAAAGTACAAGAAGTCCATCCTCCGGCTCCTCTACACAACCGGCGATTGAAATCTCAACACCACGAGATTATCACCACTTTTCCCAACTCCACCCCACGCTATAGGTTTGCCCTAGGGGGTGGAGTGCATCTCCCCTCGTCTTCTCCTGCCCTTAGGGTTATCCCTTTGGGCTTTCTTCACCTTGGGTTAATGGATTTCGTCTTCTTCTGATGATGTTTCCTCTTCCTACCCCGCTTTTGCTCAGCCTCGCTCAGAGCATTTGCACGGTCGGCAACACTCTTCTCAACGCCCATGTTACAGACGGCCGGGTACACGGTTTGCAGTAAGAGAAAACCTTTCAACAGGCCACGGTTGATTTCTCTACTCTCTTTATCTTTAAGAGGCTGCCTAGTCAAGACACGAACGCGATTACCGATAGTTTCTACGGCACAGAGTTGGGTCTACCCCTCTTTCTCCTCTCCTCCTCATGGTCGGATCGGCTAGCACCCTACTGCTACTTGACCTTTTTGGCTGGTACCCACAACTACCTGGCTGGTATCCATTACTACTTCTTCACCATTCGGACTATGACCATGGTCCATCACGGCCTGCCTCTGGGAGGATGGTATTGCACTATCTTCTTTCTCTTTTTCGAGGTGCGGCCAAAATGGATGGCATCTTTAGCCTCCCCAAGACTTCGATCATGACGAGCCTGGCCCCTCCCGCCCTGAGTGTGTGGAATTTTCAAGTGGTCTCGGCTACGTTTGCTTTTTGTTTTTCCTGTGTTCGGATGATTGTGCCATTGGTTTTCCTGACTCTTCCTGCTTGTTCTTTGATTTGATTCCTTTCATCTATCTTCTTAGCTTGTCAAGGGTTTCTTGTTGGTGGCGAGATGTGCGGTTGGTTCCATACCAGAGGGACTTGGGGGGTTGGCCTTTTCCCAGGGGTAGTTGGGGGTTTTTTCTTTGCCATTGCGTAAGCTGCATGTAGGATTCTGTACCCTAAAACAATAATCATATGATTTTAAAAAATAAAAATAAAAAAGTACAAGAACTCGCGTGCAGCGCTAGCTATGGCGTAAACAAAACTATACTACTGGCGCCAGGGAAAAAGCCATCATCCTAAGTCCCTCTGGTATGGAACCGACCGCACATCACGCCCGAAGAATCCTCACCACTTCTTCACGCGGACACAGAGAAGATTGGAAAACAACAGGAAAGCAGGAAACAACAGGAAAACCCTTGCCATAGCCTCCAGAATTATAACAAAGTAAATCTAGCCTAAACGCGAGAAGGAAAGGATAACCACAAGAAAGGAAACCAAATAGAGGAAGAAAAACAACAGTCCAAAGAGGCCGGCCAAGAGTAGTACACATGAGCGCTTGCGACCGAATCAATTACTCCGAGCCCAAGGCGTTGACAACGACCAAGGAGGTATTGCTATACCCTGGAAGAGCGTAACCGAGGATGCGACTGTGGTAGCCGCGGGGGCGAGCGGAGCCACCTAGTAGGAAGGTACCAGCTGAGGGAGCTGAGTGTAGCTGTAAGCGAGCAATTGGACGAAAGCCGGGGAGGAGGAAGGAGGGGTAGACCCAAACGCTAGAAACTGTAACAATCCTACCCTAGAGGGGTTAGTTATGCAACAGGTAACAAATTACTTACGTGAATATTTTGAACTATCTTTATAGTTCTCGGTCTTTTAAGTATCTGAGAATATTCTTCTTTCCGAGGTTGACTTATAATCTCTTCTTTGTCTTGGACTATCCTATAGTCTTCTTATCGTACCCCAATATCTTATTGGGGAGAGGTGGCGAGGGAACCTCTTCGTATCGTGATCTCCTATCTCTTGAGAGAGATGTGAGACTGTCCTTGTCTTAACAAGGTCGTATCTGCTCTGACGCTTAAGAGCTAGGTTGCTTGCATACAAGCGGGAGGTAGAGATAAAGGTAAAGGTAAAGTTATATTGTAAGAAAGTACTTAGATGGTAGCGTGAAGAGCTCTAACTACTGTGACCGAGTCTCCTACTAATAGACTCTTCACGCCAACAACCCTAACCCTGGTGACTCATAACTCGAGTCACGCGGTCTTATGACTCATAATGAGTCATGCCCGAAATCCATCAGATGACTCCTATGAGTCACTGCGCAACATGCCATAAACCAATCATAAAACATAAAACATGTCAGGTGCGCAAAGTGCGTCACCTGCGTGAAACTCGTGGCTCATAATGTGAGTCACGCACAAAAGTCTTTACATCATTATGACTCACAATCGTGAGTCATAGAAACATCAAGCAATCATAACATAACGATAACACGCAAGTGCGAGTCATGTGAGAACTATGAGTCAACTGACTGCATAGCGTGAAACATAAACATACCTTATGACTAATAACTATTAGTCATGTGAAATCTGCCTTGCTTAGTCACGATTTGTAACATTAGCTCCCTTCTCCCTCAGCGTTGGTCCCACAACGCTAATTTCCCAAATCTAACAACATCCGCCCAACTCGCCTGAGATCGCTTTTCAGCACCTCGTATTTGTCCAATGCTTGACGGAGGGACCTCCCTTCGTTTTCCGCCCTTCGCAGCTTGAATGCCGAGCTTGCGATCGTTCTTCTCTGGTTTCCGACATTCGTTTCGAGGTCGGCAATCGTTTTTACTGTTTCTGTCCCATTCCTCGAACAGCTCTTGAATTTGCCTTTGGTAGGCCTCGATGTCCGGCTGGGTTTTTTCGCTCCCCTCCCCCCAAGGGCGTGTCCTCGCGTCCTTTCCCCATCCTCTCACTTTCTTTTCCCCGGGGATTGGTCTCCTGGGGTAGTAGTGGTTCTTCGTTTTTTCTTCTTTGTGTTGCCAGGATCCGTCCCTGTAACACTTCGTTCAGTGGGTCCGCCCATGTTGTTCCTTTTTCTTTTGGTAGACCCCGCTGGTCGTCTTTGGTCCCGTAGGTGGTTGTATCTCGCATGCTTGTTCCCATTCTGAGGGACCAGCAGGTGACTTGTTTGGTCGTTGGGTTTGTTGAAAGTAGGTGCTTTCCTTGTCTGTTCTGTGTGTTTGGCATGCCTCTTCTGTGAATGCCCTCCGGCTCATTTCCGCACCTGGACACTTGGACGGTGTGGGGCTTCTTATAGGACAGTAGTCCGGGCTTGTTGGCAGAAACGTGGGTGGTGTTCCCTGAGCTGATGTTTGTCGTGACACTCGTACTGAGGTCCATCCGTTGTCGTCCTTCGTGATATCGATCCTGAGAGGGCTTTTCGGGGTATCGCTCATGGAACCGTTGTTTTGTGTTGACTGCATTTTCTAAGTTTGAGGCTGGGTACGACACTTTGTCGTGTTCTGGAGAGTAACCGGTCCACTTGGCTCGGTATTGAAGTTTTCCGTAGTATAGTCTGCCGTCGACTATTTCTTCGAGTTCGTACTCTGGTTCGCCTTCTATAATAATAGGTGGAGGAGGTTCTTGTCGTTGTGAGGGTAATTTGTTGTTTTCGTATGGTTCTAAAAGTGAGATATGAATGGTGTTGTGTATTTTCATCGTGTCGGGTAGATCCAGCTTATAAGCGCTCGATCCTATTTTTGCCAAGATTTTGAAAGGTCCAATTTTCTTGTAATCTAACTTCTTGCATGGTCTTGTGGTCCTAACATTTCTTGTTAAGAACCATACCATATCTCCTGGTTTGAGATTTAGATTGGGTCTTCTGTGTTCATCGTAATATTCTTTTTGTCTTATCTGTGCTTCCGACATTTCCGCTCGTAGTACGTCATGTAATTGACTCATTTCTTCTAGTGGCGTGATATTCCCTTGCATCAGGTGTCCTATCGCCTCGTATTCGGGGTTCATCCCGTTGTTGGCGAAGAAGGGTGTATGTTTGATGGTTTCCTGGTAGCCATTATTGTACGCGAATTCTGCCGTTGGTAGTAGTTCGCTCCAATTATCCTGTTGATAATTAGAATATGCTCGAAGATATTGTTCGAGCGTTGCATTGGTTCGTGCTGTGTGTCCATCCGTCTGCGGGTGGAAAGCCGTGCTTAATCCTCTCTCGATCCCTAGTAGTTTTGTTGTTTCGTTTCATAAGTCCGACGTAAATATAGTCCCTCGATCGGTGAAGATATCGTTTGGTAGTCCATGGAGTCGAAATATTTCTTTTATGTAGCTTTTCGCAAACTGCCGTGCATTCATATCCTGGTGACAAGGTATAAAATGGCTCATCTTCGTTAGCCGATCGATGACTACGAGGATTGCGTCATATCCTTCTGACTTTGGTAAGTCCGTGATGAAATCCGTGGATATCGATTTCCATGGTTTTTTCGGTACTTGGTTTGGTTGTAGTAGTCCGTATGGTGCGTGTCGGACTGCTTTGGTTCTTTGACAAATGTCGCAATTCTGGACGTATTTTTTGATTAAATCCCTCATGTGTGGCCAGTAATATTTTTGTTGGATGAGTTCGGTAGTTTTTGCCATTCCCCCGTGTCCTGTTGTAGGGATATCGTGGTGTTGTTTGATAAGCTCTATTCTTAGCTTATCTTCGTTGGGTATCCATATCTTTCCTTGATATCATAAAAGGTCGTCCTTCCATTGGCATAGTCCTAAGACTACTCCTTTCATTTCCTGTCTTACTTCTGCTAATGCTCTTTTTATTGTTTGTTGTTCCGAGTCTTGTTCTGCTGCTTTTTGTAGCAATTCTTTTTCGTTTGATAGGACTTCAACCATTTCGATTACTTCGAAATATTGTTCCTTTGGTATGAGGGTTCGTTCCCTTTGTCCAATTCGTTCGTCGTTGTTTTTTGGTAAGTCTCCTTCTCTGCTGGTGAGGGCGTCTGGTTTCCCTCCTTCTCTTCCAGGTCGATATTCGATTTTGATGTAGTATTGGCTTAGGATTGCCATCAATCGTATCTGTCTTCCAACTAACTTCATAGTTGTCATAAACGGCAATAGGTTGTGGTGGTCCGTGAGTATCGTTGTTCGATGTTCAGTGTTGCTAACATATCGTCGCCAGTCTTCGAGTGCCTTCACAATGGCTAGCAGCTCTTTGTCGTGTACGTCATAATTATATTCGGCTTTCGTCATTGTTTTTGATCGATATGCTTCAGGGTGAGGCATGCCGTCTTTTCCAGGTTGTGATAGGATTCCTGCGGTAACGTAGTTTGAAGCTTCCGTTTCGATCCTGATTGGCTGTTTTGGGTCAAAGTGTATCAGGGTTGGTGCTGAAGTGTGGTGGGTTCTGATTTCATCAAATGCTTCATCTTCCTTTTTTCCCCATTCCCATTTTTTGTCCTTCCTTGTTAACTGGTATAAGGGTCTTGCTTTGCGGCTGAATCCTTCGATAGACCTTCAGTAAAGGTTGCAGAATCCCGTAAATCTTTGTATTTCCTTTACTTTTGTTGGTTTGGCCCATTCCCATATTGCTGAGGTTTTGATAGGATCCACTTTGATTCCTTCTCTTCCTATGATGAATCCTAAGTATTCCGTCTCTGTTGCATGGAACTCGCATTTTCCTGGTTTAATCTTCATTCCCGATTTTTCGATTGCTTTGAGGATTGCTCGTACATCCTTAATGTGTTCACTCTTCGTTTTGTAGTATATAAGGACATCATCTAAATAGACGATGCAGCATATATCCACAAATTGGTGTAGTGTTCGGTTGATCCATCGTTGAAACGCCGCTGGTGCATTGCATAGTCCAAAAAGCATAACCTGATATTCGTAGGTTCCTAATTTGGTGGTGAAGGTAGTTTTCCATTCATCTCCTTCCCTGATTCGTATATTGTGGTAAGCATCTTTGATGTTGAGTTTCGTGAAGAGTCTTGCACCTTGGAGTTGATCTAAGGCTTCGCCGATCAAGGGTAACGGGTATCGATCTTTTTTGGTTATGTCGTTGAGTTCCCTATAATCAACACATAGTCGTAGTTTCCCATCTTTTTTCTTAATGAACATTATGGGTGATCCTCCGTCGGCAAACGAATCTCGGATCCATTTTCGCTTCTTGTTTATTTGTATATATTCGCCGAGTTCTTCCAATTCTTTGGCTCCTAAGGGATATATCTTTTTTAGCGGTAATCGTCTTCCTTTTTCGATGTTGATCTCGAGATCTACCCCTAGTCGCTGGGGTGGTAATTCGGTTGCCTCTTCTTCTTCAAAGACCCTTGGGTAGTCCCAATATTCTTCGGGGACTATCTCGGTGAGATCCTTCTTTCTTTGTCCTTTCTTGCTCTGGATTGCTAATTCGGTACTAATGTTTGTTGCTAGTATTTCCAGTTTTCCGTTGTTGTACCTTCCCCATAGAAGGCCATCCTCATCTCCTTGTTTTTTGGATCTTTCAAACGTATTGGTTGAGATTTCGTCTATCTCGATTCTTCCTGTATCGGTACTTCTGAATCCTTTCGTCCCTCGTTTCATGTCGTCGAGATAAGTGACTTCTTGAATTTGCGTTTCCAGAATCCTTTCTGGTATGAGCTGTGCTATCCTTTCTCCTTGTCGGACATGATAGTCGTAGCTGAAGAGGTTGACTAGAACAACTCCTATTTCTCCCGTGTAATCCCTGTCGATTACGCCAGCTTTGACTGTTATGCCATGTTTGACGGCTAGTCCGCTTCGTGGTGCAATTCGTCGATAGGTGCCATTGGGTAGTCTTAAGGATATTCCTGTCTTGACTACTTGTTGTCCTTTGGCGGGGATAGTCTTGTCTTCGATTGCATACAGGTCATGTCCTGCAGCTCCTCATGTACCCTTCGTGGGTATCTTTGCATTTTTATGCATCTTCTTGACTAGGATACTTTTATCCTTCTTGGCTTGGATCGTGGAGAACCTGCTGACTAGGTTTTCATCCAAGGCTTCCGCTTCTGGTATTGTGTATACCGTGGGTGATTCGTTCAGGCACATCGTTGGGCATTTTTCACTATCAAAAGGGATCTTTCCTTGCCCGCAGTCAATTCGGGGGTTATGGTTCTTCAACCATGGCATTCCTAAGATTGCTTCGTGATTTTGGAGTTTAGCTACTTGGAAGGTCGTAATTTCCCTATGGGCTCCGATGTCAATCGGTACAGTTGCTATATGGGTAACAGGCCCCATTAAGCTAGGTTCGCCGTCCGCTAGGTAGATCTCCCTTGGGTTTTTAGCTTTTGTTGTCCGTATCTGATATTTGTGGCAGAATTCTTGGTCGATAAAGTCTTCTGTGGCCCCCGAAACTATCATCGCATTGACAGTTGTGCTATCGTTTATACCATATAATCGTATTTTTATCATGGTATGATCGTTTTCGTTTTCTAATGTCCCCATGTTGTTGAGTACTGCGTATAAATTTCTGATAATAATGGGTTTTCGCACAGGTCTGTCCCTCAGACCATTCTTTACTGTGGACAGTAGTCGTTTCCCGCCGGTTGAGGAATCGTTTCTTCTTCGTCCATATTGATGGTTTTGATTTTGGTGTCCTGTCTCCAGCTTTTGACTCCTCCAGCCGTTAAGTTGTTTCGTCTAGGACTCCATTGTGGTTGTTGGGTGATCCCTCTCTTTCCTTCGTTGCAATTTTGTATCCTGTGTCCAGCTTTTCCACATTGTAGGCACAGTCCTTGTGTCATCATTGTTTGGTATTCATTTCGTTATATGTTCAGCCTTGGGCCCCTATTGGTGGCATCGATATCCATTGGTTCGTACGTTGGGTTACTTTTGAACGTTCCATTCTGGTTCCTTACTGCCCTATCTGCTTTTGTGGGTTCTTCTCTACGGTTCTTGTTGTATTTCAAGGTTTCCATCCTTGCTTCCTTCTTGATAGCCCATAGTCCTATGGCTTCGACGTCGTCTTGGTCTAGTTCGGCAAGTATGCATGCTTGTTGCAATTCTTTTTTCATTCCTGCTATGAGGAACTCCGACATAGTAGCACCGTCCATCTGGGCCGTACATGCTACTAGTCGGAAATTGTTGCAGTAGTCTGTCATCGACGATTGTCCTTGTTTTAGCTTCCTTATCTTGGCTCTTACTTCGTCCCTTGCGTTGACCGGTCCAAACTGTTTCCTTAGTTCGTTTTGGTATTCTTCCCATGTCGTCCAATTTTTGGCCTGTAATTTTTCTCCATATGGGGTATACCACTTCATGGCACCTCCTCGTAATAGGCATGTGGTATATTTGATCTTGTCATCGTCATTGTCTTCTTCCCACCCTAGAATTTCAAAATATACGGATAGCTGTGCTAGCCATCCTTCTAGGTGTTCTCTGTCTCCTTCGAATGTGCTTGGTTCTCGAATCCTGGGTTTTCGTGTCCCTGTGGATAAGCCCGTTCCTTCCTCCTTTTTAGATATCTCCCCTTCCTTCTGTTTGGAAGTCATGATAGTGTTTCTTCGGGTTCTTGTTGGAGTCTCGTCTTCTGAGTTTTGGGGCTCTTGTTCAGAGTCTGAGGATACTGGACTTGCTGTTGAGGAGTATCGGGCAGCCTCTGCTAAGGCTTCTTTCAGGGAGGTAATGTCGATTCCCCCTTGCGTGAGATCGTCCTCGGGGGTTTCGTTTAGGGGTAATGCCGCCGTGTTTTCTTGTTTTCTTAAGTGTTGCTAGTTGACACTACCAAATGTAACAATCCTACCCTAGAGGGGTTAGTTATGCAACAGGTAACAAATTACTTACGTGAATATTTTGAACTATCTTTATAGTTCTCGGTCTTTTAAGTATCTGAGAATATTCTTCGTTCCGAGATTAACTTATAATCTCTTCTTCGTCTTGGACTATCCTATAGTCTTCTTATCTTACCCGAATATCTTATTGGGGAGAGGTGGCGAGGGAACTTCTTCGTATCGTGATCTCTTATCTCTTACGAGAGATGTGAGACTGTCCTTGTCTTAACAAGGTCGTATTTGCTCTGACGCTTAAGAGCTAGGTTGCTTGCATACAAGTGAGAGGTAGAGATAAAGGTAAAGGTAAAGTTATATTGTAAGAAAGTACTTAGATGGTAGCGTGAAGAGCTCTAACTACTGTGACTTTTTTTTTTTTTTTTTTTTTTTTTATTTTTTTAAATAAAATGGGT